>Ga0208034_1000958_pt1 | contig 19623 bp, 10 predicted proteins | sample June2015DPH_8_10_FD_184699 | JGI IMG/M metagenome (GOLD analysis project Ga0208034, IMG submission 184699) | Peatland microbial communities from SPRUCE experiment site at the Marcell Experimental Forest, Minnesota, USA - June2015DPH_8_100... | ecosystem: Environmental > Terrestrial > Soil >...
AGTGGACCGAGAAGATCGCAGGGAACAAAGCAAAGGAATTTCCAACTTCAACTGACGGTTAACAGGCCAATGTGATCATTGAGGCCAAATGAGGCGCGTTCTTGAGTTCCGGGCGGATTGTCGCCTATTCGGAAGTTACCCCTTAGATAACAGCTTGCCTTGGGCCGTGAAACCGGCTGGCGGACACCGTTTGGGATGTCAATCAGCCGGCACCCAAATTCGACCGTTTCCAGTCCGATAGGCAGGATTAGTCCTCATAAACGCCCTAGGGGCTTGTGATCGCTAAGAGCGAGTCTCCAGCTCCGACTGCATCGCAGCTATCGCCCTGGCCGAACGAAGACTGCAATCCTAACCGCATTCGGCATGAGACACCTTGCGCACCTTCTCCCCTTATCGACGGGAGACTAGCAAAAATGGCTGAAAATCGCCGCACCCACCTAAGGCATTGCGTCGCAGCGAGGAGTGGAAATGATCAAATTCCGCATTGACCTAGCGTTTCTGATGTCGCAGGCGCGCAGTTTCAAAGACACTTGAAACGAGATGACAGGCTTTTGGGGTCCCCACAAAATCCCCCACAGTCACACGAGCGTGCTAGTGGCCAATTTCTCTAAATTATTGATGGGGTTTGGCTCCTCAGGTAGGACTCGTTCTCCGCAGCGATCTCGTAACATATTGAAAACACGCAAGTAGTTGAAAATACGTACTGGCAGATTTCGCCTATTTCGCAGGTTTCACCTGTTTCGCATTTTCTTGGGACAGTTTTAGGGACAGCGGGTATTACCCTACTCTCTCATCTTACTTCTGAGAAACGTCAACAGATTCTTGCCGCTGATGCGCAGCTTTTTCTTGCCCCGCTTGTATCGGCGCGTCGGCGTTCCCAAATCGACCACACCCTTCATCTTCTGCATGAGCCGCGACGCGGCGTCGTAGCTCACGTTCAGGATCGCTGCGACCTCGCTTGGCGCGTAGTTTTGCTCGGGCTCAATCTTGATCGTCCGCTTGCGCATCCGTTGCTTATATCCATGGCGCCCAGTGTTCGTGAGCAATTCGTAGATGTCTCTGCCCACCTTGCGAAGGTCGGGCTTGCGACCTGGAGGCAAATTGGTGCTGAGAGGCATCCCTCCTATTTCGATCATTGTTTCTCTCCAGATTTCTTGGTTGGCTGCCTAGCGGATGAGACTAAGCCCATGCCTTAGCCTTGACCCCCGCCTCAGCCGGGTTTGAAGCTGTTCCCGTGCTGCCAATGTTGCGGGTGCGAGCTTCACGCGCTCGCGCTTTCGTGTGCGTACCCCATTGACAAATTCGCCGTGCCAGCAGAGCAACCACCAGAACGCGCTCTCTTTGAAGGGTTTTGGGGGGTACCTGCGTCGCGCCATTTTCTCCAGGTCCTTTCTTAGATCTGGTGCGACAGAGTCGGTCTTGGCAACAAAGGTATCAAATCCGGGGAACACTCGAACAGTTTCCGGTTCAGGGAGCGGTGAGGACCGGACCACTGACCGTCCCTCTTCAATCCGGCCGACCGCATCAGAAATGGCTGATGCCTTTTGACTCCGTGGATTATGAGGGGCGAAGCAGATACAGACGAAGTGTCGCGTCCCTTTGAAGTATGTCTTGCCTTGCTGGCATCCTATCAATCTCGATGGGAATGTAGACGATGCTCTTGACTTGCGGCAATTCGATATCGCTCTTTCCAAGGATTTCGCTACTGCCAAATATTGCAATGCTACTACTTCACCTTTCGGTTGGAAACGATCACTGCATGATTCGGAGCCTCGGGAAGGCGTACAATGACCCTGCCCGCATCAATCTGCTGCCATCCCGGCGGGAATGATTCTGTCAGTCGCGTATCGAGTTGCGGTAGGAGGCGTCCGTCAACTGTCACACTCCCGATGTGCCCCTGGATGCCTAGAATCACCAGGAAGCGGAGGTCCTGCCATCCATCGATCGTCACTCGAAACCCGGTGCCTTCACAACTGTTCTCAAGTTTTGTTTCGACGCTGTTCCCGGGAAGCTTCCAGGCGTGCGAAGTGGGGTATGTATCAGGTGGTGTGACCAGCAGTGCCGGGACACTGCCGGCAGATATTGATTCCCCAAGCGTGAAGTCCGGAGCAACACGGATCGGAACCATCGCACCCGCGCGGAGAAAAACGGGAATCTCATCGAGCGATACGTGCATTTCGTATTCTCCTTTGGCCGCGGGCAAACCGGAAAAGAGGCTCGTCCAACTCCCCTCGGGCAGGGATACAACACGGTGCTCGCCGGGCGTGTGCACAGGGGCTACTAGCAAATCGTCGCCAAACATATATTCATCGTCAGCCAACGCCGGCAACGTACGCATCAGTGGCACACCGGTTGCATGCGTATCCTGCGCCGATCCGTAAATGTATGGCAGAAGATTCTCGCGGAGCCACGCATATTTCCTGTAAGTTGCGATAGCTGCATCGCTGTAAAACCACGGCTCGCGCTGTTCTGTTCCGTGAAAACGCATCAATGGAGAAAATGCGCCGAATTCGATCCAGCGTTCGTACACTTCCTCATCTGGCTTCCCTTCGTATCCGCCAACATCCGCACCCCAGTTCGAGAACCCCGAAGCGCTGATGCTGAGCCCGCCCGCGATCGATTCATCCAGCCCGCGAAAGTTAGACGCGTGATCCCCGGCCATCTGCGACACATCGGCCTGACTTCCCGGCGAAGCTCCTCTCGAAAACAATACATAGTCGTCACCCCGCCGTTCCTCGAATACCTGGTGCATGTACCGATGGTAAAGATGCGCATACCAGTTGTGCATCTGTTCGCCGGTGCTGCCGTTGTGAAACAGCGCATCACGCGGAACCAGGTCTCCGAAGTCGACCATAGTGCCGGCCACGCCCAGATCCAGACGCTGCGCCCAATACACGCGCAGCAGATCGAGCGCAGCGGGATCGGTGAAGTCAAAATATGGGAATTGCCCCGCGAGAATATGGCCAGCTGGAAAGCCATATACGGTGCCGTCCCTTAACTTCATCAGCGGAAGCCGGTCAGCCGATGTCTCGGGAATCGCCTGCCTGATCTGCTCACTCGTCCATCCTAGCGGCTGGCTGCGTCCCCACGTCAACACGCGAATCTGCAACGGATCAAGTCTTCGATAGAGCAGAGGATCGCTACTACCTTCACCCTCGGCGTAAATGCTTGAGTGAGGAATATCGAGTCTCCGGAATTCGGTTACGACATCCAGCATGGTCTCTGTGGGTGTCTTTTCCCGATCTCTTGCCCATCGTTCGCCGCCGCCGCCCATCCACGGCTCGAACGCCCACACCGGGGGCAGCAAAGGCTTACCGGTGAGAGACGTGTATTCTTTTAAGACGTTCTTATAGTCGCCCGGCCAGAGATAAAGATCAAAGATCGGTCCATGTGCGACGACTCTGTACCGGTCTTCTCGCGCACTGCCAAAATCTGCTCTCATCTCATAACTCGAATTCCAAAACACGGAGTAGCCTGCACTGCTATGCCAGAGTGGAATCGGTTTGTACGCCTGGTTTTCCAGACCTCCACGGTACAGCGAATCCCATGCATCCAATTGCCAAAGGGTCAATGTCTTGCCACGTTGATTGAAGGAATCAAAGCGCTCGCCCAATCCAAAGATGTCTTCTCCAGATCTCAGGCCACCTCTCAAATCGAAGCCTTCCATTCGGCCGTCACGATTCTCGTGCACAAGGAGATCACCCTTTCTTAGACTCCAGAATGCTCTCCGCTCTCCCTCGGAGAAGAAATCGATGCGCCAATCCGTATGCAATTCGATACTGGCCGATAAGCTCTTCGAGGTGGCATCTATCTCATCCGCTGTTCCCGTCAGTTTGATCGGCAAGGAAGAAGGTGAAGAGAAAAAACCCGTATCCGGCCCGTGCAGCCGGACGCCTCCGGTGGATGGAAACGAAACATACAGCGGAAACTCTTTTTTGCCTGCTCGAGCACGCAGAACAATTTGATCCGGTGTGTTGCTTATACTCTCGATCGCTTCAACCGGAGTCCATGCGTCCTCCCTCGCATCTCCCGGAGCGCTGTCGGCAAACCACGATTGCGAAACACGACTGAAATGCCGGAGGAGTGAATCGAGAATCTGGCACGCCGTGACGATATCGCGATCCGCTAACGCATCGTTGAATCGATGTCGTGCCGTCCATGGGTCAAGCTCGCCAGAACCGAGAATCCACGTTCCGCTTTCCGGATGGAAACTGAAGCCCTCCTGATCCAGAAGGTCGTACCAAATCTCAGCCAGGCGGACCCGATCGGGAAGATTGGTTTCAGAAGTTGGCTCTGCTTCGAGTTGCTTCTGCAGACGCTGAATCTGCTTCAATTCCGTGTCAGTTGCGCGACGCAACGCAGCGCGCCGTTCCCATCGCCAGACCCCAGAGGGCAAGGCAATAAGTCCGAAGTCCGCTGCCTGCACATTCCTGTTGCCCCCCAATCTCACTTCCATAAACTCGTCGGCTGCAGCGGGCGCGAGATCGGTCGAAACAGGTCCATCATGGAAATCAACCGCCGATGGGCTCAGCACCTCTCCCGTGATGAATCGCACACGGGAGAGTTGCATATGAAAGGCCTCCTTAGGCATTCCGCCGAGCCTGTCCCATGGAATTACAAAATCTGCGACCCACTCCGAGTTTTTCAGGGCGACAGTTGCGCCTTGCAATGCGCCTTTGTTCTTACCGTGGGTCACAAAGCCTTCGCCTGATTCGTCGATAGTAAATTGCCAAAGATCATCTTGATTAAGTCTGGACGGCAACACTCCCACTTCGACGCGGTCGCTCCGGCGCAGCCGGATTCCATTGTGGTACACGGGATCGGGGTCGGCGCAGCGAAAACGAACATAGAGTGCCTCGGCATCCCACGCGACCCATGCAGCAGTAGGCGTGGTTTGCACTAGCGCTCCATTTGCAGGCAGAAAACGATCGAGTTTCAGCGTTCTATCCCAATCGGCCTCAGCCTTTGGCATGTGGTCAAGAGCGGCTCCAAGATCGATTGCAACCACAGCGCCCTGCGCTTGGGCAAAAACCATTCCACAACCGGCCATTAGAGTTACTGCGGGCCACACTGCAATGCTTCGTTGAATCCAATGGTCGAACACACGTATGCCTTTCGTTTGAAACTGCGCCTGAATCCCGCGCGCAACGATTGTGGAAACCTTGGCCCGGAGCCCCGTCCGGAAAGGCCAGGACGCAGGCTGTCGACACATACACACTCCCACGCGGCGGGCAAGGACGCCGGGCTAGGCGCAGCTATTTCACAAACTGCGCCGCTGCATCAGCTGCATTTCTCAGCTTGGCACTCATCGCGAACGCTTCTTCTGCCGATTTACGGTCCCCGGTCTTCATGTAAAGACGGCCCAACCGGTAATAAAAGCCTCCGTCCACATCCACGCTCACGGCCTGCTTCATCTCCGCGATCGCCTTCGCGGTCTCGCCCTGATCTTCATACACCCTTCCCAAGTCTGCGTGAACATACGGGAGTTCCTCCGGCGCCGCGTGCAGTGCCTTCAGCAAGAATGGCAGAGCATTGGCCAGCGCAGATCGGTTTACGAGTATCTCTCCCATGAGGTAATTGGCTTCTGCGTCGTCCGGACTCAAATCGATTACACTCCGCACTTCCTGCTCAGCTTCGTCGGTCTTGTGATCGGAATTGAGAGTGCGCGCCAAGCCAAGATGAGCAGTTAAAAACGAAGGCTTGATTGCAATTGCCTTGCGATATTCGGTAGCGGCTGCGGCCAGATCACCCTTGGCCTGAAGCAGATCTCCCATCAGCACATGGAGAGAGACGGAATCGGGATTGAGTATACTGGCCCTCGTGATCGCCGCAAGGCCCAATCGCTCGGCCGATTGCACCCGCCAGTATAAGGCTTCTGGATCTGCCGGAAGTTGCTCGAGAATCTTGCTACTTGCGGCCATGACGATTTCGTCTTGACCCGTGGAATAGGAGCAAAAGCACAAAAGACGGAGATGCGGCGCATCCAATTGCTCCCTCTTCTGAGCGAGCTTTGAGACGCAAGCGGAGTAATAACCTCTTTTCGCGTCGCTTTCCGGACTGTCCAATCCTGCAGGCACCGGCTGCTGCCTTGCCAGAATTTGGGCGACCTTGCTGTCTTCTCCCCCCGCTGTCAAACTGCTCAGATAAAGGCTGGCATTCGTTGCAACAAACGCCGGGTCGATCGCAGCAGCCTCGCTGACCTCCCGGAGTGCGTCCTGCGTGTCACCCTTTTTCTCATCGAGAGACGCAATGCCGAGCTTGCCCAGCAAACACCCTTCGCCGGAGCGGGTATTCCAATCCATGTCGAACTGTTGCTCGGCGTCTGTCAATCTGGCTTGCTGCAGGTAAGCAAAACCAAGTATGGAACGGGCGCAGGGTATGGTCTGCGATTTGGTTACTACGGAGCTGAGTATGCTGATCCCCTTGTCGAGTTGACCTTGTTGCAGATACGACTCGCCCAATAGAACCGCGCGAAACGGGGAAGCGGAGCGATGAAGATTGCTCTCGTTGTCCTTCTCGAGGCTCAAGTAAGTTGCACCCATGCCGTACCACGCTTCCGCGTTTCCGGTATTCAACTTTGTCGCACGCGTAAACTGGTCCAGCGCCTCCGCATACTGTTTAAGCTGCAGATAACTGTTCGCCAGGCCCACCCTGGCTTCAATGTTCTCAGGACTCAATCTGACTGCTCTTTGCAAGTGCGGAAGCGCTGCCTGCGGATTGTCCAGTTTGAGATCGTCGAGCCCGGCGATCAGGTTAGGGCCGAGCAGATCGGGGTGCTTCGACAGCACCTGGTCAAAGCATGCAACTGCTTCCTGGGGCTTTCCTGCCAGGTGCAGCATAATGCCGAGATTGACTTCTGCTTCCGTAGAATTCGGCCGTATTGCAAGGATCTTTCGATACAAATCGGCCGCGCGGGTGTATTGCTGGCGCTGTTGCGCGGCGGAGGCTTCCGCCCACATCTGCTCGATCGACCCCATGGCCGTGGGCGCCTGTTCGGCCCGAATTGAAGACAACAAACAGACAGCTAGAATCGCAGTGCATAGTTGTCTCAACAGGCGGCATGCAGATTGACTGAGCGGCGGATCTAACCAATTCATGAACTCAAGTATCCTCTATCTTGCGCAGCGGAAAAAAGCGGGCACGGCGTCTGCCGTGCCCGTAGAACATTTTAGAGGTGATCTGACAAAACGCATCGGCAAGTTATGCATTTCCCGAGACGCCGATTGAAGATTCAGGCCCGCACAATTTCGTCCCCCTACCATAGGATCTTGATAGCGCCCTGAATCTCGCGAGGCTGGAATGCTCCTGAGATCAGACCGAAGTTGGAGTCCCCCAAACCGGTATCGGGATTTGTAAAATACGGGTGGTTAAAGATGTCGAATGCGTCGCCTCGCACCTGTACCCTCCAGCGCTCAGTGATGGTGAAGTACTTCTGCAGCGAGAAATTCGTGAGATCGGTTCCCGGTCCGCGGAGGTACGAGAGGTTACGCTCCGTATTGCCAAAGGTAAAGTTTGCGGCCTGCTGGAATGCAGTCGTGTCGAAGTCGATAATTCCCGTTCCGGCTGCGTTCCATTTCCGGCTTACATTGTGCGGAGTATGCACCTGATCCGGCGTTTGTCCTCCGCCAAACGAATTTGAGGTATTGTTGTCGTCCGTCAGGTTCAAAGGCACGCCATTTCTGAACGTACTGACGCCGCTGAGCTGCCAGCCGCCAACGATGGCGTCGACCGATTTGGGCATATTCGCTCCAACCGCTTGGCCGTGTCCAATAGGTAATTGATAGATGTAGCTCACGACCAGGCTGTTCGGAACATCGGACGCATCGACCGACTTGTTCATGGCAATGTTGGTGTTGTCTCTGAATTCCTGGTTTGAGGCGCCCCAGCTCCATGCCGAATTGCCTGTAACGTCATCAAGCCACTTTGACCTGTTGTACGAGGCAAGCACCTGGAGCCCGTGCGAAAAACGGTGCGTCCATGTCACCAGCATCGAGTTATAGGTGTCAAAGCCAATAGGCACTTGTTGACTGTAAATGTCGCAATACTCAGGGAAAGGACGCTCAAGCTGGTAGCGTTGGACAGTCTGGCCTTGCAGCCCGCATCCACCGTTTGCAGTGATCGTGGTCTGAGTATAGAACGGATTCGGAACTTCATCGAGGAGCGGGTTGTCCGTGCCCCCGTTGGCCGCGTACGCCTGAGCCGCCTGGGCGATGAATTCATCAGGAAGCTGATTACTGTCGAGGCTCCCCGCGACAGAAAGATGCTGTCCGCGATTTCCCACATACGCGATATCAAGAACATCGTTATTGGTTAGCGCATATTGGATTCCGAACGTGTAATCCTGCACATACGGGCTGCTCCAATTGTGCTGTATGCCGTTAATGCTTGCGCCAACGCCTGTCAGGCCACCCAGGGCATTCCCTACGATCGGCAGCAGTCCGCTCTGGAAGGCCTGGCTGGCCGGCGTCGTGATGGTATAGGCGTTTCCGCTAATCGCGCTGTTCTTGTCCTGCCAGTAGGTTTGTTGCGAATAGCCGTTCAGATTCGCATCAAAAGACACCGATGCTCTCTGTGGATAGAAGATTCCGTAGGCTCCGCGCACGACCCACTTTCCAGCCGGATGGTAGGCAAATCCGAAGCGTGGAGCGAAGGTAAGGTAACTGTTGGTGATCACCCCCCGCCCGTTATTGCCATTGTTTGGCCACACAAGTTCCCCAAGAGGTGTGATCGGGACAGGCGCGACACCTCCCACCGGCTGCGTGACTTCCATGGACGAGATTGGGTTCACCGCTGTCTCGTCGAACCAGGCCATCTTGTTGAAGCGGTCGGTGGGAGAAGGCTGCATCTCGTAGCGGAGTCCAACGTTCAGAGTCAGCTTGTCGGTAACCTTCCAATCGTCCTGAAGATACCAGTCGATCTTCTTGGCATTTGAGGTTTGCGACCCGCTCTGTTGGAAATTCCCGGTTCCAGCGCCCAGGAGGAAGGCAGCGAAGGAGTCGCCAGTCTGGGGGCCGACCGTGCCCGAGTTTACCGGATCGAATCCTGCCGTCCCGCTCTGCGAGAAAGACAGACTGGCGTTGCCCGGAGAAAGATTGTTGTAGTACTGGGAGGTGAAGTCAAATCCGAAGGTGTACAACTGGCGGCCATGAGTCTTGGTAAAGTCGGTGCCGACAGTTCGTGCTTCCCTGGGAGCCGTCTGGGGAGATCCGGAGCCGAGCCCGGCATATCCATTGCTCAAGCTGACGCCTGGAAACACGCCGCCTCCCACATTCAGTGAAGACAACCACCCAAGTTGGGTCACGTTGAATGGGTTTCCCTGAGGCACGTTCGTCTCGATCCATCTGTTCCAGCCCACATTGACCGTCCAGACCAGGGTCGGAGACAGAATTCTGGAGTAGCCGAGGGCGGAATCCCAGCGGTTATCCCCATTCTTCAATCCCGGTCCGCCTGCATCGTTCGCACCAAAGGTCGCGACGCCGCCGGTCTTGAATTCATCCCTTCGCGAGAAACGTCCCCATACACGCGTTGCGTCGTTGATGTTCTCATCGATCCGGATGGTGAAGGAGTCCTGTTGCTGAGGCGAGGGTCCACTGAACACGAAGTTGTTCGTGGAAGCGGAATTGGTGGGTTTGGGATAGTACTGGAGGAGCGTTGAACCGAGCTTGTCGAATCGCGACGAAGGAATCATATTTGTGGGTACGGATCCGGTAACTCCGCCGAACGGGTCCACAATCACGCCAGTGGTCGTAGCGGTGAGGTGGGAGACCGGGTCGACCTGGCCCGCCGTTACGACACGAGCGGAATAGGGGTCGTAAATGGCTCCGGCGTAGACTTGCCGTCCGAGATAATCCTTCTTACCGGTGATCGCCGATCCCAATAGAGCAGAGAAGTCGCCGCCGCGCTCAGCCACGGTCGGAACCTGGAGGGTCTGAGTGACAGGATTGGCTGCGCGCAGGCCTTCATAGGAGCCGAAGAAGAAGGTCTTCTTGCGCCCGGAGTAAAGATGCGGCAGAACCACCGGGCCGCCGAGGGTGGCGCCGAACTGATTCCGGTGGAAGAGCGGCTGCGGACCCTTGTTAAAGTAGTTCCGCGCATCCGCCGCGCTGTTACGGATGAAATCGTAGACATCGCCATGGAGGGTGTCGGTGCCCGACTTCGTAACCATGTTAATGACGTTGCCCGAGCTAAAGCCGAACTGCGCTGAGAAGCTGTTGCTTTGCAGCCGGAACTCCTGGGTTTCTTCGACACCCGGGGTATAAATGATTCTACCCCACTGCGGGTCGGTGTCCCAGTGACCGTCAAGAAGGTATTCCGTATCGCCGAACCTGCTACCAGCAAAGTTCAGGAATGAGAGGTCCTGATCGGCGTTGGGCGAGTTGGCGCTCGTCCCGCCCTGCCATTGCGTCAGAGCCTGGTTTGTGACGGCCGCATTGAGAAACGTCAAACTCACAATGTTGCGCTGATTCAAGGGTAGCTCGAGAATGGCTTTGCCATCCACATAGGTAGAGACGTTCGAATCCTGAGTATTCAATTGCGGCGGCTCGCCGGTCACTGTGACAACTTCCGCGACGCTGGCCAAGCTCAACTGGATGGGATTTTCGAGCGCTTGACCCACTTGCAGCGTGATGTTCTTCTGCGTGTACATGCTCAGGCCGGCCTTCTGCGCTGTCAGCGAGTATTTTCCCGGCGGCAGCAGCGTGAACACGTAAAGTCCTAGATCTGAGGTCTTCACCTGGCGTTGGAACCCAAGATCCTCGTTGATGAGGGTCACGGCGGCCCCGGGTATCACAGCGCCAGTCTTGTCGGTAATCGTGCCGGATAGCATTGCGCTCGAAGCCTCGGTCTGGCCGATTGCGCTGGGTGGCAGCATTGAGATCGCTAGCATCGCAAAGCAGGTCAACGCCGGCCAAATGATGTGTGTCCAAAGTCGCGCATTTCTGCTGATGCGGGTTTTGCGTTCAGATTCTGAGTTGCGGTGCCATTTCATCATGAGATTGCCTCCAGTGATGGATTCATGTGCATCTTCGTAAACGGCAGATCTTCGGAGGCGATTGGCGCATAATCCCGGCCGCAGCCAAGCTCAATGGCCAACGGTTTCGTGGAGCTTGCTCCGGATATCGAATCGTGTGCCGAATCTGGAGCCCGAGCTGTAAAAGCAACCGGCATTCTACGCCTGCCCCGTACGGTCTGCCATTGATGGCGAGCATTCTCCGGGATGTCTGAGCCGGCACCCCTTTGAACTCCTTCCGCTGCAAGAACGATTTCGGCATCCACCCTAAGATTGACTGTGGCAGTTGACCATGGATATGGGGCGACGTTTTTACGAGGTTTTCCCGATTGCGGTAAGTTTCGCGTTTTCAGCACGGTCCGGATTCTCCGTGCGCGCCCTGTCACGCTCATCTATAATCCCCACGAGGCTTCTCGGTGCAAGGCGATTTCAGGATCGGCGAGTGGATCATTCATCCTCGCGTCAATGCAATGGAGTGCGACGGCACGACCATTCACCTCGAACCGAAAGTCATGCAGGTATTGGTCACCTTGGCTTCCACCTCTGGTGAAGTCATAACCCGCGAGCAGCTTCGCATCGCTGTCTGGCCCGATGTTTTCGTGGGTGAAGATGTCCTCATCCGGGCAATCTCCGAACTGCGACGAGCTTTTACCGACGATCCGCGATCTCCACACATCATTGAGACCATCCCCAAGGTCGGCTACCGCCTGATCGCCACGGTTTCCCACCCTTCAAGCGGCTCCGGCAACGGCTTACAGTCCCTGGCCGGCCCTAGCTCTCAGGTCTCAGAAGCTGCCCCCCCTGGCTTGGTGGAATCCGTATCCGGAACCGCGCGTGGCCGGCACTTTGTCTTGCCGCGTGTCACCGGCGCCAAACGTATCTTGGCCGCCGCATCGTTGGTTATCGTTGTCGCTGGAGGCGTCTTCTTGTGGCAATCCAGATGGCATACCTATCAGCCGGAGACCTTCGTCAGCCGCCCTCTGACGACCTATCCCGGTTCACAGCTTCAGCCTGCCTTTTCTCCCGATGGCAGCGCCATTGCCTTCGTGTGGAGGAAGGAAGGCGAGCAGCACGGTCATATATATGTGAAGCAGCTGGGGTCCGAAGTACCTGCGGCTCTCACCTCGGGCGATTCAGATGAATTCAGCCCGGCCTGGTCTCCCGATGGCCGCACGATTGCGTTCATTCGCCACAATGACATCAGGAGCGCGATCGCGACGATCCCAGCAATTGGCGGCTCGGAACGCGAGGTCTATGTTCTGCCTTTCAACAGTGTCGATGATTATGGCGGCCTGGCGTGGACTCAGAGCGGCAGTCTAATCTTTCCCCAGAAAGGTTCTCCTGAGGCGCCAAGCGCACTGGTGGAGCTGAATCCGCAGACTCGAGAGCTTCACACCATCACGAATCCGCCGCAGGGCTGGGATGGGGATTTCACTCCGCAGGTCTCGCCGGACGGAACAGAACTGGCCTTTGTGCGGGGACCGCAGAGTTTAACGCGCGACGTCTACGTAATGAATTTGCCTTACGGAACCGCTCGGCGCCTCACGTCAGACGGCCGGCTCATTGTCGGGTTGGCATGGACGGCAGACGCCTCTAGCATTGTGTTCGCTTCGAATCGCAGCGGGACGGTATCGCTTTGGCGCGTTTCGGCCAAGGGCGGAACACCTGAGCATGAGCCTGTTGGAAGCGATGGCGCGTATGGTCCTTCCATCGCAAAGCAAGGCGGCCTACTCGTGTACTCGCACGGAAATGCAATCTGGACCATCCTCGGGCTGGATCTGAACGACGGGAATTCGGACCGCGAAACTGTCATTCTGACCTCGAGTGAACAGGATTCCTCGCCGCATGTCGCCCCGAACGGTACCACGCTCGCCTTTCAATCCTGGCGTTCGGGTTCACAAGAGATTTGGATCGCTCATATCGATGGTTCTGAACCCGTTCAGATCACTGCGTCCGGATATTCGGCGGGAAGCCCAGCCTGGTCTCCGGACAGCAGGCTGATCGCATTTGATGCCAGACCGGGTTCGTATGCCCACATTTTTCTCACCGACACGATGGGCGCTCCTCCGCATGCGCTTACCGTTGGTAACTACAATGACATTATCCCCAGTTGGTCGGCCAATGGGCATTGGATCTACTTCAGCTCGACGCGGTCCGGCACGTGGCAGATATGGAAAATCCCTTCCGATGGTTCCGGGCCCGCCCAGCAGGTCACCAGCGGAGGTGGAATGGTCGCCCTTGAAAGTGAAGATGGCCGCTGGCTGTATTTCACTCGTTCGGCAAAGCCCGGCATCTGGCGAATGCCGCTCAGCGGCGGCCCGGAACGTAAGGTTTTCGAGGGACCACCGGTCGGTTACCAGAATTACTGGACCCTCTCCAACAACAGCCTGTATTCCCTCACGGAGCGGAACGGACATTTCGAAATCGAACGTATCGATCCGGAAAGTGGGATCGGGCGAAGCATCCACGTCCTGCGGCAGGATCCTACCCCCCTGGCGGGAATATCTGTGAGCCCGGACGCTAAGCAGCTGATCTTCGCCGAATTGGCTCGCGCTTCCAGCGGTCTCACGCTCGTCGACCACTTCCAATAGCTCATAAAGCCGAATCCTCGTAAATTCTTCAGCGAACCTTGGAAATCCTTCGGCAAACCTTTATGAGCGTAGGCGCACACCTGCACGCATATTAGGACTATGAGCTTCTCGGGTCTTCTTACTGCAGTCTTGCTTTTCCAGCTTCATTCTGCGCACCCCTCGTCGCTGCGGATATCCGATGCATATCCCGACAAGGCGCGCTACGCACCGTCAGAGCCAGTGCGACTCATTGTCGAACTGGACGGTGCATCTCAGGGAACCGAGCGGCTATCCGCGACGCTGTGGCATCTGGATCGCGTCGTTGGAACCTGCGGACCCATCCAATTGAGCCCGGCTTCAGCCAGTTCGCAGATTCTTTCCTGCTCCGCGCCGGATCGGGCCTTCCAGGGTTACCTCGTTGACGTCCAACTGACCAGTGACGGAGGACAAGTCCTGGACGAGCGGCGCACCGCCATTGATATCTCGCCGGATTGGAAGATCTTCCCGCGGTACGGTTATCTGGCACACTTTAGCGCCAACGAGGGCGCCGATCCAAAGTCGTGGATGGCCGATCTGAATCTCTTCCATATCGACGGGCTGGAGTTTTACGACTTCCAGTATCGCCATGACCAGCCTCTGGCTGGTACGGTCGCGCATCCACAGCCCACCTGGAACGACATCGCCGGCCGCACCGTAGATGGCGCTATTGTGAGCGACTTCATCGCCCAGGCACACCGCTACAACATGGTGGCGATGGCTTATAACGCAAGCTACGGCGCCTATGAAGACGTCTTCACCAGGCCTTCCAACCCTCTTCCTCTTCGATGGGCGACATGGACCACTGCGAACGGTCCACGAAGCGCCAAAACTGCCAAGAATCTGCCCCTTCAGGCCTCCGGATGGTCCACTCACTTCCTCTATTACATGAACCAGAACGATGCCGGTTGGCAGCGCTACCTGTTCAGCCAAATGCGCGATTTGTTTGCCGTCTATGCCTTCGATGGCTGGCACGTTGACACCTACGGCGACCAGGGTGGATATGCGCTCGACGGCTCCAGAGTGGATTACATCGCCGGCTTTCGATCCTTCATCGACCATGCACGAACAGACGTAGGCAAACCCGTGGTTTTTAACACGGTCAATGCGCTTGGGCAGGATCAGGTTGCGCACTCGTCTGCTGAATTCGTCTACTCCGAACTTTGGGACGACCACGAGACCTTCGCCAGCATCCTCGAAACCGCCGAACAAGTCCATCTTGCGCGGCCGGGGGGTGGCGTGGTCTTTGCGGCCTACGTCAACCGCAATGAATCGAACGATCCACCGCTGCCGCCGGCCAAACAGTTCAACGTGCCCAGCGTGCTTCTCTGCGACGCTGCGATCTTTGCCTCCGGAGCCTCACACATTGAACTTGGCGATGGTGACCGCATGCTTTCCAGCGAATACTTTCCCGCGGATACGCGCCTCGCCGTTTCACCCGCGCTGCACACGACCTTGCGTAATTATTACGACTATCTAACGGCTTACGAGAACTATCTGCGCGGTGATGTGCAACCCGCTGCTGTTGAAGTGCACATCGATGGCGAGCCTGCCGATCCACTGGCGGTGCCGAACACAATTTGGACGATAGCGCGCCGCAACCAGGATACGACTATGCTTCACCTCATCAACCTGCTCGGATCGAGCGACGCGCATTGGCGCGATATCGACATGAAGCGTCCTGAGCCGCCGCTTCTCAATCAGGTGCCAGTCAAAATGCGCTTGCCCGAAACAATCCGCTCCGTAGGCTGGGCATCCCCGGATGTCGATGATGGACAATTCCATCCTTTGCCGTTCAGGGCATATGTCGATTCTGGAACTCAGTGGATCGAGTTTACCGTTCCCCAGTTGAAGTATTGGGACACGATCTTTCTGTCACGCTAGAACCAGTCTGATTCTGTTGACATCCTCATTCCCGGAGGGCGGCATGAGGCGGAAGCGGCCGCATGAAGAAGACCTCGGCGCAACGGCTGGTTGAGACGCATTAGACCCCGTGTGATGGCTTGACTTGAGTTCCGTTGTTGCCGGACCTTTCAGCGGCAAAATCGAGATCGAGGAGATAGCAATGCACCTGGCCCACCGGATTTTAAGAAGAATCGAGACCTCTGCCTTGGCTCTGCTTCTGGGAACCGTGGCGCTGGCCGCAGGAGCGCAAAACGAACCCACCCATCCGAAGCATCAAGTGAAGAACACAACTCAGGCGAGTGAACGGGACTGGTGGAAGAACGCAGTCATCTACGAGATTTACCCGCGCAGCTTTCAGGACACCAACGGCGACGGTATCGGCGACTTGAACGGCATTACCGAGCGCCTCGACTACCTCCAGGAACTCGGCGTCGACGCCATCTGGCTCACGCCCGTCTACCCCTCGCCGCAGGTGGACTTCGGCTACGACATCTCCGACTTTCGCAACATCGATTCGCAGTACGGCAAGCTCACCGACTTCGACCGACTCGTGACCGAAGCCCAAAAGCGCCACATCCGAGTCATCATGGACATGGTCATGAACCACACTTCCGACCAGGACAAGTGGTTTCTTGAGTCGCGTTCGTCCCGCGACAATCCTCACCGCGACTGGTACGTGTGGCGCGACGGCAAGGGCGAAACCGCAACCGACAAAGGCCAACCGCCCAACAACTGGCAGTCATACTTTGGCCACTCCGCTTGGCAGTGGGACCCAACGACGCGCCAGTATTACTACCACAAGTTCTACATCCAGCAGCCGGACCTGAACTGGTACAACCCCGAAGTCCACCAGGCTTTCAAAGACATTATGCGCTTCTGGCTGAAGCGTGGCGTGGGCGGCTTTCGCTTCGACGCAATCGTCGACCTCTTTGAGGATCCAAAGCTGACCGATGAAGGCGTAGTCAAGGACAAAGACGGCAAGCCTGTAATCAACGCCTACGGCGACCCGCAACTGGACGAGTCGAAGACCAACAACCAGCCGGGCGTGCATGAGGTCATGCAGGAAATGCGCGGCGCGATGGACAAGTTTGATTCGAATGCGTTTCCCGGCACGCGCGTGCTCATCGGCGAAACCTACTTGCCCAACATCGCTGAGCTCGCCAAGATGTATGGCTCGGCGGACAAGCCGGAGTTTCATCTACCCATGGACACCCAAGTCGGCATGATCAACAAGCTCGACGTGACGGAGTTCCGCAGCAAGCTCATCGAGGCGGAGACGCAGATCGGCGCTAACATTCCGCTGCTGCTCTTCGACAACCACGACAACCCGCGCATCGACATGCGCTACGGCGACGGTGTTCACGACACCGACGTCGAGCGCGTTATCTCCGCCATCCTCTTCGCCAGCCGCGGCGCGGCGCTCTTCTACTACGGCGACGAGATCGGCATGAAGACGACTCCGCCCACGCGCAAGCAGGATGTTAAAGACCCCATTGGCATCACGGGCTGGCCCAGGGAAAAAGGACGCGACGGCGAGCGCACGCCGATGCAGTGGAACGCGACCGCCAACGCCGGCTTCACTACCGGCAAGCCCTGGCTGCCCGTGCCGCCCAGTGTCGCCACCATCAGCGTCGCCTCTGAGCAGGACGATCCAGGCTCGCTCTTCAACTGGTACCGCACCCTCATCCGTCTCAAGAAGACCGTTCCGGCACTTGAAAACGGCGCCAACATCATGCTCGACACCGGAAACACAAGAGTCCTGAGCTGGATGCGCCAGGCCGCGGGTGCGCCGCAAGTGGTCGTCAGCGTCAACTTCACCGCCCAGCCGCAAACTGTCGACCTGACCATCGGCGGACTCGGCATCGAACCCCGCCGCCTGAAGACCCTACTCAAATCCCCCGGCGCCGACGATCCGGCTTCTCTCAAGTCCATCGCGCTGGGCCCCTACGGTGTCTATATCGGAGAGCTGATGTAGACGACGCGTGAACCGTGCTCTGGCTGTGCCTCGCCAAAATATCGATCTGCCTTCGAATCAGATATATAGAGAAAGACACAAATTGGCATTATCACGTGAAAAACTGGCGTCATGCTTCGCATTTTGGGTTCCCTAATTGTCTCCTCCTTTCATTTCTTTCGCTCTCGCAGATATCTCCTCTTTGGAAACCTGGCGCTTCGGTAGCAGCTCGCAGTCTTGGAGTAGAAGCATCCGAAGGCCTTCTCGGGTATTAGAGACACGCATCTGTCTCCCGTACAGCAATTAGGCTTCAGTCGTAAGTAGCAGAGAGTAAGACTGTTCCCCGAGACGAAGTGCGTGTTCCTCGCCAATATTCGGTTAAGCGACGAAGGTGGGCTTGATGCTTCGGCTCCGGTCGTACTCTGCCAGCAGTTTTGGGATTGGAGAAGAGCCATCCGATGGTTGCCGTACCTTTGAGAATATGGGACATCTCAGCAAATGGCGTCGCTGGGCACACTTCTGCTGCCGGTGACCTTCAATTCTGCGGAATTAACTGCCGGGACGGTTCAAGCGCCAGAGCGTAGCGATGATGCGGGCCTCCAAGCCGCGGTTTCGACACAATCTTGTAGCTCGCGGCTGGACACTCCGTTGCTTCTCTGCTCGCGGGAATTTGCTTGTCCAGCGCGAGATGCGTCCGGTCGTTGTGGTAGTAACGGACGCACCGCAGATTGACAAAGAGCACACCCGCCGGCCGGAAGGCATGGAACATCCCCGACCCGCACGGCAAAGTCGTTTCCATGCCGAGGTTGGGCGGTCTTCATCATCGTCACGATCTCGCAACCTGACTTGCTGTGCTCAACTCTTGCCCCAGCGAAGTCGAAGGCGCCGGGCGGGAAGTCCGTGTCTGCCAAAGCAAGGTCGGGGAGAGAGGATTTGAACCTCCGACCCCCCTGATCCCGAACCAAATGAAAGTCAAAATCCAAGTGCTTCATCTGGTGCCGCTTAGGGACAAATTGCCGGACTTTCTCTCACCTTCAAATGTACCGAAGTTGTACCGAGTATGCGGGACAGGTGACTGCCGGACGTCGAGCGCGAAACCTCGGCGTCATGCGCCTCGCGCCGCAGCACGGCTCGCCCGGCCTGCTTTCTCGCCGCTTGGACAGGAACATGAAGAGAAGAGCCCAAGAGTCCAAAAGCAGCATAAGTCTTTTTGGGCTCCACATAGGCGTCAGGAAGATCCTGCGGATTGCTCGGCTCCGCAGGCAGGACTCGTTCACCGCAGCGATCTCGTAACATATTGAAAACACGCAAGTAGTTGAAAATACGTACTGGCAGATTTCGCCTATTTCGCAGGTTTCACCTGTTTCGCATTTTCTTGGGACAGTTTTAGGGACAGCGGGTATTAAACAACATGAGCATACTTAACCCTGACCAGATTCTCAGAATGCGTTCGGTGTCCCTCAGCGTCGATTTCCATCAAGGTCGCAAGCCCGACCTCCGCAAGGTGGGCAGAGACATCTACGAAGTGCTCACCAACTCTGGACGCCATGGATACAAGCAACGGATGCGCAAGCGGACGATCAAGATTGATCCGGAGCAAAACTACGCGCCGAGCGAGGTCGCAGCGACTCTAAACGTAAGCTACGACGCTGCATTGCGGCTCATGCAGAAGATGAAGGGCGTGATCGATTTGGGGACGCCGACGCGAAGATACAAACGGGGCAAGAAGAAGCTGCGCATCAGCGGCAAGAATCTGTTGGCGTTCCTCAGAAGTAAGACGAGAGACTAGAACCCATCTCATAAACATTTTGGTTGGCGGAATCTGCAAAACTGGATGTGCTCGAGGCGTCTCCGCGGACTTGAATGGCAGGCCGTTGGGAACTGACAGATGAACAGTGGGAATTGGTGGATCCGATCCTTCGCCCGGTTCGGCGTGAGGACAATCGGGGCCGTCCCTGGCATGACACGCGGGCGGTACTGAACGGCGTACTCTGGATTCTCGGCAGTGGCGCACAGTGGGCCCAGATGCCCAGCAAGTATCCGCCGTACCAGACCTGCCACCGGCGTTTCCAGGATTGGGTTCGCGGGGGCAAGTTCGTTGAGGTTCTGCGGCTACTGGCACAACATCTTCATGAGCGAGGCAAGCTGAA
>Ga0208034_1000962_pt1 | contig 19562 bp, 10 predicted proteins | sample June2015DPH_8_10_FD_184699 | JGI IMG/M metagenome (GOLD analysis project Ga0208034, IMG submission 184699) | Peatland microbial communities from SPRUCE experiment site at the Marcell Experimental Forest, Minnesota, USA - June2015DPH_8_100... | ecosystem: Environmental > Terrestrial > Soil >...
CGGAAATAGGATTCTCAGTCAGAGGGAAATTGGTAGTGTAAGAGTTGCCCGACGTCGCCGTGACGGTGAGGGAGTCGCTGGGGCTGACGACGCTGCCGAGTGTCGCGCTGATCAGCGAAGTGCCTGCGGTGACACCCGTCGCGAGGCCGGTGCTGCTGCCGATGGTGGCGACGGCGGTGTTGGAGGAGGCCCAGGTGACCGAAGTGGTGATGTTCTTGGTGCTGCTGTCGCTGTAAGTGCCGGTAGCTGTGAACTGCTGCGTCTGCGATTGACTGATCGACGGATTGGAAGGTGTCACGGCGATAGACTGCAGAGTAATTGCCGTGACGGTGAGGGAGTCGCTGGGGCTGACGACGGTGCCGAGGGTTGCGGTGATCTGCGAAGTGCCCGCGGTAACGCTCGTCGCCAGGCCTGAGCTCGTGCCGATGGTGGCGACGCCGGTGTTGGAGGAGGCCCAGGTGACCGAAGTGGATATGTTCTTGGTGCTGCCATCGCTGTAGGTGCCCGTGGCCGTGAACTGCTGGGTCTGCGATGGACTGATCGACGGATTGGAAGGTGTCACGGCGATGGATTTCAGAGTAGCAGCCGTAACGGTGAGAGAGTCGCTGGGACTGACAACGCTGCCGAGCGTCGCAGTGATCTTCGCGGTGCCTGCGGTAACGCTCGTCGCCAGGCCTGAGCTCGTGCCGATGGTGGCGACGCCGGTGTTGGAGGAGGCCCAGGTGACCGAAGTGGATATGTTCTTGGTGCTGCCATCGCTGTAGGTGCCCGTGGCCGTGAACTGCTGGGTCTGCGATGGACTGATCGACGGATTGGAAGGTGTCACGGCGATGGATTTCAGAGTAGCAGCCGTAACGGTGAGAGAGTCGCTGGGACTGACAACGCTGCCGAGCGTCGCAGTGATCTTCGCGGTGCCTGCGGTAACGCTCGTCGCCAGGCCTGAGCTCGTGCCGATGGTGGCGACGCCGGTGTTGGAAGAGGCCCAGGTGACCGAAGTGGTGATGTTCTTGGTGCTGCTGTCGCTGTAAGTGCCGGTAGCTGTGAACTGCTGCGTCTGCGATTGACTGATCGACGGATTGGCAGGTGTCACGGCGATGGATTTCAGAGTAGCAGCCGTAACGGTGAGAGAGTCGCTGGGACTGACGACACTGCCGAGCGTCGCAGTGATCTTCGCGGTGCCTGCGGTAACGCTCGTCGCCAGGCCTGAGCTCGTGCCGATGGTGGCGACGCCGGCGTTGGAGGAGGCCCAGGTGACCGAAGTGGTGATGTTCTTGGTGCTGTTGTCGCTGTAAGTGCCCGTGGCAGTGAACTGCTGCGTCTGTGATTGGCTGATCGACGGATTGGCAGGTGTCACGGCGATGGATTTCAGAGTAGCAGCCGTAACGGTGAGAGAGTCGCTGGGACTGACGACACTGCCGAGCGTCGCAGTGATCTTCGCGGTGCCTGCGGTAACGCTCGTCGCCAGGCCTGAGCTCGTGCCGATGGTGGCGACGCCGGCGTTGGAGGAGGCCCAGGTGACCGAAGTGGTGATGTTCTTGGTGCTGTTGTCGCTGTAAGTGCCCGTGGCAGTGAACTGCTGCGTCTGTGATTGGCTGATCGACGGATTGGCAGGTGTCACAGCGATGGACTGCAAAACGACGTCAGGACTTACTGTGAGCGTTGCTACTACGCTGGTCATCGAGCCGGCGGAATTTGTGATCACTACTTGGAACTTGGCACCGTTATCAGCCGCAGTGGTAGGAGGCGTGGTATAGCTCGAGGAAGTGGCGCCGGAGATGGCCGTCCCGTTCTTCTGCCACTGATAGCTGAAAGGCGCTGTACCAGTTGCTATGACCGTGAACGTCGCCGCCTGGCCAACCGTTACTGTCTGGCTTGCCGGTTGAGAGTTAATGGAAGGCGCTGTGGGGCTGGAATTCTGATTTCCATTTTTGGAGGTGACGCCCGCACATCCGGCCAGGCAGAGGATGAGTCCAAGCAAAATCGCTGCGGAAATGTGTTTGGCGTAGCTGTAGCCAGGCTTCATCGGATGTTCTCCGTAAGTCCCACAGAGGTGTTATCCCCCATTGTCATGCCAGCCCCACTGATGAAGGGCTCCAATCGGATCTAGACCCCACGACGGAATCTGTTGATCCCTCCGCAAGCATGCGCGATCTTCAGCCGAATCTCTCCTGTCCCGAAGTACAGAAGGAGTACAGCCGGCGCGGAGTATGTTATCCCATTTCGAGGGCCTTGAAGCAGAGGCAGCTCCACGCTCGATTATTGGGGGCTTCTCGAATCCTCGCGCGGGAAGGAGAATGGTTGCGACATTCCTGTGCACGTCCTCCTTCGTCCCATATACGCCCTTTCTCCCGGGTAATGGCTCCAGCTGATTCGGGTCTATCCCGTGATAGCCATTGGTTATCACCACCAACCCATTCGTTTTCTGTGGATTGCAGATGTGTAATGGCTAGCCGGAGTCTTGCAAGAAAAGGGACAAAGAATTGCCACTTCGTGGAACTTCTCCGGGACTTGGACTCTCCTTGGCCACCCATGACCGTCCCCCAGATCTCCCCTAAGCATAAGAATATAATATAGATAACAGAGATCACCCCGTGAGCCGAGGGCTTCCCTTTCTGGAAGCGAACTTGCACCTCCCTTGGCAGTGATATTTCTTTCCGTGTTTTTGGGTTTGTCGGCTGTCGCTTTAGGAGCTATGAGTTAACTATGGACCAGACGCCAACACTCGTCTCGGAAGATCCAGTGACGACAGGGTTTGTTTACGGTCTAGGACCAGCCATGGTCACCCTTAATGCCAAGGCTGCTGAGATTGCTCGGACAGACATCCCCGTCCTGATTCTTGGAGAGAGTGGCACAGGCAAGGATGCCTATGCCAGGCTGATCCATCGCCTTTCTCAAAAAGGCGACTCACGCCTTTGGAAAATCAATTGTTCCTCCGTTGTTCCGGGCGATTTGCTTGCTCAAGTGCATGAAGCCATGGGCAGACTTTCGAGTCGCGAACCCTCCGGGAGCATTTACCTCGACAACATTCAAGAACTTGATCTGGCCTGCCAGCGTGTCTTGCTCTCTCACCTGCCAGATGGGGAAAGCTGCGGTTCCCAGAATGCATCGTGCGCACGTCTCATCTCCTCAACCACCAGAAGCCTTGAATCGGAAGTCGAGGCGGGCCGCTTCCGGCGCGAACTCTACTTTCGCCTCAACGGTGCCAGTCTGCGCCTTCCTGCATTGCGTGATCGCAGAGAAGATATCTCGATCCTGACGGAGTTCTTTCTGCACAAGCATTCCCGCGCCTTGAACAAGAAAGTTTCCCCGCTCAGCAAAAAGGCGATGCAAACTCTGGCCGCTTACCACTGGCCCGGCAATATACGCGAACTAGAATATTTTGCGCGCAAAATGGTGGTTTTCGATGATGTCCAGATGGCCTTGAACGACCTGCACGCTGCCAGGATCGCGAACCAAAGGCCCCTGGAAAATGGCCGGGGAGCTTCCTTGAAAGTTGCCGCTCGCGCTGCTTCCAAAGAAGCGGAGCGCGAGTTAATCTTGCAGGCACTTGGACGGACGCGATGGAACCGCAAGCGAGCCGCTCAGGAATTGCAGATCAGCTATAAATCTTTACTATACAAGATCAAGCAGATCGGGGCCCTAAATGAGGAGCAACAAAGCTGAGGGAGAGAAACTCAATCATGCACATTCGACCATTTCTACTGTTCACCACCATGGTTTTCTTGCCGCTGGCCCACGCTCAGGGTGCTGAAACGCATGCTGTCACTGCTGCGTCGAGCCAGAAGACTGACGCTACGAATAAAACCAACAATCCAGTTCCGGCGGCGGCCGATGCAGATTACGTAATCGGCCCTCAGGACGTGGTTCGAATCGATGTCTGGAAGGAAACCGAGATATCTAGAACCATTCCCGTCCGCCCTGACGGCAAGATTTCCTTGCCCCTCTTGAATGACATTCAAGCCTCCGGGTTGACCGCGGTTCAGCTTGGCAAGGCCATTCACGACGGACTCACGAAATACTTGACGAACCCCGAAGTCACCGTGACGGTAACCGAAATCAACAGCCGCCGGGTCTACATCACCGGCGAAGTCGCTCGGGCCGGCGCTTTTCCGCTACTGCCAAACATGACCGTCCTCCAGGCACTCTCCAGCGCAGGCGGATTTACGCAGTTTGCCAAGACTAAGAGCATCTATGTCCTCCGGAACGACGCTGGAAAACAGGTGAAGCATCCCTTCAATTACAAGGAAGTCGTCAAAGGCAAGAATCAAGAGGAGAACGTGCTTCTTCAACCAGGCGACGTGATTGTTGTTCCATAAGGACTCAGAAATGAAATACCGTAGGGCGATTCTCGGCGGATTTTTCTTCGTACTTGTGCTCTTTTTTGGGGCGCGGATTGCGCGTGCCCAGGATGAGCCTCAGGAACCCGCAGACACAATGCCGAAACCCGCTGCGCGCTCCACTCCGATTCCAATTATTGATTCGGGCAACCCACAGGACGACAACGGTATGCAAGACACAACCAACCGGCTCCTGCCGGACGTTACTCCCCTGACGGGCTTGCAGAATGCCACGTTAGGTTCTCCGGATTTGCGCCACAGCTACTGGGTGCCGGGATTTCAGTATGCTAATACCGTTCAATCGAGTAACTATGGTCAGCCAAACTCCTCCGGTTGGTTTGTGACGAACTATCTGATGGCGAATGTCAGTCTGCTCAAAGCGTGGAGCCGCTCGCAACTTGCCATAAATTACTCTGGCGGCGGGTTCTTCTCAACAAACAGTACGCAAGGAAACGGCAACTATCAGCAGTTGGGTCTCTCTCAAACCTTTCAGTCGAATCGCTGGCTCGTTCAGATCCTGGATCAATTCTCCTATTTGCCGCAATCCCAGTTCGGCTTTGGTGCGGGTACAAATCTCGGCATCCCGGGCATCGCGGGGTCCCTTGGTCCATCCGTGCCAGGTTTAGGCGGCGGAACCGTACCGAGCCAGAGTATTTATGCGTCCTTCGGTCCGCGAATCAGTAATGTGGGAGTAATCCAAGCCACCTATACGGTTTCACCTCGCGGTTCTATCACCGCTTCGGGTTCCTATGCGATTCTGCATTTTGTGCAGTCAGGCAATGTTGATAATAATTCTACAACCGGCAGCCTGGGCTATAACTATCAGCTTGATAGTAAGAATACTCTTGGTCTGCAGTATCGATTCAGCAGCGACCAGTTTCCCGGCGAGCCACAAGCATTTGGAGACAATATCGTAAACATAGCTTATGGTCGAAAGATCACTGGACGCCTGTCGTTGCAGTTCTCTGGAGGACCGGAATACACCACATTCCGTGTACCCATCGGCACCCAATCATCCAAACTTGGGGTTAATGCCAACGCCAATTTCATTTATGGCTTTGAAAATGGCAGCTTTTCTGCTGGCTACGTTCATGGGCTTGCTGGCGGCAGCGGTGTCTTTACCGGTTCGACTTCGGACCAATTGAATTCCGCCGCCTCCCGGAAACTGGGACGTATTTGGAGTGCCAACTTTAACTTTGGCTACGCTCGTAATTCAGCCGTGGCGAGTTCCACGGAAGCTGGTCTTCCGACCTATAATAGTTGGTTTGTGGGCGGCGGTGTTGGTCGCCCCATCGGCAGGGATGCGAATTTGGCCATCTCCTACACAGCGGACATTTTTGGCTCCAGTCAGTCCGGATGTTCCGGTGCGACTTGCGGTTCAAATCAGACATCTAATTATATTACCTTGAGTTTCCAGTGGCATACACGCCCGTTTGTTTTGCAGTAGTCGCAGGGCGAAGTAGCTGGGAGAGACAGCCAGCATTGAGCGGTGGTTTCAGAATTGGCAGTATTGATAGATTAGGGACACGGTACGGCAGCGAATGTACAAGAATTTTTATGGACTAAAAGAGAACCCTTTCAACGTTAATCCGGATCCTCGCTTCCTCTTCCTCACGCAGGAGATCGAAGAAGCACTGACTGGGTTGATGTACGGCATCCAGACGCGGAAGGGCTTCGTCACCCTGATCGGTGAGGTCGGTACCGGCAAGACCACACTGATCAATCGACTGCTCGACTGGCTGCATCAGCGGAAAGCCCGTACCGCTTTCCTCTTTAATTCGCGAATGAACTCAAATCAGCTGCTGGATTTCATACTCGCCGAGTTTGATATCCCCTGCGACTCCAAATCGAAGAGCCAGCAGTTGATGAAACTTAACCATTGGCTTATGGAGCGCTACCGCCTGGGTGAAACCGTCGTTCTGGTCATCGACGAAGCGCAGAACCTCACCTATCCGGTTCTGGAAGAGATTCGCCTTCTTACCAATCTTGAAACGTCCACCGAGAAGCTCGTTCAAATCGTTCTTTCCGGACAGCCCGAACTCGAAGAAAAACTCAAGCTGCCGCAGCTCCGCCAGCTTCGGCAACGCATCATGCTGCGATGCAAAACCGCCCCGCTTTCAAAAGAGCAGACTCATCAGTATGTCGCGGAACGCCTGAAAATCGCCGGTGCCTCAGGGGCACCCATCTTTAGCTCCCAGACCGTTGACACCATTCATCTCTATTCTCTCGGCATCCCGCGTGTTATCAATCTGCTCTGCGAGCACTCACTGGTGAATGCTTTTGTGGAACATCAACGTCCGATCCAGCCAAAGGTTGTGGAAGAAGTAGCGAGAGAGTTTCAACTGGATGAGCTTGATCCCAGCGCGCCCAATGGCGGCTCCAAGATTGACTCGGATGTCTACAACTCCGAGGCCTTTCTGCAAAACCTTGGCGAAGCGCTTTCCCGCTTCCGTTTTAGCCCTTCTACTACCACCCGCGAACGAAAGTAATCCGAAGCCACAACCCAATAGGAGATTCAAGGCGATTTGACTTCCGCTTCAAACTCTTTGGGAAAACCGGCAAAGCATTTCGCCTAACGCTTGGCCTTCGCCGGAGGCGGCTGCCCTTACGTTCTGGGCAGTGAATTATGAGATACCAGGTCTTGCGCACGATCGAGGCATGCTCGAAGCTTCTTTGCAAGCACTTGCACATTGGGCTCGCGCGTGAGGTCGCGATGAGTGCCGGGAATACCCTCAACTTCCATACCCGCCGCCAAGCCTCCCCAGCCCAGAAGTTCGTCGTGACCATTGAGCGCACTCTGAATTATCGAACGGAAGATAACTAAACTGCCAGAATAGACCGTTGGTTTGTACTTTAGTGCAGCGAACCGATGAATGTCTTTCAGAGTCCCAACCCTTTGAGGAAGAGGACGGCCGAATGTGGGAAACAGCCGGTACAATTTCCCGAAAACTCCGGAAGCAAAGAACTCTTTCGCGCGTTCCAGAAGACTCATCGACTGCATCATCTTCTCGAGGTAGTCCCCTACGAACGTGTCGACTAGGCCGAGCAAACCCACAGCTTCTCCGGCGCCACGCAGTTGCTGTGCCATCTCGAACGCGACCCAGCCGCCGACAGAAAAGCCAACCAGACAGTACGGACCGTGAGGCTGAACACTGCGTATTTCGCCGAGGCAATAAGCAGCCATATCTTCGACGCGGGCAAGTTGAGGCCTTTGCTTGTCCAACTGCTGCGGCTGAATCGCAAAAACAGGCTGGTCCTCTCCTAAATACTGTGCCAAGGCACGCCCGTCAAATTCATTGTCACCAGGCGCTGAAACTAAGTAGAGCGGCCAGCGCGAACCTTGCTTTCGAATGGCCACGACTGCACTGGATGTCCCTGATTCGGCGGTACTCTGTATCCCGGCTTTTCGGATCACTGCCGCGAATTGGCGGATCGTGCGCGCTTCAAACAGGCTCGAGAGACCCAGGTCCAGCCGGTATGCCTTTTTGATCTTGCTGAACAGGCGTACGGCAAGTAGGGAATGGCCACCCAGGTCGAAGAAGTCGTCGTCCAGGCCAACCTGCTCAACACCCAGAAGCTCCCGCCACCATTCAGAGAGTGTAGCTTCAATTTCGCTGTGGACCGGCGAAGGTGGCGCTTGATTCTTTACAGGAACGGTCGCGGCTGGCGTCTTTGCTTCCTCATTGCTTGGGGCGGCCGTTTTTCGGATCACTGCCGCGAATTGGCGAATCGTACGCGCCTCGAACAGCGTCGAAAGACCCAAGTCCAGTCGAAATCTCTTTTTGATCTTGCTAAACAGCCGTACGGCAAGGAGGGAATGGCCACCCAGGTCGAAGAAGTCGTCGTCCAGGCCAACTTGTTCTATGCCAAGTAGTTCTTTCCACCATTCGGCAAGAACACTTTCGACTCCACTCTCAGCGTTTGCAGTACTCGTTGCTGGAGGCGCCGCTGCGGCTGCCCTGGTCGGCCTAGTCGCGAATTCGCCCCGAACGACGATGATGCCCGGGGTGATTTCTGAAGATAGGATCTGGTCGAATGCCTTCATCCCGTCAACGGATGCAATTCCCTGATTGACAGTCGATTCCGCCAGTTCGTTATACGTTTCAGCGGGTTGCGACCGGAGCGTTGTAGCAGGGCTATCAGTTGTGTTCGCCATACGTCGCATGGCAAATTCTTCGATATCTGAGAGTACTTTCCCATCTTCGTCAAGCAGAGTGATATCAAAAGTCGCCACTTCGCCGCGTGCCGTATTCTCTTGGTGGCAACGGATGTGACTCCAGAATTTCGCGGGCAGAGGACGATAAAGCCTGATTCTCTTGTAAGACATCGGCAGATAAACAGCCGTGGATTCCTGATAACCCTCGATGAGATAAAGTGCAGCTCCGGTGGCCAGGTCAAGAAGGGCGGGGTGCACCATCCAGGTCTCGAGATCAGCCGAATACTCCCGTCCGAGTTGCAATTCTGCGACTGCCTCACGTTGCCCGATGGACAGAGTGCGGAGATTTCGCCAGCGAGGGCCGAAATCAAAGAACTGCTCCTGTCGTGTACGGTGTTGATCGTCGAAATCGATACGAACTGCAGAACAGCGATTTCGGATGGCAGTCACATCCTGATTCGCTGGGAGTTGGTTCTTGTTCCGTGCAATCTGCCCCGATGCGTGTTCAATCCATTCCTTATCTTTCGCGAGGATGGAGAACCGGAAATTGGAGCGATCGCGGCGCAGCCGCACGCGCACTTCCTTTGTCTCATCTGGGGCAACAGATAGAGGCGCAAGGAAGAATACATCCTCAAACGCAACGCCGGACTCAAATCGGTCATTCGTCAACGCGGCAGTTGCCAGTTGCAGATACGCGGTGCCCGGAACAAGTGCGTTACCGTTCTTGAAACGGTGCTCCGCCAGCAACCAGTTCTTTTGCTGGCTGAACTGGCCCGAATAGACAATCTCATTGGGCGTTTGGACCAGGCGGCGTCCCAGGATCGGATGATTGCCCGCGGCACCTCGAGTACCCATGCCCACATCTGCCCACAGTCCCCAATTGATTGCAGTCATGGGATGGCCTGTCTGGCTTAGGGCGAAGGCATCAAGGAAGGCGTTCGCGGCGGCATAGTCGACTTGTCCGGCAGGCGGTAGCAGCGAACTAATGGAGGAAAACAGAACCACGAAGTCAAGCTTGTGGCCGGCCAGCGCTTCGTGCAGAGCCAGGGTGCCTTGAATCTTTGGAGCAAGCACGCGAGCGGCGCTATCGCGAGTCTTGATCTGCAGTGGCCCATCTTCAATCAAACCAGCGGCATGAACCACACCATCGAGGTCACCAAAACGTTGGCGGGCAATTCTGATCGTCTCTTCCATTTGGAAGCGGTCAGTCACATCCCCGCAAACGGTGAGAACCTCGCCTCCAAGAGCTTGTATTTCGCGCAGTTTTCTGACTTTTTGAGCGTCACTGCCCTGACCGTTTTTCTTCAACAGGGCTTCCCATTCGGACATGTCTGGTAGCCGGGTGCGTCCCACCAAGACAAGTCGCGCATGAACGGTTCGGGCCAGGTGTTCGGCCAAAACCAAGCCGATGCCCCCCATGCCACCAGTGATTAGATACACGCCTTTTTCTTTAAGACGAGAATTCGATTTCTGCCAACGAAGAGTGGTGGGTTCGAAACTCTCTACCCAACGAACGGAGCGCCGGTAACTTACACAGGAATCCGTAACTGGGAGGGACAACTCCGCAATGATGTCACCAGCGACTCGACCTGGATCCTGAATATTCCAATCAACGTCAATGCTGCGGCAAAGCGTGCCCGGAAATTCCTTCGGGATCACCTTGATGGGTCCGAGAAGTATGGCTCGAGCAGGCTCGACCACTGCTTCTCGCGATACAGATTGCAGTCCGTTTGAGACGCACGTAATCTCGGCTGGAGCAAAATCCTGGTCGCCTAGAGCTTGCGCAAGGGAGAGAAGGCTGTAGAAGTTCAGATCCAATGTCTGATCGAGAGATCGATTCGTGCTTGCTTCAATAACCGACCACAAGTGCAGAATCCGCGCCGGTCGATGCCCACGTTTTAGAATTTCGGTGAGCAGTTGATCGTAATCGTCCCGGGAGCCTGGACGAACTACATACGAACTCGTCCCCGTTTGCTGGTACCGGTCTCCTGGGCTGACTTGCAGTACCTCATGGCCTGATGCCCTTAATTGTTTTGAAATCTCCACGCCTAGGCCGGTTCCATCAAGAAACACAAGCCAGCAGGCTGGGTCCAGCCGGTGTGTCTTTTCGACAGGGACTTGCTTCCAGACACGGCGATGGAACCATTGCTCACGAGCGTCCCTTTCTGGCTTGGTAGCTGCGACCTCTTTTCCTCCTCCGAGCCGTTTGGTGCCAGGTTCTATCCAAAAGCGCTGGCGCTCGAACGGATAAGTCGGAAGCGGAATCCGCTGGATCGCGCCTCCCATGTAAAACCCATTCCAGTTAATGGGGTGCCCCATGATCCAGAGCTGTCCCACGGTGTTAAGCAGGAACAGTGCATCCGAAGTCTTCTCCTGCGGATGACGTGTAGAAGGCAGGGCCTTGGCAGTCTTCGGCTTGCCAGAATGCTGGCGCGTCAGAGATGTGAGAGTCTGACCCGGCCCAACCTCAAGAAACACGCGAGTCGGATCGTGGAATAGTTCTGCGAGACCGTCAGAGAACCTGACAGTGTTGCGCAGATGTGCAGTCCAATAGTCGGGACTCGTGGCTTCGGCTGCTGCAATCCAAGTGCCGGTAAGGTTCGAGATATAAGGAATCTGCGGCGCATGCAGTTGGACCTTTGTGAGGTGTGTGCGGAAGTCCTCAAGGACCGGGTCCATCATCGCGGAGTGAAACGCGTGGGAGGTATGCAACAAGCGACATGGGACCTGTTGCTTTTCCAGATCCTGCGCGAATTTCTGAATGGCCTCGGTAGGACCGGACACCACGCACGATTCAGGACCGTTAATCGCAGCGATCGTCAGCTCTTTGGGAAGCTTGAGCGTTTGCGCGATTGCGGACACGGCCAGCATGGACCCACCAGGCATCTCTCCCATCAGGCGGCCGCGGACCGCGCATAGATGAAGAGCATCTTCAAGCGAGAAGACACCGGCCAGGCAAGCGGCCACGTACTCTCCAATACTGTGGCCAATCATTGCTGCAGGCCTTACCCCGTGAGCAATCCACCATTGCGCGAGCGCGTATTCAATGCCGAACAGCGCTGGTTGCGTAAAACAGGTACGAGATAGTTTCTCCCCCGCCGCAATTGATTCTTGCTCCGGCGGAAACAACAAGGTGCGCAGGTCGAAGCCGAGGTCGGGAATCAGCCGTTCGGCGCACAAATCCAACTGAGAGCGGAACACTGTCTCCGTCTCGTATAACTCGCGGCCCATATTCACGTACTGCGAGCCCTGCCCGGTGAACATGAAGACAGCGCCGGGAGCAGCGGCGGCTGCTTGCCCGGTAAGAACGCGGCTCGAATCGTTTTTGCTTAACAGGGCGCTGGCTTCTTCAATGGTCGCCACTGCGAGCGCCCGGCGGTGAGCAAAAGGCTTTCGCCCTGATTGGCAAGTATAGGCGACATCTTGCAGTTCCAAATCGCGGTGCTCCTGCAAGTAGGTGGCGAGATTCCGGCTGGCTTGCTCCACAGCGGGTGCAGTCTTCGCGGAAAGTACCAGCAACTGAAAAGGCTTCTTGATGATCGTCCGTTCTTCAACGGCCGGCGCTTCTTCCAAAACCACGTGCGCGTTGGTGCCACCAATGCCGAGAGAAGTCACACCTGCACGCCGAGGCCCCTGGTCTGCTTTCCATTCAGTTAAATGATCGTTAACGAAAAACGGGCTGCCTTGAAAATCGATCAGTGGGTTTGCTTTGCGGAAATGCAGGCTCGGTGGAATCTGACGATGCCTCAATGCCAGCACCGTTTTAATCAAACTGGCGACGCCGGCGGCTGTGTCGAGGTGGCCGATGTTGGTTTTGAGCGACCCGATGGCACAGTAACCCTTGGCCTGACTGCTCTCCCGGAAGGCCTGTGTCAGCGCCTTGACCTCGATTGGATCTCCCACCCTTGTTCCTGTGCCGTGCGTCTCCACATAAGATATTTCGCTAGCCTTCACACCGGCCACTCCGAGCGCTTCCGCAATAACCTCGGCTTGGCCGTCCACACTGGGCGCAAGGTATCCTACCTTGCGGGAGCCATCGTTATTGATGGCAGATCCAAGAATGACAGCGTGAATGGTGTCGTGGTCCGCCAAGGCATCTTCAAGTCTCCTGAGCACCACTACGCCCGTGCCGCTTGAGAACACCGTGCCGCTAGCGTCGGCATCGAAGGCGCGGCAGTGGCCGTCTCGCGATAGAATTTCACCTTCGCGATACTCATAACCATGCCCGTGCGGAAACTCAATCGTGACTCCGCCTGCCAGGGCCATATCGCATTCCTGGTTCAGCAAGCTCTGGCACGCGAGATGCGTAGCGACCAGCGAAGTCGAACAGGCGGTCTGCACGTTGATGCTCGGCCCGTGAAGATTCAGTTCATAAGATACTCGAGTCGCCAGAACGTCCTTGTCATTTCCTGTCTGTCGAATCAGAAACAGCCCGGCGCTCTCGACCAGCGCTTGGTTCGTCAGCAGGTTGTAGATCATGTAGGAGTTCATGCCCGAACCGGCGTAAACCCCGATCGAACCTTTGAAGCTCTCCGGCACGTGCCCCGCGTCTTCCAGCGCTTCCCATGCGCACTCGAGGAAAATCCGATGTTGCGGATCCATGATTGCCGCGTCCCGCGGGCTGAATCCGAAGAACGCGGCGTCAAACATGTCGAGATCCTGAAGCACAACGCCCGACTTCACATACTCCGGCTGGGCGAGTTCGTCTTCTGAAACTCCCGCCGCCCGCAGCTCGGCATCGCTGAATTGGCGGATCATCTCCATTCCATCTCTCAGGATTCGCCAGAATTCAGTGATGTTTCGCGAGCCTGGGAAGCGGCCCGCCATGCCGACTATCGCGATGGCATTGTTTTTCATTGCGTTCGCCGCAGTTGTGCGGCCCGCCGCCGCTCGGCCCGATTTACACCTGGCCGGGTTCTTTCGGTTCCGCTGAGGTGGCTAGCCAGAGCCATGATTGTTGGATACTGAAAGAGGTCGACCAAAGACAGCTCTCGGCCCAGCGCCTGCTGCAACTGGCCGTGCACCTCAGCCACCATCAGAGAATGCGCACCCAGATCGAACAAATTCTCATTCACCCCAACTTGACCTACTCCCAAGGCTTCCTTCCAAACCTGCGCTATCACGCGCTCCAAATCGTTTCCCGGTTGGTCGAATGTCGCGCCGGATGAACGGTCCTCCGTAGCCAGAGGGGCAGGGAGCGCATTCCGGTCGATCTTCCCATTCGCGGTCAAGGGCAGGGAATCGAGAAACACAAAGCTGGACGGGACCATGAAATCGGGAAGCGTCGCCGCTAGCATCGTGCGAAGACGAGTCGAAATAAGGTGGAATCCAGCTTTCGGAACGATATAAGCGACTAATCGTTTGTCTTCAGGTTTGAATTCGCGGGCAACTACCACCGCCAGGTGCACGCCCTCCTGGCTCTCAAGGGTCGCCTCAATTTCCCCGACTTCGATGCGGAATCCGCGGAGCTTCACCTGAAAATCAGCGCGGCCAAGAAACTCCAGATTTCCGTCGGGCAGGAAACGCGCAATGTCTCCCGTGCGGTACATGCGATTGCCCGGCCGGGACGGGTCGGCCAGGAACCTCTCAGCCGTCAACTCCGGCCTCCGCCAGTATCCACGCACCACGCCGTCTCCGCCGATAAACAGCTCGCCAGTTTCACCTGCGGCAACCGGCTCGAGCTTCGAATCCAGCACGTATACCTGTGTGTTGGCGATTGGTTTTCCGATTGGGATGCCGCCAAATGCCGCAGGTATCTGGTATGTGGTGGACCACACCGTGGTTTCGGTGGGTCCGTACATGTTGTACAAGTCCCCGGAGAAGACCTGTCGCAACTGACGCACGAAGTGTAGCGGCAGAGCCTCCCCTCCGAGAAGAAGCTTCTTTAAGCGACCAAGCGAACTCAGGCCCTCCGGGTCCATCGCGATCATTCTCGCCAGAGACGGCGTACATTGCATGTGGCTGACACCGCCGTCCCGAATCGCTGCCGGGATCGTCTGCGTTTCGCCATCTCCATGAATAATCACTTGAAAACCGCGCGTGAGGGTCCAGAAGAGTTCCATAACAGAAATGTCAAACGATATGCTGGTCACAGCCAGCCATACTCCCGGGTTCGCTCCAATCGCTCTGTCCATCCCGGTAAAAAAGTTGACCACATTGCGATGCTCAATCATCACTCCCTTAGGTTTTCCTGTGGAGCCGGAAGTGTAAATAACGTAGGCGAGATTCCGCGAACTCACAGCGGAAATAATCGGGTCCGGGCTATTTTTGCCGATTGGACCAGCTTCTCTATCGATCGAAATAATGCGCGCCTTGGTTTGCGGCAGGCGAGCTTTTGTGAACTCCGTCGCAAGTATGACCGGAGATTGCGAGTCTTCGATCATGAGTGAGGTGCGCTGAACCGGGTAATCAGGATCGATGGGAACGTACGCGCCGCCGGCTTTTAAGATTGCCAGCAGGGCAATCACCATTTCCACGGAACGTTCGACGGCGACGCCGACCAGCGTCTCTCTCTGAACGCCAAATCGTTGCAAGTATCGCGCCAATTGATTGGAGCGGCTGTCGAGTTCGCGATAGGTCAGACTGTGCCCCGCTGAAACCACGGCGGTGGCTTCAGGCGTGCGCGCACACTGCTGCTCAAACAACTGCACAATCGTGCTCTCACGTGGGTATTCCGTGTCAGTTTTGTTGCAATCAAGCATTTCTGCGAGCGACCTTACGATTCTCCATGAAAAGGAATTCAATCCCAGTGCCGAGGAATGTTTCGATGGCTTCTTCAGGCGTATTGACGATTGGTTGGCCCTTTACGTTGAAACTCGTGTTGAGCACCATTTCCCGGCCCGTCGTTTGGCCCACCTCTTGAAGCAGTCGATGGAAGTCAGGATTGTCTGTTGCAGAAACGGTCTGTAGTCTTGCCGTCCCATTCACGTGGGTAATCGCCGGAAGTGCAGCCCGGTGCTCGGGGCGCACATCGACCACGGTAATCATGTATGGCATCTGCGTCCCAGCTGCAATGTTGAACCAGCGATGTGCTTGTTCGACCGAGCACGCCGGCGCAAAGGGCCGGAAAGCTTCGCGCATCTTGACCATGGCGTTGATGCGATCTCGCATGGCGGGATGGCCCGGATCGGCCAGAATGCTGCGGTTGCCGAGCGCTCGCGGTCCGTACTCCATCCTGCCGCGATACCACGCCACGACTCGCCCTTCAGCGATGAACTTCGCTGCTTCCCTGCAGGTCTGATCAAGAGACGCGAAGCTCGTCACCACAATCCGGCTGGCATACTTCGCGATTGCCTCTTCTATGGCGGTGAACGGGTATGCCGGACCCAGAAGCGGCACTGGCATGCGCTGGTTAGGGATTTTTCCGGACAGTGATGCGCGGTATAGGGCAGCGCCCAAGGCTGTGCCATCATCCCCTGCCGCTGGTTGTATGTAGACTTCATCGAAGACGCCGGAGTCGATCAGTTTTCCATTTGCGGTGCAATTGAGTGCGACTCCGCCCGCCAGGGCAATGCGTCGTGTGCCCTGCTGGGTTCCGAAGTGTCCGCAAACATGCAGCACCACTCGGTCCAGGCACGCTTGCAACGCCGCAGCAACGTCCTTATGTGCCTGGGTGATCTCTGCATCCGGCGCCCGCCGCGCCACTAAGTGCTCATCCAAGTAGGCACGGGTCAAAAGATAGTTCTCGCGTTCCTCTCGCGAACGGTTCATCCGTAGAATCGGAATTCGAAGTGAGCCATCGGGGCGCAGTTCAACGGCACTGTCGAAAAATGCCCGGAATCGTTCGGGATCGCCGTAGGGAGCAAGACCCATGATCTTGTATTCATCCGAGTTGAAATCAAAACCCAGGTGCAGTGTCACCAGGGAATAAAGGATGCCGATGGAATCGTTGGCCGGGATCTCCCGAATTTTCTTCATCTCGGCATTGCGAAACTGGAATACCGTGAGGCTCTGAACCTCTCCCATCGCGTCGTTTACTACGACTAGGCAATCGTCCCACCCTGACGTAAACGCTGCACTAGCGGCATGTGAAAGGTGATGATTGACTGGCTGGACCCGTTCTGCGGGAAACTCGGGAAAATACCTGTGCACTTGCCGAACAAGTGCACCCTTCGAGAACACTTCTTCGTAGAGCTTTGAGGAGTTTGCATCAAGCGAGTAAAGCTGGGCGTAGGGAGAATAGTCAAAGCCGTGCCCGATCTCGCTAATGTCTTTTATAGTTAAACCAGCCTCGCGAAGGCAATACTGGATCGCATCGATGGGGAAGTCGCCAGAATGCTTTTTGCGGTTGAAGCGCTCTTGTGCTGCTGCCGCGATTACTTTTCCATCGACTACTAGAGCCGCAGCGGAGTCATGACCTTGTGAGATTCTGTACTCGCGCGCTTCCAACCCTGGCCAATGTGCCTGCTTGAATGGGACAGCTTTCTCTAGTCCGCTGACACCTAGGATGTTCAATGGTCACCTGAATTTGGCAAGTCCTCAATCGACGGCCTGGCTGATTCACGCAGGGGTATGCAGGCTCCGCACAACACTCCGATGCGTCCCTGTGTCCGAAAGGGAGTGACCCTGCGAAGTGCAATCTATACCTTCTACATGTGCCTGAAGTTCGACGGATAGTCAATCGCCCAGCATGGTCAAGTGCCCTCCGCGGCAACATCCCTGAAACATCGGCAGTACTTTTTCTCGCCCCGCTTATCAATCAAGCGTACTAGACTTGTCTCAGGGATGTCGGGACGGAGCCGAACTGCTGGTAGCCTCGCACCAAGAGACATTCCGATTTTCGTGCTGAATTTCGACCGGCGATAGATTTGTTGTGCTTTGGACCATTTCCTCATGGAGGGTTCCATGGGCTACATCAAAGAAAACTGGCTTGTTGGAATCAAGAATCGGCTCCTTCAGGAGATCGCTCGCAAGGTGCCAGGGGCGATGACAATGCGCCCTCTTCTCCATCGCTGGCGCGGTGTAAAGATGGGGAAAAACGTGTGGATCGGTTATGATGCGGTCATCGAAACCGCCCACCCTGAATTAGTCACCATCAAAGAGGGTGCCATTATAAGCATCCAAGTATTGATCCTTGCACACTTCGGCGGATGGGAACGCAGTGTGGTTATTGAGAGAAATGCCTTTCTTGGTCCCCGGGTCATTGTTCTTCCCAACGTTGTAATTGGAGAGGGATCAGTGGTGGCTGCAGCTAGCGTGGTCACACAGTCCGTGCCGCCCATGACACTGGTTCAGGGAAACCCCGCAAAGCCAGTTGCTCAGGTGGACCAGGCAGTGTAGTTAGCGCCATTCTGCAGGGCCCAAAGAGTTGCGGACCATGGAGCCAATTACCATCTGGGCGCAGCCCTCAAAGACACTCACACTCGCCAGCGGCGAAATCCATGTCTGGCGCGTGCCCCTCGACCATCCATCCGTCTCCCTCGGACTTCTGTCCACATATCTGTCTGAAGAAGAAGCCGCTCGAGCTGAGCGCTTCGCATTTCTTCGCGACAAAAAACATTTCATTGCTGGTCGTGGCATGCTTCGCGTCATTCTCGGGCGTTACCTCGGCGCGACTCCGGATAGCATTTCCATTCATGAAAGTGCCCATCAAAAACCTTACATTTCTGCCATTTCAAGCAAACCGCCTCTCCAGTTCAATTTGTCTCATTCCCATGGCCTTGCCTTGCTTGCCCTTGCGCTGGATTGCCAGGTGGGAATTGATATCGAAAAGTTGCGGCCCGAGTTCGCCACCAGTAAGGTGGCCGAGCAATTCTTCTCCCGACAAGAACAGAAGGAATTGCTTAGCCTTCCCCCCGCAAACCGTGCTCAAGGCTTTTTCAACTGCTGGACACGGAAAGAGGCTTACGTAAAAGCTACGGGAAAGGGTTTGCAGGTCCCCCTGGCTAGTTTCGACGTTTCCCTGACCCCAGGCCGCCCTCCCACTTTGCGAGCGGCCGATTCGGATCGTTGGACCCTTTTCTCATTCTGCCCGGCGAAGGGATACTCCGCCGCTGCCGCTGTTGAGGGGAAGGGGTGGAGCATCCAGTTTTATGATTGGAACGTCTCGCCTGACTCGTAAACTCTCTCATTCAACGGGACATAAATCCGGTTCGGTCAAGTCTCCTACGCTCATTCAAGAAAACTTTTGCAATCTGTGAACGTGAGCTCCAATTAGAAACCTGTTCGGCTGAGCGTGTGTCGAAGGAATGGCGCCTTGTGGCGTCGTGGAGACAGATTCTCCGCGACTGCCGCTTTCCCTCTGTGGACGCCGACGAGGTGAATAGCTTTTTCAGGGACAAACAGTGATCCTGCGCCGGTAGAACCCTACGAGTCCCAGCAATCCCGATCCGAGCAGAAGAAGACTGCTCGGCTCTGGCGTCGAATACGTCAGCGAATCGATTGCCATGTAGGCGTAATGGGGCGTGTAGTTCATGAAGCCTGTTCCACTTACGCCTGAGCCAAGGTACACAGTCCCTGCGCAGTCTTGCCCCCATGCGCAACCGACGAATGACATGCTGCTGTCCCAAGTCGTAATTTGAGCGTCGGACACTCCAAAAGAAGCCATGGAAGTCTGCTGCAGCGCCCCCCAACTGTAGCCAATGTCAAAACCCTGACCTACGAAGTAGATTCCATCTGGCATGTTATCGACGGTGGCTTGCGCTGGTGCCCCGTCGACTATGAGCGGGGGAATCGCGAGGATTTCCTCTACTGACACCGTGGTTGAGTCCGGCCTCGCCTGGGGAACAAGGACGAACAGCAGCATTGCCATTGTGATGCTTACCGCGAGTTTCCTAATCATTTTTATTTGCCTGAACCTTCTTGAGAAAAACGACTCCCGCGCCCTAGGATTTTGTTGGACACCGAATTGTGATGAAAATGAATCAGAGATCACGAGGAGGTGTGTATGAGCAAAGAGAGAGAACCAGCTTCGGGAGCCACGGAGGGAGCCCGGAGGGCGAGTGGGTACGTTGAACATGAATGATCGATTGAGGGTGCAAGTCCCTTACAGAGCTTGATGGAGGCAACTGTGAGCCAAAGGCAACTGCATGATCCCGTGAGGGCATGTGGAGAGGAAGCCGGAGGCATAC
>Ga0208034_1000970_pt1 | contig 19472 bp, 17 predicted proteins | sample June2015DPH_8_10_FD_184699 | JGI IMG/M metagenome (GOLD analysis project Ga0208034, IMG submission 184699) | Peatland microbial communities from SPRUCE experiment site at the Marcell Experimental Forest, Minnesota, USA - June2015DPH_8_100... | ecosystem: Environmental > Terrestrial > Soil >...
TCACGGAGCGCGAGCCGGACGGCAACCGGGGTGCGACGGGCGAGTCGCCCGAGCCCGACGAGGAGGAAGGGCGCCAACAGGATGATCGCGGGAATGAGGGCGACGATCCCTACGACGAGCGCGAGTGTGCTCGCACCGCCCGTCCCGTGGTCAGTGCTGCCCGAGTAGCCGAGTACGAGGAATGCGACGACGAGAAAGGCGATCCCGGGTAGCGCAGACCGGTGCACCTGTCTTGGTGGGGCGGGACGACCGGACAGGGCGGTAATGACAGAGAGCCTCGTGACCGAACGAGCGGGTCGCAAGGCGGCCAGGTACGTCGCGACAATGGCGAGCACGATGGCCGCGGCGACGACGACCCAGGGCAGGGCGAGGACTCCGATCAGATGGTGAGAGCTCTGCTCAAGGCTCGGTCGATAGGCGAACCAGAGGACAAGGCCCAAAAGGGTCCCGATCACCGCCCCGAGGACGCCCACGACAAGTCCGTTCGCCCGCACGACGAGGGAGACGTTCTTACTGGTAGCCCCGATCGAGGCCAGCATGCCGAGCGAGCGCTGCCGCCGCTGAGCGAGCACGGTGAAGCCGCCGATAGCCATCAGCGCGATGAGGAGCATCCCGATCGTGAGCACCGCAAGAGACAGGGTCTCGGGGTTGATCGTGCTCAGCGCCACCAAGGCTGGCGTGGCCACATTGGAGCCGGGGCGGCCGTATGGGCCGCAGGCGGCACACTGCTCGCCGATCGAGCTCGGACTCACCCCCGGTGCGTCGAAGAGCACGGTGACGTCGTTCGCGGACTTCACCCGTCCAGGCAGAACGAGGGCGAACTCGTCGAGGAGATTCTGTGGGTTCTCGACGATGCCAACCACCCGCCTGACTTCGCCTCCGACTTTCCAGGTGTCTCCGACCTTCAAGTTGAAATCCGATGCGATTCCGGCCGTGACGGCGACCTGGTCCGTTGAACTCGGGTAGTGACCCGAGATGAGGGAGAGCGTCGGTTGGCCGTAGGGGCCGTTCGGGTTCTGAGCCCGTAGCTGGTAGGTAGCGACAGAACCGGGGACTTTCAGCGTCTCGTTCTCGATGACGTCGACCTTGCCGAAGCGGTGCTCCAACGAGGCGATCTCGGCGGCGAGACGGGGGTCATTCCCGGCGAAGGTGGCCATGTCCTGGGCGGTGCCAAACCCCGTATTCGCCGGAAGGGGCGTGTTGGTCGCCACCGCCGAGCCGACGACCGTCGCGGTGACGGCCACGATGATCAGTGCGAGGACAAGTATTTGTTGGCGCCACTCGCGGCGGAACAAGCGCCATGCCCATCGAACAACGGCGCGCCGAGATGGCGTGAGGCCAAGGGCGGAACGAGCCTCGCCACGCGGCGCGGCCATCGAGACCCTCATGAGGTCCGCGTCGGCGCGAGAAGCGACTCGGCGCTCGGAGGAGGCACCGTCTGGTCGACGATGCGACCGTCTTTGAGGAAGACGACGCGGTCGGCCCACGATGCAAGGTGCGCATCGTGGGTGACGACCACCGCGGCGACGCCTTGCTTACAGGCGCCGCGGATCATCTTCATCACGGTCTCTCCGTTCGCCGAGTCGAGCGCGCCCGACGGCTCGTCGGCGAGTAGGAGGTGGCGCTGACCGACCACGGCGCGGGCGATCGCGACTCGTTGGCGTTCTCCTCCTGAGAGCTCGTCGGGGAAGTGTCCAGCCCGCTCGGCGAGCCCTACGTTCTCGAGCGCGGTCATCGCGAGGGTCCGTGCTTTTCTCGCCGGCATGTCATCGAGTTCGAGCGGGAGCGAGACGTTCTCGAGAGCGGTGAGCCCAGCAAGCAAGTTGAAGTCCTGGAAGACATAGCCGATCGTGCGGCGGCGAAGGCGTGCCTTGTCGTTGTGGGACATCGAAGCGAGCGACTTGCCGTCGATCAGCACTTCACCGCTCGTCGGCTCTTCGAGGCTGCCGGCGATCGTGAGGAGGGTCGACTTCCCGGACCCAGACGGTCCCATCACCGCGACGAGGTGGCCGCGATCGACCGAGAGCGAGACGTCCACGAGGGCGTGAACTTCTGTCGCGCCCTCGCCGTAGGACTTGGAGATGTTCCTGAGTTCGAGAAAGCTCATCGGCGCGCCACAAGCCTTCGCCGCAAACGCGGCACCGTCGAGGGAACTGCGGGTTCAATCTCGGCCCGTTTCAGGCGTCCTTCGGCCTCGTCGAGCCAGCGGATAACCGAGTCCAATCGGGACAGCTCGGCGTCGACGACAAGAGCAAAGGCGAGATCGAAGTCGGCCTCGTCATCTTTTAGGTGGGTCCACTGCTGCATGAGCTCGACGAGGTAGCGCCGGTGGAGCTGGATCAGGTCGTTGACGTCGACTTCGGGTACCCGAAGCGCCGAGAGCACCTTGATCACGAGCTCGTCGCGAGGTGGCGAGGCCATGTCGGTCGGCGACGAGAGCCAGCGGTGGAGCTCTGACTTGCCCTCCTCGGTGAGACGGAAGACCTTCTGGGGGCCCTCATCGGCCGAGTCGTCGGACTCGATGTGGCCCGAGTGTTCGAGGCGCTGGAGGGTGGAGTACACCTGACCGACGTTGAGTGGCCAGACATCTCCGGTGCCCTCTTCGAACTCCTGACGGAGCTGGAACCCGTACTTCGGGCCTTCGCTCAAGAGCGCCAGCAGCGCATGTCGAACGCTCACCGCTCTACCTTTAGTTTATGGTATACCTCTGCTAGAACCATACGACGTATGCTACACCGGAGCGTCTAGCTGTCAATCTCGTATCGGCAGGGTCGGAGTACCATGTGCATCGCGCTGGGCCTTAGCGAGGCCCCGCCCGAACGGTTCTAGGGCGCGTGTGGACACCCTCCCACCGCAGCATCTCAGCGCGCTCACGACCTGGCTCAGAATGGCGAGCGCGCGTTCGCGAACTGTCTGCCAGTAATAGCGAGGAGAACGATTGACGATCCGCTGGCTCGCACGGAGCTGGGCGGACGACTTCGTCGCCGGGTTCGAACACCGTGACGACGCCGAGCGGAGCTGCACCCCGACAAGACCAGGCTCATCGAGTTCGGGCGCAATGCCGCTCGCTCTCGTGCCGCCCAGGGGCTCGGAAAACCGGAGACGTTCGGGTTTCTCGTCTTCACGCACATGTGCGGGAAGACGAGAGCCGGGCGCTTCTGGCTCAGGCGGGTCACGGAGGCGGAGCGGATGCGGGCGAAGCTCAAGGACGTGAAGGTCGAACCGAAGCGACGCCGACATCAGCCCATGCCGGTGCAGGGACTGTGGCTCGCCAGCGTGGTGCGGGGACACTTCGCCTTACTACGGCGTGCCCGGGAGCAGCGACGCCATTACGGCCTTCGGCTACCAGGTGGCGCGACACTGGATCAAGGCGCTCCGGCGCCGCAGCCAGCGCACCCGCCTCACCTGGGCCCCGATGACCCGCTATGTCCGCCACTGGCTACCGCCCGCTCGTCTACAGCACCCGTTCCCCTCGGTGCGCTTCGACGCCAACACCCGCGGCAGGAGCCCAGTGCGTTAGTTGCGCACGCTGGGATCTGTGCGGGGGGCCGCCCGGAAGGGCGGTCCCTACCGCAACCCCGCTCCCACCTGTCATTTTGTGCCTTGAGAAAGTGCGCCCGGTCCGAGCCGGTCCTGGCCGCGTGGGGGATCACCACCTAGGGGCGCCCGGTGCTGGTCGATCTCGACGCCGGAACCAGCGAGTCCACCGACGTCTGGAAGGGGTTCTTGGACAACATGGTCGCCCGGAGACTGCGAGCTCCGCTGCTGGTTGTCTCCGACGGCGCATCCGGCCTGATCGGCGCCTAGCTCGCCCCGACTAGTCCCCCTCACGGACCGACGTGGTTGACTGAAGGCTTCAGACCCCGTCGTAAGCGGGGATGAGCCCGCAACGAGTGGAGGTGCCAGTGGCCGAACCCACGCAGCCCGCAGAGCGAATGGTAGTGACCCACTTCATCGTCTCCGATGACGTCGAGCGCTCCCGGCGCTTCTATACCGAGGTACTTGGCGGCACGGTGGTCTTCGGCCCAGAGTCGACCAATGTCGCGCTCGCCAACAGCTTCATCATCATCAACGGCGGCGGCGGCCCCACCGACGACAAGCCCACGGTCACCCTTGAGACGCCAAGCGACCCCGACCGGGTCAGCAGCTTCCTCAATATCCGGGTCGCAGACATCCACGCCGTGTACGCCAAATGGAGCGCCCGGGGCGCGCAGTTCCTCACGCCGCCGAAGCAGCACCAGTACGAGATCCGTTGCTACATCCGAGATCCCGACGGTTACATCATCGAGGTCGGGCAAACCACCGACCCACAGGGAGACTGGTGGCCCGCCGACTGGCCACCGATCAAGCCTGGCGGGCAATCCGACTGAACCCTGTCTCCTCGATGTCACGAAGACGGCCATCGCACCTGACTCGGAGGGCAGCGCGGAACTCACGATGACCGGCACGGGTACCGACGCAGCCCGGTCCTTCCTCGCTCTGAGCCGATTGCCGCCCCGCCCAGGCGGCCGGCTAGCGATCCACCCGTCGGTGGCATCACGGTCTCATTTGCTTCATGGCTAGGCCGGCTGGCGCGCCGCCCCGATCTGATTGTGGAGCGCCTTGAGGGCGGCGACGTAGATCTCTGAGAAGGTGGGGAACGGCTGGATGGTGTCTCGCAGCACGTCGAGCGGCACGCGGGTCCGGATGGCCAGCGTGGCCTGCTGCAGCCACTCCCCTGCCTCTGGGCCCAGGGCGTACGCTCCAGTCAACACTTCGCCGTCGCTGAGGAGGGTCAAGAAGCCCTTTGATCGTGCGTAATCGTGGGTGTAGGTGGCCATCTTGGCCACCTCAGAGATGGGGGCGGTGGCGCTGAAGGCGGCCTCAGAGGTGCCCACCGCGGCTGCCTGCGGGTCAGTGTAAACGACCTCGGGAATGGCTTCGTAGTTCGCCTCCCGGGGATCGCCGAGGATATTGGCGGCGACGACCTCGCCCTGGTACTTCCCCACGTGCGTCAGCAGTCGCACGCCGGTGACGTCGCCAATGGCCCACAAACCCTCGCCGACGCGCAAGTGCGTGTCGACTGGGATGCCCTTCGCGTCGGCGTGGACGCCGACGGTGTCTAGCCCGATCCCGTCCACGCGGGGGCGCCGGCCCGTGGCGACGAGTAGGTGTTCACCGCGCAACTCGCGACCGTCATCGAGTACCAGGACGTACTCCTCGCCGTCGCGTCGGGCCGCGGTCGCCCGGGCGCCCAACATCAGCTCGACCCCGTCGCCGCGTAGCACCTCGCCGAGCGCCTCGCCCAGCGGCGCGGGCTCATGGACGAGCAGATGCCCGGCCGCCTCCACCACAGCCACCTCGCCGCCCAGGCGGCGCACGGCTTGTGCCATCTCCGCACCCACTGGACCACCACCAAGTATCAGCAGGCGCCGTGGCACGGCCTTCATGCCGGTCACCTCGCGGTTGGTCCAGACGCCCTCCAGCTCGGCTAGGCCGGGGACCGGTGGCACGACCGGATCTGAACCGGTCGCCAGCACGATGTGCCTCGCGGTATGGGCAACTCCATCCACTTCGACCACACCCACCCCGGCCAGCCGGCCAGTGCCGCGCAGCAGGTCGATACCTTTGTCCGCCAACCAGTGCTCCTGACCGGCATCGGAGTAGTTCGAGACCATGAAATCGCGATATGCCAGGGCCGCCTCGACATCGACTTGGGCGCTAGCCGCCGCCTCGCGCGCCTCCTGGGCTGCCTCCCCGGGGCGGAGCAGCGTCTTGGAAGGGATGCACGCCCAGTAGGAACACTCGCCGCCGACCAGCTGGCGTTCGACGACTGCCACCCGCAGTCCACCGTCGGCCAACTCTCCTGCGCAGTGCTCGCCCGGCGAGCCGGCGCCCAAGACGATGACGTCGTAGCTGCTCATGTGCCCGCCCCGGCGCTGGCCTGACCGGAGAGCCCGGACTGCTCCTCCACCATGCACTGCGCGTACCAATCCGGCCGGTCCGGGTCGGGATGCCCGATCTCCTCTTCGTGACGTCCGTGAGCCTCCGCGGCCCGACGGAGAGCGGCGGCCAGATCGATGACGGACTCGTAGGTGGCTGGCATCGGGGTACCTCCTGTTGATTAAGAGCGGCCGACCCGGCGAGTATCAGCTCTCCGTGTGTTCACCGCCCCGGAAGGCGCGTCGTCACCTCTTGAAGAAACCAGCCGTTGCCGTCCGGGTCACTGAACGAGGTAAACGAGCCATAGCTCTTGTGCTCTGGCGCCGGGCCCGGAGCGCGTGCCGTAGCGCCCGCGTGGCGGAACACCCCGCCGGTGTCATGGAACACCTCGCTCACTTCGACACCACGATCGACCAGCTCGGCCCGGGCCGCCTCGATATCGGTGACGACGAGCTGCAGACCTTGAGCCGAGCCCGGTGGGGCCGAGGTGACCCCACTGCCGAAGATGATCGAGCACGCCGAGCCTGGCGGCGTCAGCTGCACGACCCGGAAGCCGCCGTCACCGGGGAAATCGGCGTCCAGGCGCCACCCCAGCGAGTTATAGAAGCTCTTGGCCCGGTCGACATCGGACACCGGCACCACCACCACTTCGAGCTTCATGTCCACGACCGCAACTCCCCCCCATCGGGGCCGATAGCCACCGCCCACCCACTGGAGCAGTTCCTTTTCCAAACATCGCGCCGCTAGTCGTCGAAGTCCAGGGCGGCTTACCTAAGCAGGTGGCGGCCAATTACAGATTTCGATCACCTCGTCGGTCGGGGGAATTGTCCGGCCACGATCGGGGCCGAATTGGAGGCTCGCTCTGAGCGCGCTCGCTCGCTGGTGGAACCGGTCCTACCGGGGCTGGCTAACCGTCAGATCTCCGGTGTTGGGCCGCGGATCGCCAGCGACCCAACATCGTCCGGACTGAACGGCAATCCGAACGCATCCTTGAAGCGCGGTCGGGGGCAGTTGCGAATACATATCGCGCACCGAACTCCGAGCTGCCTGGACGTAGCCCCCCGGACATATCAGACGGTTCTAGTGGGCGTTTTGGGCACGATTTCACCGCAGCCTCCCAGCGCACTCACGACCTCGCTCGACGGCGAGCGCGCCTGCGCGGACGGCGTGCGCCCGGGATCGCGAGGACAACCGTTGACAATCGTCGGCTCGCACGGAGCTGTGAGGGCGACCACGCCACTCTTTCCCGACGGGCAATCAGTCTCGGATCATCGAGAGCGATAAGGCCAGGTTTTGAATAACGTTCATTCGATGCCCGAGCGAGCGGACACCGGAAATTAGTGTCTGAGCTGCCCGAACGTTGTGATTCTGACAACGGCGGAGTGCATGGGACTGTTTTCAAACCCTCTCCCCAGTGCCATTTGTTGCCTTGAAAAATGGCTATCTACCAGGGATAAGTGAGTTGCCACTCATGTCCGATCGGTCCTTGCACAGGTGCCGTACTACCGACCTCTATGGCCCATTCGGGAACCACTGGTCGACTCGTCTGACCCACTTGTCACGATCTCCGGCCTGGCCCGATGGCTACGGCTTGCGCGGGCGGCCCCACACAGGAGTATGCCCGCCCGAGTTCCTCGCCGCCTGTGAAGCGTCGGACCAGTCGCGGGTAACCGTGGGTCCGATCTCGTCTGCGTAGGCATCGAAGACTCCGACCAGTTCGTCAGTGCCAGCGCTACCGACCACGCGCCATTCCCTGTGCACCATAGCGAGCACAGCAGCGTAAATGCTGATCAGAAGCCACGGACGGCGATCGGTCTCGGGATCGACGCCCTCGCGGTCCGCCAGTACACGCACTGCCCGATCGCTGTTCTCGTATATGTACCGCAGGCTGGCCGCTAGCAGCGCAGGCGTCGAGTCGATGAGCCTCATCACCATCAGCGAACGCGGCTCTCCGTTGATCTCGTAACTATCGGCCACGAGCCGTTCAAGGGTCGTCCGAAAAGCTTTGCGCACCGCCACGCGTGCGCGCTCTTGCTGGGGTCGAGCGGCCAGCGCGGTCGTGAAGTCATCCATCTCCCTCTTCACGAAATACAACGCCAAGTCCTCTTTGCTCGCGAAGTATCTGAAGAAGGTGCGTTCGGCGACGTCCACCGTATCGGTGATCTCGTGCACCGCGGTGTGCTCGTAGCCCTTCGCCTCGAACAGCTCCAGGGCGGCGTCGATGAGCGCGTCACGGGTCTGCCGCTTCTTGCGGGCTCGTCGCGCCTCCTCCGGAGCCGTTTCGTCCAGCACGCTTACGGCCGCCATGAAAGCGAAACCATCCGACATGTGCAGGATGCTACCAGTTGGCCGGCCGAATTTCGTCTTATGTTGCCGTATGTCATAATCTGACTTTAAACATGACGTGCCAATCGCGAGGAAGGGAAGTTCGATGACGCAAACGCTCAACCCGGTCGGACCGGAGGTAAGCCGCGGAACAACGCAATCCGGCAAGCGGGGCAGCCTGGCGCTGACCCTTGCCGCGGTGGCGCTCGGGGTGATGATGGTCGCCCTCGACGGAACGATCGTGTCGGTGGCGAATCCTTCTATCCAGTCGCACCTGCACGCTTCGATCGCGGACATCCAGTGGGTCACCAACGGCTATCTGCTCGCCCTCGCCGTCATGCTCATCACGATCGGAAAGGTGGGCGACCGATACGGTCACCGGAAGGTGTTCGTGACGGGAATGGTCGGCTTCGCCTTGTTCTCGGCCGGAATCGGACTGTCCGGTGGCACTGCCAAGAGCATCTCGCTAGTGATCGCTTTCCGCGTCGCCCAGGGTGCCTTCGGCGCCTGCCTCATGCCAAGCGCGCTCGCCATATTGCGCGAGACCTTCCCTGTCGAAAAGCTCGACGAGGCCCTAGGCATATGGGCCGGTGTCATCGGCGCTTCCACCGCAGCCGGGCCCATCATCGGTGGTCTCCTCGTCGAGCACATCAACTGGGAGTCGTGCTTCTACATCAACTTGTTCGTTGGCGCCTTAGCACTGATGATGACGCTCGCCTTCGTCAAGGAGACGCCATCCTCGCCCGCCGCCCAGCGTTTCGACTTCGGCGGTATCGCTCTGCTCTCTGGCGGGCTGTTCTGCCTGGTCTGGGCTCTCATAAAGGGCTCGTCCTACGGCTGGATGAGCGCACGGACGATCGGCTTCTTCGCAGCGTCGGCTGTGGTGCTCGTCCTGTTCGTTCTCTGCGAGGCGAAGGTCTCCCAACCACTTGTGCCCTTGAAGTTGTTCCGTTCCGTCTCTTTCTCGGTCGGGACGATTCTCGTGACAGTGCTCATGTTCGCCCTGTTCGGTTCCCTCTTCTTCATGACTTTCTTCATGCAGGACGTCCACGGCCTCGACCCCGTTATGACAGGTGTGAGGATGTTGCCGCTGACGGGACCGATGATCATCTTTGCGCCCGTGTGCGGGTTGCTCATCCAAAGGTACGGAACGCGCCTTCCCATAATGGTCGGGCTGCTGGTCGCGGCTGTCGGTCTTCTCGGCCTGTCCCGCCTCGGAGTGTCCAGTGGACCCAATGACGTGATCTTGTGGTTCATCCTCATCGGGGCCGGCCTCAGTCCCGCCATTGTCGGTGGAGCCGATGTGATCGTCGGCAACGCCCCTGTAGAGCTGGCAGGCGTGGCCGGCGGTGTGAACTCGACCGCCATGCAGATCGGCGGCGTACTCGGCACGTCGGTGCTCGGCGCCGTGATGTCGTCTAGGGTCAACGACCTCTTGCCACAACGATGGGCAGCGGCCCATCTGTCCGTGCTACCCGCTCAGCAGTTCGCCGAGCTCAAGTCGTATGTTGCTCTTGGAGTGACCCCCGCGCCCGCCGGTGTCCCTCACCAGATAGTCCTCGTTATCGCCGAAGTGGTGCACTCGGTCTTCATGAGCGGGTTGGACAGGTGCTTCCTGGTTGCGGCTATCGCCACGGTCGTTGCTGCGTTAGGGGCGCTCCTTCTAAAGCGCGACCACAAAGGCTCGGAGAGGGTTGTTCCCTTCTGATAATTGTTTCAGCCAGCGATCTACACCGCGCGACATCATTAGAGCTTTCGCCCGCGGTCAAGATCGTCGGTCAAGCAGAGGCGCCACCGATTTGAGCGCAGCCACGAGGCTCCATCTAAGGGGTCGATCAGCGGCCGCTCTCGATGTCGCCCTCCTTTACGCAGCGCTCACCAGAGCTGGCGCGCCGCCTGTCGCCGACGCTGTCGTGGCGGTCCTGCCGCCCCACGGCGTCAGGACCTGGCTGCACTTGCCGAGCAGGAGGAGCATGAGCGGGCACCATAGGCAGAGCATGTTCGCCAGCGAGCTCCACGTGAACCGCTGCACATCGCCTAGAGGCAATCCACGACGTCATTGCTCCCACCCGGCGTGATCACGGTGCAAGCTAGAAATGGCCGGAGGAACCAACACACCGAACGGTCCGCTGGAGTTCGGCCCGCTGCGCGACGGGGTGCCTCCAATCCGCTAGCTGCCACCGGCTCCGCAACTGGTCGCCAGAACAGAGCTGGCAAAAAGGCGCGAGCTTCGGGAACGACGGTCACGCTACGAGTGTCGAACACTGTCCACCGTCTGCCTCTCGGGACGTTCGCGCCGTTGCTCACACCACCTCCCTATCGTGCGTGCTCCGTTTGGAACGTGCGCCTCTGGTCTTCGGCGCTTCTTCGGAAGCGGAATTGCCGAGTGGGAGCGGGGGAAGATCGCTCGTCGCCAAGGACAGAGCCGTTTCGGCGGGGATGCCGAGCGCCCGCAAGAACAGCTCTGCGCTGTCGGACGCGGCGTCGCGCCAGGTCCGGTGCCCCTCAAGGACGAGCGATATGGCACCAAGGACGCTGCCGGACATGGCGACGACTGCCGACAGCACCTGGTCGGGTCGCAAGTGGAATCGACCGATGTCCGTTCCGAGCTGGATGTCACGGGCAGGCTCGCCTTCGAGGAGCCCTTGCAAGGTGGGCGAGGTCGCTCCGAAACGCACGAGGAAGCGACCCCACAAAGGTTCCTCATGGGCGCGACGGACGAAGAATCGGATGCCGTCCGCAATGCGCCGGGCGGGGTCGTTCGTAGTCGCGGCCGCCGCGACGATGCGCGAGTCCATCTCGATGATGAGGCGGGTTGCCACCTCCTCGAAGAGGTGGTCGACGGACCCAACGTTGTTGTACACGGTGCCCCGCGCCACGCCCGCCGCCTCGGCGAGCTCGCTCACGGTCACCTGTGGCGACTCCTGCTTGGCGAACAGCTGCAACGCTGCCTGGTGAATCCGCTCCTGGGCTTTCTTCATGAGTTGATCATAACTGTTCAAACGAGAACAGTCAATCCAAATATCAACTTGACAAACGAACGAATATGTTCAATGCTGGACGCAAATGAACGTAAAGTCACCAGACTCGTGAGGGAGAACACTCCATGCGGAACTACGACAGGATCAACGCCCCGGCCCCGATGCGCATCGAGGAGAAGCGAGCGCACGTCATCGGCGCCGGCATCGCCGGACTTTCGGCCGCCATCGCGCTGGTGACCGACGCCCACATGCCTGCGGGCAACGTCACCGTCTACGACTCGCTAGCCGTCGCGGGCGGCTCGATGGACGCAGCGGGCGACACCGCGCGCGGGTACACCTCCCGAGGTGAGCGCGAGCTCGAGGCGTGGATGGAGTGCCTCTGGTACGTGTGCAGCAAGGTGCCGTCGATCCAGATGCCGGGTCTGACCGTGCTCGACGAGACCTACTACGCCAACGTCCGCGAGCCCATCTACTCCCACTACCGGCTCATGCACCACCAGGGCGAGCTGTATCCCTCGACCGGCCCGCTCATGTCGGTGCACGACGCCAAGAAGATGGCAGAACTGATGCTCACGCCGGAGGAGGAGCTCGAGGGACTCTCAGCGGCCGACTGGTTCAGCCCCGAGTTCACCAAGTCCATCTTCTGGCACTGCTGGAGCACGATGCTCGCCTTCCGTGACTACCACTCCGTCATCGAAGTCAAGCGGTATCTCGCTCGGTTCATGATGTACGCGTCCGGCATCACACACCTGAAGGGCATCCTGCACACCGAGTACAACGAGTACGACTCGATCATCAAGCCGATGGTCCTCTGGCTCCAGTCGCTGGGCGTACGGTTCCAGATGGGCACGACCGCCGTCGACATGGACCTCATCGAGGAAGGTGACGACACCGTCGTCACCGGGCTCACCGTGCGAGCCGCCAACGGCGAGCGCCACATCGAGCTCACCCGCGACGACCTCGTCTTTTTCACCAACGGCTCGCTGACACAGAACGCCACCATGGGCGACACCCACACCCTTGCCCCGATGAACACCGACACCGCCGACCGGGGCTGCTTCACTCTCTGGGAGAAGCTCGCGGCCTGCGACCCCAAGTTCGGCAATCCCGCGAGGTTCATATCCGACGTCGACAAGACGAACTGGATCTCCTTCTTCCCGACCATCACGGGTGATCGCAGCTTCTTCGATTACATCGAAGCGAAAAGCGGTGACGAGGCGGGGACGGGCGGCGCAATGACCGTCATCGACTCCAGTTGGAAGATCAGCTTCGTCCTCTACAACAAGTACTTCCCGGACCAGCCCGATGACATCAACGTCTTTTGGGCCTACGGGCAGCGGAGCGACGTCCCCGGCGACTACATCAAGAAGCCAATGCAGGAGTGCACAGGTTCCGAGATGTTTGCCGAGCTGCTGTACCACTGCGGCCTGGAGGACAAGATCGGCGACATCCTTGCGCACGCCACGGTGTCGACTGCGATGATGCCCTACATCACTTCGCAGTTCATGCCCCGGAAGATCTCGGACCGACCGAAGGTCATCCCCGAGGGCTGCGTGAACCTTGCCTTCATCGGCCAGTTCGTCGAGCTGCCCCTCGACGTCGTGTTCACCGTCGAGACCTCGGTGCGCACGGCGCTAATGGGAGTGTGGGGGCTCACCGGACTGCAAAAGCCCATGATCCCGGTGTACGAGCCCGCCTTCGACATGCGCGTGCTCGTGGCGAACCTCAAGGCAGGGCTTGGGATAGACGAGTTCTCGCTCTCGCAGGTTCCGCACCTCCTGCAGTCCGCGCCGTCTGTCGGCTTGATCGCACGGCACATCTGCGAACTTCCCGAGCTCCCGGTCTGAGAGCCCGCCCTTGCATCGCTCGGGTCACGCTGCTCATGCCTCCGCGCTTGCCTGGGCCACGTCGACTGCTGCGCCACGACCTTGAAAGGATGTGACGATGACCAGTTCCACCCTGGCACGCACAACCGCTGGTGGATGTGCACTCCCATTTCCTCACCGAACGCGGCCCCTCTTCATCGAAGACGCTGCTAAAAGCCAGTACAGCCAGAACGCCGCCCACACGAGGGCGAAGACGAGCTCGACCGCACGCATCGTGGCCCAGACCGCCACAGTACGCTGGCCAGCTCGCACGGTGGCCTCGGTGGCGTACTGCGTGGGACGGCACGTGCAGATCGTTCCATCCGCGCTAGCTCGTGACGAGCTGACACCGTCCTCAAAGCCGCATCAGACGGTTCTAGTGCGCGTTTGGGCACACTTTCACCCCGGCCTCCCAATGCCCTGACGACCTGGTTCAACAAACGGCGAGTGCGCACTCCTGGACTGTGTCCGCCCGGGATCGCGAGGACAACGGTCGACAATCGTCGGCTTGCACGGAGCTTGAGGGCGATCACGCCACTCTCTGCCGACGGGCGGTCAGTCTCAGATCATCGGGAACGACGCCAGGGTTTGAATAACGTTCATTCGATGCCCGAGCGAGCGGACACCGGAATTAGTGTCTGAGCTGCCCGAACGTTGTGATTCTGACAACGGCGGAGGGAGTGGGATTCGAACCCACGGTGCCCTCGCGGACACAACGGTTTTCGAGACCGCCCGATTCGGCCACTCTCGCATCCCTCCGGAAGCGACGTTAGCCGAGGACGTCGCGGCGGTTTGCGAAGAAGCCCCGCAATAGCGTCCCGGCTGGCTCGGCGCTCACGCCACGGACAACTTCGATCTCGTGGTTGAGACGGGGGTCCGCGCACAGATTGAGAATTGATCCGCAAGCGCCCGATTTCGAGTCGAACGCGCCGAAGACGAGCCGGTTGATCCGAGCGAGCACCGCCGCGCCCGCGCACATCGGGCAGGGCTCGAGCGTCACGACGAGCGTGGCGTTGTCGAGGTGCCAGGTGCCGAGCATCTCCGCAGCGTCCTGTAGGGCAAGGATCTCGGCATGGGCCGTCGGATCCTTCCGCAGCTCACGTTCGTTGTGGCGTTGCGCGACGACATGGCCTCCCACGAGCAGCACCGCCCCCACGGGCACGTCGTCGTGATCGAGGGCGAGCACGGCCTCTTTTAAGGCGACGGCCATGGCTTCGGTGTCGTTCACGTTGGGAGCGTAGATCGCCCCGTCAAGGCACGTCCCGGATCAGGCTCAGGGCTACTGCTGACCGGAAGCTCGAGGGCGCCGGTGAGCGAGACGGCGTCGAGCAGGCGTCGGTCGTGGGTGACGAGCAGCAACGTGCCGTTCCAACCAGCGAGTGCTGTTTCGAGTTGCTCGATGGCCGGAAGATCGAGGTGGTTGGTCGGTTCGTCGAGTACGAGGCAATTTGTGCCTTTGGACATGAGCAACGCCAATTCCGCGCGCGTCCGCTCGCCAGGCGAAAGTGTCCCGAAGTCGCGCTCGACTTCATCCGCAGCCAGGGCGAACTTGGCGAGGAGAGAGCGCGCCTCAGGAGCCTTCAAACCACTGGCGGCGAGAAAGCCGGTCATCAATGGCTCGTTCGCGTCAAAGCGCATCCTCGCCTGGCCGAGCTCGCCGAACACCACTCGTGGGCCGATCCATCGCTTGCCTTGGTCCAGCGGCATCGTTCCGAGAACCATCGAGAGCAGTGTCGTCTTCCCGGCCCCGTTCCGCCCCAGTACCCCCAGTCGGTCACCCCATCTGATCTCGAGGTCGACCGGCCCCAGCCGCCAGCCTCCACGCCGGATCACTGCTGCCTCGAGCCGCGCGACGACGTCGCCGCTTCGTGGCGCAGCCGCCATCTCGAGGTGGAGCAGCCAGGGTTCGTACGGTTTGTCCGCCTCCCCGAGCCGTTCGAGTGCGCGTTCGGTCGCGCGCACCTTGGAAGCTTGCTTCTCGGTGCGATTCAGCCGGAAGTCCCTTTGTATCTTGTCGTTGTCCTTCGGGCCTCTCGTGGCCTTTGAGACGCCTGTCACCGCCCACTGCCGTTGCTGGCGGGCGCGGGCGAGGAGCCGGTCCCGTTCGGTGCTGTGGGCGAGATACGCCTCCTCGGCGTGGCGTTGCGCCGTGACCCGCGCGTCGAGATAAGCTCGCCAGCCTCCGCGGAACAGCGTCAATCTGCGAGAGCCGGGGTCGATCTCTCCGACCGAGGTCACGATGCGCTCGAGAAACGCCCGGTCGTGGGAGACGACGACAAGCCCGCCAGCCCGGCGATCCAGGAAGTCCTCCAGTTGCTCGAGACCGTCGAAGTCGAGGTCGTTGGTGGGCTCGTCCAGGAGCACGATGTCGAATCGGGACAACAGGAGCGCCGCGAGCGCAGCTCTTGCCGCTTGGCCTCCGGAAAGCTGCGACATGCCCAGAGCCAGCAGTGACGCCGCGAGACCGAGGTTGGCACAGACGCTCCCAGCCCGTGCCTCGAGGTCCGGACCGCCAAGCGCGAGGTACCGGTTGAGCGCGGCCTCGTACCGGGAGTCGGCACCCGGGTCAGCGGTAGCAAGTGCGCCTGCAGCCCGGTTGAGCGTGGCTTGTGCCTCGGCGACCCCAGTTCGCCTCGCGAGGTACTCGACAAGAGTCTCCCCCTCCAACACCTCGCGTTCTTGTGCCAGATAGCCCACCGTCGCGGTCGCAGGCAGGAGCGTTACGCGGCCTTTGTCGGGTTGGTCCAAGCCCGCGAGGATTCGCAGCAGCGTGGTCTTGCCGACGCCGTTTGGCCCGAGGACACCGAGTCTCGTGTCGGCGCTGATCGCGAGCCCCACTGTTTCCAGGACTGCCTGTGCACCTCGGTACTTGGTCACACCTCGAGCGACCAGTGTCGCAGTGCCTGCTGCCGGTGCGCGTGCGGCAGAGGCTGTGGTGGCGTTGCGGGCATTGCGGGCGTTCGACACGTTGATCCCCAAGTTGAGACGGACAGTGGACGGAGCTAGGAGCGGGGATCAGATACGCACAGAGCAAGGCTAGCGCCGGTGACCGGCCGCGCACTTCTTGCGTTTCAGTCCAGGTAGGACTCAGCCAGGCACACGCCGCCAGAGCGGGCGCGGGAGGAGTCTGAAGATCCCGAACACGTATCGCAGCACGGAGGGAACCCAGACGACTTCCGCGCCCGTCTCGAGGCCGCGCACGACTGCGTCCGCGACGTCGGTCGCGTCGACGGCGAGTGGCGTCGGTTTGCGTCCCGCGGTCATCTTCGTCCTTACGAAGCCGGGCCGCACCACCATCACGGTCACTCCGCTACCGGCCAATGCGTCGCCGAGGCCCAACGCAAAGCCGTCGAGGCCGGCTTTGGCCGCTCCGTAGACGAAATTGGCGGCACGGACTCGATATCCGGCGACGGAGGAGAGCACCACCAACCGGCCGTGTCCCTGAACGCGCAGCACGCGGGCGAACGCCGTCATCGCGGCTGCCGGGCCCGTGAAGTTCGTTGTCGCTAGTGAAGCGACCCTTGGAGCATCGAGAGTCGTGAGATCCGCCATGTCGAGCTCACCGGCCGCGATCAGCACGAGGTCGATGTCGCCGATCCGTCGGGCTGCCGAGTCGGCGAAGCTCTCGAGAGCGGCGATCTCGGTCACGTCGAGCTGCTCGACTTCGACCTTGGGGACCGAAAGATCACGGAGCTCCGCAACCGCGCCCTCAAGGGTGCGGGCGCTCCTCCCCGCGAGGAGGACCGAGACCAGGCGACGACCCGCGAGGGCACGCAGGATGGCGCGGGACAGATCGGAACCGGCCCCCAGCACCACCGCCGTCTTTGGCATGGCGGTGACATCGTTCATGGCCTGCCATCTCCCAAGGTTCGGGGCCCTCGTCGTCTGGACCCGTTGCTCAGTTGAATTGGAACGAGCGGCGTCATCCGGGTTGCCGTGTCGAGGTCTCGACGCTCATGGTGAACGTCATTCTGCCGGACAGCGGCTCCGACCGAACGATCGAGACCACCTCCAGCTATTGGAGGCGATGCACCGGCAATGACGCGATCCGAACCGGCTCGATAGGCTCCGCCAATGAGCTTTCGTGGATGGACGGCCGAGGCGATCGAGTTCTACGAGGGCTTGGAGGCTGACAACTCCAAGACGTACTGGAACGCGAACAAGTCGGTCTACGAGAAGTTGGTTCTGCAACCGATGACGGAGTTGCTCGCCGAACTCGCCCCGGAGTTCGGTGAGACCAAGCTGTTCCGCCCCTACCGGGATGTCCGTTTCAGTGCTGACAAGGCGCCTTACAAGACGGCCATCGGGGCGACCCTCGGATGGGGTGGCTACGTGCAGCTGTCGGCACAGGGCCTCGCTGCGGGAAGCGGCATGTGGATGATGGCCCCGGACCAGCTGGAACGGTATCGCAAGGCCGTTGCCGCCGAGACCACAGGTCAATCGCTTGTGGATCTGTTGAGGGCTCTGCGGAAGGCCGGGATACAAGCCGAGGGGCACGACAGTTTGAAGACGGCGCCGAAGGGCTATCCGAAGGACCACCCGCGCATCGAGCTGCTGCGTTACAAGGGCGTCACCAGCTGGAAGCAGTGGCCGCCAGGCGCCTGGCTTGGCAAAGCCGCCGCCAAGGATCGCGTCGTAAGTTTCCTGAGGACGTCATTGCCTTTGAACGAATGGCTTGCGGCCAACATCGGGCCGTCGGAGCTCGAGCACTGGGGGCGGCACTGAGGTAGGTGTCTGTAAGGGCCGGTTCGGTACTCAGGCGTAGGGTCGGCCGAGCTCGCGAGCGATCTCGGTCAGCAGTTCCCGGATCTCGTCCGGCTCGAGGATCTCGACCGATCCCGTGAACCCGGTGACCTCACCCGTCGGCGCGCGGGCACTCGAGCGCCTTGAAAGCCTCACACCCGAGGTCCTGAAGCTCTCTAGGTCGGTCGTCTCGGACCTGGAGGCCTCTCGGATTGATGTTCATCGATTGCCCAGGTATTCCCTCACGAGACGCGTTGGTGCTCGGGCCAGCCACGCCTCCACGACCACTTGCGCCAACTGGTCGACGGCTATGCGCTCCAATCGCACGAGTACCGCGGCGTAGCCGTTGAAGTGGGGAGTCGTGAAGAAGATCTCCGGCCTTTCGCCCAAGAGTGCTTCTTTCTCTCCCAGGTCCGCCACCATCGCCCCGAGCACCGGTCCGATGCGCGCACGGTCGCCAAGGGCTTCGAGGTCCGTCTTGCGCAGGGGGCGCTCCCAGACGAACAGCCTCTCCTTCACGCGCCACTGCACGTGGCCGCGGGACACGCGCTCGCTCGTCTCTGGCAGGCAGAGGGCAAGTTGACGGACGTCGTCCCACCCGGCCACGGGACTCTCCGAGTTTCAGACGAGCCAGCGACCGTCTTCCATGACGGTGCGCCCCTCGAGCTCGTCGACCTCGCGCCACACCTGAATGCGAAACGGCCTGAAGACGATCCATGCCATCGACTCCACAAGACGGGGATCCCATCCGGCTTGTGCGCAATAACGATCCGCGTCCTCTTCGCTGACCGCGCCTGACTCGCAAACCACTGCAGTGCCCTCGAGCGAGACCACGTCCCTCGTCGGACCGAGCGCTAGGTGAGCGGTACCGGTGGCAGCGATGTTGCGGGCTGTCCGGTTGCGCCTGGCGGTGACGAGCAGGATCCGTTCGTCGACCCAGGCGAAGGAGAGGGGCACGAGACAGGGCTCGCCCGCGTCGCTGGCAGTGGCCACCCAGACGTCACTGCCCGAGGACAGCCTCTCCAAGGCGTCCGTCTTGCGCTGGAGGAGGTCTCGTGGCCCGCTCACCGTGGCAATGCTAGAAGGAGCGGGATCCGGAACCGGCACTGGCCCGCCATGCGCGCCCCTTGCGCAAGGCGAGTCCCCCGGTGCCGAGCGACCCGGGGCGTGCGCCCGTAGACTTCGCGTCCGAACGGAGGCCAATTCGGAAAGTGGGAGGACACCATGACGATTGCCGTAGGCGACCGCATACCCGATGTCGAGATAAGGGTGATGGGTAGTGACGGGCCGGAGCCGATCCGGACCGGAGATGTCCTCGGGAGGGGCAAGGTCGTGCTGTTCGCCCTCCCAGGGGCCTTCACTCCCACCTGCTCTGACTACCACCTGCCCGGCTATGTCATCCGTGCTGGCGACCTGCGAGCAAAAGGGGTCGACACCATTGCCTGCTTGTCTGTCAACGACGCGTACGTCATGGATGCCTGGGCGAGCGACCAGGAGGTCGGTGATTCGGTCGTCATGCTCGCCGACGGCAACGGCACCTTCACCCGAGCCGTGGGTCTCGAGTTCGACGCCAGCGGGTCCGGTCTCGGAGAGCGGTCCCGGAGGTACGCGGCTGTCATCGACGACGGGGTCGTCA
>Ga0208034_1000999_pt1 | contig 18943 bp, 18 predicted proteins | sample June2015DPH_8_10_FD_184699 | JGI IMG/M metagenome (GOLD analysis project Ga0208034, IMG submission 184699) | Peatland microbial communities from SPRUCE experiment site at the Marcell Experimental Forest, Minnesota, USA - June2015DPH_8_100... | ecosystem: Environmental > Terrestrial > Soil >...
GCCGCGGGCGCGGCTTCAGTCGCGCCTGAGCTTTCGACGATGCGGTAATCGACGACGCCGTGCTCGGCAAAGAAGGCGCGCGTCAGATTGGCGTATTTGGTGGCGAGCCGCATCTTGCGCTCGTGCTTAAGCCGGAACGCGGTGGCGACATCGTCGACGTCGGCCATGCTGGGCACGTCGATCCAGGCCTGCGGCACGGCGACCACGACATTGGCAAAGCCGAAGCCGAGCTGGTCGATGAACACCACCTGCCGGTCGGCGTCGGGGATCATCTCGCGCACCAAATCCTCGCCGGTGACGCCGAGATGGACGGCGCCTTGCGCGAGTTGCGCGGTGATCTCCGCCGCCGACAGATAGGCGATCTCGACGCCGTCAAATCCGGCGATGGCGCCGCGGTAGTCGCGCGCCCCGCGCGGCTTGACCAATTCCAGTCCTGAGCGCGCAAAAAATGCTTCGGCGTTCTGTTGCAGGCGGCCCTTCGACGGGATGGCGAGAAGAAGCGGCGTGCTCATGCGCCGCCTCCGCAAGCCGCAAGTTCCTCGATCGAGGCGGCGAAACCGACCGCCGGGATCGGCTCGCGCGCGCCGAGCCGCGACAACAGGCCGTCATAGCGGCCGCCGGCAATCAGCGGGCCCTTGGCGCGGGCGTCGTGCAGCTCGAACACGAAGCCGGTGTAGTAGTCGAAGCCGCGGCCGAACGCGGTCGAGAAATGGATGGCGCGCACGTCGATGCCGCGCGCGGCAAGAAAGCCGGTGCGGGTCTCGAACAGATCGAGCGCCGGCCCGAGCGAAAGCTTGGCGTCGACGGTAAGCGCGCGCAGCTCGCCGGCGGCCTCGTCCGGATCGCCGCGCACGGCGAGGAAGCGTTCGATCAGCGCCCGGGTCTCGCGCGGCAGCCGCGTTCCGGCGCCGAGCGCGGCTTGTTCGAGAAAACGCTCGGCGATCTCGGCAACGGAGCGGCCGCCGACCGCCTCAATGCCGGCGATGGACAGAAGATCGGTGACGAGGTGATGCGCGGCCTTGGGATCGGAGCCGGCAAGCGCGGCAAGCACGCCCTGGTATTCCGGCGGCCCGCTGGCCGCGGCAAGCGCGAGTTGGTCGAGATCGTGCGCCAGCGACCATTTCCGGTTGAAATCCTTGACCAGGCGGCGCTTCCAGGCCGGCGCCAGATCGAGCGCGGCGACAAAAGCGGAAAACAGCCCGACATCGCCGACGCGAATGTCTGGCGCGGCCAAGCCATAGAGCGTTGTCGCTTCAAGCCCCAGCGCCAGCATTTCGGCGTCGGCCGCGGCCTTGTCCTGCCGGGCGAAGGATTCGATGCCGGCCTGCATGAACTCCGCGGCGGCGCCCTCACGGTGGCGAAAGACGGTGCCCAGATAGCAGAACGCGGCCGCCTTGCCGGCCGCCGGCGATTGCAGATAGGCGCGCGAAACCGGGATGGTGAGGTCGGGCCGCAGGCACAATTCGCGGCCGTCCGGATCGCTGGTGAGAAACATGCGCCGGCGGATGTCTTCGCCGGACAGGTCGAGGAACGGCTCCGCCGGTTGCAGCACCGGCGGCTCGATCGGGGCGTAGCCGGCGCGCACATAGGAGGCGACGAGCTCTTGCGCGCGCTGGTCCGGGCCGTTGGTTGCCATGCTCGACATGACGGTCATATCCACGCCGGCGCATGGTTAATCGTTTCCATGGTGCGCGGCGATCAGGCTAATGCGGCGGCCCTTTAGCACGACAAGCGTCGCTATTCGATGAAGATTGGCGGGCGCCGTTAATACGTGCGCCGCGCCACGGCGGCCGGCCGCCAGCCCCCGGTCAAGCCGGCGACGATGCTTAAGGGTTGGTATGAGCGGCGCCAGCGCCGCGCACGGCCGCGACGATTGCCGGAACCGCGCGGGGGTCCGTGGTCATTTCGATATGACTTAGCCCGGGGATGACGGTCACCGGGATATCGGTCCTGACCGCGGCGATGGTGGGGGCAAACTTGGCGGCATCGAACAGCTCATCCTTTTCCCCCACCAGCACGGCGACCGGGCAAGACGCGTTGCGCAGATCGGCGGCGTAATCTTTGGTCGCGAAGTTGCGTGTCAGCAGCCACGAATAATGGTCGGTAAGGATATCGGCGCGTTTCGGGTCGATGGCGAAGGCCAGCACCGTGAGATGGTCGAAGGCGTGAATCCCGACGCGATTGAGCAAAGCGAGCGCGATGATCCGCGGGATGTAAGGTGTGGCCCAGGCCTCTGTCGGCCTGTAGGTCGGCGCGCGCGCGCCGAGCATCGGCGACAGCAGCACCGCCCGCTGGAACGAGTTTCCGAGCGGCGTGGCTGCCACATGCAGGGCGTAACCACCGCCGGAAGAGAAGCCGAGCAAAACCAGCTTCGCCTGCCCGTGGCGTGCGCGAACGGCAGCGACAAAATCCGTGAGGTCGTCGTCGAGCTGACCGGCATAATCGATGTCGCCGCGCACTCCGGTCTGGCCGTGGCCGCGAATGTCGGGCGCGTAGACCGGGATACCCTCGGCGCCGAGCGCCTTCGCCAGCGGATGCAGGCTGGAGCTCGTGGCCGACGAACCGTGGATGGCGATGACGACCAACGCGGGCTGCGGAGCCGGCGGGTTTTCCCGCCAGACGCGGAAGGCGATCGGCGTGCCGTGGCGGGCAGGGATTCTTTCGACCGGGGGCAGATCGCTGAAATCAACGCTTTTGAACGGTTCGCCGATCGACGCAAGCGGCGGCGCCGGCTTGCTGGTCCCAAATGCAATCATGGCACCCAGTGCGACGATGACGGCGACCACCAGACCGCATGCGACCATGACAAACACTCGAAACATCCGCGTTCCCTTTCTTGCTCACTCTTGCCGATCGAAAGACTCAACCTGAATTGAGGCCGTGGCGCGCCAGCACCGCGCGCACGGCGTCGACCAGTTTCTCCTCGGCGACGGCGAACTGCGCCTCAGCCTGTTTTTGCAGATATTCCTCGCGGTCCTTTTCGAACTTCGCCAGCTCTGCGCCGAGGACCAAATCCTTGATAATAACTTGGCCTTTGGCCTTCTCGTCGGAACCTTGGATCACCACGCACGGCGCATTGCGCTTGTCGGCGTATTTGAGCTGATTGCCGAGATTACGCGGGTTGCCGAGATAAAGCTCGGCGCGGATCTTTGCCGCGCGCAGCTTGGCGACCATGTTCTGGTATTCGGCGAGGCGGTCCTTGTCGAACACGGTGACGACGACCGGGCCCGGCTCGGGCCTGCTCTCGAGCTTGCCGAGGTGTTGCAGTGCGGCGGCGAGCCGCGACACGCCAATCGAAAATCCCGTCGCCGGCACCGGCTCGCCGCGAAAGCGCGAGACCAAGCCATCATAACGCCCGCCCGCAGCCACGGAGCCGAAACGCACCGGCTTGCCGTCGTCGTTGGTGATTGGGAAAGTTAAATCAACTTCGAAGACCGGACCGGTGTAATATTCGAGGCCGCGGACGACGGAAGGCTCGATTAATATGCGCCGCGACCCATACCTACATTCGCGAGACAGGTCGGCGATTTGCTGAAGTTCGTCTAAACCCTCTTGGTATGTCTTGTTATTTGGAAAACGCTCCCGAGCGCTGCTAATGATAGCATTGTTGTTGATCGGGACTTGTCTGCCGGTCTCCTCGTCAACGAATGGATAGAAGGAAGCATCTTCAAGCTCCCAACCATCGAGCGCCAAATGGTCTGGTGATTGTATGGTTGGAGGAACCAGCAAGTATCCTACAAAACTAATTTGATCTGGCGTTAGACCTGCGCCCTTAGTGAAATCTCCACTTTCGTCTTTTCTTCCTTCGCGAAGTAACGCTTCAACCCCGGACCATTTCAGTCGATCAAATTTGTCGATCGCGCGCAGCACCGTAAGGCGTTTCTCCAGGGGAATCTGTGCTGCATCCATTATGCCATCCAGCACCTTCCGATTATTCACTTTCACCACATAACTGCCGCGCGGAATCCCCAGCGCCTCCATCGTATCCGCAGCCATCATGCACATTTCGGCATCGGCGGCGGGCGAGGCTGAGCCCACCGTGTCGGCGTCGAATTGCATGAACTGGCGGTAGCGTCCCGGCCCCGGCTTCTCGTTCCTAAACACCCAGCCGAAGCGGTAGCTCCGATACGGCTTCGGCAGCGTGTCGAAATTCTCCGCCACGTAGCGCGCCAGCGGCGCGGTGAGATCGTAGCGCAGCGACAGCCATTGCTCGTCGTCGTCTTGGAACGAAAACACGCCCTCGTTGGGCCGGTCCTGGTCGGGCAGGAACTTGCCGAGCGCGTCGGTGTATTCGATCGCCGGCGTCTCCACCGGCTCGAAGCCGTAGCGCTCGTAGACCTGACGGATCGTCTCCATCATCCGCCGGGTTGCTGTGATCTCCGCCGGCCCGCGGTCGGCGAGCCCGCGCGGCAGGCGCGCCTTGAGTTTATTGGTTTTGGGTTTGTCGGCCATTGTTATGCCCTAGCCAACTCAAATCCGGATGGCTAGTACTTGCGAGGGGTATTTTTAGCGAGGATTTGCCATGATTTCCCGACGCCAGGCCATCGCGGTGGCCATCAGTGCTCTGATCGGGGCGGCGACCCCGGCCCGGGCCAAGGACTCCAGTTTGGTCGGTCAATTCGATACCGACCATGACGGCACCGTCGACCTCGCCGAAGCCAAGAAGGCCGGCAGCGAGATGTTCGACAAGCTCGATACCGACCATGACGGCACGCTCAGCTTCAAGGAACTGCATGGCCGCATGAGCCGCAAGGAATTCGCCACCGCCGATGTCGATAAGGACGGCACCCTGACCAAGGATGAATATCTTGCCGTGGTCGAACAGCGGTTCAAAGCGGCCGACAAGGACCATGACGGGACGTTGAGCAATTGGGAGTTTCAGACGCCCAAGGGCCGTGCCCTGGTCCGGCTGTTGCGCTAGAGTCCGCTGCACGCGGTATCGGGATAAGCCTCTGTGCATAATTGAGGCCGCGGATTATTAGGGCTCCCGCAGAAATCTAACCAGTGCGCCGCGCACGCTTAAGTGGCCATCGTGATCGTATTCGATGAAACCCTGCCGCTTAAACTTGTTCAGGAAGAAGCTGACACGAGATCGCGTCGTGCCGATCATGTTTGCCAGATCCGCCTGATTGATGTGCATTGAAACGGGTTGTGGATCGGGTCCGGGAGCGTAATTGGCGAGTTGCAACAGGACTCGCGCCAAGCGCCCTTCGGCCGAGTTGTGCAATTGGCTGATGAGGTTCACCTGGCCACGGAGACTCTGACGCACCAAGTAGGTCGTGAACATCTCGGCGAAGTCCGGCTCCTCACGCAGTAAGTCGATCAGGGCCGACGTGGTCACCCGGATCAGCGAGCAGCCGGTCAGCGTGGTGACTGTAGCGGTGCGGTGTCGGAGGATGAGACTCCGCGTGCCGACGAATTTGCCGTCGCCGCGGAACGCGATGACCATCTCCTTGCCGCTTGACGACACGTAGGTGATCTTGACCCAGCCGCTTTCGATCAAGAACAGTGCATCGGCACGATCGCCTTGCGCAAAGATCACGTGGTGCGGTGCAAACTGGATGCGCGATTGGCCGGCCCCTTGTCCGGTCAGGAACTTCGCCGGGTCAAATGTCTCCCGCCTTTGCTTGTCTTTCGCCACATCGTAGTCTTGCGGGCTTGGGAGCATTTGTCTAAAGCACATGGGTTCGTAAGCGCGCCTGAGACTGGCAAGCTGTTCAATTTTGGAAAGCGCAACACATCTTTGTTACCAATTCGCGGAGTCAGGCGCCGCAAGACGGGCAGTCATGAGAGATATTTCCACCTTGGCGCGACAAACCAACGATCTTGACGCGTTTTGGTTGCCGTTTACGCCAAACCGCGCGTTCAAGCGCGCGCCGCGCCTGATCTCGCGTGCCAAGGACATGCATTACTTTGCGCCCGACGGCCGCGCCGTGCTCGACGGCCTCGCCGGGCTGTGGTGCAGCAATGCCGGCCATAACCGCGACCCGATCGTCGCCGCCATCCAGCGCCAGGCGGCGGAACTCGACTTCTCACCGGCCTTCCAGTTTGCCCATCCCAAGGCCTTCGCGCTGGCGAGCCGGATCGCCGCGTTGGCGCCCGGCGACCTCAACCGCGTGTTCTTCTGCAATTCCGGCTCGGAGGCGTGCGATACCGCGCTCAAGATTGCGCTCGCCTACCATCATGTGCGCGGGGAGGGCGCCCGCACGCGCTTGATCGGCCGCGAGCGCGGCTATCATGGCGTCGGTTTCGGCGGCATTTCGGTCGGCGGCATGGTCAACAACCGCAAATTCTTCGGCACGCTACTGGCCGGCGTCGACCATCTGCCGGCCACCTATAGCCGCGAGCATCAAGCGTTCACCAAGGGCGAGCCGGACTGGGGCGGCCATCTCGCCGACGAACTCGAACGCATTGTCGCACTGCACGACGCCTCGACCATGGCCGCCGTCATCGTCGAGCCGATGGCCGGCTCGACAGGCGTGCTGCCGCCGCCCAAGGGCTACCTCCAGCGTCTGCGCGCGATCTGCGACAAATACGGCATCCTGCTGATTTTCGACGAGGTTATCACCGGCTTCGGCCGCCTCGGCTATGCCTTTGCCGCGGAGCGCTATGGCGTCACGCCCGATCTGATCTGCTTTGCCAAAGGCGTCACCTCCGGCACGGTGCCGATGGGCGGGGTGATCGCGCGCGAGAGCGTCTATGACGCGTTCATGCGCGGGCCCGAGCACGTCATCGAGCTGTTCCACGGCTATACCTATTCGGCGCATCCGCTGGCTTGCGCCGCCGGCCTCGCGGCGCTCGATCTCTGCCGGGCGTGCTCGACGTGCGCACCGTCGGGGTCGCCGCCGGCATCGACCTCGCCTCGCGCCCCGGCGCCGTCGGTTTGCGCGCCTACGAGGCCATGGAGCGGGCGTTCCACGACGAAGACCTCGTGATCCGGGTCGGCGGCGAGACCATCGCGATCGCGCCGCCGTTGATCGTGAGTGAGGCGCAGATCGCCGAGATTTTCGAGAAGCTCGCGCGCGTCATCCGGGCGGTCATGTAGCCTTGCGCTCTCAAGTCTGCCGGCGCGATGGGAAAAACGCAAACCGACATTAGCCGGTGACTTTGCTGTAATTCCGCGCTTTTTCCGCATGGGGCATCAAGAACGCCGCAAGTTCTTTAACGACCACCGTCAGCGCTGACACTTTCGCGTCAATGCTTTCTGCAAATGATACCCATTGCTGGCGCTTGGCCGCGTCTTCCGCAAAGGCGGGTGTAAGCGCATACGGCGGCTCCATAGGGATAGGTGTCTTGCGCCGGGCAAAGGTCGCGGCGATCGCGCGCGCAAGCCCGTCGCCCGTGAAGTCGTAAGTGCGCGACAGAAGCCAAATATCGTAGAGGTCCTTCATCGGGCTGTTGGCGCGCCCGAGCGCCACCATCGCCTGAAATTTCTCGGCAATGACGGTCACGCGCGGATAGGCGCGTAGGCGTGGTGCCGGCAAGTCGAGCAGCACCGGCAGTTCCAGTTCGCTGGCGGCCGGTTCGAGAGCATCGCCGAATCCGATGTCGATCACGACGCGCACCCGTGCCCCGCCGACGGTTGCATTCGTCTTGATGCGGAGGCCGCCGTACTCCAGTTCTTCGCGGATAAAATCGACGGCAAGGCCTGCAGCATCGAACACAACCCCGTCGTTCTCTTCCACCGCGCAGATCTCGCGGAATACGGCGAGCATGCCCTGCGGATCGGCATCGCCAAAACCGAGCAGGTCGAGATCGCGCGTTGGGCGAAACGGCTCCTCGAACCACGTAGTCATCAGCATCGCACCCTTGAGGACAAAGCGCTCGCGATGCTTGCTCGTGCTGAGGCGATAGAGGAGCCGCTCAAGCGCGAAGCGCGTGAGCAGGAGTTCATGCGGCTGATTGCGCTCCTTGGCCAGACTGAGAAGCCGCGCGCGTACCGACGCGCCCATATTTTTGACAGGCTCACGCATTGGCGGTCATGGCTTCAAGGTAGGGCCGTAGAGCCTTCCAGATTCCAGCTTCGGTGGCATATTCGGCAATTTGCGACGGCGTCGCCTTTCGTTGGCGCAGCGCTTCTCGCATGCCTTCCAGCGCGAGATTGAGGCCGGGACTTTTTTTATATCGCTTTCCAGCGCTCTGGCGGTAGCGGAACAGGTCAACCACTGTCTTCGCGGGATTATAGATGCGCACTTGCACGCCTTCGATGCGGTGCTTCTCGACTCCGGCGTGAAGCACCTTTTCGCCAAAGCGCACGATCTGGAGCGGCGGATTCACAATGGCCGGCCGCCGATCTTTTGGACCGATCGCCATCCATACGCTCCGGGGGATCGTGTCAGTTAGTTGGTGAAAGGCGAGCGCCGAAACCAGGCAAACAACGCCTTTCGGCACGCGTTTCGCAGCTTCGGCGAGGGAGTGGTTTGTATCGCCGCCAGCATGCGGAAGCTGATAGAGCCCACGGCTGAGCCGAAGGATAAGCCCCCTCTCTCGCATGCGAGCAAGCGTCGTGGCCCTGATCCCCTCCTTGGCGAGTTCGGAAAGACGAGCCATACCGTCCCGCTTGAGCAGGGAAATGGCTCGTTCTTGCTGGGTTGGGCCGTCGGTTATCATGGCGGCAATATGATACAAAACGTCGGATATGTCAAGTTTATATCCGACGTTTCATATCATGACGAACTTGATTAATGTCTGACGCGGGCACCGCAAGCTCAGGTCGAGGCACGAGAGCGAACTCCCGCCTCGCTCACTTTGTTCGCTCGGGACCCTTTCCCGCAAAGGGAGAGGGAGGAGTTGACCGGACTTGCGGGTGCGCAGCGCTTGTGGACACTGATACCCTCGGCAAACGAGTCGTTTCAGGTCTTGGAAAATCCGACAGTTCCTGGAACCGCTTTGGGGCTTCGGGAAAATGGTCTGGCGCAAGCGATAACGGGGTCCGCGTGGTGCGCATCCGCGTCATCTTCATGGCCGTCTGCATCGTGCTCATCGCCGCCGCGCTCGGCGTTGTGCTCTATCTTCGCTTGGGGTTCTCCGTCACTGACGCGGTCCTGGTCGCGCTCTGTCTGCCGGCTGCCGCCGCGGTCTATAGCGCCGTCGCCGCCGACAAGCGGGATCGCGCGGCGGTGAGCCAGCAGGTGTCCGAGCTTGTACGCGGCTCGGGCGATCTGGCGCGCCAGCTCGCGGACTTCGACCGCCGGCTTGGAGCGGCGGAGGGCAAGGTCGAAACGGTGCTCGACAAGGCGCTGGCGGCGACCGCGCCGCTAGCCGGCGAGGTCGAGGAGCTTTCGCGGCTGGTCAAACAGCTTGCCGACTTGGTCGCGGGGCACGATGTCATGCTGGCGCGTCCGCGTGACGACGATCGGAGCGCCCTGCATGCCGTCGCCGAGGTCCTGCCGGCCGCGACGCTCGCCAGCGCCAAGCGGGCTGATCCGGCCTCTGCACCTGCCGTTCGCGAGGTTGCCGCCTTCAGCGGCCTCGACCGGGACGCCATCATCGCCGCCGTCCGCGGCGCCATCGAGGGCGGCAGGATCGATCTGCACCTGCAGCCCATCGTCACCTTGCCGCAGCGCAAGGTGCGTTATTACGAGGCGATGTCCCGGCTCAATGCCGAGAACGGCGAGATCGTGGCGGCGGCCGATTTCCTGCCCTATGCCGAGGCCGGTTCGCTCCTGCCGAAGCTCGATGGCCTTGCCGTGTTGCGATGCGTGCAGGTGGTGCGGCGGCTGTTGCTCAAGAGCCCCGACATCGGCTTGTTCTGCAATCTTTCCTCAGCGATCTTGACCGACGCGGGATTCCCGAAATTGCTGGAATTCATCGACGCCAACCGCGCGATCGCGCCGTCGCTGATCTTCGAGTTCACCCAGAGCGCGGTCCGCGCCATGGGACCGGCCGAGCATGCCGGCCTTGCGGCGCTGGCCGGGCGGGGATTTCATTTCTCCATGGATCATCTCACCGATCTTCGCATCGAGCCGCGTGAATTGACCGAGCGCGGCTTCCGCTTCATCAAGGTGCCGGCGGCGCTGTTGCTCAACCGGCCCGGCGCCGCCTCGACCGACGTGCAGCCAGCCGAATTCTCCGACCTGCTCGGCCGCTTCGGCATCGATCTCATCGCCGAGCGGATCGAAAGCGAACCGATCGTGGTCGATCTCCTGGATTACGATGTCCGCTTCGGCCAGGGATTTTTGTTCTCGCCGCCACGCCCGGTGCGTCCGGACGCGCTGCAAGGCGTTGCCGGCGACGCCGCTCCCGCCGCACCGGGCGGCAGCCCCGCCCTCGTTCACGCTGGCAGCGGAAGCAACTGATCCTTGGATCAGCCTGCCCGCCCATTCAACGCGCTGATGTCGCCAAGCATCTTGCCCACTGTCATCGAACGGTTTGCCCCGCTGGCGCGCGGCTATGACGTGCTCCTGTGCGACGTCTGGGGCGTGGTGCACAACGGTGTCGCGGCTTTCACTGCCGCCTGCGAGGCGCTCACGCGCTTTCGCGCCAGCGGCGGCACCGTGATCCTCATCACCAATGCGCCGCGACCCGGCGCCGCCGTGCAGAGGATTCTCGACCGCTTCGGCGTGCCGCATGACGCCTACGACGCGATCACCACGTCCGGCGACGTCACCCGCGGCATCGTCGAGAGCCGGCTCAGCGAACGCGTGTTTCATCTCGGACCGCGGCGGGACCTGCCGATCTTCGCCGGGCTCGACGTCACCTTTGCGCCGCCGGAGACCGCTGATTACGTGGTGTGCTCCGGCTTGTTCGACGATGCCACGGAGACGCCGGAGGACTATCGCGAGCTGCTGGCGGCGCTGCGCGCGCGTTCGCTGTTCATGGTCTGCGCCAATCCCGACATCGTCGTCGAACGCGGCGACACGCTGCTGTACTGCGCCGGCGCGCTGGCCGACGCTTATGTGGCGCTTGGCGGCGCGGCGCTCTATTGCGGCAAGCCGCACGCGCCGATCTATGAGGTGGCGTTGGGCAAAGCCGCCGCCTATCGCGGCGGCGAGGTGCCGGCACTCAACCGGGTGCTGGCGATCGGCGATTCGGTCAGAACCGACCTCAAGGGCGCGGCGTCGTTCGGCGTGGATTGCCTGTTCGTGATCTCCGGCGTCCACGCCGAGGACTTCGGCGGCCGCGAGGCGCCGGATCTGTCCGGTCTCGACGCCATGTTCGCCGCCGCCGGCGTAGCGCCCAAAGCGGTCACGCGTAAGCTCGAATGGTGAGCAGGGGACCGTCTATTCGCTCTCGGCGAACACCGCCTCGATCTTGGTTTTCAGGGTCTGCGCATTGAACGGCTTGACGATATAGTTGTTCACGCCCGCCTTCCGCGCCGCGATCACGTTCTCGGTCCTCGATTCCGCCGTCACCATGATGAAGGGCGTGTCTCCCAGGTCCGGATCGCCGCGCACCTGGCGGAGCAGGTCGAAGCCGGTCATCGGCTCCATGTTCCAGTCGGATATCACCAGGCCGTAGCGTTTGGCGTGCATCTTGGCGAGCGCGGCGGCGCCGTCGGGCGCATCGTCGACGTCGCCGAAGCCGAGTTGCCGCAACAGATTGCGGATGATGCGAACCATGGTGCTGTAGTCGTCGACCACCAGCACGGGCATCGAGGGATCGAGAGCCATGGCTCTGCTCCTTGGCGCGGGTAATTTGCGCGGAGTCGAGCTTGGTCGGCTCGTTCCGAGGGGGGCCTTCCCCAAAGCTCCCCCCAATGGACCGTGATTTACCACTGGGAATTGAATATCGGGTTAATCGCGCTAATCGCTATAGCCCCGGTCTACAACTCCTACGAGGCCCCCGCGCTTGACTTGGCGCTGCGGCGACGGCACCAACGGCGCGCAGTTTCTTTAACCATGAGCCCGATGGCGCCGAAACGCTTCCTGGTCGTGCGCGATACTGGGCCCGCTGACGCGCTGCGTGGCGCCGTCCTCGCTATCGGCAATTTCGACGGGGTGCACCGCGGCCATCGGGCGGTGATCGCAGCCGCGCGCGACCGCGCCAAAAGCCTCGGCAAGACCGCCGCGGTGCTGACCTTCGAGCCGCATCCGCGCGCCTTCTTCAAGCCCGGCGAAAAGCTGTTTCGGCTGACCGACGAGGCCACCAAATTGCGGCTGCTGGCCTCCACCGGGCTCGATGGGGCGATCGTACTGACCTTCAATGCCGATCTGGCGAACGTCACGGCGGCGGAGTTCGTGACGCGGATCCTGGTCGGACGGTTCGCCATCAGCGGAGCCGTCATCGGCTTTAACTTCCACTTCGGCAAGAATCGCGCGGGCTCGGCCGACTTTCTCGCCGCCGAAGGCGTCAAGCACGGCTTTGCCGTCGACGTGGTGCCCGCCTTCGAGATCAATGGCCGCCCAGTCTCCTCCGGCCCGATCCGGGATGCGCTCGCCGCCGGGCGGCTCGACGAGGCGACGGCGTTTCTCGGCTTTCCCTGGTTCGTCTCCGGGGAGGTCATTCACGGTGACAAGCGCGGCCGCGAGCTCGGCTTCCCGACCGCAAACCTGCGTCTCGACGCCGGCTGCGGGTTGCGCCACGGCGTTTATGCGGTGCGCGCCGGGTTCGGCGGACGCCGTTACGACGGGGTCGCCAGCTTCGGCCGGCGGCCGATGTTCGATAACGGCGCCGTGCTGCTCGAAGTCTTTCTGTTCGATTTTGCCGGCGAGCTTTACGGCCAGCGCATCGACGTGGCCTTTATCGAGTGGATCCGCGACGAAGAGGTGTTCGGTTCGGTCGACGAGCTGGTGATGAGGATGAAGGAGGACAGCCGCCTTGCGCGCGCCGCGCTCAAGCGCGCCGGGGACGCTTTTCCGCCGCTTTTAGCTTAAGCCTCGTCCTCGGGCCGGCGCTCGCGGTGCTCGCGCGCCCATTGCGCCGCCATAAAAGCCAGCAACGCAATCGGCACCAGCCGTTGCCAGCCGAGCGAGCGGCCGGCTTGCATGGCGACACCGAGAATTTTCGGGTCGAGCAGCCAGGCCGATGACGCATGCGCGCGCGCGGCGCGTTCGAGGATGGCGCGTTCCCGGGCGCGGCGACGCGACATGGCGGCAACGATCGCGCCGATCACCGCGATCAGCACAAATATGCCGGCCATCACCAGGCCGGCGAAGACATTTCCCATTTCCAGCGCCAGCCGGTCGTAGCCGGCGACGCAAAGGAATACGAAGGCCGTGAGCGTTGCGACCGCGATAATCGCAAGCCAGACGAAGAGGCCGGGGGTGACACCGCTGCGCGCTTGCAGCGCAAGCGTGATGTCGTGCATCCAGCTCTTGAGCATAGGCCCTCCCCATCCACGCGGCGCCGCCGCGTCAGCGGCGCCGGATTCCTCGTGGCGCCATCAGCGGCGCCAAAGTTACCTGCGCCACGTCGCCCCGAACAGGAATGCCAGACCGGCGACAATCGCTAGCGTCGTATAGGGCCGTGTCTTGATCGACTCGTCGATCGCTTCGACAAAATTGTCGGACACCTCGCGCACGGCGTCGACCGCCTCGCGCCCCTTGTCCTCGGCTTCCGACACTGCGTCCTCCATGCTCGCCTTGGCGCGGCGCCAGGCGGCGTTACCGGTGCCGGCGACGATGTCGGCGACCTGTTCGGCGAGGCGCCGTAAATCGTCGCGCAGCGTCTGCAGATCGCTCTCGATGTCGCCCGAGGACTCCGCTGCCGCCTTGCGCACCTCGCGTACGCCCTCGCGCGCGTCTTTAGCCGTCTCGCGAATGTTCTGTGAAGCCGTTGACGCGGTGTTCATGCTTCTTCTCCGTTTATTGGATGAGCCAAGGTGCCCGGACAAGTATATAGGCGCGGAAAAGTTCCATTCAATCAGGAAGTTTAACGTCGTCGGCGGGAAACAAATGGTTGAATACCACAAGGCCGATGATCGACAGCGGCACTGAGAGAAATGCGCCGATCGGCCCCCACATCCAAGTCCAAAATGCCAGCGCAAGAAATACGAGAAGTGGATTGAGCGTGAGCCGCCGCCCGACGATCGTCGGCGTGATGAAGTGTCCCTCTGCGGTGGTGAGCGCAACGAAACCAAGTGGTGCGATAAACGCGTGGCCGAGCAAGGGGAAGGTCACCAAGCCGACGCCGAACAAAACCACCACCATGGCGGCTGGCCCAACGTAGGGCACATAGTTCAACACCGCGGCCAGGAGACCGAAAATCGCCGGATTGGGGAATCCGAGGAGCCACGCGCCAAGAGCAACGATCGTTCCGAGCGCGGCATTGATAACCGTCACCACGATCAGGTAGCCGGCGAGGTTTTTCTCGATGTCCCTCATGATTTTCAGGAAACGCAGCTTGGCGTCGCGGTTTCCGAACAACGAGACGATATGCACGCGCAGTTCGATCTGGCCGACCAGAAAGAACATCAGCGTGCCGAAAAACAGCAGAAGCTCGCCAGCGGCGGGCGTGAGAAACGCGACCACCGGCAAGACGACATTGGGCGGGGGATTATTGACGTTGAGCATTCCGTCATCGCCGCTAAAAAGCACTTTTTCCAACTCGTGCAGCGCCGCAAGCGGCTGGTCGAGCACGGAGAGCTTTTGCTTGATGGTGGCCCCGATTTCGGGAGCGCGGCCGATCCATTCGCTTACCGGGCCGGCCAGTGCGGTCGCTGCCAAGGCCAAAGCTCCGACGCCAAGCGCGACGACGATAATGGCGCTGATCCAGGGCGAAATGCCGTGGCGTTTGCCGGCCTTGATCAGCGGCGCGAGCGTCAACGCGACGACCGCCGCGGCAAGTGTCGGCAGCAGGATGGCGCGGCCGATATAGAGGAAGCCACCGAACAGCAGCAGGAAGATGCCGATGGTTGCGGCCTGACCGGCCGATGTCCATACAATGGCGACGTTAGCCACCGGCTGCGGGTCGCTGATGACCAGGGCGTGGCGGACCTCACGCCTGGCACGAAGATATTCCACAAGGCCTCCTCGCCCGACCCAAATGTCCCAAAGCGTCAACGCGAAGTCTGGGCGGTCGGTTCCCCCGGCTTTCGCTAGGCGCGCCGGGAACAGCCCTTTGCGCCGCGTCATCGGCTTGTTAGAAGGCGCGGCATGAACGAAACGCCGCCGAAAGCCCGCGATTACAGCGAAACGCTGTTTCTGCCCAAGACCGATTTCCCGATGCGCGCCGGCCTGCCGCAGAGGGAGCCGGAAATCCTGGCGCGTTGGAAGAGCCTCGACCTCTACGGCCGCCTGCGCGCGGCCGCCAAGGGGCGGCCCCGCTTTATCCTCCACGACGGCCCGCCCTATGCCAACGGCAACATCCATATCGGGCATGCGCTCAACAAGATCCTCAAGGACGTGGTGACCAAGAGCCAGCAGATGCTCGGCTTCGATTCGAACTATGTGCCGGGCTGGGACTGCCACGGCCTGCCGATCGAATGGAAGATCGAGGAGGAGAATTACCGCGCCAAGGGTGCCTCCAAGCCGGATTTCTCAAATCCGGCAGCGCTCATCGAATTCCGCCAGGAGTGCCGGGCCTTCGCCGCGCACTGGATCGGCGTGCAGCGCCAGGAGTTCGAGCGCCTCGGCGTCATCGGCGACTGGGCGCATCCCTACACCACGATGGATTTTTTCGCCGAGGCGCAGATCGCGCGCGAGCTGATGAAGTTCGCCGCCAACGGCACGCTCTATCGCGGCTCCAAGCCGGTGATGTGGTCGGTGGTGGAAAAGACCGCGCTCGCCGAGGCGGAGGTCGAGTATGAGGATTACGTCTCGGATCAGGTGTGGGTGAAGTTTCCAGTCGATGAAGTCAAAGTTACGATCCAAGAAAATGGGCCCGACGGGATTCGATTTCGGGCCATAAGCGATCAAAGCCTTGCCGGTGCGTCTATCGTGATTTGGACCACGACTCCGTGGACCATCCCTGGTAACCGCGCCATCAGCTATTCATCGAAGATTTCTTACGGCCTCTACGTTGTTGAAGATGCGCCTTCGGATAATTGGGCAAAGAAGGGCGAGCTATTTATTCTTGCAAATAGCCTTGCGCTCGAAGTTGTTCGCCAGGCGCGGGTCACAAGTTTCAAAAAGCTTCGCGATGTTTCTTCTCTCCATCTCGCGGGAATGACGTGTTGCCATCCCCTAAAGGGGTTTGGGGGTGATTACAATTTTCCTGTACCCCTCCTCGAAGGCGGTCATGTCACGGACGATACCGGGACAGGTTTTGTCCACACTGCACCGGGCCATGGCCGCGAGGACTTCGACGTCTGGACTTACTTTGGACGTCAACTGGCTGAGCGCGGCATCAACACGACCATACCCTACACCGTCGACGCCGATGGCTGCTTCACCGAGCAGGCGCCGGGGTTCACCGGCAAACGCGTGCTCACGGAAAAGGGCGAGAAGGGCGACGCCAACGAGGCGGTGATCAAGGCCTTGATCGACGCCGGCATGCTGATCGCGCGCGGGCGCTTGAAGCACCAATATCCGCATAGCTGGCGCTCGAAGAAGCCGGTGATCTTCCGCAACACGCCGCAATGGTTCATCGGCATGGACACACCTATCGAGTGGAGGCCGAAGCAAGGGCTCACACTGCGTCAGCGTGCCAACGAAGCGATTAGTTCGACGCGGTGGGTTCCACCCCAAGGTCAAAACCGCATTGGGGGGATGATCGCAACTCGTCCCGACTGGGTGATCTCGCGCCAGCGCGCCTGGGGCGTGCCGATCACGCTGTTCATCAAGGAGAAGCCGGACGGCGCGGTCGAGATTCTCAACGATCCCGACGTCAATGTGCGCATCATCGATGCCTTCGAGGAAGAGGGCGCCGATGCCTGGTACAAGCCGGGCGCGCGCGAACGCTTTCTCGGCAAGCTCGCCAATCAAGGCTGGCAGAAAGTCGACGACATTCTCGACGTCTGGTTCGATTCCGGCTCGACGCATGCCTTCGTGCTCGAGGACCCAACCCACTTTCCGGCGCTCGCCGGCATCCGCCGCAAGCACGACGGCGGCGACGAGATGGTGATGTACCTCGAAGGCTCCGACCAGCACCGCGGCTGGTTTCAGTCATCGCTTTTGGAATCCTGCGGCACGCGCGGGGAGGCGCCGTTCGACATCGTGGTCACTCACGGCTTCACGCTCGACGAGAACGGCCGCAAAATGTCGAAGTCGCTCGGCAATACGGTCGCGCCGCAGGATGTGATCAAGCAATCGGGCGCCGATATCCTGCGACTGTGGACTTGCGCGACCGACTATTGGGACGACCAGCGCATCGGTCCGGAAATCCTGAAAACCTCCGTCGAGACCTACCGCAAGCTGCGCAACACGCTGCGCTGGATGCTGGGCAATCTCGCGCATCTGCACGGCGACGAGCGCGTGGCGGTGGCCGACATGCCGGAGCTCGAGCGCCTGATGCTGCATCGGCTTGCCGAGCTCGATCCGCTGGTTCGCGGAGCTTACGCCGATTTCGACTTCAAGCGCATCTTCGCCGCGCTCAACGCCTTCATGACCGTCGACCTCTCGGCCTTCTATTTCGATATCCGCAAGGACGCGCTCTATTGCGATCCGTATTCCAGTCTCAAACGCAAAGCGTGTCTTACCGTGCTAGATATCTTGTTTGAGACATTGGTGAAGTGGCTCGCTCCAATGCTGTGCTTTACTGCGGAGGAAGCGTGGCTCGCCCGAAGACCCGACGCTAATGACGCCGTGCATTTGCAATTGTTTCCAGAGATACCGGCTAATTGGCGGGACGAGGCCTTAGCCAAGAAATGGGATAAGGTGCGCGACGTGCGGCGCGTCGTCACGGGAGCGCTGGAACTTGAGCGTGCCTCGAAACGCATCGGCTCCTCTCTTGAGGCGGCGCCAATTGTGTATGTCTCCGATCCGCACACTCAGGAAGCGCTGGAATGGGTCGACTTTGCCGAGGTCTGCATCACTTCTGATGTTAAGATTGTGATTGGTGAGGAGCCGCCGCGCGACGCTTTTTCGATCCCCGAAGTACGCGATGTTCACGTCGTCCCGGCTAGAGCGATGGGACGTAAATGCACTCGGTCGTGGAAGATCTCACCTTCCGTCGGGCTCGATCCGCAATTTCCCGACGTGACGCCGCGCGACGCGCAGGCGCTGCGCGAATGGGATGCCATGCGCAAGGCGGCGGAGTAGGGGGCGGCGTGGCGGATGCGTCACCAAGACCAGCGGCCCGCTCCTATGCGTGGGGACCGCTGAGCGCACTCGGGCTTGCCGTGGCCGTGGCGACCGGCATCATCGATCAAGCGTCGAAGCTTTGGCTTTTGGATGTGTTCGATCTGGGCGACCGGGGGCGGGTGGCACTCACCTCCTTTATCGATCTTGTCGTCACGTGGAACACCGGCATCAGTTACGGGCTCCTGCAGCAAAACGGGCTCGTCGGCCTGTGGGCGCTGCTCGCGTTCAAAGTGGCGGCGGTCGTTTTTCTCTGGATCTGGCTCGCCCGGGCGTCCTCTCGGCTGACCGCCACCGCGCTCGGGCTTATTATCGGCGGGGCGCTCGGCAATGCGGTCGACCGGCTGCACTGGCCCGGCGTCATGGATTTTGTGCTTTTTCACATAGAAACCGCCAGTTGGAGCTTCCGCTGGTACGTTTTCAACTTGGCCGATGTGGCCATCGTGGCCGGCGTGGTGGGCCTTCTTTACGATTCGCTTCGGGCGGTGGCGCCGCAAAAGCGCCCTGATCGCGGATAAAGAAAATAGCCAGAGGTTTAGGCAACTTCTCAGGGATGATTTTTGGGGATGTGCCGTACCGGCGCCTCGGGGTGTGAGGGTATGCCGCAGGATTATGGTCGGGGCCGCAGGGTCGATCGCGGGGCGGGCGTGGGCGCTCTGCTTTTGCGCGCCGCCATCGGCGTTGCTTTCATCGGCCTTGTCGTAGGTTTCGATACGTCCGCGGCGCGAGCCGCCGACGACGATACCAATGCCTCCGCCTGGTCGAAGTTCATGCAGACGCTCGGCCTCAAGAAGGGCCCCGACGACCCGGATATCGACTTGATG
>Ga0208034_1001011_pt1 | contig 18825 bp, 25 predicted proteins | sample June2015DPH_8_10_FD_184699 | JGI IMG/M metagenome (GOLD analysis project Ga0208034, IMG submission 184699) | Peatland microbial communities from SPRUCE experiment site at the Marcell Experimental Forest, Minnesota, USA - June2015DPH_8_100... | ecosystem: Environmental > Terrestrial > Soil >...
CATGTTCACCCTTCCGGCCCCGCTGTCGCCGCCAGTCTACTCCCTGTTTCGGGTGAACTGAATGCTCAAATGTGTAGCTTAACTTAGGGTCTCAAACTGTCCCATTTCCGCTGACGTTGGACAAGGCAGCCTCTGCGAAGTGCGCGACCATTGGCATTTCCAGCCGCCGCTTTGGTTCTTGCGTTTGGAGCGCTGTATTACCTTGAACACTACCGGTAAACTGCGACACAACCGTTATCGAGGGGCACCCGCTAGAAACTCGGCGCCGAGGCGCCCGCAGTGCTTTCATGTTGAGTCCGCCCACTGTGTCATCGCGCGCTGATCCGGGCGATGGTCCTCCATCGTCATGACCTTCGGCCGCACCAGGATCCGCATCGTCCAGAGAAGATCGTCCAGGACGGTCCCAAACCCGAAGTGAGCATCCACAAACGCCAGCTCCGCAGCTGGCAGAGTCGAGCGCCCTGAGATCAGGACCACGGGAACATCCGGCACCAGAAACTTGATCTCCTGGGCCAACCGCGAACCAGACATCAATGGCATTTCGTAGTCCAGCAGTGCCAGATCAAAGTGGGTTCGCTGGCAAAGCGCGAGCGCCTCGATCGGGTCGTTTTTCGCGATCACTCGGAACCCGCATTCCTCAAGAACACTGGTTAGCAATCGGCTGGATTTGGGATTGTCGTCCACGTAAAACACTGTCGTTCGGTTCTCCATCACAAACCTCCGTTCCTGTCCCGAAGAACGCACCCCGCGTCCGGCCCTTGCATGAATTCGCCGTGGCGGCAAAATGACAAGTTGTTCATGTTCTCTTACAGCCTCGGCCAGGTTGCATCAATTCTAGAATGCGCAGCGTGCGGCCGCTTTCATTGATCACGGTGATCTGTCGTGTTCTGCTCTTTCTTAATCTCCTTGTTGGAACTGTTGCGGCGATCGGTCAGGAAACGTCAACGCTGCCGGATGCGCCAAGCTCAAGTCAGATTCAATCTGGCCCATCAAGCCTTGAACAGGACGGTCAACAACATCAACTGAGTAAGAACCACATCTTCTGGGTAATCCCCAACTATCGCTCGGACGAAAACCCGGCGGAAATCAAATCGCTGACGCCGGGCGCGAAGATAAAAGTTGCATTCGATGACTCTTTTGACCACTCGGCGTTTCTAGTGGCTGGCGTCTTTGCTGGGGTAGCCATGGCGCAGAAACAGTACAGCTCGTTCGGCCCCGGAGCGCACGGGTTTGGCAAATACTACGGAGGGGCATTCGCAGATCAAGCAATCGGCAACATCATGAGCGAAGGCCTATTTCCGGTCGCTCTCCATCAGGACCCCCGTTATTTTGTGAAAGGCAAGGGCGGATTTTGGAAGCGAACTGGATACGCTATCAGCCGCGAAGTTATCACTCGCGGCGATGACGGCCGCAACCACTTCAACACATCAGAACTGGCTGGAAACGCCGTCGCCGCTGGTATTTCCAACATGTACTATCCAGCCGCGGATCGATCATTTGGAAATACTGCGAATAAGTGGGGACAACAAATCGCCCTGGATACGTTCTTCAATGTGGCAAAAGAGTTCTGGCCCGACGTGCGCAACAAATTATTTGGACACTAATGAGGCCTGAGACCGACAACTTGGTCACGGGAAGTGGTCCTCCCAACGCACCCGTGCAATGCAAAGCAGGGAGGACAAAGCTGAACATGCCACGAACGAATCCAATCTCTACTGAGAAAGCACGGGCGTACGCAACCAGAACTGATTTCTGCAGAGTGTTCGTGGAAAATATGGATAGTATGCATTTGCTCTCGTTCCTGTTAACGGCCGATCAGACAAAGGCTGAGGAGTGTTTTGTGTCCGGCTTGGAAGGTTGCGTAAAAGGAAACCACGTGTTTCGAGACTGGGCGCGCTCCTGGGCTCGGCGGACGATAATCCTGAATGCAGTTCGTATGTTGGCGCCCGGTCGGGACCACGATACCGCCGCGCCAGTTCCCGGTGATCCAGTCAATTGCAAGTTTGGACGAACGCCACAGGCCGATGCCGCAATTGCGAGCATTCTCGGGCTTGGAGACTTCGAGCGTTTTGTCTTCGTGATGTCCGTCCTTGAAAGGTACTCAGATCAGGGTTGCTCCGTTCTCCTGGGCTGCTCGCGGCAGGATGTCCGTGAGGCAAGGATACGAGCGCTACGGCATGTCGCCGAGTCAGACAGGATACGGACTCCATTGCAGAGCTACCACTCAGAAACGCTGGTGGCACACTCTTCATGATCGCTGGAGTTCGCAGATTTATTGCAGCTTAGGCGTTTGTGCACAGACACCAAGATCTTCCTGAAGCTACGCGCTGCTCAGTCAAGAAACACGCCAAGGGAAGCGTTGTGAAACGAAACGCGCCTAATTTCTCTTGATCGCCCATTCGTTCATTCTTCATCCGGTATCATGTCGATACCGTTTCGAGCACGTGGACGGGGAGCGACAAAGTTATAACAGCGCCGCCTCCCGCGCTCTCAGAGATCCTAACCGTACCGCCATGCACCTGGACAACTGCATCCACAAACGCAAGTCCGAGACCGTGCCCAGGAGAATGCTTTCCCTTTACGAAACGCTCAAAAGCCCGGCTCCCGATATCCGGCGGGAATCCCGGACCATTATCTTCGATCACCAGTTCTGCGGCCCTTTGATGCGAATGTAGCCGAATACTCACTCGGCATCCCGCTGGCAAGTGGGTCAATTCGTTTTCGAGCAAATTGCTTACCACACGATTCAGCAGAGGCAAGTCAGCATCTACGACCACATGCTCTTCAAGGTCACTCGTCACTTCGTGATGGCGCTCAGCCATGGCCGGCTGGTAAATATCAACTAGTTGTCTCACGACATCGGAGAAGTCAACTGGGTGGCGATCCAGGTGAAGCGCGCCAGCTTCCGCTTCGGCAAGATCCAGCGTGGTGTTTAGCAACTGCGAGAGCCTATCTAGGCCCTCGATTGCTTCTCCCACCGAGTCGCGCCACCTCTCGTTCCCTTCATCGCACAGGGCGGATTCGAGTGTTCCACGAATCAAGGTTACCGGGCTCTTGAGGTCGTGCGCGACGGCGCCGGTGACGGTGCGAAGCTGGTTCACCGAGGACTGCAGCCGGTCCAGCATGCGATTAAAAGTCTTAGCCAATCGCGAGATTTCATCCGAATTCACCGGCTCAGGCAATCGTTCTTCTAAGTCTTCGGTGCCAATTCGTGCGACGGTCTCAGTAATGCGTTCGACACGGAGCAGAGTGCGCCGGGCGCTCCAGTACGAGATCACGAAACCTAGGAGGAACATGCCGCCCCAGACCATAAGGAAACGAAGTGCCAATGTGTGCAGCAGATGTTTAGCACCGCGATCCGAGAGTCCCAGATAAACCGTTCTTCCGTTTTGCACCTTAACAACCACTCGAAACGTTTGGCGCCATCCTTCCACTGCTATGGACTTCGGAGGTCCCGGAACGAGCTTTGCCCGCTGAATGGCTGTGACAAAAGCATCCTTGGAGCTTGGGCCGACCCACAACGGACCTTCACTGTTATTAGGATCAATTGCCAAGAAAAAGACAGAATTCAGCCTTTCCCCGCGGGCATTGCGCTCATCCGGTACTTCCTGAGTAGCAAGCTCGGCCACCTCTCGAACTATCCGCTTGTACAGGTGATCGCTGGGAGTATCTGCCGAGACCTGAGCAAGAACCTCAGCTTCGCCGCTAAGCCATGTATCGCTGCGTTCTCGGATGCCCTGAGCGACGAGGAAATAAACTATGGAGAAAGCCACAGCGGTTCCGAGCGCGAACGCCAGAGTTGTCCAAATCGAAATCCGCCATGCGGCGGTAGCGCGTAAATTATTAGGCATTCTTGAGAACATAACCAACACCACGAATTGTGTGGATCAGTGGCCGCGGAGTGTCGTGGTCCACCTTGCTGCGCAAACGATAAATATGGACATCCACGACGTTGGTTGCGGGATCAATCCGCATCCGCCAGACGTGGTCCAAAATCATAGTGCGAGTTACCACGCGACCTTCATTCCGGCAAAGATACTCCAGAAGAGAAAACTCCTGTGGAGTCAATTGCAGCAAGTGATCGCCCCGTCGCGCTTCCCGACGCACCAAATCAAGCTGCAAGTCGGCAGCCTGCAGACGTACCGATTCATTCTGTGGAACCGACGACCTGCGCAAGAGATTTCTCAGCCTTGCCAGCAGTTCCGGGAGGGCGAATGGCTTCGTGAGGTAGTCGTCTCCGCCCTGCTCTAGTCCCCGGACACGCTCGTCCACAGAACGCCGGGCAGACAGAATTAAAACTGGTGCCGAACTGCCTTGAGCGCGGCAACGGGCAATCAAGTCCAATCCATCCATGTCGGGAAGGCCAAGATCGATAATGAAGGCATCGTGAATGCCTTCCAAGGCCATGGCTTCCCCAGCTTTCGCTGTACTGGCCACATCCACCTGGTATCCTGTCTCCACCAGCGCGCGTTTCAGGAACTGCTGAATGGATACATCATCTTCTACCAACAGCAATCGCATAGGAGCTTCCCGATAGTCCAAAACTCTACACCTCCAATTGGGATGCAGGAAACTCCTCAAACGTTGAAGCTCCCGTCAAGCCAGACCCAATCCTCTAAACAGAGCTGCCTGAACTGTCCTCCCGCAAGTGCGGACGAAAGTTTGCTCGTCGGCTCACTGCGAATGCCAGGTCATGTCCACGCGCACTGGGATTTCGTTCTTGACTGGCATCGTCAAGAGCGATGGCGGGTCGATTTCAAAATCGGAAAGCGTGGCCGGAATTGTCCCCGTGATGTGAGTCTCGCCACCCTGTGTCTCCAGTTTGAAGGGAACCTGCTTGTACTGGGCAGTCTGCCCAGCGAACTGAATCTCCAGGTCGGCGTTGATGGTCGCAGACGCGGCGGCCGATTCGGGCAGGCGGGTGCGTACGATGACTATGGGAAACTCTGCTCCGCGCGTGACCTGAAGCATGTGAAGATCGCGGTTGCTGTCTCCGGAATCAAATGACTTGACGGGCACCGCGATCAGGAAATCGCATTGTCCGGCATGGCAAGTTCCCTTACCTCGTGCGGCGTGGCTCACGCCCTCGGTCTGATGCAGCGGATGGGATACATGGTAGGTGAGCGTGCATTGTTCGAGAACCCACTGGCCGTCCGCAAGGGCAAGCGCAGGAAACGCTAGAAGCGCGAGGGCGATCAGGATGTTTCTTTTCATAGGCTCGGCTTAAAACTTAACGGACACCGACAGAAGGGCTGCGCCAAACGCCCCGGCCGTAACGATGGCCACCGGGCCATGCGCCTGGGCGATCCCATGGACTCTTTCCCCTTTATTTTTTTGATCGAAAGCCATAATTCCCAGGATGGGCGTCGCGATCATGCCGGGGCCATGGATCCAAGCCATGACCTTGTGAAAACGGATCGGCCCGCGAGTTTCGGTTCCGGGGATCTTCGGAGCGCGGATCGCGTAGTAAGCCGTCATGAAGTACAAATCTCCTGTCAGCCCGCCGAGAGCCGTATGCAGATCGCGCGAGGTTGTGCTCGTGTTCTTGCCGCCGGCATTGAGGGAAGTGGCAACGGTGGCAATCAGCGGAATGGTCGTGATCAAACCCATCCGTTGATGGATCTTTAGCATGTGTGTTCGTTTGTCGAGCAATGCCTGTTCCCTAGGATTCGCTTGAGTTTGCTCCGCAGGGAAACCCAAGTCCTGAAGCGACGGTTCTGTCTTAATGCTGGAGGGAGCATTCGGCAGGTTGTCCTCTTGCGCTGGTGTTGGTTTTTCGGAGATTGGTTCGCCAGCCTCCAGCTTCTCGTCTAGAACCGCCGTCTCGGTTTCATTGACTGTTGTGGAAGGAATCTCCAACGTCTTGAAACCGGCGGCCTCAAACTTCAGCCGGTAGTTGCCCGGCGGCAGACCGTCAAGCCTATAAGAGCCATCCGTCGCTGTGGTCGCGCTTCGCATTTGGCCATTGTCTGCACTTGTCGCCGTCACGGTTGTATTCGCAACCGCGTTTCCGGACGCGTCGATAACCTTGCCCGTCAATTCTCCCGTTCCAGCCATCTGCGCCATTAGAGACGGAGCCAATGCAACGAACAGGCAAACAAGAACGAGGCCAAAGACACCACTATGTCGGTTGCGAAAGATCTTCCTCAACATCCTTCACCAAGCCCTTTCCGATGGCGCGATGACCTCGTGTGGTATGTGGGCCACCAAAATACGATATGTCTGCAACATGACCGTGCCTTTTCCGGAAGATGACAATTTGTTCATCCAGAGCTAACGGACGCATTTCTCCTCCCAACTGCGGCTATGATTCCATCTACGCGCCGCCCAAAATTGAGGTGTCTAGGTGAAATGCGTTCGTCAAGTAACTCATGCGATCTTCCTGATGTTCATCTGCAGTACATGGCTTTGGAGTCAAACCCTCAAGGCCAGACCCGCAGAACCCACTCCACAACCATCCAATTCCGTTTCACTGCCAGCACCAGTCAGTTCCATTCCCTTGACCGTTCCGCCAGGTGCCCCTCTGAAGATAGCGCTGGATACGGAGGTGCGAGTTCGGGAAGTGGGGCAGGCGATTCATGGCAAAACAACGCAGCCAGTGTATGCATTCGACAAGCTGCTGATTCCGGCGGGGACGGTGGTTAACGGAAAAGTCTCGGCAATCGATAGTGTGCCAGGGAAGACGCGGGTGCTGGATGCGACGGATGGGAATTTCTCTCCGGCGCGGCATGTGCATGTGCAGTTTGACGAGTTCGTGATGGCAGACGGGCGGCATATGGCGTTGCAAACAGTGGCGTCTCCGGCCCCGGATGGAGTTCTTCGTTTTGTGTCGGCGAATGAGACGGAAAAGAAAAATAAGGTGGCGGATGCGGCAGGGAAGAAAGTGAGCGCGACGCGGCAGGCGATCCACCAGCAGTGGAGGGAATTGCAGAAGCAGATCCACGAACCGGGAAAGATGCACAAATTGAAACGGATCGCGCTGGCTCAATTGCCAGTGCATCCGCAATACATCGACGCGGGAACGAGCTTTAATGCGAACTTGGTGCAACCTTTGGATTTTGGAACGGAGGCGGTGAAGCCGGAGGCATTGACTGATATTGGAGCGCCGCCGCCGACCGGAAGCGTCGTGCACGCGAGGCTGGAGACAGGGTTGAGCTCGGCGACGGCGAAGAAGGGAGATCCGGTGGAGGCACTGATAACCGAACCGCTGGTGGCTTCGGATCATCTGATTTTGCCGGAGGGCAGCGTGATTAAAGGCTCAGTAGTGGAGGTACATGCGGCGCGCCAGCTGGGACGCAACGGGCAGTTGCGAATCCTGTTCCGTGAGGTTGCGCCGCCGAACGGGCTGGAGCAGAAGGTCGAGACGAATCTGGAGGGCGTGGCCGTGGCAAAGGACGAGCACCTGAAGCTGGACGCCGAAGGTGGAGCTGAGGTGACGACGCCGCGGACCAGATATTTAATCACCGGAATCCAAGTGATGCTGGCGGCCTCACAGGCGTCTCCGGACCGGGATGCGGGACAGGGAGGACAGAGCATAGGTGAAGGGGGGGGCGGCGCGGCGAGCGGGGCATCGGGATTTAAGTTGGTAGGAATGATTGTGGGGATTGCTGCGCATTCGCGCGTGGTGTCCGCCGGGTTTGGATCGTATGGAGCGGCGATGTCGATTTATTACCACTTTCTGGCCCGAGGGCGCGATGTGGTCTATCCGAAAGACATGGCCATGGTAATCGGGCTTGGAACTCGGGGCACCCAGTCAAATAATGCCGCAGGACCATCTGCACAGTGAGACCTGAGGTGCGAAAATCCGTGACCGACGTGGGTTTGCGTGTCCGGATGACGTGTCGTTTCTTGCCACTGGCAAGCAGCGTCCAGCGACAGCTACGACCTGTGGCTTGATCCGGGAATGCAGAATGTGGCTGCGGCGTCCGAACTCTTGAAGCCCTACGCTGAAGGCGATTTTGCGAAACGGTTCGAACGCGGTAAACTGAGTTTTACAGGTGACGTTTTACAGGTGTGATCCGTCTTCGGCCGTCAGCAAAAGTTTGCTAAACTATTGAAACGGCTCACTGTAGGCGCGTAGCTCAGTTGGTTAGAGCGCTACCTTGACACGGTAGAGGTCTGGGGTTCGAGTCCCCACGTGCCTACCATATTTTCCATAGGGATAAAGAGAATCCCCAAAATTCTCCAGCCCGTGATCAGCCCGTGATTCCGCGTACTCAGTGGAATTTTGTTGCGAGAATCACCTGGTGGCGCGGCGGTCGCGAATGGCGCGCCCAGCCAGTTCTTCGTTTTTCCCGACGCCGTACATATCCGCAATGTCCAGGAAATTTACGCCCAGTGAAAGCGCCCGATGCAGAATAGCCTCTTTCGCGATGGCAAGCTGTTCTTCACCGTCACGCATATCTTCCTCCTCGGGGTAGCGCTCTATCACGGCCTTTACGGCCTGCGGACGATAGTGTTCGAGCTGGGCCTAAAGCCTGCCACGGAAATGGCCCTTTATCACACGCTGAAACGACTTGAACCGGAATCAGCCCACAGATTCTGCTGAGGAGGCCATAAATGATACCTTTCAAAACAGGGTTTGCGACAAAGTTTTGGTTCAATCTCCTCAATCTCCTTCATGGCTGTAATCCTTGTACACTCCACAGCATATAATGATGTCACCCACCTTCTGAAGGTAAGTCGTCTTATGCTCTTGTCTGTTTGTTTCCGGATTCAGATACACATAATCGACCCATCCGGAGCCCTTTGAGTTCGCCTTTTCCACGATCTCCTTGCGAAACAGCTTCCCTTCGGCGTCCGGAACGGCGATCAAATTTTGCCCGATCAGTGCCGGATTTTTAGGGTGAGCAAGCATAACGCCCTGAAGATCGTACGCGAATACATAAAGTTCGCCCTTGTCAAACATCCCTTTGGGTGTGCTGATCTCTGCAAGCGCCTTCTCTTTTCCTTGATACTTCACATACGCAGCCGCTCTCTTCACCAGGGCCTTTGCATCGTCTCGATCGGCAGCGTACGACAGAAATGCGAATGAGAACAATCCGATCACAATTAAGGCTGCTATGGTTTTTTTCATGGCTCTGTCCCTCCACTTTTTTCAATTTGCCAATGACTAGGATAACCGTAGTTTCATTATTCGGAATATGATGACTTCCAGTGTTATGTCATCAAGCCTGCCCGGCTGCCGCGTCAGGCGTCGGGATGCCCTCCAGAATTGCTTCAGGCTCTTCGGCTTCCGCTTCACTCTCTTTGTTTAGAACCTGCGACATCCTGTCCTTGTCGAGTTCACGCTCCCAGCGGGAAACCACCATTGTTGCTACACCATTGCCAACTAAGTTGGTCAGGGCGCGCGCCTCGGACATGAAGCGGTCAACGCCGAGAATCAGAGCCAGGCCAGCCACGGGAATGGTGGGCACGGCGGCAAAAGTGGCCGCCAGGGTGATAAAGCCGCTGCCGGTAACGCCGGCCGCCCCCTTGGATGACAGCAGTAGCACACCTAGAATGGTAAGGGTTTGGATCAGGGTAAGCCGGGTATTGGTAGCCTGGGCCACGAAGACTGCCGCCATGGTCAGGTAGATAGAGGTGCCGTCAAGGTTGAAGGAGTAGCCGGTCGGGATTACCAGACCTACCACCGACTTGCTGCAGCCCAGATTCTCCAGTTTGGCCATCATGCGGGGCAGGACCGACTCCGAGGAGGAGGTCCCCAGCACGATCAGCAACTCCTCCTTGATGTACTTGATAAACTTTAAGATGCTGAAGCCGCACAGTTTGGCAATAGCGCCTAGGACGATGAAGACGAACAGCAGGCAGGTCAGGTAGAAGCTGACCATCAGCATGCCCAGCTTACCCAGGGAACCGAGACCGAATTTTCCGATGGTAAAAGCCATAGCGCCAAAGGCGCCGATGGGCGCAGCCTTCATGATAATTCCCACGACGCCGAACAGCACATGTGCAACCTCGTCAATCACTTTGAAGGCCAGTTTGCCGCGCTGACCGAGCATGGAGAGAGCAAAACCAAACAGGATCGAAAAGAACAGTACCTGCAAAATATCACCCTTGGCAAAGGCATCCACTATAGTGTTGGGAATGATACCTATCATGAAGTCAAGCGTGCCATGCGACTGTGCTTTTGCAGTGAAGGTCTCCAACGCTTTGGTGTCCAGCTTGGAGACATCAGCATTCATGCCCGCCCCCGGCTGAATCACGCTGACCACCAGCAGGCCGATCGCCAGGGCCAGAGTCGAGACGATCTCAAAATAGAGCAGTGCTTTGACGCCGACCCGGCCTACCTTCTTCATGTCCTCCATGCCGGCGATACCGGTTACGACGGTGCAGAAGATGATCGGAGCGATGATCATCTTGATCAGCTTGATGAAACCATCGCCCAGCGGTTTCATGTCCACGCCGGTGTCTGGGTAGAAATGCCCGAGCAGAACACCCATGGCGATCGCCGTCAATACTTGGAAGTACAAATGATGATAAATTTTTTTCCCTTGCATACGTATCCTCCCACGTCATGGCTATGATTCAGAATCTTTAACCGGAATTTCCGTTTTAGCTCTCAACAGCCCACACTATATAACCCGAAAGGAAGTCGAGCGCACGATTTTTTCTTTGACTGGGCGCAGGGCTTGAGACCAGGGTTCCGTCTTGGCTTTCCCCGCCCGCGACCACTCATAAAATCCATCTGCGGGAATCAGGCACCTGCGAGATTTCAACGCATCGCGAAACGCGGGGTCGTGCCCGCCGTCTCCGACTTCCACGTTGATCATCTTGGCGGCGACGGACGAGTCTTTCGCCCATGACACGATGAGTCCCCAGCGGACTAGCGACAATTCTCGGACCGGCTCCTTGCAATTCTGGCGGATGACGGGGACATTCATTCGAGGAAGAACGGCGTGGCTAGCGAAAAAAGTAGCTGAACTTCTGCACATCACGTTCGTGGATCAGCCCGAGCAGTTTTTGAAAGCGGTCCGCGACTTTGTTGCGCACTAGTCGCCTTCCAACAGGACAACGGCGGGTTCAGTCCCCGCGACGTTCCATTCCGTTGCAGCCGCCACTGGCTGTATCCTGAATTGAGAACGGGCAGAGCAATTCCAGCCCGTGATTCCGCATACTCAGTTCACCAGCCCAGGTTTCAGCATGGCTTCCATCACCTGATTCTGCGCCACCAGCTTGTCCTTATTAATGGCATGAGTGTAGATGTCCAGGGTGGTGCCAATGTCGGCGTGCCGCAGCATGGACTGTACCGTCTTGACGTCGGTCTTGGTCTGGGTGACCAGGTAGGACGCCAATGAGTGGCGGAGGTTGTGAAAACCAAACCGACGCCGATCGTCGGGCACGAGTATTCCTGCCTTGACCGCCGCCGGACGGAGATAATCCTGCGCCATTATGGAGCCCGTGCGCGGCTTGCGGCCACGCAGCTTGAAAGATGGGAAAACCCAGTCCGCCGGCTTGGAGTACGGAGTCTCCCTCTGCCAGTGTCGCATGATGTCAGCCAGTAACGTGCCCATTCCCACCGGTTGGGCGCTGGCCTTCGTCTTCGGCTTGCCGATCTGACCGTCAAGCCAGGTGCGCCGGACATTGATCTTCTGATTCGGAAAATCCAGATCCTGCCATTGAAGGCCGAGGCATTCGCTAATACGCAGCCCGGTCGCCGCGGCCAGCAGCGTCAAGGTACGCTCCAGAACAGGGAAACCCTTGACGAGACCAAAGGCTCGCTCTGGCGTGAGGATTATCGCCTCGTAGTCGCTGGTGGTCTTGCAGCGGACCCACTTCATCGGATTGGCATCCTCGGTGCGAGGGATCAACCCGTGACGCTGGGCATGCTTATAAACGCACGCCATGACGGCGCGCACTTTGGCACAAGTCGGATTGGCTAACCCCACTTCTTCGCGAAGAGCTTTCAACCACTTCTCGACGTCCAGAGGCTTAACGCCCACAGCGATGTTGGTACCCCAGCGCGGGATCAGAAAGTCGTGCACGATGTGGCGGTGCAGGTATGCCGTTGAGGGAGCACGCTCCGGCAATTCGCTTTCAACATAATGATGAGCAATATCGGAGAACGTTACGCGACCACGAGAAGCAGGCTCGTTGATTTGCTGGGCTAGATGCTGATGTTCCACTTCGGCCCAGGCAGCACTTTCGGCCTTGAAGTCGCGCACGAGCCCTATCGAGATTTTGTGCTCCACGCGTTTGCCGTCCGACTGCCGGGTCACGTAATGCCTCAACACCCAGGTCGGCCCCGCCTTCCGATCCTCCTTCCGCAAACTGCCGCGTTGAAACCTCACCATGCGCTCGTCTCCTAAACGCCACGACGCTGGCAAACTGAGGGGTTTCGTATACCGGCGTCGTCCGGAGAAGTAAACACATTTCTAGCTACGGCGTCTGCCACTTCGCTTAGGCGGAAACGCCAGACACGTCTCGCGCCATCGCCGATGGGATGGCCGGGCAGCTTTCCAGCACGTGCTAGTTCGAGGACGCGACGCCTAGTGAGGCATAAAAAATTCCCAGCTTCGTCGGCGTCCACGAACTGCTCAAATGGCGTTGTACTCATTTACGGCGACTTTCTCCAGTTTCGTGTAGGAAGGTGGTGGCGAGCTCCATCCAACGTAAAACCGACGGATCGGCAGAAAGGAATGCACCCTTCAACTGCTTTTCGTTCTTGTCGATGCCTGTGACCGAGAGCAGCCTTGATGCGGCAGCATAATGTGGCTTGCCCGTGCAGGAGTTGATGTACTGGAGGGGCCAGACAAATGCGTACCTGCGGAAGGTTGCGCGACTTGGAATTTTACGGAGTCGACAAAGCCTTGCCAGTTCCTCATAGGCGCCGGCTTTGCGTTCAAGTTCACGTTCCAGCTCAGGCCAAACGTGCAGGTCTCCGCCGGTTGGCTTCCAGGTCAGGGAATGTTTGCCGTCAGTGCGTTCTTCAATCCACAGCAAAGGGACAGAAGGCGTGATGCGCTTCATACGCGTGAGAATAATCTTCAAATCTCTAGCCAAGTTCCGTAAAGCCTTCGCATCCAGCGGCGGATAAAGAGCCGGCATCTCTTTTGCGAACGCCAGCGTATTGAGCAATTTATCCTTGTCACACCGTAGTCGCTGCAGTTCATTTACATCGTCATTTCCGGCCAGTTCACGCGCGAATTCGTCTTTCACCGCCCGTAAACGAGGGTCGTGCGCGGCGGTGATCACCATCCAGTGAACGACCTCTCTGACGGCCTCGGCATCGTCAATAATTCGATCCGAACTCATGGAGCCTCCTTCGCTTATCTCGACAATCGTGACATAACTTTCTACTCGATGTAAGGGGTCAAATTGGGGGATGTCTGTTTGGGGTAATCGGTCTTCCACATCTTCCCGCTTGCGGCGAAACTAAGCTTGCAATGTCGGATGCCAAATTACTTCCCTTCGCAGTTATCAACGGTGCCCGCCTACTGGCGTCGCTGGAAGATTGGTTCAGGCGTCATGTGGTGCTTCCAGCGGACGTTCCGCTCGTGCTGAGCCTGTGGGCGATTAACACTTACTTGTTCGAAGTGTTCGACTTCTGCCCGTACATCGCACTGGTCAGCCCGGTGAAACGGTGCGGGAAGACCACCGTGCTCAAGCTCTTAGCCAGCGTCACCAGGCGGCCCGAGTTCACGGTGAACATCAGCGACGCGGCCCTGTTCCGCTTGATTGACACCAGGCGGCCGACGCTGCTGCTGGACGAAGCCGAGAACCTGGAGCGAGGCAGTTTGCGCGCCATCTTGAATGCAGGTTTTGAGCAGGCAGCCACGGTTCCACGGTGCGTGGGGCAGCAGGTGCAGGATTTTCATGTCTTCTGCCCGAAGGCTTTGGCCTGCATCGGCCCGCTGCCGGACACGGTCGCGGATCGAAGCATCATCATTCCGATGAGGCGCGCCAAGCGCGGCGAGAACGTCGATGAGTTCCGGCGACGTACTCTCGGGCCTATAGCCGCACTTGCTGAGGAAGTCAGGGGCTGGGCGGCTGCCAACGAACCTTGCGTGGCTGAGGCTTACCACCAGAATGCTATCGATTTTCTGTCCGGTCGCGAAGCCGATATTTGGGAGAGCCTGTTTGCCATTATTCGTGTGGCCGCGCCGGAAAGAATTGACGAGTTGAAGGCCACGGCCATCCGCTTGGTCGCAGAGAAAGCGGAGCACGAGACGGACTCGGAAGCGACCGCTATCCGACTGCTCTCGGACATCAGAACCGTTTTCGCAGCGGAAGTAACTGAACTCATGCCGACCAGCCGGCTACTTGGCGAGCTTCGCAACCTGCCCGATGGCCCCTGGACCCGACTCTCCGGCAACGAAGTGGCACGCAAGCTGCGGCCATTCGAAATCGGCCCGAAGCAACTCTGGATAAACGGAAGAAACCTACGGGGATACCTCCGGCGGGACTTCGAGGATGCGTTCGACCGCTACCTTCCCGCGGCTGAGGACAATGGCTCGGAAGACTCCAGGCAAGCCGCCACAAAAGCTAGCGGCCTAGCGGGTCTAGCGGCTACAGAAGGCAGGAACAGTGAAGCTACCTAGGGAACGGGCGGCCTCACGACTCGAATTTATGCCGGAGTAGTAATCGTGGACTCAATCGACGACTTTCGGTCTGAACTGCAGCGGGCGGGAAAAGCCTGGGCTGAGTTACTACGACCCGAATTTCAAGCTTTGCGCAAGGAAATTGTGAATGACATTACAATGGAACTGCGGCACTCGAGCCGAAAGAACTTCCGCCGGCGCCCAGATCCCCGTAAAGAGGCCATCGCCAGATTACTCCAGGAAAATCCAGAGATAAAGAACTTGCAAATTTGTCGTGAGATGGACAAGCTCCAGGAAAAATCTGCACATTACGCTCCGCCTCGTTCCTGGCCTTGCCGCCTGTGGTGGGAATCCTATCTACAGGTTGGCAACCGCGTCCATTCGTACATCGGCTCTGTTCGGCACAGCGTCCGCTAACTTAGCCACTTAGAACTAAGCGGCTTGCAACTCTATAAGTCTTTGGGCACCTAAACGATTCACTTAGAACGGCTGCGCACTTTTCGCGACAGGGTCATGCCGTGGAAGGCATAGTAGCGGCAGGAACCCACTATGTCAGAAGAGATGCAACCCCAGGAAGGCGAAGCGCAGCCCGGCCGACCAATGCCTGGCCCCGACAGCTTTGCAGCTGCAGCGCAGCCACCTTCGGAGGCGGTACAGCAGGACAAGGACCATGACGGCGGCGAGTCGTCAGCCGACGAACCCCTATCGGCTGCGGCCGTGGAAGCAGACAAGATAGCGAAAATTAAGGCAGAGATTGCAGAGCTCTGGCTACACGGCAAGGACCGGAGAATTGCGATCGGAAGGCTCCTTATTCAACTTCACGACTTGCTATCGAAGCAAGGTTCCGGCACGTTCATGAAGACGCTCACCGGAGAACTACATATCCCATACACCACTGCGATGGGCTACATGGCTGAGGCAAAAGAAGCCGACAACCCAAGTTGTTACGAGATCGGTAACAACGAACCCACAGCGGATGGTGCGGAAAACCCCGAAGCCGGCGACGACGCACACGCACAAGCTGTCGAAGCAGCCAAAGCAGCCGAGCGCGAAAAACGCGAGCAAGCAGAGCGAGCGGGAAGGTTCTCCCACATATATCGGGTGGATTTTTCTCCAGTGAGTCCCGAGCGGCGCGACAAGTGTAAGGCGAGAGTCAGGGAGCTTGGTATCGCGGAAGCGTTTACCCGCTTCCACAACGCGCTGTTTCCGATAGTTCTCAGCAGCACGGAAGGCACGCCGGCTACCGAACCCCAGCCAGCGGTAATTCCGCCAGCGGAAGAAGCCCCGGTGGCGACCGCGCCCGCTGAAGTCAGTGGCACCGGTTTGGCAATCTGTCTCTTGCACGAGATGGAAGCACGGGCCTATGCCCAAGAGGCAGGGGTGCCCTACGACCCAGCTGTTGACAAGATCCGGGAACAGACCGCGGTTCAGGGAGGTGCATATGAAGCCAACGTTTATTAAATCTATCGTGAATCAGCGCGAGGCCAACAAGTTGGAAGGCGAGTTTTTGACTCGCTTTCACTACCGCGAACCCATACGGCCTGATGTCCCATACATCGACGACGAAAGCGGCAAGCTGGTGTGCCTGTTGGTCAAGCAGTGTTTGCCAGCGGACGTCTGCCAGCAAGCGTACGAGCACTTACGCACAGTGGCCAAGATTCCGAACAACCGTGGTATCGCGGTTGCGGGTAAGGGCGCAATGATGCCTGGTTTAACCCGGGACGGGTCTTTGTCCAACCGCAATGGGATTCCGCGCGCCGTGTGGGAGGCAGCCGGAAAACCGTTCGCCGATTTCTTAGGCTTCTTCGACTACCGGGACGTAAACGACAAACGGAAGCTGAACTGCCGGGAGACGGAGTGGACGGGAACCCACCGTGCGGTTTACGAAGCGGCGCTTCCTTTTATAGGGGAGATCAACTCGGCGTTCAGGACTTGCCTGTCGTTTGAATATTCGGTGCAACAGGACGAGGTTCGAAAGGTTCCGGACAACTCGAAAATCGCAGGCACCGCCTTCACCACCGTCACGGTCAACAAGAACCTACGTACCGCGTGCCATAAGGACAAAGGAGACTTGCGACAGGGAACGGGCTGTATGGCTACCCTGGGCCAGTGGAAGGGCTCTGAGTTGGTAATCCCGCAGTTCGGCCTAGCGGCGAATTATCAGCCGGGAGACTTATTGCTCGCCGACGTCCATCTGTGGCACGGCAACGCGCCCTTCGTCGCAGGAGGAGAGCGAGTAACGACCGTCCTCTACTGCCGGGAACGGATGCACGAATGCGGCGGCGATTCCGGCGAGGACAACAGATGATTGGCGAATGGGGGCGTAGGAGGCACGCCCCGACCTTCGCGTTCATTAGCGATCCTGATTTTCCCGATAACGGTGGGATTCCCGCCCTCTTTCCAACCTTCCTTGCTGGCCGCCTCGTAATTTCCCCGCTACCGACCCCATTACCAGGAGGCAACAGCAAATGCCACAAACATTAAGGGAAGCAATTCGAGCCGCTCAGTCGAAGTTCGATCTGGAGGTCAGGGACATGATCGTCTCTCGCCCGGACCTTCCATACCGGGATATTGGAAGAGTCTTCGGGGCCAGCTACGACGTATGCAGCGAGTCGCCAAGGACTTCAGCTTGAAGCGCAAGACTGGGCCGAAGCCGGGAAAGCAGGTGTCCCGTGGCTAAACCCAAATTTTCTATCAGCAAACGCATGGTCTCTTCAAGATTCTGGAACAACTGGCAGCTCGCCGATCTAGAACGGGAATCGGGTATCCGCAATCTACGCCTGACAATGATCGGTCTCTGGGCCGTGGCAGACGAGTCGGGGGTTTTCGAATGGGAGCCGAGAACCTTAGCAGGGCTCATTTACCCCTACAATTCGGACGACCAGAAGGCCGTGGAGCCTGCCATGGAGGCTTTTGCCCACCACGAGGACCCGCTTCTCCTCAAGGTAGAGGTCAACGGCAAAGCGTATGGTGTCTGGCCTAACTGGGGAGAGCACAACGACTTTCGTGAAAACAAGTCACGATATCCAGAAGTGCTTGCGGTGCTTCGTGGCGAACCCTCGGATACCCTCAAAAACCCTCGCAAGGGTGCGAGCACCCTCGAATCCCCTTCAGAAAGAGAAGTAGAAAGTGAAGTTGAAGTTGAAGTTGAATCTATGTCTGAATGTCTGACTGATGAGCCGACAAACGTTTCTGGACAGGAAGAACCAAACCCAAAACCCCAAGCTACAGAGATTCAGTTAGCGAGGACCCTGCATCGTCTCCTGGACAAACCCAAGGAGCACGCGGTCAACTCCTGGCATAAGGAAGTTGCTGCCCTGCTCAGTGAGCACTCCACCGAGGAGATCACCAGCGTTATGGAGTTCGCTGTCAAGGACAACGATTTCTCTGCTGAGTATCTCACTCTGGCGAAAAACCCAATGGGGTCATTCGTCAGGAACTACGACAATCTGTTCCGCCGATGGAAGGCCCTAGAGAAGGGCGCAGCAGCCGCCGCGAACCGAGCCGCCAAGCTGGCAAAACCTGCCGAAACTAAAACCAAAACCGCACCCGGCGCACACGGGAATAAGTCAGGAATGGAGTTCTAAATGCCAACCGAAACCCAAACGATCGACGATGTGATCCGTCCACTTTTCTGTGAGATAGTCACGATAACAGTCCCTGAGAAGTACCGTTCCGTGTCACTGAAGACTCTGCAGCCTAGCGAGAGATCGCGTCTGCCAATGGCTGAACAGGCCAAGCTGTATGACGAGCTACGCGCCAATCCGAATGCAGGGTGGGCGTTCTTTGCGCCAGCGGGCTACAGCAAGACCACTTGCTCCGTCGCACTCTACAAGCAGGCCATCGCGAAAAATCTAAGGACATGGGTTCCGAAGAGTGCTGAGCTGACCGCATACGATTACAGGCCAGATCCCAGAGACTCGCGATACGGTTTGCCCATCCCACGCATCTACGTATGGAGAAAGTCCGTGCCCGATTTGCTCCAGCAACTATTTGACAAGATGAACGAGGGCGAAGTACACGTCCCTAAGCCAGACATCTCCGTCGAGAAGATTGAACAAGGCCTTCGTGCAGGCTTCCGTCCTTGCGCCTTCCTGGAGGAGATCGACAAGATCAAGCCTAGCGAATACACCATCAACCAACTGTTTCGAATCTTCGATGCTCTATTGAGCATTGCATAATATAGTTACAATGGAAACAGATCGGCCTGCTGCCAGAAGGCGATCACCAGGGTAGGCCGCTTGCGCATACGACGAAGCGCCTGGCGCGCGTGATGGCTCAGCTG
>Ga0208034_1001013_pt1 | contig 18808 bp, 13 predicted proteins | sample June2015DPH_8_10_FD_184699 | JGI IMG/M metagenome (GOLD analysis project Ga0208034, IMG submission 184699) | Peatland microbial communities from SPRUCE experiment site at the Marcell Experimental Forest, Minnesota, USA - June2015DPH_8_100... | ecosystem: Environmental > Terrestrial > Soil >...
CTGGCCGTCGGAAAGGCCGTCAAGAGCCGTGCGGGCGGATCGGATAGACCTGTTGACAGACCGAGCGCTGGTCGGCCGCCCAGCCTGGTTTCTTACTGTCTGAATCGCAGTTCTTCCATCGGCAGCATCGGTTCCGAACCAGGCTTGTGCAATCCTTCCCGTAGGTTTCACCTACGGCTAATGATATTGTTCCCCTTCGGGGAACAAAGTCGATCCCTATCCAAATCAATCTTTACTGTTGGGACGGTTGCGCCATCCGCGCCATTAGGGCGGCGGCTTTCTGCATAAACACCTGATACTTCTCCTTGGCCTTTTCTGGTTCTTTGGCAACGCCGGCAATGAACATGGCATTGGCCACGAATTCGGAGGTCAACTGGTCGGGAGGCGGCACGGGCTTCACGTTGGGGGGCACAATACTCGGACCCGCGTAGAATGCTGCCTTGGCCAGCAAGCCGGAGGCGGTTTGGGGCTTTTCCTTATCCGCCAATTGCTTGGCCGCCCAGCGATTCTCATCATTGGGAGCAGCCACCCATCGTTCGGCGGCGACCTGAACATCCGGGAGGGGTTTGTCCTTCTCGGCCGCCAGGACATGCCGCAAACACAGGCAACCCCACCCGATCGCCTCCCGTTTGGGGAGCAGATAGGCCATCAGGCGAAGTGCGTCTTTAAATAAGTCTTTCTCCACCAGGAGGGCTATGAACTGCTTGGTCGCGGACCGATCGGTGAGCAGAGCCTTGGCTTCATCCCCCACTTTCGCGCGGTCGCAGAGCTGCTGTAATGGCGATGCCGGTGTTTTCGCTACATCATCATTGCCCATGTTTTGCGCCTGTCGTAAGATTCGAACCCACCAGCTCTGCGATCACTCCATGGAAGATAAACCGATTGTACCCTGATCTGCCCCGCCAGAGAAATTCCATCAACCATTAATCGAGACGATAGCGGCACTCACACTCACCTCGGCGCCGCCAGATATTGAGACCGTAGCATCTCCGGTGATGCTCACCGTCGGCGCGCTGATCGTCACTCCCGAGGGGGAAATCTTAATACTGCTCGGGCCCACGGTGAGGGTGATTGATTGCATGGCCGTGATCGAGCTCTGGCCCAGACTCACATCGATGGAATGATTTCCCATACTTACGGTCAGCGAATCGTTGCCCATGCTGATGGTGGCGCTGCGGTTGCCCTGGGAGACCGTATGGGAGTCATTGCCTTTGTCTACCGTAATCGAACGGTTCCCGGTCTGAACGGTGAGCGATTCGTCGCCATAAACCGTGTGAGTGCGTTTCCCATTGCCCCCCTTGGCCCCTTCTATCGTAACTGATTCGTTGCCATTCGTAACAGTCTCGGTCCGGTTATTGTCGACGATGATGGTCTGATCGTTATAGACGTGGTAGTTTTCATCGTTCTGGACCCGCACCTTCATGTCCTTCTCGGCGCGCATGTAAAAGACTTCCGAACCCTTCGTGTCGTCGAAAGCCAGCACGTTGGCATCGTGTTCGCCTCCGCCCTTGGTGCTGTGCGTGCGCCAGCCGCTTACATTCATCTTGTCGGGCAAGGCGCCCGGGGTGGTCTGGTCGGCGTTGTACACTCGCCCGGTAATCACCGGTTGATCGGGATCACCTTCGAGAAAGTCGACGAGGACTTCCTGCCCGATCCGGGGCAGGAACATCGCTCCCCAAGTCTTCCCGGCAAAGAGCTGCGACACGCGGATCCAGCAGGAACTGTTCTCATCCTTCGTTCCCTTTCGATCCCAAAAAAACTGCACTTTAACCCGGCCGTATTGGTCTGTGTAGATCTCCTCACCCGAGGGTCCCACGACCACTGCCGGTTGGGGTCCCGGGACGGTGGGATGGGGAGTGACGCGCAACGGCCGAAAGGTCACGGAGCCAGGAATACATCGAAAGGAATTGGAGTAATGTTCTTCCGCGGCCCCCCGGCGAGAGCCATAACCACTGGTCACGGCGGTATGCTCGATGTCGGTCAAGAGGTAGGAAGCATTCATGTCGTCGCGATAATGCTCCGTCAAGGTGAACTTATAGCCGCTCACCATGCTGCGCGCATCGCTGGTACCATGGATGACCTTATATAAGGCTTCCTCTTCCTCCATCCGAATTTTCGTCAAGGACGTCCCAACGCTGGGAGTCAGGTATTTCCCAGGATAATCGTAGGTATCATATTTGCTGTTCCCGCCCACGCTGCACGCGTCGTCGGTGGGGGTGGTCGCCAGGAGACTCGCACTCGGGGTTTCAAAGTTGTAATCGGTAAGGGTAGATTTACCCGTGCGCAACTCCTGCTCGACCTGCCATCCGTCCACCACGTCCTTCTCGAGAACGGCGTGGGTTTTAAAGTAGAAACGGAATTCGTTCTGGCCCGGACAATTCTCGTGGGCCGTGGAATCGTCGGCAAGCACCAGAGTGTGTTTGTCCTTCTGATGCTGAAAGAAGTAGAAAATGCCATACTCTTCCATGAGCCGGGATACAAAGTTGAAAGCCGTCTCGCGGTATTGGACGCAGTACTCTCGCGTCAGGGAGGAGGAGTGTTGGGTCTTATCGGAGTAATCCTGAAACCCCAGGTCGGTGAAAACCTTCTTGATGATATCGGGGATACTCATGTTCTGAAAAATGCGGCAATCTGCGGTGCGCGTCAGAAACCAAAGCCAGGGGACCATTTCAGCATGGTATAAGGTAAAAGATTCATCCGTGCCCCCCTGGCCAAAACGGCTGATAAATCCATTGAAATAACGGGGTGTGCCGTCCGCCTGGATGACCTCGATCGTCGCGCTCTTCCCAATGACTTGGGTGAAATCGATGCTGGAGTTTTGGGAAAGAAGGTCCAGATCGAAGCGAAAGAGACGCGAAATCCCTTCGGACCCCCTAAACCCTTTCAGGAGGAGGTCGTCCGGTCCAAACCCAGAAGGCGGGATGAACGTAAATAGGCTGGTCTCACCGTGTACCCAGTTCGTTCCCATGATGTTGCTCCTCCCGGTTGCATTACGAACGCGCCATCGCCCGCAACATGCCAGTGCGCCATCCCGGCTGATTCTTTACAGCACGCCCGTGACAACGGTGGCGCATACATTGACTTTTATGTATGCGCCACCCCCTGCCAATTAGAATATCCCAACCGGGACAATACACTAGCTGTATACGAACGCCCCGTCGGCTCCGATGCCAACGTGGACACTCGCCACCTTCTCGCCCTCCGCCATTCGTCCCAACAACTGCCGGGAGATATCCGGCAGCAGGGTGTTGGTAAGAATGTTGTCCACATTTCGCGCTCCGCTCTCAACCTCTGTGCAGCGGCTAGCCACGGTGTCGACAAGCGCTGGGTCGTAGGTGAGGCGAATCTTGTGGTTCTCTTCGATGCGTTTCTGGATTCTCCCCAGCTTCAATTGGATGATCAGCTTGAGTGAATCTTCCCGGATGGGGTAGAAGGGAATCAGCACCATGCGTCCGAGAAAAGCCGGCTTGAAGATCTTATTCATCTCGGGCCGCATCGCCTTGATGATCCCTTCCGCCGAGGGCATGGTTTCCTTATCGGCGCATAGCTTCATCATCTGATCGGTACAGGCGTTGGAGGTGAGGATAATGATGGTGTTCTTGAAATCGATTTCGCGGCCCTCGCCATCCTCCATGTGGCCTTTATCAAATACCTGATAGAAAAGTTCCAGAACGTCCGGATGCGCTTTTTCCACCTCATCGAGCAATACCACCGAGTACGGGCGGCGGCGGACGGCTTCCGTTAGGACTCCGCCCTCGCCGTAACCAACATATCCGGGAGGCGAGCCTTTCAAGGTTGAAACAGTGTGCGCCTCCTGGAACTCCGACATGTTGATGGTGATGAGGTTGTGCTCCCCGCCGTAAAGAAGATCGGAGAGCGCCAGCGCTGTCTCCGTCTTTCCCACTCCGCTCGGGCCCACCAGCATGAATACGCCGATAGGCTTGTTGGGATCATCCAGGGCGGCGCGAGAGGTCTGCACGCGTTGGGCGATCATATCCAGGGCATGGTCCTGGCCGATGACGCGCTTACTCAACAGGGAGCTCAGCGAGAGCACGGTGGCGATTTCATTTTTCAGCATCTTTCCCACCGGGATGCCGGTCCAGGCAGCGAGCACCTCGCCCACAATCTGGGCGTCAACGGCCACCCGAAGCATGGGGGTTTCACCTTGCAAAGCGGCAAGCTCCGCCTCCACCTTGGCGAGTTCGGCACGCAGCGCCTCAGGATTGGCAGCCGGTGCGGGCGCGGCGGGCTCCGGTGCCGCGGCCGTGGCAGCACCCGTGGCGCCAGCAGCCTGCGCGGCGGGCTGGGGCGCGGCGGGCGGCGCTGGAGCCAGACCCGGGGCAGTAGCAGGCGGCGTTACCGCTCTGCCTTCGATTTGGGCATGAAGATCCCTGATCTTGGAAACGAGTCCGAATTCCTTGGTCCAGCGCTCCTTCAGAACCTTCAAACGAGCCTCGACCTCAACCTTCTGCTTGGCAATCTCCGCCAGGCGTTCCGCATGGTCGGCGCCGATGGCCATCTCGCGTTCCAGGATTCCCCGCTGAACATCCAGGTCATCGATTTGTCGCCCTGCATCCTCGATGGGGGGCGGCGTGGCGCTCTGCCCCAGCGCCAGGCGCGCGCAGGCGGTATCCAAAATGCTGACCGCTTTGTCGGGCAACTGCCTCCCCGCCAGATAGCGATGGGAGAGGCGTACGGCAGCCGTCAGCCCTTCATCCATAATGCGAACCTTGTGATGCTTCTCGAGCGAGGGCACAATGCCGCGCAGCATCACCGAACATTGCACTTCGACCGGTTCCTCAACCTTGACCACCTGGAACCGCCGCGCCAGGGCGGGATCTTTTTCAAAATACTTTTTATATTCGGACCACGTGGTGGCGGCGATCGTCCGCAATTCCCCACGTGCCAAAGCCGGCTTCAACAGATTGGCGGCATCGTTCTGCCCGGCCTGGCCGCCGGCGCCGATCATGGTGTGGGCCTCGTCGATAAACAGGATGATGGGTATGGGAGAAGCCTTCACTTCTTCAATCAGACCCTTGAGGCGGTTTTCGAATTCACCTTTGATGCCCGCCCCGGCCTGGAGCAGCGCCAGATCGAGAGTGCGTACCACCACGTTGCGCAGGGGTGGCGGCACGTCTCCCTTGGCGACGCGCGACGCGAAGCCTTCCACCACCGCGGTCTTGCCCACACCCGCTTCGCCGGTGAGGATGGGATTGTTTTGGCGGCGGCGCATCAGGATATCGATGATCTGGCGAATCTCCACATCGCGTCCCAATACCGCGTCAATCTTCCCGGCCTTGGCGTTTTCGGTGAGATTGACGGTGAATTGATCCAGATTGGCGGTCTTACCGCCGCCGGCTGGCCGCGGAGCGCCCGGAGCTCCTGCCGCGGCCGCCACCGGCTGCGCCATGTCCTCCTCAGACCGCTCCATGATGGAGAGGAAGTCCTTGCGCAGGACCTCCGGTTCGATTTTCTGAAGTTCCTTCGAGACCTCGCGAACGAGGCGGCTCAGCTCATCATTCGTCACCAGAGCCAAAACCGTGAATCCGGTCCGAACCTCGCCGGAACCGAAATCAATGGACCCGATCGTCCACGCTTCGGTCATCATTTTTACCAGCGACGGGCTCAGGGTGGGATTACGCGCATTTCCCTTCTTGAGTTTGTCGAGGCTCCGGTTCAGCTCTCCGGTAAGACGCGATTTGTCAATGCCAAAACGGTTCACAATACCGGCGAAGTCACCGTCCGGCTGGTCCAGAAGCTTGAGCACATAGTGCTCGACTTCAATGTCATAGTTCGTCCGAGCCAGGCACAGGCCCGCAGAGGACTCCAGGGTTTTCCGAGTGTACTCATTGAGTTTGCCGATCAGCGATTTTAGGTTGATGGTCATAGGCGTTTCCTTCCCAAAGTTGAAGTATCGTTTCCGAAGCATCTTCTTTCATCGGTTTCGTCTTGACATAAGTATGCCATCCGAGTTGCGGAGCGCTGTCCCCTCCAGCGCCCAGCTCACATGCCGGAACATCCCTGCGATCCAGTATCAATTTGATCTCAAAATCAATTTCTCCGTTGGAAAAGAAGTTGGTCAAGGCCCGGAGGGACTGGTAGGCGGACCCTTGCGGCAGGAACTCCTGGTACTGTTCCAGAGATAAGGGCCCCAAGGCAATACGGACACGGGCCGTCTGATCCCACACCTCATCACCCACCACCGCCCCCAACCCCAATTGCTCGGATTCGCCGAGTCCGCCTTGCAGAGCCGTTTGGGTGTTTTGGTCGAGCGGATACCAGCCACCGGCAAATTGCTCCACCTCGACGGGAACTTCAAAATAATCGCTGAGAAGATTCCGCAGAGCCTCGGCAGATCGCGGACGTTGCGCCAAAAGCCCTGAGTAATAGAGCAGCGAGTCATCGAGGAGGGCAAGCCGGTTTTGCAAGCCGGGAGTCCCCAGCCCAATCAGATCCATCAAATGGTGGGAAAAAGGGTCCAGTCCCTCACGCTCATAAGCGACCGAGAACCGGTATTTCTCCCAAGCCAGATAAAAGAGCGAGATAATTCGGTGGTTGAAAATATCGAAGAAATCGACTGCGGAGCGATCGCCCGCGCGCGTGCGCTCCCCCAACAGGGACGTGTAGTAGAGGGGCAGGACGCCTTCCGGCCCGGTCAAACCCATGAAGTTGACCTTCATCAGCCCCCCGCCGTCCTTCTTGGGCCATTCGAGGGAGTGCACTTCGCTGGGAGGAAAAGCCAGGGTGGAATTGGCGACGAACCGGACGATCTCGACGCTGGGAGGATTGAATCCCCCCACGGGTGATCTGTCTGGCATAAGGCGCTCCAGGAGGCGAACGGCTTGAAAGAACTCAAAGAGGAAGGGTTCCTCGCGGAGTTCGGTTTCCGCCGTGGAGACGCTTACATCAGGATTACTTGGCCGGCCCGCGGTGGCCATTCTTTCAGTACCCCCCTGCGCTGGCGAGTCTTGACGACCAGTTGGCTGAAGCTATTGAGCGAAGCGTACAGACCCAGGAAATTTTCAATGACCGAGGCAAACAGATACACGCCTCCCCCCGAATAATCTTCCTCGTCAAACTCCAGATGCACTTGGGTTCCACGGGCGAAGGCAATTCCACTATCGGAATTAATGCGCGCAAAGTGACGCTTGCTGCTTACTTCCGCGATTCCGGAGATTTGCTTGTCCAAATCGGCGGAATCGGAAAAATTGTAGAGGCGCAAAACCTCCTGCAAAGCTTCCTTGCCTCCCTCGACGAGGGAGAGGTAATTCAACGCCAGATGGGATATCAACCTCCACAGCGCATTCCTCCCCATGGGGGGCCGGAGAGTTGGGGTGGGCTTGCGCAGGGCGACGGCGCCCTTGAGCGATCCTACTCCCTCGACCTCGAAGTCACCGCTTTCGCTCCCAAACGGCAAGCGGGCAACAATGTCGCGATTGGTACAGGTGCAATGAGCGGTGATCACCTGGGTGTTCGGCAAGCAAGTTTGCATGGAAAGGTCGACCAGGAATACAGACACTTCCGAACCCTCGTCCCCCTTTCGGGAGGAAGGCCGCCGCGTGGAGTACCAAAATGTTTGATTCTTTTCCTTCAAGGTCCGGTGCCGGTAGGAATAGAAGGGTTCATAATGGGTCAGCTCATGGGTGACCGGGTCAGAACTAACCACATCCTCGATGGAGAAAATCTCCGTGGCCATCCTCCGCCGCGCATCCGGAACCACGGGATACTCCGAGCGCCTCTGGGTCAACATGATCGGCTCGGCCGTTTGAGGAAACAGATTGATAATGGGGGAACACCCTAAGAGAATCGCCTTGGCCGTGACTGCCACTGTCAATCTTTGCTGCCGCTGCTCAGCTTCAAAAGGGGAGATGAGAAAGATGATTTCCGCCCGCCCACCGCTAACGGTTTTCAACGGTTGTTCCAGATCATTCAGCTCAAAAAAGAAGAATTTCTCCGGAAAGGCGAAATACTCCTGCAAAAGCCTGTAACCCTGGAAAGATCTGCGCGGGTACGGCAACACGGATTCCGTTGGGGCGAACCCCATGGGACGCAGAGACTTCATGGTGAGTGTGTGGGCAGGCTTCTTGGGGTTGTCGGGGTCCCTGACGATGATTTGCCGGCAATTGTTGGAAAGCAGTTCGTACAGCGAATTCACCACATCGCCTTCACCGTTCAGATAGAACCGCAGGGATGACATTTGGAGCTTGTCAAAACTGACATCGGAAAAGCAGCGGAGTTCCACACGGAGAGCGGCGACAGCGTCAGGAGCACGCAAGGGAGGATTGAGTTTGTCGGGGGTGACCCACCGGGCATCGCCGACCTCAATGGGCCAGAGAGTGACGTCGTAGCAGGAGCGAAACTTGCAGGGAACCCCATCCACCGGCCGGGAAAACAGGAAGGAATCGCGGGGAATGTTGAGACCGGTGGTCAGCTTTCCCTGTTCCCGGTCCAGGCGAAACTGTGCGATCGTCATGGAGGGGATGGGCCGAAGAAAATGGGGGTAAAGGATGTTCAGCAATCCCTCGGTAATTTGAGGGAATTCATCGTCAATTTTCAGATGAACGCGCGCGGCGAGAAGGGCAAAACCCTCGAGCAGCCTCTCCACATGCGGGTCGTCGCACCGATTGGCATCCATTTGCAGGCGCGCGGCGATCTTGGGATGCTTCTCGGCGAATTCCTTCCCCATCTGCCGGAGGAAGGTGAGCTCGTTTTCATAATAATCGAGAAGAATATCGCGCATGCTAGGTGCTCTTTACCGTGTATTCGCCTTTCGACGGCTCCAATATCGTGTCAAAAAAAACCGGCTCGGGGGCGGGGTCCATGCGCAGCAAACCCTCAACGCTGAAGTGGATGCCGCGCAAAACGTCGGTGGTAGGTTGAATGTTCACCTTCACCGCCATCAGCCTGGGCTCGAAGAAGTTGATCGCTGTCTTAATGGACTTCGACAAGTATTCCTGATCCTTGAGCGATCGCAGGAACAGGCTGGTGGTGTCCGGGACGCCATAATTGTAGACGCAGCGCTCCACCTCCCGCAAGGATTCCGGGGGGGCTTCGATGGTGGAGCGGGTATTAAAGAGCCATTCCAAATCCCGCCGGAGCGCGGCCCGCAACTCGCGCAGCGACTGGGCCCTGGACATGGGGGGCTCCTGATTGCGCTCCGGTTCCTGATCGATGAGCCGATCCAACACCGACAATGTTACGGGGCCTTCTTTATCTAACGGTGGCATTAGCTTCCAAGAGAGGTGATGGCCTGAACGGGATCAAGGCGGACGACCTTTTGGAAGAGTCTATTTTTTTCCGCGTCGTCCTGTTGCACTCGCTGGCTGTTCTTCATGATCATCACTAGGGCTTTGGCAATCGTTTTGGGGTTTTCCCAAGTCTCCAGGTGATTGTTCTCAATGAGCGCTGCCAGGTCTTCAATGATGGGCTCAGCAATCCCCGTTTTCCCGGCCGCAGCGCAGATTTCGACAAGTTGCAATTTTCGGAAGAACTGGCCCCTGCCGGAAAGCTGCCTTTCGACTTCGTGCATCATGATGTCGATGGCTTTTCCTGCTTGTCCGGCCTTCAAAGCCTCGTTCGCCAGGTCGTAACTGTCCACGAATTTTCGATGCCACCCGGGCTTCGAATGATTTTCAATGACCGGAGCCTCCGCGGCGAGTGCGCCGTCCTCGGGAGGTGCGCCGTCGGGCGCAGGTGCAGCTTCCGGGGCTGGGCTCGGCGTTTCCGCTGCCAGTTCCCGCAACCATGCTTGCGTTTCGCTATTGGCGGCAGGAGTGTCATCGAGCAAGCTGACCTCCAGCACTTGCGGCACGTCGCGCGCCAGCGTTTTCAATTCACTGCGAATGGCGATGGCAATGCCGGAATAATCGCTTCCCAATCCCGCGCAGGCATCGACAGCGTACTTTTGGAGATCCAACCAACCGCGACTGCATGGCAGCGACATGGAGTTTTCCGTGGCCTCCAGCAGTTCGCTCCACTTTCCTTCAATGGCCAGTCGCTTGATATGCTGTCGCAGTTCGGTGGGCGGACCTTCCAGCAGGGTCATATCCTGTTTGCTTAGGGCGGCCCGCAGCTCACCCCAGCGCAGTCCCCTCATCATCAAGTAGGGCGCGGGGCTGGAGGGATCGAGTTTACGGAGGGCTGCCGCAGCGCTCGCCACCGCCATAATCGCTCCTCGACGCGCTGCTGGTTCCTTGTCGCCAAAAGGGATAAGAATTCCGGCGGCGGTCGGCCCTGTCCGCCCCCCTGTATCCATCGGAATCCCCGCGCCGCCCGCCTCGGCGCCTGCCTCACCGGCTGCCGCGACCTGGCCCTCCGCGACAGGGTCCGGCTCCTTCTCGCGCTTTTTCTGGAGAAATCCATGCACGACAGGCCGGATGTCCCCCAGCAATGACTCCAGCCTGCCCAAGGAAGGCGCCGCGTCGCCAAACTTCGTGTTGCAGGATTCCTTCAGTGGGGCGAGGATCTCCAGGCAGTCGTCAAGGTCCTTCTCGGCTTTTGCGTAAAAGGCCTTGGGGGTTTCTTCGAATAACTTGTCCAGGACTTCAAGCGCAACCTTCCCTTGCTCAATAGCTGCGGCACGGACATGCCTAACCTCGTCACTCTTCGTGGGGTCATCGTACCCCAGCTTGCGGGACTCTTGCACGTCGGTATAGCCGTACGGTTCCTTTTGCACCAGGCGAACGCTCTTCAGGGGAATATCGAGCTTGGTGGCAAGGAACTCGAGCGGTGCAGACCGCAATTCCGCATCGCCATCCTCAATCTCGGGGTAGAGCGTATCCCAGAATTTCTCCACCATGCCGTGGCAAAGGGTCAACCCGTCCTTGAGGCCGCTGAAGCCGTTTTGCTTCACCCATGCCTCAGTGAGCCAAGCCGCCAGCCACAAGTCCTTGGTCTTCTTGGTGAGAGCTTCTGTGGTGAGTTTGATGACCAGAGGATTGTCCGCCACTTTGCGGTCGCTCTCGGTCATCCCCGGGGGTGGAACATCTTCCTCGCGCCTGCCTTCCTTGATCTTGCTGTACATGTCGTCGTAGCGAAGGTCAGCACCGCTGGGGTTGGGGCCATCGATAGGGTTTAAAAGGTCGTCAACAAGGGGCATGGTTCTTCAATCTCCCGCTGGAGCCTGGTTGAACTCCAGTGAGCGCAGTTCGAGGAAGGGGATTTCCTCGTCATCGACCAGCCACATCTTCTGGCCGAAGGGGACCTCTTCGTCGTATCCTTCGCGTTGCTCCCACACGGTGGATCGTCCGAGGCGGACAGCATCATCGGCGTGCTTCCAGGAGAAGGGAGCAAGCACGGGGAGCAGGACCTCGCCGAGTTCAGCCCCTTTGAATGTGGGCGTGGTACGAACCGCCGCAGGCGTCCACAGGAGATCTCTTAGCCGCTTGGGAGGCTCGATCTGAATTGAGGCTACGTGTTCAAGGGGAAGCCACAAGTATGCGCCCGCCGCAAAAAGTTCGAGTCGGGAGCCAATTCGGGGATCGGCGTCCGAAAAAGAGCCGAACGGCTTGCCATTAAACGTGCCCGCAGGAACCGGCTCAGCCGTGTCCGGGCGCTTCGGATACTCGCCGCGGGTAAACAGGTCCTGCCGCTCTCGCTCGGCGTGGAGCGCGCTGCGGTAAAGCAGCACTCCGATCTCACTCGACGGCCCCGCTTGACCCAACACTTCCAGTTGCTTGTCCGCCCGCTCGTACTCTCCCGAGAAACATAAGAGCTCGAAGAGAAAGGTTCGGCGGCGCGCGTCCGTGGGATTATCGCGGACTTCAGTATTCAGGGCCTTGAGCGCGTCGGCCAACCGGCCGGCTCGTAAAAGCTCTTGTACGTTCATCTCCGGCTCTCCATTTTGGTAGCGTCTCCATTTGGTTTTTGTAGCGGAAATCTATGACCGCCGGTCAGCGCTCATGGTGCGCCGCTACAACAAACTGAGACACTACTCCATTTTGACAAACTTACCCGCGCCGAGTGGAAACTCGGGCAATGATCAGCCTCTGCCGCAGCAGTCAGGATCAAATATTATACCTAAACAGGCTGTAGTAATCCCCATCGAAGTATCTTCACGGTCCACCCGCCAGGTGGCCGTGAAGATACCTCCCCCTGTCAGTACCAGGGACTGCCGACGGTGTCACGAGGATTGCACCTGCTTGATGTCATAGGTTGCCGTTCCGGCCGAGGTTACCGTGCCATCTGCTGTCTTCTGTGTGTAGTATTGGTACTTGATTGTTTCGTACGCTATACTCATGCTCGCCGAAGGGAGTCCCGAGCTTCCCCCGCCTGTACTGAAACTGGAAATAAAACAATTGGTCAACGTTATGACCAGGTAAACGTAGGGCTTAGCATCGCCCCCCGTCTTGCGGCCAGTGAACGTGGCCGTGGGGACGACCTTTCCCGTCACCAGGTTCTTTATGATCTGGAAGCTGGCAGCTTCCAGCCCGAAGCTGCACTGGAGGTCGCTTAGCGAGGGCTTCCCCGCGGCGAGGCCCTTGCCGCCGAGACTGGCAGGATTCGACGCGCCCCAACTCCAACTTTCCAGCTCGATGTTGTTGGTCAAGCCAGCCGCTTCCGTTTCCCCGGTTACACCTTGAAGTAGTAGATAGTAATCACTGGGCATTGCTCACTCCTCCTTGTCACCGATTTGAATTCACGGGTCGACGGCAAAGGCGCACCCTGCCGAAAATCCCGCCAGAACTAAAAACTGAGAATCACCTCTTCGCCGGCTCCGGCAAAGTAGCTACCAGCCGGAGAGAAACACTGATCTCGTCCAATTGAAAGTGCGGGCGAAGATAACTAACGGCCCGGTAGCAGCCCGGCTTGCCCTTGATTTCTTCTACGTCCACCCGAGCCTCCCGCAGGGGAAACTGGGCCTTGGTGGCCTGATCGGCATTATCATCCGTGGTCACGTACTGGCTAATCCAGCGGTTCAGGAAGCGCGAGCAATCCTCGACTGACATGAAGCTGCCGACCTTGTCGCGCATCATCGACTTGAGGTAGTGAGCGAAACGGCAAGTGGCCATCATGTACGGCAGTTGCGCCGAAATGCGCGCATTGGCGGTGGCGGCATCGCTGTCGTATTTCTTCGGCTTATTGCAGGATTGAATGCTGAAGAATGCCGCCTTATCCGTCCCCTTGCAATGGACCAGCGGCACCAACCCCTGGTCTGCCAGTTCCTTCTCGCGCCGGTCGGTAATAGCGATCTCGGTGGGGCACTTGAGCGCCACGTCGCCCTCGTCGGTACTGAAAGTGTGGGAGGGAAGACCTTCCACCAAGCCGCCGCCCTCGACGCCCCGGATGGCTGTACACCAGTTGTATTGCGCGAACGCACCCGTCATCCTGGCGCCGAGCGCGTAGGCGGCATTTCCCCAAACGTATTTGCTGTGGTCCGTCCCATCCACCCCTTCTTCATAATTGAAGGCGTCTACGGGCACGGTATCTCGGCCGTAAGGCAGGCGCATCAGAACTCGGGGGCACGTCAGGCAGACGTACTTCGAGTCGTCGCTTTGCCGGAAGCCCTTCCATTTGGCGTATTCTGTGGTGTCGAAGATCCGCCCAATGTCCCGGGGTTGGTCCAACTGCGTGTAGCTTTCCATGTTCATGAGCTGGGGACCGGCCGCGGAGATGAAGGGGGCATGCGCCGATGCCGCCACCGCTGCCATCTTTTCCAGAAGCTCCAGGTCTTCCGGATGCTTGGTGAACTCGTAATCGCCAATCAGCGCGCCAAACGGCTGGCCGCCGAAGACTCCGAACTCTTCTTCGTAAACTTTCTTGAAGGCCGCGCTTTGATCGAATTCCGGGGCGCGCTGGAGGTCCCGCAGAAGGTCCTTCTTGGAGACATTCATGACCCGGATCTTCAGCATGGCGCTGGTTTCGCTCTGGCTGATCAGATACTTTATGCCTCGCCAACTACCTTCCAGCTTTTGAAACGTGGGATGGTGCATGATTTCGTTGAGCTGGATGGAGAGCAGGTGGTCAATCTGCGCAATGCGCGCATTGATCATCGCCTCCGTGTCTTTGGAGACGGTTACCTCACCCTCCAAAACCTGGGTGATGAACTCTTTCACAAGACTCTTGCCGCGTTCCCGAGTGGCGGCGTCGGTTCCTACTCTCCCCGTTTCGACAATCTGATCGAGAAGAGATCGTTCACCTACCTGCTCGGTAGTTTGTGGTTGTGCGGCCGCTTTTGCTTCGTTAGCCATTGCCCCCCTCCTTCTTCGGTTCGAGTTCCGACCGCAACTTATTTAACTTTTCAGTATTGGAGACGGCGTCCAGCAGGACCTCGTCCAACTTGTCGTTGGTCTGCAACGCGCCCTTCAAATCACTGAGACGGGTACGGAGTTCGAGCAATTCACGCAGAGGTTTCACCTGCCGTGCCACCTTCTCGGGCTCGAAGTCATCCATACTCTTGAAGTTGAGATCGACTTTCAACTGTCCCGCATTGTCGTCATCGCTGAGCTTGTTATCCACGGAAAATGCGACGTGGGGTTTCATGCTTTCCAAGACGTTGTCAAAATTATCCAGCGTTACTTCTACAAACCTTCGATCCTTCAGCTTGGGAAGCGGATCGATGGGTTGACCGGAAAAATCACCTAGAACTCCCATTACAAAGGGAAGTTCTTTCGTTTCAATCGCACCACCCGTCTCCACGTCGTAGGTAACGTGGACACGAGGGGATCGTACCCTTGCAAGCTTCTTCTGGACGCTCTCGGCCATGGGGCACTCCTTCAATTATTTAATTGGCGATTTGCCGCTGCTGAAGGATTATCAACAAAATGTCTTATAGATGTCAATAGGAAAACGATGGGTCAGTAATAAAAAAGGAGGAACAAGCCCGAAGCCTGGACTGGATTGCTCACGTTACGAATCTTTGCATGTTCTTTGGCATCTGTGTTCAGAGGGGTTTGAACTCAACGAAGACGCCCGGGAGGACAACACCCAATGGGTGAGAAACAGAATCAGCCCTTTCCGCTCTCTTTCAACGCTTTTATTATGGAGATCCCAGATGACACAGACACTTGCCATTGTGGAACGACTTCCCGGTCATACTGAAGTGATGGGCGCCTTTGCCTCTCTGGCGCTAGAGCTGGGGTATGACCCTCACCTGTTATTTGATAGCGCCGATCAATTCCACATGGTCGAGTATTTCCGAACACGCCTGCCCATCACGGACGATAAGATCTCTGATTGGTCCCTTATCACTGACCCCGATTCCCATTTTGATGTAATCCTTTTGAATACTTCTTTTGCATGGCTGGATTATGGACCTGTGTTACAGCAATGGAATGCCAATAAACGCTTCATCGTGGTGCATCACCACCCTGAAGATGTCGAACTGTACCCGTACGGGGCATCCATTTATTTGACCCGAGTAGCTGGCGAGGAAAAGTGGATTTTCCCTTTGTATTCCAAACCACCTGGCTCCCTGGAGTCGGGGCTGGAGGACGCTTCCCTGCCCCGGCGCGATGCCACGGAACTCCCCACACTGATAACACTAGGTCAATTCGAAGGCAAAGATATTGCCGGCGCCCACGCTTATCTGAAGGCCGGCGGTAAACTGGTGCACTACGATCGCTACCGGTGTCGATTCTTTTCGGCCGACGACGGGCTCTATACGCAGCATATTGGTCTGAGCGGCGTTCAATTGATGACTTCTCTTGCCCAGCGGGACAAGCCGGTCTTTCTCTGGTTACCGATTGTTTCACCCTCGGACTATATGGTGTGCAGGTTTACCGCCGCTCTGATCGTGGGTGTGGAGATGAACTGTATTATGGTTATGCCCGAGCGCTTGCGGAAATTGTATGGCTTTCCAGAAGATGCCGTCATTACGTACCATACTTCCGTAACCGAAATGGAATGTCTCGAGAAACTCCGTGCATCTCCGGCGAATCAAGCTAAACGGCGAAGGCAGTTGGGGATTTGGGCTGTCGAACGATGGAATAAGAACCTGGCTGTCTTTCAAGGATTGTTGGGGCGTCGGGGTGCATAGGCTTTCGGCGTTGTCCGTTCTTGATTACGATCCGGTCACCGAGGAGCGATTTGCGGCTTCGCGGCTTCGCCGCTTCCCGTGCGGAAATGCTGCGCCTACCCGTCGCCGGATCACCGACCAACCTCCTCCGTGCCGCCACTTCCCCGGCGTAGGCCGTTGCGACAATGTGGATTGTTGCCGGGTGCCCTCTGTCCGTACAGAACCTCAGATTGACCCAGATCATCGGCAAACACGAGTGTAGCAGACCTGTTCTTGAGGTCCGCGGTTTGTCCGCTAATGACAATAAAAAGCCGCGCAGCCGGACAGGTCCGCGCTACCTTAGCTTGGGAACCCCTCACATCTTTACTCGTGCCGCAGCGCTACCGTCGGAGCGACCTTCGTCGCGCGGAGGGCGGGGATGTAGCTGGCCATGAGCGCGACGGCAGTCAGGATCAGCAGGTAGCGCAGCGGTATGCGTACTCTGCGTTCCGCTGCGGCTCTTAATACGAACGTCCATCCACATCTTCATAAACGCGAAATGACGAAAAGCCGCAGACGAACGCAAAAGGCACGTACGTCTGCGCTGACCCCAAATACTTCCCACCTGCGAAAGTCGGGCTAGCTACTCGGCCCGTAGCACCTTCATGAGATCGATGGACGCGCCACGCCACGCGGGAAAGCCGCACGCGATGGCCGCGACGATCACGAGAATCAACGAGGCGCCGAAAAGATTGAACGGTGCGAACAAACTGCCTCCTCCCGAGGCAGAGATAATCGGGGCCAGGATCGCGCTAATGATGAAGCCTGCGACTAGCCCAATGCCCAGCATGACCGCCGTGGATGCAAGCACGAGTCGCACCACCGCGCCGCGCCCGGCGCCCAGCGCCATCCGGATGCCCAGTTCGTGGGAACGCTGCGTCACGGCAAAGGACACCACACCATAGAGTCCCGCGGCCGCCAGCACCAGGGCGATGCCCGCATAAAGACCAAGAATTTCGGTCATCAGGCGCTCGCGGCCCCATCCCCACGAATCAAGCTCCCCCTGGAGCGTGTGTGCGTAAACCACGCCTTCGGGTAGCCGGGCTCTGACGGAGCGAATGGCTGTCACCGGATCATCGCTGGCCCGAGCGAAGAGCAGTCCGCCGAGAGCTGTAGAAAACGTGTATGGGATGAAAACCGCCGGCCTCACCTGGGGGTGATCGAGGGGGCCGTTTGTAGCGTCGCCGACCACGCCTATCACTTCCATCCAATCATCAGGAGCTTTCCCGGACAATGACGAATTCATTCCAAATTTGTTCAGATTCGGGATGCGTACACGTTGCCCAATCGGATCGAGGGTACCCACGTATTGTTTGCAGAAAGCCTGATTCACCATCGCGACGTGCGCTTGACGCTGCACTTCGGCGCCGTCAAAAGTCCTACCCCGCAACAGCGGCACACGGAGCACCGAGAGCAATTGCGGACTTATCGCAGCGAACGCAACCTCCGGAGTGTTCAAGGCCGGCTTGCTCCGAATCTCGATCCTATGGGTGAATGCGATAGTCCCCGGCCACCAACCTATTGAAAACCCCGCTTCGGCCACTCCCGGCGTTTCGGCGACATCCCGCCTTGCCGTTTCCATTGCCTGGATTCGTTGCTGCGTCGTCGGTGCCGTGGGTGTCTGTTGGCGGACGGAGATAGATATAACGAGCACATGGTCCGGATCGAAGCCGTGTGGTGCGTGCAGCCTCGCAAGAAAGGCTTTGGCCGCGCCGCCAGCCCCGCCCAGGAGCAGCAGGGTCAAAGCCACCTGCCCGGCAATGGGCAGCCGGTGCATCGTTCGGGCGCGCGTGCCGCCCGCGACCTTCACGCTGCTAGACTGGAGCCAGGACGCGAGTTGCGGGCGTGAGAGCTCGAGCGCGGGAGACAGTCCGAAGAGGATTCCCGTGATTACGGCAGCCACGGCGCTAAACAACAGCACGGGAACATTCAGTTGAACGGCGGCTTCGTGCGGAAGCAGATCGGCCGGGAGCATACGGGGCATTACTTTTACCGCCCAGTAGGCTGCCAGTACGCCGAACGCCGCGCCGGCCAGAGAGAGCAGAACCGACTCTGTCAGCAGTTGGCGGATGAGCCGCCCGCGGCCTGCTCCCACGGAAGTTCGCACGGCGAACTCGTGCTGCCGCGCCGTTCCGCGCGCCAGCAGCAGAATCGAGACGTTGGCGCAGCCGATGATCAGCAGGACCACGGCGGCGGCGAACAAATTCGCGATGGTGCTTCCGGAGCTCCCCAGCACCTCCTCGTTTAGCGTCACGATCTTCACTCGACTGTCCTGGGGATAATGAACCGGGTCCTCTTTCGCAAACCGGTCCGCGAGAACTTGAAACTCAGCTTCTGCGGCGCGAAGGTTCGTGCCCGGCTTGAGCTTCGGGAACACTATCCAGTACTCGTGCGGATCGGCCGAAGGCGCGCCCGGCAAATACACGTCGGAGTCGAACCAGGTGAAACGAGGCGGCATCACGCCGATCACCATGTAGGGCGTGTGATTCAGCTCGATGGTCTTGCCCAAGATCTCGCGGCCTCCGGCGTAATGCTCCAGCCAGAAGCGGTAGCTCAGCACCGCGACCGGCGCCGGCTTTCCTCGCGGCGCGTCCGCCGGGGTGAACACTCGCCCCAGGAGCGGCGGCACACCTAGAACGTCGAAGACGCCTAGAGAATAAGAGCTTATCCGTAAATAACTATTGAAACGTCGGAGGGATTAAGGCAAGATAGTTGCCCAAGATGCCACAGATAAAATCTTGGGAAGTTTCCGACGAGTTTTGGGCGAAGGTTGAGCCCCTGATACCCCTTCGACAGCGTTCCGCCAAGCGCAAG
>Ga0208034_1001015_pt1 | contig 18755 bp, 14 predicted proteins | sample June2015DPH_8_10_FD_184699 | JGI IMG/M metagenome (GOLD analysis project Ga0208034, IMG submission 184699) | Peatland microbial communities from SPRUCE experiment site at the Marcell Experimental Forest, Minnesota, USA - June2015DPH_8_100... | ecosystem: Environmental > Terrestrial > Soil >...
TACAGAGCCCAGGCTGAGAACGGCCTGAAAAACCTCACCTAGCCCTTGTCGCCGTCCACAAACAACCGCCGCACTTCCCGCAATCAACTCGTTACCGCCAAAAAACAGGGCGTGTGAGAAATACAGGCTAGGTTTCTGAGTCCGTAGTTCGGAACATAACGATCGATGTTGCCCTGAATCGAAGGATCTGCCCTGAAAATTCCGCAGCGAACGTAGCGCCGGTCTCCCATCCCGGTTTAGAGACCTGCGCTAGTTGATCTTGTCCTTTCAGGATTCCGCAACACTTGGGGGATGGGCTCCTTTGGCCGGGACGGTTTCGGGTGCAGGTTCGGGCACGGGCAGTTTCGCGGGATCGATGGCGTCGAGTCCTTCGGCTTTGGCAGCTTCAAGCAGAGAAGCGGAGGCGGCGACGAAGGTAATCGCGGTGCCAGGGAACATGTCGCGAGCGGTGAGCGCTGAGCCGAGTTGCAGAGCCTCAGGCCAACGAAGCGAAGTGCGGTCAAGGAGCTGCCGCGCAGTTTCCAGAGCGCCTGGATTCAGGGGCTGCTGCACCATGCGGCCAGACTCGACGCGCAGACGCTCGAGCGCGGCGGCGGCGGCTTCAGGCGCGATTTGGCCGGACCGTTCGCGCCGCCTGATGGCCGCATACACCTCAAGGGGACTGGCTGCAGAGATGAGCTTGCGATTGTCTTCGACAGTTTCCATGAGACGGATGAGCGCATCGGTTCCGGGCTCGCGCACAAACAGCCTGGCGAACGCGGTAGCCTCAAGAAAATAGAAGCTCACCGGCTCCCCCGATCCTCATCGATGGCAACCGTCACCGGCTCGCCCTGCACCTCAACCGGTTGGAAGCGCTGCGCCTCCTCGGGAATGCCGGCCTCAGCGCGGTTGAGGCGGATGGTTGTCGTGGGATAAGCCGGGGTCTTGGGATTGGCGATTTTGCTGGTGAGGACGACGCCGCGCTGGATGGCTTCAGCCAGCACGACCTGCCGGGTTTCAGGATGCTGGTTCCAGCGAAATGCCTTGCGAGGCAGGAAGGAGTCGCGGAACCACTTGAGCGCAATGAAGGCGTGGCCACCGCGCTCGGCCTCGGCCAGCGCTGCACAGAGCTCCTTGACGCGGGCATCGAGATCGGCGGGCGAGACCTCCTCTATTTCGACTTCTTCTTCCGCGGCGCGACTGGCGATGGGACGCGACACGCTTCTGAGACGGGGAGACGGCTCCTCGCCGTCGATGCGCTCAAAGTAGATGCGCACCTCGTCGTCCTCGGGCGACCAGGTGTCGGCCAAGGCGTTGCGGCGCTTGCTGCGGCCGCTTTCGCTGCAAAGCTCCACAATGGCCTGATAACCAGGAGGCGCCAGAAAGCGGAGCGCTCGCACTAAACCGGGATCCTGGGAATAGGCCAGCTCATTCAATGCTTCTTCGATAATTTCTTCAGCGGCAGGGATAGTCAGGACGCCGTTTTCCACAGAGTTCTGCACAGCTCTTGTCGACTTCATCTTTTTCTCCCTCTATTTCCGCATGCTGTTACGAAGCCAGCACATTCCCCGGCCGGGTTGCCTGAACGGCTCGGAGCTGCTCCGCCCGCAACACGCGGCAGCCTTCGATTTATGAGTCCCCAAGACGCTCTTTGAACTGAGGAAGACGAGCTTCAATACCTCTGTTCTGAGCAACAAAAATGCGATATTAAGGCGTTTCCCCTTCAGATCCGGCCATTCCTGCTTTCGCGCGCCGTGGCTATTTCCTGAGGGAAGCGCCGCCTTGATTCGATGGCCTTGGTTTAAAGCTGGAGGAGAAATGTGCTTGAGTGGAACAACTGGATAAGGATTCCACCTGCACCTTTCCAGCCGACGGGTCAAAAGGCCCCACAAAAACGTTGAAGCTACAATTAATGATTCATCATAGGCATGGTCTTACGACCTGACAACAATTATTTGAGGTGGATTTCCTGGGAGGAATCCAGCCGGGAACAGTCCCCAACGCCCAACTGAGGCATGGAACTCAATGAAGCCGAGCGGGTTCGCCCCGGGAACGCCGAGCATACGCTTCGCGCCCATCGGACGCCGGGATTCGTAGAATAGAGTACATGCGCCCTTGTCTGCCGTTGTTTTTTTGTCTTTGTGTAGCGTCACAAATCCTGCACGCCGACGGCCAGCCCTTCGATCTCTCCGGTCCCAAAGTGGATATTCACGTGAAGCGGGGAGAGGTTACGCTTCCGATTTCAGAGGTACCGAACCTGCTGCCCGGCGACCGGCTATGGATTCATCCGGACCTGCCGGAAAGCCAGGCGACCAATTTTGTGCTGGTGGTTGCCTTCCTGCGCGGTTCCACCAACCCTCCGCCTGCGGAGTGGTTTACGCGCGTGGAAACCTGGACCCGAAATGCCCGCGACGAGGGCGTCTTTGTCACTGTTCCCAACGGAGCACAACAGGCGCTGCTTTTCCTTGCCCCGGAGACGGGGGGCGACTTTGACACCCTGCGCAGAGCAGTGCGCGGCCGGCCCGGCTCGTTTGTGCGCGCCGCGCAGGATCTGCAGGCGGCAAGTTGGGAGCGGATGCGACTGGAAGCCTATCTGGCCGATGTGAAGGTGAGCAGCCAGTTCGATCCCGGGGCGCTGAAAACGCGCACGGAGATGGCGGCGCGCAGTTTGGGAATCAAGATCAACGAGGGATGCTTTGAGAAACCGCTCGAGGAGCAGGCTTCGTGCCTGTCGCAGAACTCGGAGGGAATGGTGCTCGACGACGCCAACGCGCAGTCGCTGGTGGGCCAATTGGTGAACGGGAGCACTCTGGACCTAATGAACCAGATCAGCTCAACGGCCATGGCCGGCGGCGGCCTCTACAGTCCTTACGTAGGCGCGGTGGTGGATATGGCCAAGATTCTCTCCTCGTTGCACACCGCGCACTTTCAATACATTCCGGCGCTGGCCCTGCCCAAGGCCGACAGCCTGAACCTGCGGCTGAACATGCCGCCCTCATTCCGCAATCCCATGTCGGTTGTTGTGGTGGCACTGCCTCCGATCGGAGCGGCGAGGCCAGAGCCGCTGCACCCGGTAAACCCCGGGAAGGATTTCTGCGCGCTCAAGCCGGGATTGGTGCTGCCCGCTGAGGGAGCGCCCCTGGTCTTTGCGACGGAGTTGGCTCACGATTTGGTACTGCATGTGGAGCCCGCGGGTGCGAAGGTGAGCGCGAAGGACGCGAAGGGGCAGACAGTTGACATTCGAGTCGACGTCGACGCGGAAAGGGGAGGGCTGATTCCAAGCGAAAAGATCCCTTCGCTGCCCGATGGTGAGCTGAACGCAGAGGTTCGAGGCAAATGGGGCTTTGACGATTGGGAGGGGCCGCAGTTTCAACTGGTGACTGCGCGGCCCGGCAAATGGAGCGTGAAGGCAGCGGATCGATCCGCACTGGTGGTGGGCCGTGACGACACCATTGAACTCGACGGCGAAACTGCCGACTGCGTGGAGAAAGTGGCGGCGACGATTGATGATGACCCGGCGGTCCCGCTCGCATGGAAGTCGCCCAAGCCTGATGAACTTGAGGTCACGGTCCCTCTGAAAGAAAAGGGACCCGGGGAAGTGAGCATCGAGGTCGATCAGTTTGGGCTGGACAAGCCGGATCGCGTGAAGATGGTGGCTTACGCCGCCGCAGCGTCGCTGGATGGATTGACGCTGAACTCGGGAGACAAGACGGCGCTGCTGAAGGGCACGCGGCTGGATGAGGTGGCAAAGGCTCAAGTTGACGGCATCAGTTTCACGCCCTCCAGTTTGAACCGCGTGGAGAATCTCGATCAGTTGCAGTTGGACGCCGCGGGGCCGACGGTGAGCCTGGAAGCGGGCAAGCATTATTCTGCGTTGGTGGACCTGAAGGATGGGCGCACACTGAAAGCGCCGGTCACGGTGGAACCGCCGCGACCCCAGGTGACGCTGCTGAGCGAAGGCGTTCAGAAGGACGCTGCCGCGCCTTCGCCGGTGGAGATGAGCAGGCCCAACGACCTGCCGGTGGATGGGCGGCTGGTCTTCTTCCTCAAGTCCGAAGTTCCGGCCGAGTTTCCGCGCGACGAAAAAGTGGAAGTGGCGGCAGCGGACTCAAGCTTTGACACGACGCTCGCGTTGAGCGATGGCAGCCTGATGCTCGAGGATGCGCATACGGCGGTGGCTAACCTGGAACCGCTGGCGCGCTTTGGCTCCTCCGCCTTCGGACCGGTGCGCGTGCGCGCTATTTCTGCCGACGGCGCCGCCGGCGACTGGGTTCCGCTGGGGACGCTCGTGCGCATTCCAGGGTTCAAGGAGCTGCGCTGTCCGCGCGCGGCAGCCAAGCCGTGCTTGTTGAGCGGCACCGACCTTTTTCTGGCCACGTCGTTTTCCGCCACGGCGACGTTCGACAACCCGGTGAGCGTGCCGCCGGGGTTTACCGGAACGGAGCTCATTGTTCCTCACCCAGTGAAGGGCATCCTCTATCTCAAGTTGCGCGATGACCCGGCCAGCCAGGAGACGCTGACGCTTCCTGTAAAGTTGATCGCTCCAACTGCATCCGCGGATGAGCGAAAGCCATTGACGCAGGCTCCCGGAGCGGCTCCACTTGCGCCGCAGGTGACTCCAGAGGCACCAACTCCACCGTCCGCACAAACTCCCGCGCAGAATCAATCGAACAGTGAGGAAGCTTCGAAGAGTCCGGTGGGCTGAGAAGGAATTCTGTCCAGCTCTCTGACCGCTAGATTTCGTGCTTCTCACCTTTGCGGCAGAGGCAACAGCGCCGCAAGGATGGGGCACCCATTTTGAGTGAAGGAACTCACAGTCCCGAGTTCGTGCTTTCCCAGGTCCCCAAATGCGAGGGACCTGGGGCACCCACATTGGCACATGAACAAGGGTCGGAGACTTAGTTGAAGTATTTCTGGTTCGTCTCGGCGAAGTGTGTCTTGTCGGCCGGTAGCTCGTCGAGCGAGAAGATGGCGCCCTGCGCGCAGATGGAGGCGCAGTTGCCGCAGTCGATGCACTCCTCGGGGTTGATATAGACCTGGGTGACGCTTGCTGCCGCGGGATCGCCCTGAGTGGGCGCAATTGCGGCGGTGGCACACTCGGCCACACAAACAAAATCCTTGGTGCAGGCATCGGTGACGACATAAGCCATGAGAACCTTGCTCCTCAATCGCGGGCGCGCTGTGGTTGGCACCTTTGTTTAGAGGTTATCGGCAGAGTTTCGCCGCAGCCGTGATCAGAATCACGATTCAGGCATTGTCACGCTTGTGATTTACCCGATTGCGGTATGGCGAAGCGCGTCGCATGCAAGGTTTTGGATTGAGGACGCCGCGAGACTAGAACTGGTAGCATAAAGATTGCTCGATCGGCGACGAACCGTCCCCCGGGGGCTAAACAGGCTGCGGAAAAAGATGCCAAAGGTAAGAAGCCCGTCCCTCAGCGGCTAAAGCCGAATTCAATTTGCAGCATTTACGGCACGACTGAAGTCGTGCACTGACACTTCGTGTTCCTCCGAAGGAGTTTTTCCGCAGCCTGTAAAGCCCAGATTTTATGCGCTTCTGTCGGCCCGGCTAAAGCCGTGCCCTTGTTACAAAGCTGCTTTTTGAAACACGCTCTAGAAGATGCGCACGCGAAGGCCCGCGTTGACGCCGAAGGAATTCATGTTGCCGAAGGTGAAGTTGGGCCAATCCTGATATTCGAAGTCGACGGCGCGCACGTAGATCCTGTGCGTCCAGTGGAAGTCCAAGCCGCCGCCCGCAGTAACCACGAGATAGCGCCCGTAGGCGTAGTTGTAAGGGAAGTTGAAGTCGCCGAAGCCAACCAGGCCCTTGGCGTAGGGCTGAAAGCGGCCGACGTCGAAGTGGTATCGGCCGCCGATCGAATAGGTTTCGGCGTGGACGTTCGCGGTTTGAAAATACTCAAGCCAGCGGCCTTCGGCCTCGATGCCGAGGCGGCGCTTGGTGTCGAGATCGACGAATCCCGCGATGCCGGCCATCTTCCGCTGGCCGTACTGGAGCGTATATCCAGAGCCCATGGCGCCAGCCGACAACCTGGCCCCTCCCTGATCGCCGGGGGGTACAACCTGCGCGCGCGATAAACGCGGCCCGATGCATCCGATGAGGATCACCAGTAGAAGAACCGCGGCCAACCGAACCTGCAAAACAGGCTTTCCGGTCTGGACCCGCAAACCCGACTTTTCGTTCCGGCAAAGATTCAAATCAAGCAAAGGTTTCATCTTTCTCCCGCGCCCGTTCGGCGACGACCTCCGCCTCCGGATCTATTTGGTAATGGTGAGCGAAACGTTCTGGTACTGCTGTGCGTTGGTGCTTGCGCCGGTGCCGGTGACCTGGATGACATAGTTGCCGGGCGCGGCTGTGTTCACGGAGTAGCTGTTGCATCCGGTAGCCAGTAACGCGGCGGCAGAAAGCAGGAGGACCATGGCCATGCTGAAGATTCCGGCGTTGCGCCGGCGCAGGCGCCAGAAGACAAATCCGAAGAGTGCGCTGAAGGGAAGGAACAGCCCGGCCAACGAGAACTTCGAGTTTCCGGGCGAGGAATTCATGGCCGAAGAGCCGCCGCTCAGCGGGTTGTTGGTGTCGATGGTGAGCTGAACGCTCGCGGAACTGTCAGCTGTGAGCTTCACGCTGGGGCTGGAGAAGTGGCAGAAGACTCCAGCAGGCAGCGAAGCGCAGCCTAATCCAATGGTGTCGGCAAAGGTCCCGTTGGAGTTTACGTTCACGGTCACAGTGGCGTTCTGCGAGGTCGCCATGGTCACACTGGAGGGATTCACTCCCAGGCTGAACAGGGTTGGCGTGCCCGAAACGGGGATTGTGGGCGATGAGGAGGTGCTGTGATCCGCATCGCCGCTATACATGGCGACGATGTTGTAGTTGACGCCGGCGGTGAGGTTTGGGGTGATTGTGGCCACGCCGCTCGCGTTCAATGTGGCCGACCCGACCTGGGTGGTGTTGCTCATGAATGCGACGGTGCCGGTGGGCGGGACACCTGCGCCGTTATTCAAGACTGTGGCCACCAGAACGACCTGCGCAGGCGGGCCGGCGGTGACCGATGAGCCCAGGCTGGTGGACGTGGGAATGAGGCCGACACCTTCGCTGATTGAATTCGAAGTGCTGGGCGAGTCGGCGGGATCGCCGAGGTAGCTCGCTGTGATGGCGTAGGTTCCGGGAGCCAGCGTGGAAGTGGTGAAGCTGGCCGTTCCCCCGGCGAGAGTTGCGGTGTTGAGCGTGGTTCCATTGGCGATGAAGTTCACGCTACCGGTGGGTGTTCCACCATTGCCGGTGACCTTGGCGGTGATGGTGATGGCCGCCCCGACCAGCGCGGGATCGGGAGTGACGGTGATCGCGGTGGCGGTGGTGGCCAGTGCGATGGTGAGCGAGGTGGGCGACGAAGTGCTGCTGCCATTGTTGGCGTCGCCAGTATAGGTAGCCGTGATGGAGTAAGTGCCCGCGGCCAATGTTGCGGTGGTGAACGTCGCCGTTCCCGACGCGTTCACGGCTCCGGCGCCGATCACGTTTCCATTGGCGAGGAAGTTGACGCTGCCGGTGGGCGTGCCGCCGTTACTCAGCACCTGAGCAGTGAAAGTGATGGGCACTTGCACCAGCGCGGGGTTGGGCGAAACGGTGAGCGAGGTCTGCGTGGTGGCTTGCACTACGGTGAGCGCGAGAGGCGCCGATGCGCTGCCCAAATTGTTGGAGTCGCCGCTGTAGGTGGCTACGATCTGGTAGCTTCCCTGCGCCAGCGCCGGGGTGATCGTCGCGGTTCCACCTGCGCTGAGCGGTGCGCTGCCCAGTTGCGTGGTTCCCGAGGTGAATGTGACGGTGCCTGTGGGCGTTCCCGAGCCCGAGGTCACCTTCACGGTTGCCGTGATCGTCTCCGGCTCGCCGGCGATTCCCTGAGTGGGAGCTGCGGTGACGGTGGTTGCGGTTTGCGCCTGCTTGACTACCTGGCTTAACGGCAAAGAGACGCTTGGCCCGTTATACGAGTCGCCCGGATACGACGCCGTGATGCTGTGCGTGCCTACATTGAGCGTCGCGGTGGTAAAGGTGGCGACTCCTGGATTGCCATTGAGCGTTCCCGTGCCGATTTGCGTGGCGCCATCGAGAAAACTCACCGTTCCGGTGGGCGCCGTTGTGCCGCTGGCCGGAATGGTTGCGGTGAAGGTGACGGGGTTGCCGTAATTCGACGGGTTGAGGCTTGAGGCCAGTGTTGCGGTGGTGGGCGCCTGCACATCCTGATTGAGGACGGCCGATGTGCTGCCCTGAATCTGCCTGGCGGCATCGCCGTTATAGACCGCCGTGATCTGATGCACTCCGGCTGTCAGCGTCGAGGTGGTGTACATCGCAACACCGCCGGCATTGATCGCCTGCGTGCTGAGGATCGTGGTCCCGTCCATGAAGCTGACTGTGCCGTCGGGCGTGACGCCCCCGCCGCCGGCGACGGACACTGTGGCCGTGAAGGTGACGCCCTGACCAATCGCGGATGGATTTGCGGTTGAAGTCAAGGCGGTCGATGTGCCTTCAAGAACGGTTTGAATGAGCGCCGGCGTCGACGAGCTGGTGAAGTGCATTGTGTCGCCGGCGTAGGTCGCGACAATGGAGTGCTGGCCGACAGCGAGCGTGGAAGTGGAGAAGGTGGCCACGCCCGATGCATTGAGCGCAAGGCCTGAGGCCAGGGTGGTCGTACTGCCACCAAAAGTGTCGGCGATGCTGACGGTTCCTGTAAGGTTTCCGGTGTTTGCGCCCGTGATCACTGTGACGGTGAAGGTGACATTTTGCCCGAAGCCGGAGGGATCGGGATTGGAGGCCAGGGTAGTGGTGGTGGAGTTGACGGGCTCGGCCGTACCGACCAGCTCGATGTCGAGCGGCGAGCTGGCGGCGGTCACGCTGGGTTGAGCATCTTCGGTTATGTCGATGTTTGGCGTTTCGGTTTGATCACCGGGCAGCGTTGGAGACGCAGCCGGCGCAAAGACCGCGCCAATGGTGCAATCGGAATTGACGGCCAGCGAATCGCCGCCGGTGCAGGAGTTCGCGACCGTAGAATCGACAGCGGCATCGGTTGTGGGAACGATCGTGGTGAGGTCGAGCGCGGCATTGCCGTCGTTTTCGACCGTCTCGTCCTGGGTTGCGGAGGTGTTGCCCTGGCGGATGGGCGTGGTGTAATCGAGCGCGGCGAAGTTGCCCTGAATCTCGCGCACCACCATATCCAGCGTATCGGCAACGTAGAGGTCGCCGCTGCCGTCAAGGTAAAGACCGACCGGGCCGTATAGCTCCACAGGCAGAAACTGACCGCCGGCGTAGTAGTTGCCGCAACCGTTCTGAGCCAGTGTGGAGATGAGGCCGGAGGCCGCGCTGACCTTGCGGATAGCGGCGTTCTGTGTCTCGGCAATGTAGACATTGTCCGCGGCATCGACCGCGACACCCGATGGCGACCACACGTTTCCCTGGTTGGCGGCGACCGGCGTGGCCGTGCAGGGCGTCGCGCCCGCGTTTCCGGTGCCTGCAAGGGTGGAGATGGTGCTGGCCGGCGTAATGACGCCGCTTACCGCCAGCACTTCGCGGATGCGTTGATTGGCCGAGTCGGGAATGTACATATTGCCCGAGGCATCGAAGGCCACGGCATAGGGAAAGTTGAGCTTGGCGCTGGTGGCAGCGATTCCGTCGCCGTTGTAACCGCCCGTGCCGTTGCCGTTGGTGAAGCCGTTGCCCGCGATCGTGGCAATGACGCCGGTGGCCGAACTCACTTCGCGAATGCGATGGTTGTTGGTGTCGGCAATGTAGAGGTTCGCGTTGGCGTCGAGGGTAATGCCTTGAGGCAGGTTGAGCGTGGCCTGAGTGGCTGGGCAACCGTCGCCGACGGCGTCGCTGCTGGAGCCACAGACCGAACCGCCGTTGCTGCCGGCGATGGTGGTGATGACGCCAGTAGCCGCAGTGATCATGCGGATCACGTTGTTGCCGCTGTCGGCTATGTAGAGATTTCCAGCGCCATCGATGGCCACATCGCCGGGACCATTCAGAGTGGCGCTTGCCGCGGGTCCGCCGTCGCCCGTGTAGGAGGGATTGCCGCTGCCCGCGATCGTCGAGATGATTCCGGCTCCCGCGCAGGTGGTTCCCTGAATGGTGGCGCTGGTTGCGCTGGCGCACACCATGCGGATGCGGTTGTGCAAGCTGTCGGCAATATACAGGTTGCCGGCTCCATCGAGGGCGATGCCGCTCGGCAGGTACAGCTCGGCCTGCGTGGCCGGCTGACCATCACCCACAGAGGTGTAAAGACCAAGTTGCCCGGCGACGGGCAGCAGGTTGCCCGCCACCAGCACACCCAACCCGCCGACTCCCGTGCCGGAAAGGTAAGCGGTGCCAAGGACGGATTGGCCTGAGCCGCCCGAGGGCGTGCCCACGAGGACTACCGCACCCAGCCTGAGGCCGGGCTTGGCGGGCGTGAATGTGATCGATTCCGTGCAGGTGGCGCTCTGCGCCAACGTAGCCGATGCGCAATTGGAAGCGCCCGTGCCTTCCGCAAAATCGCCGAAGGGCGAGCCCAACGTGAGAATTTCAACACTCGTGACCGTGCCCGCAACCGACGCAGTGACCGTGACGCCTTGATTGCCCGTCGTTGCTCCCACAGGCTGCGAGCCGAACTGCGCCTGTGCGCCAGCGGCCGCCAGCAGCAGCGCGGCGGCAGCCAGCAGGCTGAGAACACGCAGCGGCGTGGCCCGGGAAATCGATTCCTTACTGGGAAAAGGGCAAATTTTTGGATCGATCGTTGTGGGTGCTCGATAAGAAAGAGTGCGGATAATTTGTTCAGTCAGGCGGTGCATGTGCGGCTCCGTTCGCGGCCTCTCTGTGCGACCTTCACTCACCCGGATTGCTGAACCCGGCGCACCAAAAGCGGTCGCAACGAACGTGACCGGCAGTGGGGCGCTGCCGACTTGTGGCCCGTGAAGGCAAGAGTGCCGGTGCAGCTTTCGGGCCCAACCCAAGCGTGGGTGACTCATCGTCGCACAATTACCTTTGTGCAGGCTGGAAAGTTCGAGGGTAATACAACCATAGTCGTATTCACATCTTTGGTTCTTCGATTTCGATTACCTTTGTACTATTTTGGGTCGATTCTAGCGGCCAAAGGCGTCTTTTCTTGCACTTAGCCGCCAAAGGTGCACGCGCACCCCGAGCCTGAGTTGCGCATTGAAATCGAATGGTGATTACGAGGCTGAAGACCGTTCGCGGCTCTTGCGCAGTTTTCCGTTGAGTCTCAGAACTTCCCTGTGCTAGGCTTGCGCTACTTCCCCCGCTGGCATAGCCGGTGTATTCCCGCATTTCCCTAAAGACGCAAATCGAGGTCCTTCGAATGGCTTCTGTATCGCAAAGCGCGATTGTGCGCCCCAACGTTCAGGTCACCGGGCGCGGCGGACTCATCGACAAGTATTTCTACTTCGTGATGTCGCTGCTCGTGGCGGCGATCGTGGTGTGGGGATTCAGCCATACGGTTGAGCAGAATCTGTTCCACGCCGCTCCGCCGCGGCCGCTACTGCTCTGGTTTCACGGCAGCGCGTTTTCAGCGTGGGTGCTGTTCTTCATCTTTCAGTCCACGCTGGTGCGCACGCACAACGTGAAGTGGCATCGCTTCTTCGGGTGGTTTGGCGCGGGGCTGGCCACGGTGATGGTGCCGCTGGGCATTACCACATCAATCGTGATGGGGCGCTTTGATATCCATACTCTGCGCGAGACCGGCGTCGACTCGTTTCTGATTGTTCCCTGGTACGACATGGTTGCGTTTGCGACGCTCTTCAGCCTGGCGGTTCTGTGGCGGAAGACATCCGAACTGCACCGCCGGCTGATCTTCATCGCCACATGCTGCCTGCTCGACGCTGCGTTTGGCCGCATCGACTACATTTTCAATCACAACCTCTACTTCTGGTGCCTCGATGGGGTGATTCTTCTCGGCGTGGTGCGCGATCTCGTGGTGAACCGACGCATCCACAAGGTATATCTGGTCACACTCCCGGTGTTGATCGTCTGCCAGATGTTTGTGGTTCACACCTATGCGAGCGTGTCGGCGTGGTGGCTGAGGATTGCGGACAGGGTCCTGGGGTAGTGGGCTCGCGGCGACTCGCGCGTTCGCTCGCGCACTAGAGCCGTCCTTTCCCCATTTAGACTAGATAGGTTATGGCCACCTTGAAAGCCGTGCGCGGGACGCGGGATCTTCTGCCGCCGGAAACGGAGCTTTGGAACCGCATCGAGACAACTGCGCGCCAGGTATTTGCCCGCTACAACTTCGGGGAGATTCGCACGCCGATCTTTGAAGACACGGCCTTGTTTGCGCGCAGTGTGGGCGAGGAGACCGACATTGTTTCGAAGGAGATGTACACGTGGGAAGACGGCGAGCGCTTCGACCAGTTGGCATTAACCCGAGCCTGGCTGGATGCTGTGTTGGCTGAAAAGCGCTTCTACCAGGAGTCCGCCAATCCGTACAGCCCGGTCCTCCGCGAGGCAGGGGTCTTCTGGATGGGCCACACATCGACCGGGCAGCCTGAATTCGTTTGCTTCCGGGCCAGCGTAACCTCCGAGGCCATCGACCTTTTGTTGCAAGCGAGGCGAATTGCCCAGAGTGAGCTCGTACGCCAGAAATTCCCTCCGGAGTCGGATTATCTCAAGCGGTACGGAATCAAACTGAGGCTCGTCATTCCTGCGGGTGGGGGGGGGGCTTCATCGTCGATAGAAAGGCACGATGTCGAAATCGAGCAGTTCCAGAGCAGGGTGATACCCGTTTTTAAGTCTTCGCAATCGCTGACCCTGCGTCCTGAGAACACGGCCGGCGTGGTGCGAGCCTACATCGAGCACGGGCTGGGCGAGAGCGGCCAATTGCAGAAGCTCTATTACATTGGGCCGCAGTTCCGCAGAGAACGTCCGCAGAAGGGCCGCTACCGGCAGTTTTGGCAGATTGGCGCTGAGGTGATTGGGCCGCCGTCGTCGGGGAGCGAATCGGCGTTGCGCGACGCGGAGGTGCTGGAGATGCTGGCCGCGCTGCTCGACGAATTGGGAATTACTGGCTGGACGCTCGAACTCAACTCGGTCGGATCGGCCGCGGACCGAGTGAAATACAACGACGTGTTGCGCGCGGCGCTCGCCGAAGTCGCGCCGAAGATGTGCGGTGACTGCCAGCGGCGCGCCGTGACCAATCCGCTGCGCGTGCTCGACTGCAAGGTGCCGGAGGACCAGCCGATTATCGAGAAGCTGCCGAAGATTGGAGACTCGCTCGGCCAGGAATCGAGGGCGCACTTTGCGGCGGTGACGGCGGCGCTGGATGCGGCCGGCGTGCCCTACAAGCTGAATCAGCGGCTGGTGCGCGGACTGGATTACTACACGCGGACAACTTTCGAGTTTACGCATGGAGGTTTGGGTGCGCAGAACGCGTTGCTCGGCGGCGGACGCTACGACGGGTTGAGCGAGGCGATCGGCGGACCGAAGGCGCCGGGCATCGGATTTGCTATCGGTCTCGATCGGCTGGCGATGACGCTGCAGGCGCAGGAGTCCATGCAGGCTGCTGCGCCCGCAGCAAAAGTCGATGCATACATCGCGCCACTTGGCGAGAACCTCAACGCGGCCGCGCTGGTTCTGGCACGGGAGTTGCGGCGAGCGGGGCTGGGCGTGGAGCTCGGCGACGGGAGCTTCCGATTGAAGAAGTCGTTTGAGGCCGCCGACAAGGTTGCCCGCCGCATCGTGATCCTGGGCGAAGACGAGCACCAATCCGGTATCCTGACGGTGAAGGACTTTTCAAGTGGCGTGCAGGGCAAAGTGCCGCGCACAGAACTGTCCAGCTTCCTCAGACAATGAAGCGCAAGCGCATTCAGGTTTGTGCTTTCCCAGGTCTCAAATTCGAGACCTGGGGCACCCATGTTCTTGCTTTTGAGCCGCGCCCGATTTTCCGAGAGAACGCGATTGAAAGGTTAATGTTGTGCTCGATTTTTTAGGGAATCTCGAACGAACCGACATGTGCGGCGAGCTGCGTGCCGCCGACGCGGGCAAGCAAGTAGTGCTGATGGGCTGGGTGAACCGGCGCCGCGACCACGGCAGCCTGATCTTCCTCGATGTCCGTGACCGCACGGGAATAGCGCAGGTGGTGCTGGACCACGAGCTGATTCCCGAGGGCCACGCGAAGGGAGAGCAGGTGCGCCCCGAGTTTGTGGTGGCCGCGGTGGGCAAGGTGCGGTTGCGCGGCCCGGACGCAATCAACCCTAAAATGCCTACCGGCGAGATCGAGATTGAGGCCACGGAGTTGCGCGTGCTGAACGACGCAAAGCTCGCGCCGTTTTCGCCGTCGGAAGAAGCAATTCAGAACGAGGAAGTGCGGCTCAAATACCGTTACATCGATCTGCGGCGGCCTGAGATGCAGCACAACTTCAAGCTGCGGCATGAGATCACGCTGGCCATTCGCGAGAGCCTGAGCAAGCAGGGCTTTCTGGAGATCGAAACGCCGATCCTGACCAAGTCGACGCCCGAAGGCGCTCGCGATTTTCTGGTGCCGAGCCGCGTTCATGCGGGCGAGTTCTACGCGCTGCCGCAGTCGCCGCAGATCTTCAAGCAGATTCTGATGATCTCGGGCTTCGACAGGTATTTTCAAATTGCACGGTGCTTCCGCGACGAGGACCTGCGCGCCGACCGGCAGCTCGAGTTCACGCAGGTCGATCTCGAGATGAGCTTCCCGCAGCAGGAGACGGTCTTCGGCGTGGTGGAGCAGTTTATGAAGGCGGGCTTTGCCGCGGCAGGCATCGACCTGCCGATTCCCTTCCCGCGCATTTCTTACGATGAATCCATGTGCCAGCACGGAACCGATAAGCCTGATCTGCGACTGCCAGGGCTTACCGACGTGCGGGCGGCGTTCACCGACGACGCGTTGGCCACCTTGCAGATCGATCCTGCGCTGCCCGTGGTGGCGCTGCGCATTCCCAGCGTGGGCGAGCTGAGCCGCAAGGAGCGCGAGGACAATCATCCGCTCTTCGACCAGAAGAAGGGCGCGAAGTTCATCGACGATTTCAAGCGGCTGGCGAAGAGCTTCCCCGATGCGGCCGCGAAGGTGCGAGAGCTGGCAGGCGCGGCGGATGCGGACTTCGTGATCGTGGTCGCCGGCGATCCGGCGCACCACATCAAGGCCAGCGACACGAAGTTTCCCGGCAGGCTTTCGGAGCGCGAGATCAACGTGTACGCGGCGGCCGGCAACTTCCGCGCCGAGCTGGCGAAGAAGTACGCCGATCGGCACGGCGCTTTCAAGGTTACCGACGAGGTGGTTCAAAACGCGGCTGCGCGAAGTGTGGCGAGCGAACTGATTGATGGCAGTCAGGCATTTCATCCGATGTGGCTCACTGACTTTCCGCTGTTCGAGTACGACCTGGCTTCGGCGAAGTGGGTGCCCGCGCATCATCCGTTCACGGCGCCCATCGAGGCCGATATGGCGAACCTCAAGAGCGATCCGGCGAGCGTGCGCGCCAACTGCTATGACTTGGCGATGAACGGCCTCGAGCTCGGGTCGGGATCGATTCGTATTCACCGCAAGGATGTGCAGCAGCAAATCTTCGCGTCTCTGGGCATCAGCGACGAAGAGGCACGCGCGCGCTTCGGCTTCTTCCTTGACGCGCTCGAATACGGAACGCCTCCGCACGGCGGCATCGCGCTGGGCCTCGATCGCATTGTGATGCTGCTGGCCGGCGCGAGCAACTTGCGGGAAGTGATCGCCTTCCCGAAGACGGCGAAGGCCATTGATTTGATGGCCGAAGCGCCCACGCCGGTGAGCGAACAGCAGTTGAGGGAACTGCACATTCGCGTGGCGCTGAAGAGCTAGAGCGTTGAAGGCTGTGGCGCGCTTGGGTGCGCGCCGACTCTGTGGTATATTTTTCAAGGTGCGGAAGCGATTTTCACCTCCGCCTGAAGTCGCGCAAGAGAGTCACTGGCGTGGCTTTTTGAACCCCAGGGACGCGTAGCTCAACTGGCAGAGCATTCGGCTCTTAACCGACAGGTTGCAGGTTCGATTCCTGCCGCGTCCACCAATAAAATCAATCGCTTACAGCATCCATCGCAAAGATTACCTTCCGACTGTAGTCACTTTTGTAGATACCTTCAAACTTTTTCACAGGCAATCCAGCGTAAGGCGGGTCATTGGATGGCTCCCGGTCTGTCCAGCGTTAGGACTGCCTGCCGTTTGGATTCCGTCCGTACGTGGCTGTACTTCTCTTTCATCTTGACGGACAGGTGTCCCGCCAGCGCCATGATCGTGGCATCGCTCACTTGCCCCTCTGCAATCCGGCTCACGAACGTATGCCGGAGATCGTGCCAGCGGCATTGGACGCCACCGGACTGCTTTGCGCTCTGGCAAGCAAACCCCATTCGTCGCGTAGCACATCCTGCAACAGCCAGCGATTTCCAGTTGCAGGTACGCCGTTGAGGTCCATATAGGCGCTCATGACAGTGCCGACACCGGCATCCACGGCGCTCTTGAAAGGTGGGAGGTAAACGTTCCAGAGTTGATCGTCCGAGATATCGACACCATCGTAATCCCGTCCGCCCTCGGCCGCGCCATACCCAGCAAAATGCTTGACACACGCAAGGATGTGGCTGGGCGCACCGAGAAAGTCGCCTTGGAATCCACGAACCTGAGCCGCAGCCATAACCGAACCCAGGTAAGGATCTTCGCCCGCGCCTTCTACGATTCGGCCCCATCGTGGATCACGCGCGATATCGACATGGGAGCGTAGGTCCATCTCACTCCGGCTGCTCGCGCTTCTTCGGCCGCCACTGCTTGTGCCTGTTCGACCATCGCGGGATCCCAACTTGCGGCCATTCCAATCGGAACCGGAAACTCAGTCCGGAAGCCGTGAATGACATCGAGGCCGAACAGAATGGGGATGTGCAGGCGAGACTCTTCGACAGCTACATGCTGAATCTTGTTGATCAGCTCCGGGTCCTTCTCGAAAAGGAGCGATCCGATTTCACCCTCCCGGACGCGGTCCAGAGTCGCTGGCGACGCCCCGGACATAAAGAGAACAACGAGCTGGCCAGCCTTCTCCTCAGGAGTCATCCGCTTCAATATGGCCTCTGCGCGAACCCGAACCTCTGTGTCGGTAGGCGTCTTTGGAGATTCAGACTTCGGTTGGGACGGCGCCTGCCCAGCAATCTGGGCCGTGAGTGAAATCCCCAAAAGCAGAGCAACAAGGATTGACGGGGGAATTGATCGACCATTCTTCATACCACTAAGCCTCGGGCATTTTGCGCAAAACGAACGATAAGAGGTGGTCAGGCCTTTGTGGCCCGGCGCCCAGTTTCTTTGGCGTTTGAGCTCTCGATATCGCAAGCGATCTTTGATAACGCCGCGAAGACCTTCTGGAGAGTGCCAGAAATGTCCTTTTCGCGTTTCTCGAACCAGTGTTGATGGGTGGCACTCAGCACGGCGAAGATCAGCCCTGCCATTAAATGAGCTGTAATGTCGTCTTTGCATCGGCGTCCGAATGCTTGCGCCAACTGATCCTGCACTCCTGCAACACGCGACAGTTGAGCTTCGCGCGCGGCGGGGTATTTGGCGACGATCTCCATCAACTTGCGCGACCTCGGGTTCGACGCCGACTGTTCAGCCACCTTGAATACGACTTCGCGCAATAAATCCGGAGTGGAGAGAGTCGAAGGCGCGGCATTAATCGCTTTGATCAGCGAGTTGCCCCAATCGACTACAGGTTGAGCCATAAGGTCGCTCTTCGATTCGAAGTGTCTGAAAAATGAGCGACGCGAAGTTCCGGCTGCCTCGGCGATCTCGTCGACGGTTGTTTCGTCAAATCCCTTCTGGAAGAAAAGATCGATGGCAGCATCCCAAATTGCATTTCGGGCAAATTCCTGTTTGCGTTCCTGAAGGCTCGCTCGGATCGACTCCCCGGCATTCGGCGAACTAAGGCAGGTATTCATCATGAGTTGACAATAGCACGGAATGGCACTGTGGCACAATCTGGCATTTGAATATTGACATGGCACTGAGTGTCAGTGTACTGTTTGTCCAGGACGCATTCCCTCCCGAATCTCAGTTTCAAAGGAACAACTATGAAATCGACCCTCGCTTTGCTCGCCCTGGCAGCCACTGCTGGCCTTGTCCATGCGCAAACCACGCCCTCCATCAGCGGCAAGTGGAAGATCCACACCGTCATGATGCAAGAGTCGGACTCCACCTGCACCTTCGCTCAAAAGGAATCTGAATTGACCGGCGCCTGTGAGGGCGATAACGGCAAATTCAACATTACTGGCAAGGTTGAAGGCAACAAGGCGACTTGGAGCTACAAGACCGAGTACAACGGGAGCCCTCTCACCATCTCTTATAACGGCAAGCTGGAATCCGACTCCAAGATCTCGGGATCTACTTCAGTCGCAGAAATGTCGCTCGATGGAGATTTCACCGCCGTCAAGGATACTGAAACCCCAGCTAAGTGAAGTCGGGGCAAAACGGGACTTCACTGACGGGGTGAACTCCCCATAGCTGAATGCGAGCGAATTGACAAATGAAGGTTAATGGCAAGGTCGCCTTGTCTTGAACCAGCCGATTCAAAGTTCAAATCAGACAAACGACAGCTTGAGGAATCTATTCGAATCCTTGTGCCTGGATTACCGCCCAACCGGAGAGCGCCGGGATAAACCGACATGTTGTAGGGGAGGTAGGAGCCCTGCAGGAAAGGAAATAGCGAATCCATCCTGACCCCGAGTCTTGCAGGTGGCATCGTGAGGTGCCATTTGAAGCG
>Ga0208034_1001017_pt1 | contig 18728 bp, 18 predicted proteins | sample June2015DPH_8_10_FD_184699 | JGI IMG/M metagenome (GOLD analysis project Ga0208034, IMG submission 184699) | Peatland microbial communities from SPRUCE experiment site at the Marcell Experimental Forest, Minnesota, USA - June2015DPH_8_100... | ecosystem: Environmental > Terrestrial > Soil >...
AGCAGCATGGTTTGAAATTCGCCTACATGGGTTTTTTCTTCCCTGGCGATATCCAGGAGCACCTTGCGGATGTCGGTGTTTTTAGCCAAGGCGGCCATCTGTTCGTAGAGGTTGATGGCGTCCAGTTTACCGATGATGGCGGCCCGAAGGATTTCCTTATCCAGATCATCGGGCTTCACTTTGCTCAATTCGATGGGAAATTGCGACAGCATAGAGTCCTCCTTGGTGGCTGCTTCTTGAGTTATGAAAGGAAATTAAGTTCCGCCACAATCGCTTCAGTGCATCTTCCCTGTGGACTGAAGTATATTTGGGCCAGTGTATTGGTGAGGATTAGGTCTTTTGCTGGGGAATTGGTAGGGAAATGAGCAAACAGAGATCCTCCATGATCCTTGTCAGTTAGCCTACCAAGCCTGTGGCAGAGCTTTTTGTAATGACCATAAATTTTTTAAAAATTCCTAAAAAGAGCTTGACAGATTTAACCATCATGCTTATTAATACGATACAGAAAAAGCCAAACCTGCCGTGAAGCGGGGACGGAAAGCCACGGGTCTTTAAGAGATAGCCGGGTTGCCTGAAAAAGGACAATCCGGCTTTTTTGTTTAAAAATCGAGGTTGGGGGAGAAAAAAATGGAGATTCTCGAAACACAAAATGTCTTTTCTGCTGTTGCTTGCTATTATAGGGAAATCCTGATTTAGCTTTTCCCAGCGATGAACCATATTACCATCAAAACCTTTTATTTACATTATAAGATTTTATAATTTAATTGATCTAAATGGAGTTTTTCTATGACAGATAAATTGCATAGAATTGTTACGAATTGGTATGTCATTTTGAGTGGCGGCATATTTTTGGCTGTCATCGCTATTGTATTTGGAAAATGAAAATAATCGGGATCATAGGGTCTCGTCGCCGGGGAGGGGGTTAACCGAAAAAGGATACAGAAACCAACCTGCGGGGGATACTGTCAAAATCAAGTCTGATTCAAGACAATTGATTAATTCATTAATAGCAATTTTTTCAGAAACTTCAGATTATATCCCAAATCGTTTCCGGTCTGGATTTTACGGACGATCCCTTGTTTGTCGAAGAGCACCGAAAGCTGCTGGGTCTCATTCGAAACCCCATACCCCGGATTGACGCTTGTGTGGGAATAGCTATAGTCCCATAATTCCCCTTCGGGCAAAGGGGTGATTCTGGCTGGCGTCCCCACCACATTCTGGACATCCGCTTTGGTAGATTTCCCTTCCTGAATGCGATCTAAGTTCCCCTGTTGGGTAATCGCCTGATTGCCGACGGAGGCGCACCCTGCCAAAAGCATTAAAAAGAAAAATAAAGGCAAGGATTTTTTCATTGCGGCGCTCCCCAGGGATTTTCCTAATCAATCTTTTTAAATTAGATTATGCCCCAGCTTTGGCATCCATATTTGAAAATAGGTTTTTAAACCATCTATCCGGGGTTTGATTCCTGAGAAGTTCCTCTTTTTGTAGCCCAATCACTTGCTGAATGAACGGTAGCCCGAGTTTCCCTCAAAATATATCTTTTTCGCAGATTTTCAACATACCACCCCTTGGTTCGCAGACTACCACCGGCCATGGCAAAAAACTCTGGCCCCGACGTTGATCCCCAAATTGGCTCGTCGGAGGCGACTGGGACAGCGGCGGGTTAACGGAAAAAGGATACAGAAACCAACCTGCGGGGATACTGTCAAATCAAGTCTGATTCAGGACATATAATCTTTTCTAAGATCTTATCATAATCAAAAGCATCTTAAATTTCTCTACTGCTTGCAATGAGTGCGGTTTATTTGCTGGCATTATAATAATTTCGCCCTCTATTAAATTATTTGGCTTGCCACCAATAGTAATTTCCGCCTCGCCCTCAATAATATGAATCAAAGCATCGTAAGGTGCAGTATGCTCGCTTAAGCCTTGGCCTTTATCAAAAGCAAAAAAAGTCACTGTCCCCGTGCTTTTATCAATTATTGTTTTACTCACCACCGAGCCTTCCTGATAATCTGCTAAATTTTTTAATTTTTGAGCATGCGCTGAGAGAGACCCGCGGCTGACGATGTTTTCCATCCCACACCCCTATATACCGAGATTATGCAGTAGCCTTGGCCACCGCAGTCATAAAAAAAATTTTGTGGAGCCCTCTCACCGAGTTCAATCCCGAAATGGTTCCTCTTCCCTATCCAAAATAATTCTCTTTGGCGGCATGATAGCACAAAATCCTTAGAAAAATCAATCTCCCCCGTAAATTCCTGATATCCTACCTTCCAATATATCCCTCCGAATGCGCCCTGTGCTTCTCCCAATTTTCCTAATATTTGCCTTCGATAACAATGAAATTGGACAGGAGAATGCGGTATCCTATAAATCGAGATTATGCAGCTTAAGAAGGTATTAGTTGGAAAGATTCGGCCGCTACTTGTGCCGATTTTCCCGCCATATCATAATGGCCAAGCCGCCGGTGAATAGAAAGCCAAAGACGCTCAACCACATGGGCACCGCAGCGCCGTTCACGGTCAATTCAACATGATAGAAAAGGCGCACAAGATGCAGGACAGCCACCACGAAAAAGAAGATAGTTGCGACCAAGGTTGCGGGTTTCATAATGCCTTAATTTTGCTGCTGGGATTAGCTCACTATCTCAGGAACGAGGTCTCGATTTCGACCTCATTCCCGGATTGAACAGTCTTCTCAAAAGCCAGATCATTGAAGGGTTTACTTAAGCCTTTGCCTTCTTTCTCCCTCCCCCTTGACCAAATCCTCTGGCCTTGGCCATCTGACTTCGCTGCTGCGAGTATCCCCGAGCCACGAGCGGATATTTTTTTGGATCAAGGTCAAATTTCCAGAAATATTCCTTGGGCGTCAATCCATGACCCTTTTGTAAATGCACTTTTAGGCTCTTCATCTTTCTCCCGCACTCAAGGCAAACTACAAATTTCTCCTGGACTATATCTTTGAGGGGAATTGAAGGTTTTTGCTTCACCACTTTCGCCTCTCCACCCTTTTCCGGAGCCATGACCTCTGGCATCTCAGCGCCGCCTTCCAAAGAAGCCAGGACATTGTAAACGTCTTTAATTTCATCCACTAATTCCTGTGTTGATAATTCCGTCATAGAGGCGTGTGAAGTGATGATTCCTACGGTGAGCTTCAAATTTTCTGTGGCCATGGGAATGATCTCCTTATTTTTTTTGACATATTTGGTGAATCCAGGTAAGTATGTCATTAATTTGCCAATTAATTGATTTTGTCAAGGAAATTGTGGATAGGAATCAGAGCCAGGGTAAGGCTGTGGAAATCCCCAAATAATTTTCCCCAATACGCTCTCCTGTTGAATAATCTCGAATTAGAGGATACAGCATTCTCCTGTCCCAAATTCATTGTTATCGAAGGCAAATATCAGGGAAACCCGGATTTACCTTCTTCCATAGATGACCCATATTATCAACAAAGCCAAAGAAGCATCCGCAAATCAATCAGATGCATCTCAAGATTCAATATACTATTAAGCTTGGAGGAATGGCAAAATGGTGAGTGCACATATTAATTGCAATGTCGTCAGCAAGGTCAGCGAATAGTAACCCTTACATTCTCTCAGATTGACACCATGATTATTAGTCTTGATCAGGTGCACCACAATTCCTTGACTTGTTGTACGCTGGGTGTTATATTCAATCTACCATATCCGGGGAATTCACGCAAGGAGGACACTTGTATGGGAAAACTGAAAATGATTACAGCTATATGCTCCGTGGTGCTCTTCGCCGCTGCCACCTCGACCATGGCCCAGATGCCAAATCCCTATGGGCCGAACATCAACCTGGCAACGGCTAAGAAGGTTGCTGAAGCGGCCGCTGAGGAAGCGGCTAAATTGAAGATCAATGTTGTCATCGCCGTGGTGGATACGGGTGGCCAAATTGTCTACCTCGAGCGCTTTGATGTCGCTCAATGGGGCAGTATCAAAGTAGCCCTTCACAAGGCTAAGTGCTCGGTCCAGTACAAACGCCCCACTAAGGCCCTTCAGGACGTCATCACCAAAGGCAATGTCCAATACCTGACCCTGGACGGCGTCAGTGCCCTTGAGGGCGGCGAGCTGATTATCCAGGACGGCAAGATCATTGGCGCCATTGGCGTGTCGGGTAGTTCTTCAGCTCAGGACGGAGAGGCTGCAAGAGCCGGAGCTGGCGTGGTAAAGTGACGGGGAACCGGTTTAATTACGGCAAGGCCTAACGGACAAAGCGCAGGAGGTCATGAGCCGGATCACACATTCATTACCCGCATTAAAGAACCTACTTGGCTTTGGCCAACTGTTTTCTCAATGGAGGCAGCCACGTCCACTGAGATAATACCTGCCCCACCCCATACCTTTCCAAAACTCAAGCACCTGATCTCTCAGATATAAATCTGTCCTCAATTCCAGGTGGTAGCGATTATCCTTTGGGATCGCCTGGAAAAATTTATCCAGTTCCCGGGCCATTTCGTTCACTGGAGTCCGGTCCTTCTGTCGCTGATACTCCTGCTCAAAGATAAAACCACTGAGGTTGGTGCCCAGCAGATTTGACCTGCTCCTAAAGGTCAACTGGGTTTATGGTAGTTTCAAAAAAAATAAGCCAAAAATCAAAGATAGTGGATTTTAACGTTAGTCGCGACAGATGATGGGAAGGCCAAAATCTGTTCCATTATTTATAGGTAGTTTTACCTACTAACAAATAGGCATAATTACCGATTGATAAAAACTCCATTTTAAGCTTTTATTTGGCTAAACACACTTGGCGCTAAAAGCATCTGCTGATCCACCCCGAACCCGGAGGCAAGCTCATGGCCAGATATGAAATTCTTTTGTTGGGCGACGGTTCTCATCCTTTTCGAAATATGCGTTGGGTATTGGAATATAGGGGGTTTTCAATCAAGGCGTTAGGGAGCCCAGAAGCCGCCCTGGAGGCCCTGGTTAAAAAGAATTACGATTTGATCATCGCCAAACTTTCCCGGGAGGAAAGGGATAACTTAGTTGTATTGAGGCGAGCCAAGAAGCTTAATCCCTTGACCAAAGTCATGCTGATTAGCAGCCGCCTGGGCTTGGACTTTCCGCTGGAGGCATATAATCTCGACATCAACGATTACATCATCATGCCGGTTAGCGCCAGCGAATTTTGTCGCCGGGTGGAAAACTGTTTGGAAGGCTTGGTGGTTGACCTTGCTCCAGCGCACTCTTTCTCTCAATCCGCTTCCAAAGTTATAAAGCGGCCTTATAACCGTTTGGTTCGCGAGCCCATGGTTTCTGTGGCCCAGCCCTGAAATAGTCACGGCATTCTAAGGAAAACGTTAAACCACATAAAGTTAGAAAACCAAAAATATAGCCCAATATGGCTCAGAATATGACACTTATAAAAGCAAACTGCTTGCCAGATACATTAATCGTGAATCTTGAGGCGGGCTGAAAACTCCATCCCTAAATTGGCTCGTCGGAGGCGACGTGGACGGCGACGGGTTAACGGAAAAAGGATACAGAAACCAACCTGCGGGGGATACTGTCAAATCAAGTCTGATTCAAGACACATTATTTTCTTCAGTAGCCCGAGTGAAATCTTGAGATTTTTCCTATGTTGTGGTTCTAATTTCTGTTCCCAAGAATAGCTACATTTGATGCAAGCCACATCTATCTCATCGACTTCCAGAGCCGTTTCGATCTCGTGTGAATTTAGGCGCCTTTCAGCATGTTCGCGACACTTCGGGCACTCAAAACCAAGGGAAATTCTTTTTTCATCTTCCATTTAGACTTCCTCCATTGTCGTTCTGATTCCTGATGTTCTGGATCTCGCTTTTTGCCTTGTCCAGCTCCGCCACAATCGCTTCAGTGCACCCTCCCTGTGGACTGAAATAAATTTGGACGGGTACATTGGTAAGATTTAGGTCTTTTGCTGGAGAATTGGATGGCAAAAAAGCGAACAGAGAGAAGGCGAGTAGAAATGATATAAGCAGTAGAGATTTCTTCATGATCGATATCTCTTGGGAAATTATCTCTTTCAGAATAGAACTCACGTCCTGCGGGGATACTGTCAAAATCAAGTCTGATTCAAGACAATTGATTAATTTATTTATATCAAGTTATTCAAAAACATCACATTATATCCCATATCGTTTCAGAAAATGTTTAAGAAATTGAATAAATTACGTTGCTAAAAAGACCAGGGTAAATTTGAAATGATTTTTGCCCTGGCTTATCATTTGAACCGACCTAACTCTTCACCACATAATGAGAATTTCGACATGTACACATCGAAACCCAAGAGAACTGGTATCATTCGCCACATGGCCACTTCGAGCCATTTTATGGGGGAAATTGTTCTGGTTCTTGCGTACTTCTCTAAAATGTTTCTTTTTGAAGTGGCAATCGTTAGGTCGACGCTGACCAATAAAAGGCAGGGCCTTTGGGGACCCTGCCTTGCTCTTTCCGTTCCTACTTCTGTGTACCCTCGGTCTTGTAACGAATAGCCACACCCTGCGCCCACATCTTGTGCAACAAGCCGCACCTAAAAGTACCTTGGCCTGTTAATACGACCGCGTTTGCTCCCAGCGGCGCTGCCTTGGCCCGAATGGCGTTATACATCTTGGCAGTGTCGCTTGTGCTAAAGTGATCGGCTACTACCGTGCCGAGTTCCTCATAGGGTTTTTCAGATCGATTCAACAGGATTTCCACCTCGTTGGGATCGGTAGGGTTGTAGAAGCCCGTACCTGTCTTCGTCACATCTACCGAAGCACAACCGACCAGGAAGCCGATCAAGACAAAGAAAACCAATGCAGCCGATAATGTTCTTACCCTCATACTTTCCTCCTCTGATGCTTTAGTCTCGATTTTTGATTGCTGTTCCCGTAATCCGGCTATAGGTATGACCGTACGAATCAGAACCTGCCCATTCCTCTCCAATTGCGTAAAGCCCTCGCAACAGTATCCTTCACAACTCCTCATCCAGATGGAAACATTGGGTTTTTCGTAGCCCGAAAGCCATTAAGGGTATTGAAATAGTTAAATCCCTGGTCATTCATGACCGTTTGGAACTTTTTGAAGTTTCCGGCCCCAGCAGCAACCGCTAACAGAAGCACAAGAGTCAAGACCATAAAACCGAGTTTTTTCATTCTCTTGACCTCGGTATTTTGCTTCTATAAGGGAAGTTTTATCTAAGCGTCTACTTAAGCCGTCGCCTTCTTTTTCCTCCCTCCCGCTTTTCCAAACCCCCGATTTTTCGCCATCTTGCTCCGCTGCGAAGAATATTCTTTACACACAAGCGGGAATTTTTTCGGATCAAGTCCAAATCTCTTAAAATATTCCTTGGGCAAAAGGCCATGTTTTTTATGGATATGGGCTTTCAGAGTCCTCATTTTCTTGCCGCACTCCAGACAGACCACGTATTTCTGAGTCACAATATCCTTTAACGGAATCGGTGGTTTCTTACCCACTTCGGCTTCTGGCGCTTTTTCAGGAACCATGGCCTCTGGAATCACACCAGGTTCTAAAGATGACAAAAGGCAATAGACCGTCTTGATCTCTTCCACTAACTCCTTGGTGGATAATTCCGTCATAGAGGCATGGGAAATGATGATATCTGCGGTGAGCTTCAAATTTTCTGTGGCCATGGGAATGATCTCCTTAATTTTTTGACATATTGGGTTAATCGTTGTAAGGATATAATTATTTTGCCAATTAATTGATTTTGTCAAGGAAATTTGGGGACGCCGAATGAATTATCCCCGATTGCCCCCCTGAAGCCAAAAACGTGCGAAAAGTCGGCAATCATTGGATGTGTGAGGTAAATGGCAAAACCATGGTTTATGATAATGCCAAGGCTTGTTGGGAGCCGCAGAAGAAGTAATGTCCAGATAAACAGTTTTGCCAGCCAACAATTGCATTCTTGAATTGAGAAGTATAATGAAAAATAACATGTCTAAAGACAAATATGAAAGGGCAAAACAAGAAAGGCAAAAACATGTTGATGAGGTACTAAATTCTCCATCAATGAAAAAGTTAGTAGTTGCTGGCCCTGGCACGGGTAAAACTTATCTCTTTAAGCAAATTTTGGAGGGAAAGAAAACCGCTCTTAGGAGTTCAGAAAGGGCATCCTGGGCTTTGGCTGCTGGGGAATCACCAGAATGGATAGCCGGAACACTGGGCCGTGTAAACACCTCCATGGTTTACAGAACCTATGGGCGTTACATCCCTAATTTGACCAGGCATGACGGATCTGCTTTTGAGGGTTTCTTGTCTGGCCCTTAAAATGGAAAAGGCAACCCGGATTGGCACAATGATGGGCACAATGGCCAAAATCCAAGCTGCCTTAACCAATTAACTACTTAATTTAACTATATAATCAAATGGTGACACCGGCGGGTTGTTAACCCGCCCCTGCCCACCTGCGGGGTGACGCCCCTCTTTAAAAGCGGGTGAAACCGGTGAACCGGTAGATGTCGCCCATCAGCTCCTCATATTCCCCTTTGAGTTTCTGATACATGCGGGCATTTTCCATGGCCAGGGCCGCCTGCTCCGCCAGGGAGGCGATGAAGGTGATTTCTTCGTCGCTAAACTCCTGCAACTTGCCGGTGTAGATGCGCATCACCCCGATGATTTTGCCCTTGAGGGTGATGGGCACCGATAGGATGGACTTGATGCCTTCCTCCATGGCCTCCTTGGGATAGGTGGCCCGGTCGTCGCTGGCCACGTCGTAGATGGAGACCGCCTTACCCATCATGGCCTCGGCGATGGACTTGTCGGAGAGCACCGGACCCTTGTGGAGGTAGCGGTCACTCAGGCCGTAGGAAGCCACTAATTCCAGCTTCTGGCGAGTTTCATCCAGCAGGCGGACCGCCGCCGCCTTGATGTCCAGGGCGGTGACCGCGGTTTTCACCAGGAGATGGAGCACCTTCTTGACCTCCAGGGTCGAATTCACCGCCTTGGAGACCTCCAGCAAACCTTTAAGAAAGTTGAGTTCCCGGACCCGGGCTTCATAGATCTTGGCGTTGATGATCAGTTGAGCGCCGATCTCTGCCACGGTACTGGCGAAATCCACCTCTTCCAGGGTGAACTCCCGGGGTTCGCCGCTGATCAGGCGAATCACCCCGATGACCTTCCCCTTGAAAATCATGGGGATGGCCGCCATGCTGGCGATCCCTTCGGCTGCGGCCTCCTTGGGATACTGCATGCGGGGATCATTGGCGGCATCGTAAATGGCCACCGGCCGGCCGCTGAGCGACTCGGTAAGGCTCTTGTCCAGGTCCACCGCCCCTTTTTGCAGGTACCCCTCACTCAGGCCCACCGAGGCGGCCAGCTCCAGGGTGTTGGTTTTGGGGTGGACCAGGCGGATGGTCGCCCCCTTGAGGCCCATGGTCTGGGTGAGTTCCCGCACTATGGTTTCCAAGACCTGCTCGACCCCCAGGTGAGAACTCAAGGCCTTCACGATCTCCTGGAAACTGCGTAAATACACTCTTTCTTTAGACGACGCCATGCCCAGCCCTCCTTTGAAATCTCCCTGCCCACGGAAGTCTTGGCGAACCCTTCGCAGCCTAGTCTATCTTATCAGATACTGGAGCAGAGGGACAGCTTCTTTCCAGGTTTTCCTCCACCGGCGGCGCCAGGCTCAGTCAAAAAGATAAGTCTTGCTTTCCCGGAGGGCAATATTCAGGGGAAAATAGCTGATGGCTGATAGCAGCCGAAGAACAGCCGGGGCGGCTGTTCCCCATTTAGAGACCTCTGCGAAAATTCAATGCGGGACAGCCGCCCTCAGCAAGTAAAAAGTTAAAAATTAAAAGTAAAAATTTCTGAACTTTCAGCCCTTTTCCTTTTTTTTGCCTTTTGCCTTTTGCCTTTTGCCCTGTCGTCCCAGCCCCGGAAAAAGCCTCGTCAAATTCCCTGTAATCTCCTTTTCCCTTAGCCGGGAGTTGCAGTATAATGGCGGCATGGCAGCCAGACTCAAATTTGAGCCTCTCCATTTCCGGGATCGCCTCACCATCATCAATCCTTACGGGATCATCGGGGTGGTGACCCTGTGGTCCCGGGTGGATTATGTCTGCGAGCGCTTCCGACAGGCCGGGGCGGACCTGGACCCGGCCAGCAGCCCCATTGCGGTCTTCGGCAACCTTTACGGCAATGGTCTGAGGGAGCTGCTCAGGAATCTGCTGTACAACCCGCAGATTCAGGTGCTGCTGGTTTGCGGCCATAATCGCTCCGGATCGTATGAAGAGTTAAGAAACTTTATTACCCTCGGTTTGGAAAGGAAGGATTCACCTTTTATAAGATATAAGGTCACTGAAGGGCAAAAAAAAGTGGGGACCTGCCGAATAAGGCAAACCACTAGAATTCTGGACGATTTGGTGCGCCCGGGCGATTTTTCAGGTTCCCTGCAAGTAAGGCTGTTGGGCGACCCGCAGGGAGAGCGGGCAATTTCGTCCATCAAAGAATTTTTTGATTCTTGGGAACCGAAAATTTTTTATAAGGGACTGGAAAATCTTCAGAGATTAAAGGTCTCCCTCCCCGAGGTGGAGTTGCAATACTACCCCAGCAACCCCCGGGGCCACGCGGTGGTGCGGGAAGATATCCTGGAGGCCTGGAAGGATGTCCTCTATCTGCTCAGCCGCTTTGGCCGTCGGGTCAACCTGCCGAAAGGGGAGCGTCTGGAGCTGCAACACGTCAAGGTGGTCGTGGAAAAGCCCAGGTTCGAGGGCGACGATAAACTTAAGGCCGTCAATCTCGATCCCCACAGCCTGCGGCGTTACCAGGAGGACATCCTGCGGGGGGAGCAGCGCCCGGACGAGACCTATAATTACGGCCACCGCCTGCGGCAATATTTTGGCCTGGACAACCTGGCGGCCTGCGCCGAGCGGCTGAAGCGGGACTCCGAGGATCGCAAGGCTTACGTGACCTTGTGGGACAACCCCCGGGACCTGACCCAGGTAGAGGGCCGCCCCTGTCTGGTGTCCCTGTTTTTTCGCCGGTTTGAGGGCCGTTTGACCCTGGGCGCCACCTTCCGGACCCATAACGCCATGGACGCTTATCCCCTGAATCTTTACGGGCTCATGGCCATCCAGGGCTGGGTGGCGGCGCAGGCCGCCATGCCTCCCGGGGCCCTGGTGGTCATCAGCCATTCCCTGGGATTGGACCCCCGGGAGCTGGACCGGGCCCTGCTGGTCATCGGCAAGCGGCCCTTCAAGGTGCGGCTGGACCCCATGGGCTACTTCCGGATCACCCTGGACCGCAAGGACATCCTGGTGGAGCACCGCTACCAGGACGTCACCCTGAAGGAATATCGCGGCCGGGGGGCTGAGCGCCTGCAGCACGAGATCGCCCGGGATGTGGCCCTCTCGGACATCAACCACGCCATCTACCTGGGGCGGCAACTGTCCCGGGCCGAGGCGGCCCTGAAGGAGGGCCGGGAGTTTGTGCAGGAATAGATAGTGTAGGGGCGACAGTGGCACCGGCTTCCCGCCTGTGATCGGGTCGCCCTATACATTATCAAAGATTCGTGCTAAACAGGTAAACGGGGAGGCCGCGTCATGGAAAAATTCTCGATTCCCCGGGCGGCGTCCCGCCCTGGCCGGAGATTATGGAATTACGCCACGTAACGATAGCCATTGACGGCGAGCGGACTATCCGGGCCGTACTGGGAGTGCCCCGCACCACTACCATGGCTGGCATCCTGGTCCTGGCCCACGGGGCCAACAATGGCATGGATCATCCCCTGATTGCCGGGCTGCACGAAAAATTGGCCCGCCAGGGCCTGGTCACGGTGCGCTTCAATTTCCCCTACGCCGAAGAAGGGCGGAAACGGCCCGATCCGGACGAGGCCCTGGAGGGCGCCTATCGCCTGGTGCTGGAGTACGTGGCGGAACTCAAAGAGTTTCAGGGCCTGGCGCTGTACTTGGGGGGAAAATCCATGGGAGCCCGCCTGGCCGCCCAACTGGTGGCCCGGGAGGTGGGGGCCAGCGGCCTGGTCTTCCTGGGCTACCCCTTACATCCCCCCGGCCGGCCCGACCAGCTGCGGGACCAGCCCCTTTATCTGCTGCCTTGCCCCACCCTGTTCATCGAGGGTGCCCGGGATCCCTTCTGCCGCCTGGACCTGCTGGGAGAAGTGCTGGGGCGCCTGCCGCTGAGGAGCGACCTGCATGTCATCCCCAGGACGGGGCATTCCTTTGAAACGAACCGCAGCGTCCTGGCCCCGGAATTGTTGGAAGAGATCTGCCGGGTGATCCTGGGCTGGCTGGACAGCTTGTAAAAAAGAAGCTGTCAGCTGTCAGCTGTCAGCTAAAGGCAAAAAGACAAGGTACAAAAACCGAAGGCTAATGAAGGATTTTAAAAAACAAAAAGTTTGGCAAAAGAGCCATCAATTGGCTTTAGATATCTATAAAAGTAACGGCAAGCTTTCCACGGGAAGAGTTATATGGATTAATCAACCAACTGCGCTGTTCCTGTGCCTCCATTCCGGCTAATATTTCCGAAGGCTGTGGTAGAAACAGCGAAGCCGATTTTTCCCGATTCCTTCAAATAGCCATGGGTTTGGCCGCTGAATTGGAGTATCATCTATTGCTGTCTCATGATCTTGAATTTATTAATGATTATGATTACGAGAATCTCAGCAAAGAAACCGTAGAAGTTAAGTAAATGCTAACCTCGATCATCAAAAAGCTGAAAGCTGACCGCTGAAAGCTGAGAGCTAGAAAATGAGTATCATTTTAGTAGTCGACGACGATACCCCCACCCGGGAGGCGCTGGCCACCGGCCTGAAGAAGCTGGGCCATGAGATTCACGCCGCGGCCAGCGGGGTGGCGGCCCTGGATGAGGTGCGGCGCCACCAGGTGGATCTGGCCATTATTGACCTGAAGCTGCCGGACATGACGGGCACCGAGCTCTTCGGGGCCTTGCGCATCCTGCGTCCCGAGGCCATCGCCATCATGATTTCCGGCCACGCCACCGTGGATGAGGCCATCTCCGCCTTGAAGCGGGGGATCTACGACTTCATCACCAAAGATTTCCGCATGGGCGAACTGCGTAAGGTGGTGACCCGGGCCCTGGAGACCCAAAAGCTCCTGGTGGAAAACGAGCGGCTGCGCCAGGCCCTGAAGGAGCGCAGCGCCAGTGGGCGCATGATGGGCCGGTCCGCGCCGTTCCTCAAGGTTATGCAAATGGTCGGCCAGATCGCCCCCATGAAAAGCACTGCGCTGCTTTCCGGGGAGAGCGGGGTAGGCAAGGAACTCATCGCCGAGGCCATCCATTACCAGAGCCCCCGCCGGTCTAAGCCCTTTGTCAAGGTGAATTGCGGCGCCTTGCCGGAAGGACTCATCGAGTCGGAACTCTTCGGTCACGAGAAGGGGGCCTTCACCGGGGCCATCCAGCAGCGCAAAGGCCGCTTCGAGTTGGCCGACGGCGGCACCCTCTTCCTGGATGAAATCAGCGAGATGCCCCTGCCCACCCAGGTAAAGCTGCTACGGGTGCTCCAGGAGGGAGAGTTCGAAAGGGTGGGAGGGTCCCAGACCCTGAAGGTGGACGTGCGGCTGATCGCCGCCACCAACCTGGATCTGGAGGCCGCGGTCGCCTCCGGGCGTTTCCGTAAGGACCTGTTTTACCGCCTCCATGTCATCCACCTTATCGTCCCGACCTTGCGGGAGCGGCCGGAGGATATCCCCCTGCTGGCCCTGCACTTCCTGGACAAGTTCTGCCTGGAAAACGACCGCCCGGCCATGGGGTTTACACCCAATGCCATGCTTGCTTTAAAAAATTATAACTGGCCCGGCAATATCCGGGAGTTGCAGAACGTGGTGGAACGGGCCGTGGCCCTGACCACCGGCAATATGGTGCATCTGGAGGATCTGCCGGACGAGATTCGCCGGCACCATCCCGAGGACGACAAGATCATCCTGCCGGTGGGTGTTACTATGGGGGAGATCGAGCGCCTGGCCATCCTCCAGACCCTGAAAAAAACCCAGGGCGACAAAGAGTTGGCCGCCCGCCTCCTGGGCATCGGCCTGGCCACCATCTACCGGCGTCTGAAGGAGATGGAAATGAAAGAAGTGGGGTCGGGGGAGCCGGACCATGCCTAATCTATCCTTTCTGGATGCCAAATCCCTGCCCCTGAAAGAAGCCGAAGCGGTCATCCTGCCCATCCCCTACGAAGCTACGATCACTTATGGGGGCGGTACCCGTGAAGGGCCGGAGGCCATTTTGTCGGCTTCCCGGCAGGTGGAGCTGTGGGATGAAGAGGGAGATTGGGAACCCGCGGCGGCCATCCGCCTGGCCACCGCCTTGCCGGTGCTGCCGGAGGCCTCCGGCCCCCAGGCCATGCTGGACAAGATCCGCCGCCTGGTGCAGCCCTGGATTCAGCAGGGGAAATTGATCGCCGCCCTGGGAGGCGAACACACCATCACCACCGCCCTGGTGCAGGCAGCCCAGACCCGCTACCCTGACCTGACGGTGGTGGCCCTGGACGCCCACGCCGATCTCCGGGACGCTTATGACGGCAGCAAGCTCTCCCACGCCTGCGTCCTGCGCCGGGTCTACGAGCTGGGCCGGCCCCTGACCCTCCTGGGGACCCGCAGCTACTCCCAGGAGGAGTTCCAGCTCCTGCGGGTGGCGCCGCGCCTCAAGGTCTATCCGGCCCGGGACCTGCACTCTCCGGAAGGCTGGCAGAGCGCCCTGGACCATCTACAAGGCATTCCCGGACCGGTCTACCTGAGCATCGACCTGGACGCCCTGGACCCGGGCATCATGCCAGGGGTGGGGACTCCGGAGCCCGGCGGCTTGACTTATTACCAGGCGCTGGCCGTCATGGCGGCCCTGGCCCGGCGCGGCCCCATCATCGGCCTGGACCTGGTGGAACTGGCCCCCATCCCGGGCCAGCGGCTGAGCGAATTCACCGCCGCCCGTCTGCTTTATAAAGCCCTGGGCTATATCTACCGATCCCGGCGGTAAGGGGGATTAAAGGCAATACTGTTCACTTAGGGCTCTTTTCTAAGAATTGGTGGATCGTGCCCACCTTCACTTATATTATTCCACTTATATTATTCCATGTCATCCTGAGCGAAGCGAAGGATCTAGATTCTTCGGTCGCCTGCGGCTCCCTCAGAATGACAAGATAAATTGCTTGGAATCATCTCTAGACCCTTAAATGACCGAGTAGAAAAATGACTTTACTTCTAACAGAAATCAATTGGTTGGATAATTTATTAAATAGCTTTATTGTGTTCGCCGCTGATCGCCGGATTTCAAAGCCAAATGGTGATTATGATGGTGAAAGAAAAAAGATTTTCGAAGTCAAATATCTCCAAGCTGGAATCGGCTACTTTGGGCTGGCATATGTACCTAAAAAGCGTAGCGCCGAGCACGAGCCTATGAGCGACTGGCTCTTACGCTTCATCCGAAAAAATTCACTCCTTACCAATATGGAACTTTTTGCAAATGAGTTGGCAAATAACTTGAACTCAGATATCCCGTCAGAATAGAGGAATAAATATCGCTCGGGCTTTCATCTTGCGGGTTACAATTTAGCTGGAATCCCAGAATTTTGGTATATCCGAAATGTGGAAGACGATAGAATTACTATCACTGGAAGTTATCAACATAGAGAAGACTTCATAAATGCACATGCCCTTGCTTTAGGCTATGATGGCCATAATCCTTATTCGATCAAACCTTTTTTTGTACAAATTTACAGGAATGGTGATATCAGAGCCCATGTCGCTGCTTGGGAAAACATTGATAAAGGTTTTGGGGATCTTCTAAACGAACCTCAGTTCAAAAAGTTAGGCACGGTTTCAGATTATGAAAGATGGGTCAAGTTTAAGATGGAAGTAATCGCTTATTTTTACAAGAAATATTGTAAGGTATCGCTTATAGCAAGACCAATTGATACTTTCTCAATAATGCCTAAAACAAATCCAGTGAACAGTATCGCAGCAAGCACAAACAATAGTATTGGAATGATAGAGAACGAATCTTCATCTACAACTAACAGCATGCCAACATCTGCAAGCAGCAGACCGAAAAAGTAATCATGACCGAGCCAACCGCAGAGGTGCCGATCCGGCGCTATCTTCAGGGCCGACTGGAAGAAACCCGCGACCTGGTGGTCGTGGAGGAGCCCCTGGAGATTCGCCTGGCGGGGGAACCCTTCCAGGTGCTGATGCGCCTGCCGGGGCTGGAAAAGGAACTGGCCCTGGGTTTCTTGTTCACCGAGGGCATCATTCAAAATCTCTCCGAGGTCATCACCCTCCATTTTTGCGGCACCGCCACCGACCCGCTGCTCCCCCCCAACGTGGTGGACGTCTCGCTGAGCGAAGCAGCCCTGGCCCGGCGAGGCCGGCGCCACCTGGAGGTGGCCTACTCCAGTTGCGGTCTGTGCGCCAAGGAGGCGGTGAGTGAAATCCTCCGCAAGGTTGCCCCGGTGGAGAGCGCCCTGGCCGTCACCCCCGACGAGCTGCTGTCCCTGACGGCCCGCATGCAAGAGGCCCAGACCATTTTCCGAGCCACCGGGGGCAGCCACGGGGTGGCCCTGGCTGCCCCCGGCGGCGACCCTTTTCTGATGGCCGAAGACGTGGGGCGTCACAACGCCATGGATAAGGTGATCGGCCGGGCCCTGCTGCAGAAGCGGGACCTGACCGCCATGGTAGCCCTGCTCAGCGGCAGGATCAGCTTCGAAATGGCCCTCAAGGCCGCCCGGGCCGGCATCCCCATCCTGGCGGCGGTCTCCGCCCCCACCACCATGGCCCTGGAACTGGCCCAGGAACTCCACCTCACCCTGGCCGGCTTCGTCCGGGACCGGCGACTCAATATCTACTGCCACCCGGAGCGGATCAGGATTTGAGTTCTAGGGGCGACCCGCTGGGTCGCCCAGTTTCGAGTTTCAAGCAGGGGCGGACCCAGGTATCCGCCCCCGGAGGGCGCACCCAATCACAGGCTGAAAGCCTGTGCCACTGTGCGCCCCTATGCAGGATATTCCTATTTCTTTGATGAAAAAGGAAGGGCGGCCCCGGAGCCGCCCCTGTGGGTCTTATGGGTTTTGCTTTTATCGGAAACCGAAAACCGTCTTTCCTCGAACCTACCTGGTCCCCAGCCTCTCCAACTCCAGGCAGGAGAGTGGGTGCCCCAGGGCGCAAGCCTTGCGGTAGTCGGCTCGGGCCTTATCCATCTCTCCCAGGTGGTAGCGGTAGATGTTGCCCCGGAAGAAATAGGCGTGGGGCGAATCCGGGGCCAGGCGGATGGCGGTGGAAAAGTCCGACACCGCTTTCTGGTATTCCCCCTGGCAGAACCAGACCATGCCACGTTTATTGAAGACCCAGGGGTCCTTGGGGGCCAATTGCGCGGCCTGGTTGAGGTCGGCCATGGCCTCCGGAAAACAGCCCTCTTGAGCCCGGCATTCGCCCCGTTCCTTGAGGACCTCGACGTTTTTGGGGTCGCCATTGAGGGCCGCGGTCAGGACCTCGATGGCCTCGGGTCGCCGCTCCATGCTGGCCAGCAGATTCGCCTTAGCCAGGAGAAACTGGAGGTCCCGGGGGTGTTCAGCCAGACCCCGGTCAAGCTCTGCCAGGGCCTCGGTATTGCGGCCCAGGCCGGCCAGGGCCAGGGCGAGGTGGCGCCGGGCCTCGGTCATTCGCGGGTTCTGCTTCAGATATTTGCCGAGCAACGCCAGGGCCAACTCATTGTTGCCGGCCTTTTGGGCCTCGATCCCCTTGATGAGCAGGTTTTGATCGGCCCAGACCTGCTGGACCGAAATTAGCAGGCAAATAAACAGGATCAGCAAATGGCGCCAGCGCTTCATGGTAGTCTCCCGGGCCTGATGGACATCTTAATAAAGTCACATATCCAAGGGCCCGCCGCCCGCGCGGACGACCTTTTATACCCTGATTGGCGAGGCCGCCGCCAGCCTTATGCCAGGCAGCCGTCAAATAATCCTGTTGGTGAAGAAGCGGACCTGCGAGGCCGGCCCTGGGGGGGGCGCATACCTGGCTGCCCCCCTGCCAGAGATTCTGCTACCTTGGCGGCGCGACTTGCCATTAGGGCGGGTTACCAAGAGGCGGCCTGTGGGCGCGTCCCTGGCGCCCGTACGGGACCGTTGCCGGAAACTGGAAATCAATAGCTGCGCATGGCCCGCAGGCGCTCCACCCGCTCTTCAATGGGCGGATGGGTGCTGAAGAGGTTCATGAGGCTGCGCCCGGTCAGGGGGTTGACAATGAACATGTGGGCCGTGGCCGGGCTGGCGTCCATGGGAATCCGTTGCGTCCCCAGGGAGAGCTTCTCGAGGGCCCGGGCCAGGGATTCCGGGTTGTGGGTCAGACGGGCCCCGGTTTCATCCGCCAGGTACTCCCGGGAGCGGGAGATGGCCATCTGGATGAGCATGGCGGCGATGGGGGCGATGATGGACATGACCAGAACCTCCAAGATTCCCCCCCCCTCCTCGTCATCCCGGCCCATACCCAAAATTGCCCCCCACCTGGCCATGCTCGCCAGGATCATGATGGCGCCGGCCAGGGTGGCGGCGATGGTGGAGATGAGGATATCGCGGTTGAGCACGTGGCCCAGTTCATGACCCAGCACTCCCTTGAGCTCCACCGGGCTCAGCAGCCGGATAATTCCTTGGGTGGCCGCCACTGCGGCGTGCTGCGGGTTGCGGCCGGTGGCGAAGGCGTTGGGGGACTCATCCGGGATGATGTACACTCTGGGTTTGGGAATCCCCGCCTCGTGGGCCAGT
>Ga0208034_1001026_pt1 | contig 18622 bp, 14 predicted proteins | sample June2015DPH_8_10_FD_184699 | JGI IMG/M metagenome (GOLD analysis project Ga0208034, IMG submission 184699) | Peatland microbial communities from SPRUCE experiment site at the Marcell Experimental Forest, Minnesota, USA - June2015DPH_8_100... | ecosystem: Environmental > Terrestrial > Soil >...
CGCCAACTCCCCCAAGGTCCCTTTGCCCTGCTCATAGGCTTGCAAAAACTTTCGCCGCAAATCATTCGCGTAGGGTCGTGCCATCGGGTGGAGCGGAGAATCGCCACCAACAGTCTACACTATCTCTGAAAATGCTCTAAGCTCTTTCGCCCCATTCGGGGCTCGTTCTTGTGTGATTCCGTCCTCTGCCGCAAACCAATACGAAGTTGCGACACAATCTCTGAAGCGCCTCGGAATGACAAGAAAAAAGAACTCAGCGGCACGGCTGGAGCCGTGCCCTTTCAAATCACATGCGCGCGCGGAGTTTTTCCGCAGCCTGTTTAGAGTGTCCGCGGAGGCTGGGGCGGAGGCGTGTTACGCCGCTTGGCCTCTTCCAAGGCCTCGGCCGGATCGCGACCCGTGACCGCTTTGTACCAGCTAGGATGGTGCGTCCAAGCCCAACCCTCGCTCACGGTGCCGCGCGTCATCGCTTGAATGGTTCCGGGCTCGCCGAAAGTGCTGAGATAGACGTGGAAGAAAATCCCAAACAGCATGATGAGCGCAGATATGTCGTGGACCACATACGAGATCGCCACCAGGATGCGCCCAAAAATCTCCGGAAGCCACATGATTACGCCGGTAATGACGTAAGCGATGCAGCCGCAAACAATCTCCCAGAACTGCATCTTCTGGCCGGCATTAAAGAAGCCCGTCTCAGGGAATTCTACGGAGTCGCTGCGGGTGACGTACTGCTTGATGTGCTTCATCCAGCGGGAGTCGTCCGGAGTCCAGCGCATCACTTGCAGCCAATTGATCGCCTGCAGCGCGAAGAAGAAAACGAAAGCCAGGCCAAACCAGGGATGCAGAAAGCGGGTTGTGGCTCCGCCCCCGAACAGCGGCGTGAAGAAGCGGAAAATCCACGGCAGATAGATCCCGAAGCCCGACAGCAGAGCCAGGAAGAAGAAGATCCCGACCATCCAGTGGAGAAAGCGGGTGTACACGGGATGACGCAGCAATTCACCGGTGTAAACAACCGTCCGCCCCATGCGATCAATCGGGTTGGGGCGATGTACGAAGCGATCGGCCGAAGTCGCCATCTAGTTCTCCTTTCCCGCGGGAGGCGGTGGCGGGTCAATTCGCATGACCGGAGGGGTGGGCTGCTCGCGCCGTGGACCTTCGAAGACATAATGCATGACCACGCCCACGAAGCCCAACATTGCGCCAAACAATCCAATCGGTTTAAAGATGTCCTTCCAAACCGTGAAGCTGAGCGGAATGCGCGGCTTGGAAGGCAAGTTGCCGTAGCGCTCGGGCTTGGTGGCGTCGTGCAGCACGTAAATCACGTGCGTTCCGCCGATGGTGTCGGGGTCGTAAACCCCTGCGTTCTGAAAACCGGAGACCTCGCGCAATTGCGAAGCGCGATTTTCCGCGATGAATTTCATGTCTTCTTTGGTTCCGAAGTGCAGGCACCCAGTCGGGCACGCCTTGATGCAGGCGGGCTCCAAGCCAGCGCCCACCCGGTCAGAGCAGAGTGTGCACTTGTAAACCTTTTTTGTGTTGGGGTTGAACTTCGGAATATTGAAGGGGCAGCCGGAGACACAGAACTGGCAGCCAATGCAATTTTCCTGCTGAAAATCGACAATGCCGTTGGAGTACTGCACGATGGCGCCATCGGCCGGACAGGCACGCAGGCATCCGGGATCTTCGCAGTGCATGCACTGGTGTTTGCGCATGAGCCACGCAAAGCTGCCATTGTCGTGCTGGTCCTCGTTGAACTTGATGAGGTTCCAGTAGTTCCAGTCGGTGTCGGGCATCGTCTGGTAGGTGTTGTCGAAGTAGGTCGTCTGGAACGGCATGTCGTTCCATTCCACGCAGGCTACTTCGCAGGCTTTGCAGCCGATGCAGGTGGTGGTGTCGATCAGCTTGCACACCTTGTCCTGGCGTTGCACACCTTCACCGGGTACCGGTCCAGGATGGGCCGAGATTTGCTGGATTCGTAATGTGCCGCGATCGCTCATCCCTTGCCTCCTTTAAACCTTCTCCAGCTTTACCAGGAATCCCTTGAATTCCGGGGTGTAAGCATTGGGATCGATAACCGTAGGCGTCAGCAAATTTGCAGGCGTCTTTGCAGTCCTGCCCTCGCCTTCGGAAATTCCCAGGAAGCCCCAGTGGATCGGCATTCCGATCTGGTAGAGCTTCTTGCCGTCCACCATCATGGGCTTGATCCGCTTGGTCACCATCGCCTTGGCAATGTAATCGCTGCGGGCGCTGGTCACCTTCACCTTCTCGCCTCCGCGTATGCCCATTTGGTCGGCCAGCTCCGCGGGGATTTCGACAAAGGGTTCCGGCACCAGTTCCACATTCATTGGATTGTTCTTTGTCCAATAGTGATAGTGCTCGGTGAGGCGATAGGTGGTGCAGATGATGTTGTACCCTTGCTTCACCGTGCCGTACTTGTCCATCGCAGTCTTGTACTTCTTCACCACCGGATTGTTGGACTGGTTAGGATGCAAAGGATTATCGATGGGACTCTCAATCGGTTCGTAAAACTCCGGGAAGGGACCGTCGGCCATGGCGCCGAGCGGAACGAAAATGCGCCCCACCCCCTCGGGATTCATGATGAACGGGCCCATATGTTCTTCCGGCTTAGAATCGGGCTTGAAGTCAGGAACGTCGTTGCCCACCCACTTCTGCGCGCTCTCGTTCCACCAGACTTGGCTGCGTGTCGGGTCCCACGGCTTGCCCGCAAGATCGCAGGAGGCCCGGTTGTACATCACGCGGCGGTTGGCTGGCCACGACCAGCCCCAGTTCTGATAAATGCCCAGACCGGAAGGATCATCCGTACCTCGCCGCTGCATCATCGGCCCCGCCTCGGTCCAGGAGCCGCAATACAGCCAATTGGCAGACGAGGTTGTGCCGTCGTCGCGCAGCATGGCAAAACCCGGCAGTTGCTGGCCGGCCTTCAGCGAAACGCCAAGCTTTTCGTCGCTGATGTCGGCCAGCGCTTTGCCGTTGATTTCCTTCGCGACCTCCGAAAGCGATGGATGCTCGGGAAGGGTGTAGGCCCATGAGGCCTTCAATATCGGATCGGGGAACTTTCCACCCTCTTTCTGGTATAGTTCGCGGATCTTGAGGAAGATCTGGGCGAGGATGTCCTGGTCGAGCCGGCAGTCTCCCGGAGGTGGCAGCGCTACATGTTTCCATTGCAGCCAGCGCGCCGAATTGACGAAGGTCCCGTCCTTTTCCGCGAAACCAGCTCCGGGCAGGCGATAGACCGTCGTATTGATTTGCTTCACGTCGTCGGGCGTGATACCCGGCGCCTGCCAGAAAGCGCTGGTCTCGTCGGGGTAGATCTCGCAGACCACCAGGAAATCGGCCTTCTTTAGCGCGTCAATGTTTTTCTGCGAATCGGGCCCGATCATCACTCCATTCATGCCGAAGGCAAAAAGTCCCTTGACCGTGCCTTCGTACATGTCGTTCCAGATATTGACCCACGAGTAGTTACGGTCAACCTTGGGCAAATACTGAAAGGCGAAATCGTTATCTTTGGTGGCGGCGTTGCCATACATGGCCTTCAGGAACGACACCATAAATTTCGGCGTGTTCGACCAGTAGTTAAAGGACTCCCATTCGTTCGGCTTCGCCGGCTTAGGGGTGATGCGCTCGATATAGGTTTTCAGGTCCTTGTCGGCAGGATTTGGCACCTTGAGGTAGCCGGGAAGGATATCGAAGATGCCGGCCATGTCCGTGGCGCCCTGAATGTTGGAGTGTCCGCGCAATGCGTTCACTCCGCCGCCGGCGCGCCCGACATTTCCCATCAGCAACTGCAACATGGCGGCCGTGCGGATGATCTGCGTGCCAAAGCTATGCTGCGTCCAGCCCACCGCGTAGATGATGGTGGCGACCTTCTTCATGTCTCCGTTCTTGCGAATGGAGGTGAACAAGTCCGCAGCTTTCAGGAACTGGTCTTTCGGTATTCCGGTAATGCGCTCGACCATCTCGGGCGTATAGCGGGAATACTGCTGTTTCAGCAGTTGATAGACGCAGCGCGGATGCTGCAATGACAGGTCATAGGCGACGTTCGGCGGAAGCGACGGCGGCGGAGGTGGAGTACTCGCCGCGCCTTTCGCAGTAGTGGACACCGGCATGACCGCAGCCTTCGCTTCGTGACCTTCTGCCGGCGTCGCGGCTCCCGAGACTGGAACGACCTTGCCGGTTTCGTTACCGCCTTCCTGGTAGTTCCAACTGCTCTTGTTGTAGGTCTTGGTGGCGGCATCGAAGCCCGAAAACAGCCCATCTTCCGGCAGCTTAAATCCATCTTTGACGATGAACGCCGCGTTGGTGTAATTGACCAGGTAGTCCTTGGCAACACGATTGTTCTCGATCGCGTAGTTGATCAATCCGCCCAGGAAGGCGATGTCGGCACCGGCGCGAATTTGCAGAAACTGGTCAGCCTGCGATGCGGTGCGCGTAAACCGCGGATCGACAACGATGAGCTTGGCGTTGCGCTTCAGCTTGGCTTCGACCACCCACTTGAAGCCGCACGGGTGGTTCTCGGCCGGATTTCCACCCATGATCAACATCATGTCGGCGTTCTTGATGTCGATCCAGCCGTTGGTCATCGCCCCGCGCCCGAAAGTTGGTCCCAAACCTGAGACCGTTGGGCCGTGTCAAACTCTGGCCTGGTTTTCCAGCCGGACGATTCCCATGCTGCGCATGGTTTTTACCGCCAGGTAGTTGAACTCATTGGTGTCGGTGCAACCGCCGGTGAAGGCGATGGATTCGCACCGATTGACGGTCTGCCCCGTGGCGTCGGTCTCCATGAAAGTCGCGTCGCGGGTCTTCTTGGTCCAGCGTGCGATTTCATCGATCGCCTGGCTCCAGGCAATGTCGTCCCAATGATCGGAGCCGGGCCGCCGCACCTGCGGCTTCAATATCCGCCGCTCGTTCTGAATGTCCTGTTGCAGCGAGGAGCCCTTAGGACAAAGCGTGCCCCGGTTGATGGGATGGTCGGGATCGCCTTCCACGTGGATGACCTGGGGGGTGACGTTCTTGGCCTTGTCACCGATGGTGTGGATGATGACGCCGCAACTGACCGCGCAATAGGGACAGGTGCTGCGCGTCTCGGTGCTGCGCGAAATCTTCAGGCTCGAGGCCTGCGCCAGCAGTGGCCGCGCATCGAAACCGAAGACGGTAATCCCAACCGCGCCGGCTAGGCCAGTCTTGAAGAATGCTCGTCTAGATACATCCATTACGCAGCCCTCCATAGCGAAGGATTCGAAACCGTGAATTGGTGCAGGGATGGGACGGAAGCGCTGGAGAAGCGCAAAGTCGAAGCAGCGACAAAAGTGTGCGCAGTGTGGTCCACATCTCTACCAAGCCGTTTCCGTTTACGACCAGGAACTGACATCGGGACCCGAACAATGCGAAATAGCCTATACCCGGGAACCAGCGCTGGTCAAATGGATTCACGGGTTCTTAAGAACGATGCCTGGGAATTGAATGGTCGGCCTAGAACCCCATAAGGTTTGGGCCAATTTTGTGAAATCCCTGGTCAATCGCCCACACGTCGAGCGCCGCAGTGGCGACTTCATCCACAACGGGAACTGCAAGACCATCAATGGTCATGTCCACAGACTTCAAGTAGTACTTGCAGGTATCACAAGCTTCCACCCGCACGGAAGGCATATCCTCGACCGAGTAGCGCGGAAGTTTTTTGTGGTCTCGCTCGCCGCACATCGGACACAGGATTCGTCGGAACTCCCATTCGGTCGAACAAAAAGAACAAACCAGAAACCGCTTTCCGCCATCGCCTTCGGGACGAAGCACCGCGACCTGCGGCCTCGCACCGCAGACGGGACAAACCGAACCGGAGGAACTTGCAGATTGTGCATTCTGTACCACAGCAAGATGCTCGGCCTGGGGCTGGAACAAGACCCGCGCGAAGAAATGATTCGATTCCGGCCCATTGGCGTCCGTGGGCAGCAGGAAACTTCCAAGCATCCGGCCTTGTTGTTCCGAAGAGGCGCGGCCGATTTCCGCCGCCTCTTGCGCCAGCTTTGATGGCCCCGTCCGCTGAACCAGCGCGAGCAATGCCGGCAACTGCCGAATTGCGATGTCCAGGTCGAGCTGTTCACGAAAAGCCGCTTTGCCGCCGGCAGCAGGAAGAGACAGGGACGTAAGGTGGGCGCACAACGTCTTCTGAAATTCGAGGATATGGCGATAGAAGGCGAGGACCTCGGCGGCGCTTGGGTAGCGCTCGGCAAGTTCTACTGCCCGCTGGATGCGGTTGTCCCAATCAGTCTTTTTCATCGCAGGAGCGGCTGGCACGCCGGATTTTACTCGTGCCGACGCAACAGATGATAACTCATTGCTCCGTGCTGACCACAAGTGGACAACATGGCAGAGACGATGTAAGGTCTGCGTGTGATAAGCCGCACCAGTCGCTTTCCGCTAATTGCTCAAGCTGAGCGGCATGGCGGACGCACAGCGATCGTCGATTCGCAGGGATGCTACACCTACAATGATGTGCTCGATGCGTCGTCGCGCGTGGCGACCGCGCTGCTCGCTGGCCGCGAGGACCTTCAGGAAGGGCGCGTGGCGTTTCTTCTGGCGCCGGGATTTCCATGGGTTGCGGTGCAACGGGGCATCTGGCAGGCCGGTGGCGTTGCCGTCCCCTTACCTCTCAACGCTACCAGATCAGAGTTGGAATACTTCATCGACGACACCAAGGCATCGACATTGGTGTTCGATGCTCAGGCGGAGCCCCTGCTGGCGCCCATCGCCGCGGCACGTGGCATCCGCGCTTTATCGTATGACCAGGTGTGCGCTTGCCCATCGACGGAATTGCCGGACGTCGCCGGCGAGCGGCGCGCCATGATTCTCTACACCAGCGGCACGACGAACCGGCCCAAGGGCGTGGTGACAACCCACGCCAACATTACTGCGCAAATCACAAGTTTGATTGAGGCGTGGGAGTGGTCGGCCGACGATCGTATCCTGCTGTGTTTGCCGCTGCACCACGTGCACGGAATCGTCAACGTTGTTTCTTGTGCGCTGTGGTCCGGGGCGACCTGCGAGATGCTGCCGCGCTTCGAGGCGAATGCCGTGTGGGAGCGCATTGCCGGCGGCAGCCTGACTCTGTTCATGGCGGTGCCGACGGTCTACGTGAAGCTCATCGCCGCCTGGGACGCGGCTCCGCCAAAGCGCCGCGCGACCCTCAGTCAGGCGTGCGCGAAGTTACGCTTGATGGTGTCCGGCTCGGCGGCACTGCCGGTGAGCACGCTGGAGCGCTGGAAGGAAATCAGCGGCCATACCCTGCTGGAGCGCTACGGCATGACTGAGATTGGCATGGCGCTGTCGAATCCGTTGCGGGGCAAGCGCGTGCCGGGCAGCGTCGGGACGCCGCTGCCCAGCGTCGGGGTACAGCTTGTCGGCGAGAACGGCCAGCCGGTTGCGCCGGGAACGCCGGGCGAGATCGAGGTCCGCGGTCCCAGCGTGTTCGCGGAATACTGGGGCAAGCCCGAGGCCACGCGCGATGCCTTCCGCGATGGCTGGTTTCGCACTGGCGATACTGCGGTCATCGAGAACGGTGTCTATCGCATCCTGGGCCGGACCAACATTGACATCCTCAAGACGGGTGGGCACAAGGTGTCGGCGCTGGAGATTGAAGAAGCGCTGCGAGAGCACCCGGCGGTTGCCGAGTGCGCCGTGGTGGGCGTGCCCGATCTGGAGTGGGGCGAGCGCGTCGCCGCGGCGGTGGTGCTAAAGGATGGCGATGCACTCGATCTGCCGTCCCTGCGCGCTTGGGCCAAAGAATTTCTTGCGGCCCACAAACTACCGTCACGGCTGCTGGTTCTGGATGCGCTGCCGCACAATGCGATGGGAAAAGTGACGAAGCCGGCGATCAAGGCGATGTTTCAAAGCGCGGGCAGCAGCGATTGATCCGCGCCGAGATTCCCCTTTGGGATTACGGGTGGTAAGGGCTGTTTGCCAGCAGTCATGCTGCGAAATGCGGAGCGTTGGAGGATAATCTTCGGTGAGGCAATGACGATGAATTCTGCTGTTGTAGCGGAATGTGTCCTGCTGGCGCTAATCCTTGCACTCGTATATGCCGCTTTCTATGCACTGTTTGGACATCCTTCCAGTCGCGAAGGTAGAAAACGCAAACAGGAGACTAGAAACGGCTTTCGGTTGGCTGGCGGTATCCTCCTTGGTTTTGTTCTAATGGGCAGCTTGGTCGCCTGTGCAGGAATCGCCTTCGGAGGCGCAGGTTCAGCGAGAGTGTCCCGACCTCTTGCTGGGTTGATCGCTGTGGCAGCCCTACTTCTTATCGGGCTGATGATGCGATGGTGGGCGAAGTACTTCGCCGGTTGGATTGCCTGGGGCATAGTGAACTCCTTGGTGATGGCAAGTAGCGGACACCTTCTGAACAATCCGGGAATTCCCGTGAGCCGTCCCGTCGCACTCACCATGGCCGGATTGTGCGCCATAGCCGTTTTTGCGTGTCGGCGTTTCACGGCTTCGTACAAACTCAATGCGGGAGACAAACTCGCCCTCGTGGCTTGGGTACTAGCGTTCACTTGGGCCGCAAACGCCCAGCGGTCTGGGATTGTCGCTATGAGCGTCGGCTCCTTGGCGTTAATGCTGGCGTGGTGGTCAGACCGTAAGAAGACTCATCGGCACAGTCATAGCGCCGTCCAGAGGCATGAGCCGGAATCGCAACGCCTTTAACCGTTTAGAAATCGCCTTATCACCCGCTATCTGGCCATGCGTCCTTGACATGCCATGCTATGCTGCTCACGCCCGCCGAATCTGTGTGAGCACTTGCGGTTAAGGAGAACACCTTGGCCAATGACGCAGTGGCCCTTCCACTACCAACAGTTCACACCAAACTGAACCGCCACCAAATCACCGGGTTTTGGGGCGCGTGGATGGGCTGGACGCTCGACGGCATGGATTCGGTGATCTATGCACTCGTTCTCAGTCCGGCGCTGACCGAACTGCTTCCGAAGTCGGGCATCAAGGCCACGCCTGCGACGGTCGGGTACGCTGGATCGGTGCTGTTCGCACTCTTCCTGGTGGGGTGGGGACTGTCGATGATTTGGGGTCCGATTGCCGACAGGTTTGGCCGCACGCGCGTGCTCGCCGCCACCATCTTTGTTTACGCAATCTTCACTGGCGCTGCCGCGATGTCGCAAACGGTGTGGCAATTGGGATTGTTTCGCTTGCTGGCGGGCATCGGAATTGGCGGCGAATGGGCGCTGGCGGGCACCTACGTCGCCGAGGCCTGGCCGGAAGACCGCCGCAAGATGGGCGCCGGATATCTGCAGACTGGTTATTACGCGGGCTTCTTTCTGGCGTCCGCCCTCAACTACACGGTGGGTGCGCACTACGGCTGGCGCGCCATGTTCTGGTGCGGCCTGACGCCGGTGATCGTGGCCCTCATGGTCCTGCTGCGCGTGAAGGAGCCCCAGCGCTGGGAACAAAAAGCCAAGGCAAAGGCCACCGGAGGGCTTTCTTCTTTGCGCAGGATCTTCAGCCCTCCCTACAGGCAGCGCACGCTGGTCAATACCGTTCTGCTGGCCGCGGCCATCTGCGGCCTGTGGGCGGGCGCCGTTTATGCTCCAACGGCAATTATTGCTCTGGCGAAGAAGGCCGGAATGTTGCAGCCGCAGGCGGTGCGCGTGTCTTCGTTCGGCATGGGCTTGCTGTCGCTGGGGACCATCCTCGGCTGCCTGGCGGTTCCGCCACTGGCCGAACGCTTCGGCCGCAAGCGCACCCTGACCTTTTACTTCCTCGGGATGGCGGCCTGCATCCTGCTTAGTTTTGGTTGGACGTTCTACCTGCCGCAGGGACTCCATCCCTTCATCGCGGTTCTGTTCTTTCTGGGCTTCTTTGGCGGCAACTTCGCCGTCTTCACCCTGTGGCTGCCGGAGCAGTACGGGACCACCGAGCGCGCCACTGCCTTCGCGTTCACCACGTCGTTCGGACGCTTTATTGCCGCGGGCGCCAACTTCGGAGTCGGCGCGCTGGTCAAAAACATCGGAACTTACGGCAAGCCGGTTGCGTTTACAGCCATCGCGTTTGGGATCGGGCTGCTGGTTATTCCCTTCGCACTAGAAACCCAAGGTAAAGTGCTGCCCGACTAAGAACCATGTAGCAAGCCGGAACCTACACAGTAGGTCGATAAGGAAGGAAACACGCGATCGTAAGTTAGTCACTCAACAATTCGGCAACTTGCGTTGGGTTTGGTAGTCTCTATGGTGATTCCGTCCCCGCAAAGTCAGTCGTCAAGGCAGAGCATGTGGCGGCTCCGCCCGTTGCTGTTGCTGATCGGATTCACCGCGACCACTGCCCAGATTTTGCTCATGCGGGAACTGCTGGTGGTCTTTTACGGCAACGAGATCTCGCTGGGGCTATTGCTTGCCAACTGGTTGTTCTGGACGGGTATCGGTAGCAGCCTCTTCGGGCGGAAGACCGCATGGTTCGATGATCCGCGCAAGGCCATGGCTGCTTTGCAGACGCTCCTCGCTTTGGCGCTGCCCTTGACCATTGTGGCAGTCCGAAGTAGCAAAGCAATTTTTCTCAATGTTCCCGGCGAAGTCCTGGGGCCGTGGCCGATGTTCCTTACGGCACTTGTGGTCCTATGCCCGTTCTGCCTGTTCTCGGGAGGAATGTTTGCCGCGGGCAGCCGCCTGGTCTGTCAGGAAACCGGGGCTGTGCCGGCGAGCGCTACGGGATCCGTTTATCTTCTGGAAGCATTGGGATCAGGCATCGGTGGCCTGCTCGCCAGCCTGATGTTGGTCCGTCATTACACGTCCTTCCAAATTGCATTTTGCCTCGGGTTATTGAACCTGCTAGCGGCCGCCAGCTTGATCTTTCGCGGGCCTTTGTGGCGCAAGGGTGCGTACGCGGCAATCTTCGCGGTTTTCGTCGCCGGGCTGTTTCCATTCGGCGCGCCTTGGATGGAAGCGCTTTCCCTCCGGCGGCTCTGGCAGGGATTTCATCTCCTGACCAGCCAAAACTCGGCATACGGAAATCTAGCGGTAGTGGAAACCGACAGCAGCCGCACGCTTCTCGAGAACGGTCTCGTGCTCTTTACGGTGCCTGACCCTCAGGCTGCTGAAGAATCGGTTCATTACGCTCTCCTGCAGCACCCTGCCCCGAGAAGCGTGTTGTTGATCGGCGGGGGACTGAATGGGAGCGCCGTGGAAGCCCTGAAGCACCCCTTGATCGAGCGGATCGATGTGGTCGAGCTGGATCCCAAAATCTTTGAGCTTGGGCAGAGTTACTTCACCGCCGAAATGGCCATGCTGCAGCACGAACCGCGTGTGCACCTACACGCTACCGATGGCCGTTTATTTCTGAAGAGCACAGCGCAGACATTTGACGTTATTATCCTCAACCTGCCGGAGCCGCAGACCGCGCAATTGAACCGCTTCTTCACCGTCGAGTTCTTTCGCGAAGCTGCCGCGAAGTTGAATTCCGGCGGCATTCTCTCCTTCCAACTGCGAGCATCGGAGAACTACATCACGCCGACTATGGGGAGTTTCCTGCGGTGCATTAATCGGAGCTTGCAGGAGGTGTTTCCCGAGGTCAGTACAATTCCTGGAGACACCGCGCACTTCTTTGCCGCCACGCAAGCGGGCACTCTGACGGCCCGTGCCGATGACCTGCTGCAAAGGCTGAAGTCCCGCCACTTGCAGACCAGTTATGTGCGCGAGTATTACCTTCCCTTCCGCATGGCCCCCGATCGCATGCTGGAAATGGCGGAACAGATTCGGCCCCAGCCGGAAACGCCCGTCAACCGTGATTTTGCGCCGGTCGCCTACTATTTCGATATCGCCCTTTGGAGCACCCAGTTCAATGGCCGCTATCGTGAAGTCTTCGCGGGCATGGCACGCATTAAGTTTCGCTGGATTTTATCGGGACTGACTGCACTATTAGTGACCGGGATACTTATTTTGGCAGGGTTGAGGCCAAAGAAGCTTCACCGTGTGTGTGTGGCAGGCTGCGTCGGCGCCATGGGGTTCACGCTGATGGCCTTGGAGGTTCTGCTGCTACTGGGTTTTCAGGCGATTTACGGTTACGTTTATCAGCAACTGGCATTGCTGGTTGCGGCGGTGATGATGGGCATGGCCCTGGGTAGTTGGCTAGGGTTGCGTAGCGTTGGCCAGCGAGACGGGGTCAATAGCAGCAAGCTGCGCGTCCTGACCGCCGTCCAGGTGATCGCCGCCCTATCGCCTCTGTTGTTGTACGGGTTCTTTCTGATCTGCGCGCGAACCAACAGCCGGGCCGGGCTCTTCCTGGTCGGGGAGGTCCTTTTTCCCGCAGTCGCCTTGCTCTGCGGGATGTTAGGCGGTTATCAATTCCCTTTGGCTAGCAACCTCTTCTTCTCTGCCCGGAAAGATGCGTCCCCGCAGAACACGGGATCCTTGTATGCCGTCGATCTGCTGGGAGCGTGTATCGGTGCCGTTATATTGAGCGCCTATCTCGTACCGCTTTTCGGATTCCTGAAGGCAGCCCTGCTGATTCTGGTATTGAATCTGGCGACAGCCCTACTCACCTTCATGGCCGTTTCACGGGAGAAGATGCTTCCGGTGTGAGGCTCACAGGCGGCTTGCCTTCGTTGAACACCAGCGCGGAAAACAGGAAGATGTCGGTATCCTCATCCTTCCACGCCGCAGCAGGCAGCCCTGCCTTCCTCGCCGTCTCTTCCAGAAAGGTCTTGCGGTCCCATCCCGCCTCAGTGGGCACCTGCGGCAGCAGCACGCCTTCATGGTCGCCCTTTTTCATGAGAAGGCCATGCTGGCCGACATGGATCTCGCGAACATCGAGCACGCGCCGGAATGGAGACAGGACGGAGACCTCGTATTGCAACTCTCCCAACTCCGCCGGTATAACCGGAGGGAAGCGGGGATCTCGCAAGGCCGCCAGCGCCGCAACGTCGGCAACCGTTTCGATCAGCGGCTGCATGGGGGATACGTATCCAATGCACCCGCGGAGTTCTCCATGCTTGGTAATGGTTACGAAGGCGCCGCGGTCCTGCTGCAGTGCCGGCGACCCGGCTGGCGGCTTATAGGCCTTGCGCTCACGCACGGCGTTTTCCACCGACTTCCGCGCCACGCTGAGAAGTTCCTGTTTCTCTTTGGGGGTCAGGGCGAAGGGCCGAGCGACGGAGTTTGTGGGCGCGGCCTTGTACAGCGCAAAAGCGCTGTAGCCCACCACGCGCGAGCGATCGCCGGTCACGTCGCCCGAGTTGGCGTACTTCAGCAACTGGGAACGATTCGCACCCAGGCGCTCGGCCGCGATCATGGCGGCTACAATCGGGCCCCCACCGCAGGCCTCCCACACCCGCGCCTGCAGGTTCCGAGAGAGGTTGAAATAGTCCCACGCCTCGATGGCGTGCAGCGTGTTGTGGTCAATGGTTGATGCCTCGTCATAGGGATGATAATGGGAGAGATCGGAACTGGCAACGATGAGCGTGTCGGAGTCGTGGATCAGTTTAGCCAGCGCCACGCCGAGCGCGCGACTTGCCTCGTAGCTCTGATCGCCCATGATGATGGGAACCAGTTGAAATTGGGCAATTGTCCGCTGTAAGAACGGAAGCTGGACCTCCAGAGAATGTTCAGCCTGTTCTCCCGAACGGTCATGTCCGCGGCCCGATAAGCGAATCGAAGAGCTCTGCGCCACCAGCGCCGCCGCAAAGGCCTTGTCCACCGGGATTCTGCCCAGGGGAGTGACGTAGGCGTCTCCGTCGTAAACGGCGGAGAAAGGGAAGGCCTCGTAGTGGGAGGGGGCGATGATCACCACGCGGTGAAACTTGCGATTCTTGAGTACTGCGTAGCTGTGGCCCGCGACGGCTCCGGAGAACGGATATCCGGCGTGGGGGGCAATCAACGCAATCAGCGGTTCCTTGATGGAAGGAACCTGGGCTTTAGCCAGAAATCCATCCACCATCTTGCTCAATTCGTCGGGATTGGCCGGATAGAAGGCTCCCGCTACCCCCGCTTGCCGCACTTTTTCTTGCGAGGTCCCGGCGGCGCTGGCCACCAATAGGAACGCCACAATCAGCGCGATGAATATGCTCTTTTGTCGCATCACCACGTTCAACTCCACACGCCCGGTATCGGATGCTGGCACTTCGGGCACTTGCCTTTGTGCAGGTTCATCTGCTTGATGGTGAAGCCCGCGCGTTCGATGACGAGGTGGTGGCATTTGGGGCAATAGGTGTTCTCCGCAGGATGCCCCGGCACATTGCCGATATACACATATTGCAGACCTTCCGCATCGGCCACCGCCTTGAGGCGCTCCAGCGTCGCTACCGGAGTCGGTGGCAGGTTCTTCAGCAGGTAGAGCGGCATGAAGCGCGTGAAATGTATGGGGACATCGGGCCCCAACTCCGTCTTAATCCAACGCGACATATCGCGGATTTCCGCGTCACGGTCGTTGAGAGTCGGCACCGTCAGATACACTATCTCCAGCCACTTCCCCTGTTTGCGAATGGTGATTAAGTTGTCCAGGATCGGCTGAAGCTGACCGCGCACGACATCGCGATAATAATCTTGAGAGTAAGCTTTGAGATCAATCTTGATGGCATCCACACGCTGGCAGGTGCGCTTTAGGGGCGCCTGCTGGATGAAGCCATTGGTGACCACGATGGTCTTCAGACCGGAAGCGCGTACCGATTCAGCAGCGTCGGTCACGTACTCGTTAAAGATCGTGGGCTCGCTGTAGGTGAAGGCCACCGCGGCACACTGATTGTCTTTAGCCAAGGTCGCCAGGTCCTTCGGTGGCAGGTATCTTGCGGGCAAGTCTTCCGGCCTGGCCTGCGAAATCTCCCAGTTCTGGCAGAACTTGCAGTTCACGTTGCAGCCCGCGGTGGCGACGGAAAACGCCTGCTTTCCGGGCAGAAAATGAAAGAAGGGCTTCTTCTCGATCGGATCGATGTGGGCGGCGACAACCCGCGAGTGAACCAGCGTGTAATAGGTCCCGCTCCGGTTCTCACGGACCCGGCAATAGCCGCGGCTGCGGTCCTCGACGACGCACTCGCGCGGGCACAGTTTGCAGCGAACCATCTTGCCGGGCAGTTTCTCGTAAAACCGCGCCTCGACCCTGAAGCGGGAATCGTCTTCCTCTGCCGCCGCCCACGCCCGCACGGGAATGGCAATGGAGTCACGGGCAAGGGCCATGAGGCAGGCCGCCGCGCATGGAAACGCAAGCATTTTGAGGAACACTCGGCGATCCGGCAACTCGCTGAGAAGGGCCGCTGACCGGGGAATGGCGAGCGGCGGCAGGGCATCGATGCGGGCTTCGCACTCCGAGAAAACGGGCAGCGGGCACGCCGCGGAAACAGCAGGGGTATTCCCTTGACGGGGCATGAAACACCTCCCCATTTAGTACTTTTAGCACCAGTCGCGAGAAGTTTTCAGTGATGTAACGCACGCTGGATTGTGAAGAGGAGCCAGTCGAACAGGCGTCCAAGTCGCACAAACATCGGTGAATCCAGGGAAACGGGCGCGGGCAGGCTTCGTCAACGCCACTTGCAATGAATCCGGTTACTTCAGCGTGGCCTGTGACTCGGGCACAATTCTTAAAGTGACTGCGAACTGTCGTCCTACTTCTTCTTGCCGAACAGCCCGCCCAGGTTAGGAACCTTTCCCGGCACGACGCCTTGCAACGCACCGGTGGCGAGGCTTCCAGCCATTCCTCCGATGTCGGGAATGAATTTCGGGTCCGAGGTCGTGCCCTCAATTGCGAACGGGATGCCATTCTTGCCGCTGCCCACCGAGGCCACCTTGCTCAAGCCGCCCACCATACCTCCACTCAGGTTCGCCAGCATCTTGAAGTTAAGCGCTCCTGCCGGGCTTACCGTACCGGCTCAGGTAAACGTGCCGGTCATACCCATCTTCCAGTGCACGAAGAGATCCGCTCGCTCCGTGACAAGCCGTTGAAGAAAATGGCTCGCACGGACCTTGTGGTCCTTAAAGCGTTTGAACTTTCGTATCACCCAGGCCAATATCGTCTGATTAACGTATCGGAGCACGGGGTACAGCGCCGATGGGGCATATCGCCCGTAGTACTCGATCCAGCCCCGGAGGAGTGGATTGAACTGTCGGGCAATGTCGTCCAAAGACAGCTGAGTTTGATGACGAATATTCAAGTCCCGAATCGCCGACCGCATGGCTTTCATCGCCGAGGGGCTAACCGCGGGATTGAATCCGCAGAACAGCATGTTGTCCCAGCCACGTCTAACCAGACGGGGCCGGAAGCAGTACCCGAGAAAGTCAAATTTGACGTTCGGATACGTGCCTTTGCGTTTCCCGTCTTTGCAGTAGACGATCTTAGTTTTTGTCGAATGCAGCTCTAGGCTGCACTCCGCCAGGCGGGCTTGAAGTTCGGCCTTGAGGGCTTGTGCTTCTTGCTCGCTGCGGCAGTGAACCAGCCCATCGTCGGCATACCGACACCACGGGAGGTCCGGGTGGGTCCGCGCCATCCAGAGATCGAACGCATAGTGGAGGAAAGTGTTCGACAAAATTGGGCTAACCACACCGCCTTGCGGCGTACCGCGACTTCGCTCAATTCTGGTTCCATCTTCCTGTACCATCGGCGCTGTCAGCCATCTTTCGATGTACAACAATGCCCATTTACACGTCACATGTCTTCGAATGGCCCGCAGCAGAAGCTCATGGTCAATGTTGTCAAACAGGCCCTTGATGTCAAACTCTAGCACCCAATCGTACTTCCAACACCGCTCTCGCGTGACCCCAACGGCGTCAAGTGCCGATTTTCTCGGCCGGTAGCCATAGGAATCGGCCAGAAATACGGAGTCTAGATTTGGCTCAATAACTTGCTTGACCACCATCTGCGCCATGCGATCCGCTACCGTGGGCACACCTAAAATCCGCTGTCCTCCAGACTTTTTAGGAATGGAGACGGCACGCACCGGCGGAGGAAAGTAGGTTCCCGAGCTCATCCTGTTCCAGATCTTGTAGAGATTGCCCTTCAAGTCGGCTTCGAACTGCTCGATCGTCTGACCATCCACGCCGGCCGCTCCTCCATTGGATTTGACCGCTTTGTAGGCTTCGTACACCTGTTTCTTACCGATGTTGAACGGCTTGCCTGTCGCACGCATCGAGGTCCTCCTGTTGCCAGTTGCTTCGCTCGTACGACTGCCTGACCCGACCCCTTCGCTCCAGCCCCATTACGAGCTTTCTTCGCTACTGCGAGTCGGTCCGCCCCAGTGCTCCGCATCGGTACGCTGGCCTCGCGGTTTTCGCCGCTTGGGCTTCTCCCTTGGCATCAGAGCGACTGGTTCCTGCAGTTCCGCGCCACAGCCTGCATCCGCTTCACGCCCCCTCTACGCCGGTCGCCGTCCGCTCCGTCATCAGGCACCCAGCGGACTTGTCCCAGGAGGACCATACGCTCCTGGTTTCGACGACACTTGAGATCTTAACGACGCGTCTTCGAAGGGTTCACTTTCGTTCGTCTCTCGGATGCTCACCTGCACGAGTTTGTTCTCGCACTTTTACTCCAACGCTCACTACCACGGCCTTTTACCGCAGCAGCTTGGAGTGGTTTGAGATCTGTTCCTGAAAACCGATCCCGAGGGGCCTTCCCTCATCTATCGCGCAGCTTCATCCGCACGGTTGGTTAGTTCATGTTGAACTCCTTAGCCGTGTGCTTCTGCAGCACACTATGGTCAAGAATCTCAAACGCTTTGAAAAGGCTTGGTTTCCGTTCGCGAGATCTCGGGCTTTGCCACAAACGAAGTTGAACTGGGCGGCCGAAAGCGCCGTCACCTTTCATGTAGCGTCGCGCCAAGCGGTGGAGTTCGTCATAAACGATGGGAGTCAGGCGGTCGAGAGCAGCTCGATCTCCATCACTCCAGGCCCGGAGAAACTCGGTCACCTCGCCACCAGGTGGCGTTCCGGCCTCTTCGTGTGGTGGTGTGGATTTCCGCATTGCAACTATGTCAGGACCCTCGCCCGCTCATGCGGTCTCTTCACGAAAAGCAATGCCTGAATGATAGTTCTGTCCCGCCGTTTGCGCCTACTTATATGAGACCGATAAAAGCCGCTCGGCGCAACCCTTTGCCCGGGCGCATGAATGAGGAGGCAATATGAAATCGAGAATATGCACGTGGATAGTAGGAATCAGCTTATTTGCTGCGCTGGCAATGCCAACTTTGCTGGGCGCGCAGGAACCGTCAACCACACAGGCTTCACGCTCTGTTCGGTACACGATCACCGACCTGGGCACGCTCGGAGGCAGCTTCAGCCTGGCCTATGGCATCAACGACAACGGACAGATCGACGGATTCTCCACGTTGCCCGGCGACGCCGTTGAACATTCCTTTGTAATCGAGAAAGGGGTGATGACCGACCTTGGGACGCTGGGGGGACCGAACAGCGAGTCGTTTGCCAACCTGAACAACGCGATACAGGTTGCGGGCACGGCCGAGACTTCCGTGACCGATCCCAACAATGAGAATTTTTGTTCGTTTGGCACCAACCTGATCTGCCTCGGCTTCGTCTGGCAGAACGGGATCATGACGCCGTTGAGCACGCTTGGCGGCACCAACGGCCAGGCCGCTGCCATCAACAATCGCGGCCAGGTCGCCGGATATTCTGAAACCTCC
>Ga0208034_1001031_pt1 | contig 18558 bp, 18 predicted proteins | sample June2015DPH_8_10_FD_184699 | JGI IMG/M metagenome (GOLD analysis project Ga0208034, IMG submission 184699) | Peatland microbial communities from SPRUCE experiment site at the Marcell Experimental Forest, Minnesota, USA - June2015DPH_8_100... | ecosystem: Environmental > Terrestrial > Soil >...
TGGGATTGCGAGTCACGTTGCAGTGCAGGATCCGACGCCGGTCGTGGCCGATCACGAAGAAGCAGTACAGAATGCCGAAGGTCAGTGTCGGCACCGTGAAGAAGTCCATCGCTGCGATCGCCTCGCGATGATTACGAAGAAAAATCAGCCAGCGCCTGGCGGGATCGGGAGGTCTTGGGGCTCGCCGAGCCCAGCGCGAAACCGTTGGTTCCGATAGATCGAAGCCGAGCTTGAGCAACTGCCCATGAATGCGGGGCGCTCCCCAAGTTGGATTTTCCGCAACCATTTGAAAAATTAAGCCTCGAATTTCTTTGCTCACCGGCTTGCGACCGCCCCTCGACTTGGCTCTTGAAAGCCATTTCCAATACAGCCGAAAACCGGCACGATGCCAGCCGACAACGGTTCTGGGTGTCACCTGGATGAGAGGTTCCTTCCATCGAGCCCAGCACTTTCGCAATACGACCCAGAACAGCTTGTGTGCCGCCGTGAGTCGCCGGCGAGGGCGCGGGCGTGAAGAGCGAGCAACTGCTGACGCCGGGCAAAATTTTCGAGGATGATATCCTCGCGGGACCTGAATGCACCAACAACCCAGCCGAGGAAGTGCCGGAGCCATACGATCATGCCCAGAATCTTACCGGAACGTTGCCAATCGAGCTTGGCGCCAAGTCATTGATATTGCGGGTGTACGATGTTTTGATGAATGACGGGGCATCACGGGCAGCGGTGCGCTCAATCACTGACATACAGCAAGAGAACGGATAGTTTACACAGTAGGTGATTGTGACCGGTGCTACTGGTCAACGTATCGATTTGGGCGCCGTGTCACCTGTATAGCTGCGATGGCAAAGAGCTGCCTACGGAGTTCTGTCCTTAACATGGGCGGTTGCCGCGGGCCTTCTTGGCCGGGCTGGCGATCCGGAAGTCAAGGAGGCCGCCTTGAAGATCCTCAAGCTCCCTAAGGAGGAGCTAGATCTTTTCGCATCGGTCGTGCAGCAATTCGGCGAGCTGCATGCGCCCGTCCAACACGACGGCAAGTATGTTTTCAAAAGGCTGACGCGATGGTCGGAGGCACGGTTGGAATACGACCGGACCATCCTACCACCCAAAAAGTATTTCCTTCCTCCACGTGAAATCCTCTTTCGTTACAGCCCTGAGGCGGGCTTTGAGTCCTGCACGGACGGATTGGATAAGCGCATCATTCTCTTCGGCGTGCATGCCTGCGATGTTTTCGCCCTGAACATTCTCGATCGCGTATTCGCGGGAAGGTACGACGATCCCTACTATCAGAGCCGCCGGAAAAACATCGTTGTCATCGGGATCGACTGTACGCCCGATGAGCACTGCTTCTGCCGGTCCATGCGGGCGGATTTTGTGGACCGCGGCTTCGACCTCTTCTTCTACGACACAGGCGAGTGTTACCAAGTCCTGGTGGGTAGCGCACTCGGTGACGACATGGTGCTTGCCGCCGGCAGCGTCTTCCAAGCCGTGGATGCCGCGGACATTGAGAACTACAAGCGGCGCTCTGCGGACAAGCGCTCCGCCTTCGAACTGGAAGTCGAGATTCGCGATCTTCCCGAGATCTTCGAGATGGAATACCAGAGCGAGATCTGGAAAGAGCTCGGCGAAAAGTGTCTGTCATGCGGCAGTTGCAGCATAGTGTGTCCCACCTGCTACTGCTTCGATGTAGCTGATGCCGTGGAATTGGGATCGCGCGCGGGCACTCGCGCGCGATCCTGGGACTCGTGTCTGTTCGCTAATCACGCGCTGGTGGGAAGCGGCGAAAACTTTCGCGGGCCGCGCGCCAGCCGCATCAAGTTCCGCTTCTACCACAAACAGCGTGGCTTTGTCGCTGAATACGGGCGGCCGAGCTGCGTCGGCTGCGGACGTTGCATCAGCGCATGTCCGGTGGGCATCGACGTGGTGCAGGTGATCGACCGGCTAAGAGGGGTTCAAGATGTTGCTAGCCACTGAAATCGCACCCGATCGTCCCGTCCTGCGCGACAACCCATACCTCCCGCACATGGCGCGCATCGTGCGCATTTATCCGATGGTAGAGGGCAACTACCTCTTCACCATGCGCTTTCTGGACGAGCATCGGGCACGCGCCTTCCGGCACCAGCCAGGCCAATTCATCATGTTGAGTGTTCCGGGTGTGGGCGAGATGCCCATCTCCATTTCCTCCTCTCCCTCGCGCCCCGAGGTTCTGGAACTGTGCGTACGCCGCGTGGGGCGGGTCACGAGTGCGCTGTATCGGCTGCGCGCCAATGACGTGGTTGGAATACGCGGCCCTTACGGTAATGGCTACCCCATACAGGTTATGAAGCACAACGACATCCTGCTGGCCGCCGGAGGCTTGGGGATGGCGCCGTTACGCTCCTTGCTGTGGTACGCCCTGGATCACCGCGACGAGTTCCAGAACATCACGTTGATGTATGGCGCTAAGCGGCCGGAGGAGATGCTATTCCGCGAGGAACTGCTGGCCCTGGTGGGCCGCGCGGACATCAACTGCCTGCTGACGGTCGACGCAGATCCTTCGGGAGCCTGGAAAAACTATGTTGGCTTGCTCCCCAGTTTGTTCACCTATGCCCAGATCGAACCGCTTCGCACGTACGCGGCGGTCTGCGGGCCTCCCGTGGTCTATAAGTTCGTTCTGCGGAAGCTGCTGGAACTCGGCTTCCCGAAGAACCGCATTCTGATGTCGCTGGAGCGGCGCATGAAGTGCGGGATAGGGAAGTGCGGGCATTGCAGCATCGGCTACAAGTACACGTGCCTGCATGGCCCAATCTTCACCTATTGGGACGCAATCAACCTGCCGGAGATGATCTGATGAGCAAGCCTACCGTGGGAATCTTCGGGCTCACGGGTTGTGCTGGAGATCAACTCGTGATTTTGGATTGTGAAGACCAACTCCTGGACCTCGTCTCGCTGATCGATATTCGGGACTTCCTGATGGCATCTTCGGAGAACGATGACGTCTGTCCGCTCGACATTGCGCTGGTGGAAGGCGCGGTTCTGAGCAACAAGGATGCCGAGAGGCTTCAGGCGATTCGGAAACGGGCAAAGATTCTGGTGGCGCTTGGCACCTGCGCCGTGTGGGCCGGGGTTGCGGCCATGGACGGCAGCGCCGATCGCCGGGAACGACTGGTGGAGGTCTACGGCGAGACAGGTCTCAGTTACGATTCCGTACCGGCACAGGCGCTCCATGAGATCGTGAAGGTGGATCTCAACGTTACTGGTTGTCCAATCGAGAAGGATCATTTTCTTGCGGCCGTCGCCAATCTACTGAATGGAGACGCCCCGATCTATCCCGAGTATCCGGTTTGCACCGAGTGCCGCATGCTGGAGAACAACTGTCTTCTGATCGAGCGCGGCGAGCTGTGCTGCGGGCCAATCACTGCCGCCGGTTGCAAGGCGCGCTGTCCCAACTTGCGCGTTCCGTGTGTGGGTTGCCGTGGTCCGGTCGGCGATGCCAATTCATCATCGCTGCTGGCGAAGTTCGAGGAGAAGGGTTTTGACCGGCATGATGTCGCCGCCCGGCTGCGGACATTCGCGCCCCAGGGAGGTGCACAGTGAAGACCGTTGTCATCGAGCACCTGGCCCGGGTCGAAGGCCATGGCGGCATTACGGTCGAACTGCAAGGCGACACGGTCAGCGACGTACGCTTCGACGTATTTGAAGGCGCCCGTCTGCTGGAGTCGCTGGTCCGCGGGAAGCGATACGATGAGGTGGCGCCGATCCTGTCCCGCATCTGCTCCATCTGTTCCGTGGCGCATTCCCTGACGTCGCTGAAGGCCACCGAAAACGCGTTTGGAATCCGCATAAGCCCTCAGACGGAGCAGCTTCGCGAGCTTCTGTATAAGGGCGAGAACATCCAAAGTCATGCGTTACACCTTTTCTTCCTCGCATTACCAGACTACCTGAACCGTCCGAGCGCGACCGCTCTTGCGGCGGACAAGCCAGACGCAGTTCTGCTCGGATTGCGACTGAAGAAACTGGGAAACCTGATCCAGGAGACCATCGGCGGGCGGGCTATCCATCCGGTTAACGCCGTGCCGGGAGGCTTTGCCACGGTGCCAACGCTCGACCAGTTAATCGAATTGCGCAATGCACTCACCGAAGGAATGCAGGACTGTGTCGCCGTCATCGATGTGATGACTTCCCTTCCGCCAGCGGACTTTTGCCACGACCATACGGTCTATGCTGCCCTGCTTTCGCCGAATGCCGACAGCTATTACGCCGGCGATGAAGTAATGGTCGCTTCCAGTGGGGACCGCTCCATCATGCGCGCTGCTGAGTACAAGAAGCTGACGAACGAAGAATCTGTGCTGCACTCGCACGCCAAACACAGCACGTTTCGCGGGAGACCGTTCATGGTCGGCGCGTTGGCTCGCCTGACAGTCAACCCGCATCGCTTGACCGGCAACCTGGCGGCAGCGATGGAGCGCCTCAAGCTGCAATTGCCAGCAGGCAATCCCATGGACAACAACAAGGCTCAGTCTCTTGAGTTGGTCAGCGATGTGGAGCGAGCATCGGAGATTGTCGAGCACCTGCTGCAGCGTGGGGTGCAGGACGAGCGTCCGGCAGAAGTGCACGTTCGCGCGGGAACTGGCACTGCAATCACGGAAGCTCCACGTGGGCTTCTTATCCACTGCTACACCTATGATGCTGACGGTAGGATTATGGCGGCCGACGTAATTACGCCAACCGCCTTGAACGCCGCCAGCATGGAACAGCATTTTCGTAGTGTGGCGGAACAGTCTGCGGGATGTGAGGACGCCGACATTGAGAAGCGGCTGGAAATGGTGGCGCGTGCTTACGATCCATGCATTTCCTGCTCCGTGCATCTGGTGCGCAGATCATGAAACCAGTCCTTGCCATCGGTCTCGGCAATCCGCTGATGGGCGACGACGGGGTCGGGTGCGTCGTGGCGGAGCGGTTGGCCAGCGACTCGCGGCTTCCCGAATACGCGGAAGTTATCTGCGGCGGATCAGATTTGCTGGGATGCGCCGGGCAGATGGAGGGGCGGAGCAGGGTCCTTGTCATCGACGCCATACAACGGGATACCGAGCTGGGCAGCGTTGTGACATTTGAAGGCGCTCGGTCCGGGCTTGACGAGCACCAAGATCACGCTCATCACCTTTCTGCTATCCAGGCAATCAGGCTTCTTGAAATGATCAGGTCCATCCGCTGCACGCTGCTCGGCATTTCGATTTCATCCGTCGCGCTCGGGACCGGCTTATCACCTGAGCTCGACGCCGGGATACCGGCGATCCTGAACCGGGTCCTTCAGGAGTTGGGCCGTCCATTGGAGGTGCTATGACTCTGATCATCGCCATTCTCCTTGTGCTGGGTTTGGTGGGCTGGGGCTGCTGGCGAGCGGGGCACGCTTATCTGAAGTTCCATGGGAAGCGGATCGTCACTTGTCCGGAAACGAAGCAGCCGGCTGCGGTGGAGCTGGCAACCTGGCAGGTCGCCGTTACAGCTCCCTTTCGAAGCCCAGAGCTGCGCCTTCGGGACTGCTCCCGATGGCGTGCGCGGGCGCCTTGCGATCAGGTATGTTTGGCGCAAATTGCAGCGTCGCCGGAAGAATGTCTGGTGCTTACCATCCTATCGAAATGGTACGACGGCAAAGCGTGCAGTTGCTGCGGAAGACCAGTGGGAGAGATTGGCCGGTGGCAGCACATGCCCTGCCTGATGAGCCCCGACCTGCGACTCTTCGAATGGAAGGATATTCCGAGCGAAGAGATCCCTATCGTGCTGGGAACTCACGCGCCCGTTTGCTGGAGGTGTCTTGTTGCTGAGACTCACATCTCCTGATCCGGCGATGTTCGGTAGCATCGTCCGGTTGGCCAGATTTTCTCAGGCCTCCAGTTCCTTCGACTTGAGGGAACGGTGGCCTTTAATCGCGCTAGGTAACGTCCCGGACCACGACGCCGGGGCGCGGAGCCTGGCGGGAGTGGAGGCTTAAATGTCCGCAAAAGTGCTCGTGATCGACGACGATTCCGACTTCCGGGCGGCAGTGAAATCGCTCCTCGAAAGTCATGATTACAGCGTGCTTGAGGCCTCGTCCGGACACGAAGGGTTGCAGATGGTGGTGGAGCACAAACCCGACGTGATCCTCGTCGACATCATGATGGAGTCGAGCGTGGAAGGGTATGGCGTCACACACTCTCTCAAGTATCGAGATGAATATGCTGAATTCCGCAACATCCCGATCTTTATGATTTCTTCCATCGATCAAGCGCCGGACGATCTCTTTCAGATGTCGCCTGAGGCCGACTTGATCCGGCCGGACGGGTACCTTACCAAGCCGCTCAATATTGAACAGCTCTTGCGGCTTCTGGAAAAGGCGGTTGGGACGACAAAGGCCGTTAGGGCTTGAGTGTCTGCGAGTCTCTTGGCGAGGGAATTGGAGGACGGAGGGATGACGGAGCGCGCGCCGGAAAAGGTCGTCGTAATCGACGACGACGCTACGATGCGGCTTTCGTGCAGAAAGATCTTGGCCAAGATGGGGCTTCAGGCCGAGACCTTTGAAGACGGCGCTCGCGGACTCGACGGCGTGGCAACGGCAAAACCGGCCATGGTCATCGTCGATCTCAAAATGCCGGGGATCAGCGGGATGGAGGTAATTTCCCGCGTCCACGAAATCGACCCCCATATCGTCATCGTCGTGATTACAGGGTACGCGACCATCGACACTGCCGTGGAGGCGGTGAGATGCGGGGCATACGATTTCCTGCCGAAGCCATTTTCGCCGGATGAGCTGCGATTAATCGTCAATCGCGGGCTGGAGCGCCGGCGGCTGGCAATGGAATCCCAGCAATACGAGATTGAGCGAACCCTGCTCAAACGGCGCTTTGTTACCTTCGTCTCCCATCAGCTTCGAACACCGCTGGCCGCCATCTATCAGTATCTGGATGTCCTGAAGCATCTTGAGGGGGAAGACGATGTCATGCGGTTGCGACGGCGGGAGTGGCTTGATCACTGCCTCACGCGCATCCAGGAGCTGCAGAATCTGATCAGCGACTGGCTGACCCTAGCGCAAGTGGAAGGCGGAACCCTGTCCAAGGAGCGGATCAAGGTCGACCTCAATTGCGTTATTTCCGACACCCTGAAGGCATACGAACAGACTGCCTCGGCTCAAAGCGTCTCACTGACAGCTCAGCTCCCGGACAACTGCCTGTTTGTGTGGGGCGATCGCAACTGCTTGAACGTCCTGTTTGACAACCTGATCACTAACGCCATCAAGTACAACAAACCGGGTGGAACGGTGACGGTTTCAGGCAGCGAGGCACGCGGGGAAGTCGTCATCACGGTTGCTGACAGCGGCGTTGGGATTCCGGAGAAATACCGCCCTTTCCTTTTCGAGGAATTTTTTCGCGTCAAGGACGACTCCGTGAAGAAGACCGCGGGAACAGGTCTGGGGCTGCATATCTCCAAGAGGATCGTTTCGGAAATGGGTGGAAGCATCCATGTCGATAGCGAGGTTGGCGTTGGATCCACCTTCTACGTGTGCTTGCCGGCCTGGCGCGAGCTGGTTGGTGCGACCGAGGGGCAAAACGATGCGGGACGAGAAGCGAATATTGATTGTCGATGACGACCACGACTTTGTTGAAGCGATCTCGTGTTTTCTCGAATTGAATGGTTTTAGTGTGTTGCGGGCGCACAACGGCGCTGAGGGCATAAGGCTGGCGAAGACGAAACAGCCGGACCTCATCCTGATGGATATCATGATGAACGAGAGGACTGAGGGCTTCTTCACGATTCACGAGATTCGCCGCGATCCGGCCTTGAAGAGCGTGCCAATTTTCGTTCTCAGTTCGTTTTGCACGCGGCTGCCGGACTTCGAAATCCCCTCGAGCGGTGGCTGGCTGTCTCACGACATGTTCTTCACCAAGCCAGTGGACACGGTTCAGTTGCTGGAAAAGATCCGCCAACGTGTTGGCATAGCGGTATGAAGGCACGGATAAGATGCGCCTGGACAGACCACGGCTGTCGCTCAAGGCAAGGTTGATCTGGAGCTACCTGATCATCCTGGGAGCCGGAGGATTAGTCACGTCGTTGGTTGGCTCATGGATTGTGAGTTCCACGATCATGATGCAGGCGCGCCAGGCGGTTGATGATGACTTCGCGACCACGAGAATGGTCTATGAACAGCAGCTCCAGGCGCTGAAACTGTCGGTGGAGTTTGCCGCGGCCGGTCCCGCGATACAGCATTATCTGGCCGGCGGTGATGCCGAGTCTCTTTCGACCTATCTGGAGCATGTTCGCCAGGACGCAGGCTTCGATTTTCTCAGCCTCACGGACGCAAGGGGACATATTGTGTTCCGGGCCTCGCAACCCGTCCATGCACAGCAGGACGTTTCTTCAGTGAGTGTCGTCAGAGCCGCGCTTGCAGGCGAAGTGGCTGCTGGGACGGAGATTGTTCCTACGGGGTTGGTTGGCAATGAGAATCCTTCCTTTCGCGCCCCAGTTCACTTCGATGCGGATGCGGGCGAGGGTCCAGGGATGGCGCTGGTGGTGGCCGCGCCCGTAGGCGTGTCTTCTGCGCAGCCGGTGGGAGCCCTTTGCGGGGGCATTCTTCTGAATGGAAACTTCGCGATCGTGGATCGGGTGTGGAAACTCCTCTTCCGCGGCGCGCACTTCGAGGATGTGGATATAGGATTGGTCACGATCTTCGAGAGAGATGTTCGCGTCTCGACCAGTATGAGAACGACCGCGGCCGACCGCGCCGTCGGCACACGCGCACCGCCGGAGGTAAGCGAGGCCGTACTGAGGCGCGGTGAGCTCTGGAGTGGCCGGGCCTTTGTGATGAAACACTGGTACATCGGCGAATACGCTCCAATCCGCAACTATGCCGGCGAGGTGATAGGAATGCTCGCCGTTGGCAGACTCGAGAATACCTACACGTCCGTCCGCGACCGCGTGATTCTGTCTTTTTTTGGCATTGCCACAGCAGGCTTTCTTCTAATCCTGGGTATCACGTACTACATGATCCACAACATCACCCGCCCCATCAGCGAGATGGTCGCCGCTACGCAAAACATCACCGTCGGACGGTTCGACCAGGAAGTGCGATCAAATTCATCTGGGGAGATTGCACTGCTGGCAGACTCCTTCAACGCCATGCTCAAAAGCCTCCGCCAGATGAAGGCCGATCTGGAGGAGTGGGGTCGAACCCTCGAGGAAAAAGTGAAGCAGCGGACCGAGGAGCTCGTGGCCATGCAGGCCCGGGTGGCGCAATCGGAGAGGCTTGCCTCGCTCGGCATGCTGGCGGCTGGCGTCGCGCACGAGGTCAACAATCCGCTCGGCGGTATCCTGGCGCTTACGAGCCTTACCGTCGAAGACATGCGTAAGGAAGATCCGAACCGCGAAAACCTGGAAGAAGTGATTCGCCAGACCGAGCGATGCCGCGACATTGTTAAGGGGCTACTCGAATTCTCCCGGCAATCGAAAGGCAATACGGAGGCGGTCGATCTTAACAAGGTCCTTCAGGACACGCTGTCGCTGATCGGAAAACAGGCGCTCTTCTTCAACATCGACGTGGTTTGCCGGCTCCAGCCGGGACTACCCCCAGTAATCGCTGACCGTTCCCAATTCCAACAGGTATTCATCAATATGCTGATGAACGCGGTTCAGGCGATGAACGAGCGAGGTACCATCACCATTGAGACTCGCCATAACAGTGCCGACAATTCTGTCGAGGTGGCGATCTCCGATACCGGCCGGGGCATACCATCCGAATACATCAACCGCATCTTCGATCCCTTCTTTACCACCAAAGCAGGCGGTCAGGGTACTGGACTCGGCTTGTCGATCGCTTATGGAATCGTGACCACCCACGGCGGAAGCATCTCTGTCCAGAGTGAGGCCGGCAAGGGAAGCACGTTTACAATCCGCATCCCGGCCGCGGTCCCGGTCAGGTCGGAGCTATAGCTTGATCTCTAGGAAAATCAAAAACTCAGATCCTGCAGGCTCCGATGTCAGGTAAGGCTTTGGATTCGTCTTTTGTAACTTGGAGGCCCGGGACAAGCGACTCAAAGACGGTATAGGTCGGTATAGAGATGAATCTGCAATTGCTCGCAGAGTTGTTGTAGCATTCGGCAGAGAGGGGCGTCGATTCGAAGGACTAAAGCTTCGCCCTGCGGCTCACAGTTGGCAGGAGCCGTGCGTCAAGTGCAAACCATAATCGTCTATTGTCCGGCTCTCGGAAGAGTCCTGACGGGCACAGGTTGTCGGCGCCCAACCCATTGCATAGGATTGCCGAATTCATCGATGAGCGGATCAACCCCAAAGTGCTGCTTGAGCAAATCAGCCCAGCCCTGACGTGGAGGCTTGGGGCGTGGGTGCTGACCGAGAAGCGCAAACACGGCAGCTGAAGTTAGCCTCTTCGTCCGTGGTGCTAGCAAGCCGTAATAACGCATGGAGTGCTGGTATCGGTCCAAAACGTGGGGAGAGAGCATAGCCACAAACTCCGCTGGCGTGCAGCTTGTCTCCTGGAAGGTCTTCGTCCTCGTGTCTTTAGCCAGGTAAACCACTTCATCCTCGGTCACCTTGAGAATGCGGTTTTGGGCAATGGGAAGCCGGCGGATGTAGCGCCCAGCGTAGCCCAAGAAGTGTTTCTTGGACATTGTTGGGGTGACGTGGATGTGCCAATAATCCCGCCGCACCTCCTCGTGGATGAGATCGTTGAACTCCTCAGGCAGGTGGAACTTCCGAAGCAGCCCATCCCGATTCGCCTTCCAGAGATACGCGGTGACCGCAAACCGCCATAGAATCATTATCTGCTCACGGTCAAACTCCAACGGTTCCACCCACCTGGCTTCGGCTGGTTTCAGTCCACCGGCAGAAACCATCATGTGAAGATGTGGAAAATGGTTGAGATAGCCACCGAAAGTGTGTGGTATGACGATTATGTGCAAGCGTACTTGATACAGGTTCCACGCCCACTGCTGGAGCACCGCAGCACCCAGGGCCGGCAAATCGTGTTGTAGATGCCGATGGGCTTTAAAGACCGGCCAGAAGACCTTGGGCATGGTGAGAACAATGCCAACGAAAGATATATCTGGTAGCGCGGCCCACTGCTCTTCCAGCCAAAGCAGCGTCGCGCGGTTTCCGCAGCTCGGGCAGCACTTCGATTTGCAGGTGTGGTCGAAGACTTTCTCACCCGCAGCGGATGCATAGACTTCACCTCCCAGGGCAGGCGTTCGGCACGCACATACCTTGCGAAAATTGTCACGCACGGCGGCGCGTTCGGCTGGATGATCCCACTCGTGTTGGGTCAACTCGAAAATCTTCTTCAACGGACTCTCATTGTGTTTCATGGCTGCAGTTCCCCTTGGCTTTCCAAGGCTTGCAAAAGCTCATCTGAAAGCAGAATGACCTTACCTGTGGTTCGAATCGCGCCAATGAGGACGGAGGTCTTTCGCTCTGTATCCATTGTTGCCAACGCGCTTCCGATTCGCTGAATGTCGAGCTGTCCTGTCGCTGTCGGATGTGCGATCCGACGCCGATGTAGGAGCGAATCGATCGTCCTAGTGATTCCAGACATACTTCGGTACAGCGTAAGTTGGTCTAGCTGTTTTTCGGGGTTCCGCAGCCAAACAGAGGCACAATGAATGCTCACCTCACCCTCGCGAAGCGCCTCAAGCAGTTCCGGGCGCCCCGTTTGGAGCAGCCTCCTGACCTTGGCCAGGGTGCCTTCGGAAACGCCTGCCAACGCGGCGATCTCTCGTCGGCAATCTATAGTCTGAGCTTCCGGCAAAGTTGTCGAACCCTTGAATTGCCCCCCTAATCTCTGGTTCTGTCGTGCACGCTCACGAAATGATGGTTCGTAATCCAGCGCGAGGACTATCCGACAATAGGGATTCAGTTCCTGGTCCTTGTGAGAGTGCTGGATAATCCACAACAGGGCTTCCGGTTCATCGAGGTCGTACTCGAGACAACGGACTCGCGCAAGCCCCCTTCTGCGAGCCAGTTCACATATCTCATGGCCCTTCAGAATCGTTCCATCTCTGGTAATTGACACTGGGTCAAGCTTCGACGGGTTCCAGCTTGCAGCAAGCGCTGAGAGCCGAGCCACCGATAGGCGCAGATTGTGCTTTATCCAACAAGGATGAGGATGTAGCTCCGAAGGGGATCTCATCACGAGCTGGTAGGGGGCGGTGCCAGGCGTCTCTCCCGTCGTGAACCGACTCTCTTCGGTCGATATGCTGTTTATGGCTTGTAAAGTGTTCACACCCTAAAAGGGCGAAAACTCGGCCGGGAAAGAAAGTTTCTGGCGAAAACTCCCTTAACCCCTTGATAAATGGGCGGAAACAAACTTGAGAAATTCTGTTTGTGTCGGGAGAAAACTCGCCTACGTGTGAAAAGAACGGCCAAGGCTAATTTTGAAACAAGCTTTATATCCGAGGTCCTTCACGAACGGCACGGGATCGGCGGATATGCCGAAGTGCTTTCGAAGTATTTTTCGTATCTCCTGGATTTGCTTCTCAACCTTGGTCCATGGGAGCCCCGCGTCCTTTTCATCTCTGATGACACCCTCCGCTGCCAGAGCACGCAGGATTTTCCACGCTTGATTTGGGTTTTCGTTCCTACCGTCGGCAAAACCGAAATCAGCATAGTTGCGGGTTTCCCTGTTTCCGCCGTTGCGAATCTGAACACGCTCGTCGCTCAGGAACACAATCTCGATGGCTTCCCAAGCTGCCTCCTGTGCAGTGCTCAATTGGGAAGGCGTGTCACTTACCGTAACACCTTCCGGTTCTACTACAGTCTCTCGTTGTTGGGGAGGCGAGGCAGGAGATGCCGGCAACACTGATGAAGCCTCTGGAGTGGATTGAAGTGCGGATGATGGCGCACGCTGTACCAATGGGGCAACCTGATCCCCCGTCGGTGGTTGTGCCGGAGGATCTGGAGGCAGCCCGCTGGCAACTCGCATTGCACGAGCTTCGAGTTCATTAGCGCGGGCCATCACGGCGACGGCCTCATCAATTCTGGGAGCCAGATGGTGCAGCTTGTCGTACCAAGCTTCGTAGACCTGCCGTCTTACATGCAGGCAGGAATTTTTCTGACTCACCCTGAGGTCACGGCGCTTTTCCAGGGGCGAACCCACAGCGCAAAGAAGTAGCTCTAGAAGCGGGGATACCGTGTAATCACGGCTGCCAGAGGGCCTGTCCCCCATGATGAAAGGTTCTATGCAATACGCCCACACAGCCCGATCAAAATCTGCCGATGGCACCTTGCCCCGGTCCTTATATGCATCACAACAGCTGTCGTACAGGCGCTGAACCCAGATTTCGGCGCGCTGTGCCATTATTTCCGTGAGTTGCCAAGGAACTGGCGGCTTACTTTGGAATTCGGCTAGCGAATGGTCGTTCGAGATTTCTTTTTGGGTGTTTTCCACGAAGTGAAAAGTTTTCTGGTAGACCGCGGAACTGATCTCTTCCCAAATCCTTACGTCATAGGCTAGGCGCGTAGACAAGATGCCCCTTCCCGAGTGACCTTCCCGCGTCCCGTGAATTGCGTGTAAGGCGAGCGCGGGAAGGATCCCGCCTTGTCGCTGCTGGTGGCCTACCGGCAGCCGTCCGGTTCATCAACGAGATTTCGTCAACCGCAACAAAAGTTCTTTAGATTTCTTTCGTATCAAGTTTTCAATAGTTTACGAGAGCTTTCGCCGAAAAGTCGATACGTGCGGCGACTTTTCGCCCTTATAGGGTGTGAGCGAGAACATCATGATGCAATTGCCAAAAAGGGATTCTCCCGAACGGCAAGTTTCCGCCTGTGATTGCCAGCGAGGAGCCTGCAATGCACAAGACAACGAAATCCTGACAAGCGATGGTGGAGGAGGGCAGCCGTGACACCAGAGCCATTTGTATCCGCTGAAGAAGCCGCACGCTTCCTTTCCATCAACCGCAGATACTTGCTGACGCTTGCCCGAGGGGGCATCGCCGGAGCCTACGCCATTGGGAACGGGCGCATGCGCAAGATCTGGGTCTTCCGGCTCTCGGAACTAGCCATTGCCGTTGAGGCACAAAGCCGCCTGATCCTAAAACCCCAAGAATGCGTTACGATGCGATCAGGCAGTCTCCGCGCTGAAAGGAGCACATGAGCTATCAGCGTGGATCACTGAAGAAATTGCCTCGCAGGGGAGGAGAAACCTGGGTGCTGCGATACCGGGTCACCAAGGCGGACGGCAGGCGAGTCGAGAACGTCTTGTCCATAGGCCTTGTGCGCGACTTTCCGAAGGAGAAGGACGCTTGGCGAGAAGTCGATCGGCTGGGCCTCCTCGTTCGCGTCAACGAAGATACCAGCAACGTTCGCATCCACTTCAATACCCTGGCAGAGCACTACCTCAAAGCCGATTTCGGCGAAGATGCGGTTCGTCCGAAGTCGGGAAATACCATCCGCATCGTCGAGCACTACGTCCGCGATTACCTGATTGCCCGCTGGGGTAACCAAATTGCGGAAGACATCAAACCCTTAGAGATTCAGCACTGGCTGAAATCCCTCAACAACACGGGGCTTGCATGGACCACCATCTCCAAGATCCGGGGCATCATGCACCGAGTCTTTAAAGTCGGTATCCTGCACGACCGCGTCTCCATCAACCCGGTCGAACACGTCGAAACACGCTGCAAGACCAACTACAAGGCAATCGTCATCACACCCACACAGACGCTTGCCATCCTTCAACTGCTCACTAATCCACTGCACTACGCTTTGGTCCTCACCTGCGCAGCGACGGCTCTCCGCTCGTCAGAAATTCTGGCGCTGCGCTGGGCCGACATTGTCTGGCTGGAAGGCAAGACACGGGTATCAAAGCGCTGGGCGAACGGCAAGGACGGCGAGACTAAGACCGAGGCGTCAGACGGCTATGTTCCGCTGCATCCGGTATTGGCCGAACACCTGCGCGAATGGCGCGTGCAGACGTCCTATGCGACGGAGACCGATTTCGTTTTTCCATCAGTCAGGGAAGGTGGAAAGAAGCCGCTTTATGCTTCAACCTTTGTCGCTGACTATCTGCGGCCCGCTGCACTCAAGGTAGGCATTTCCATCGCAGATGGCCAGCGCTTCGGCCTGCACAACCTTCGGCATTCGCTAAGCAATTGGCTTGTGAACAAAGCGAAGGTCCCGCCAAAGACGGTACAAGGAATCCTCCGCCACGCAAAGATCCAGACCACACTGGACCTTTACACGCAGGGGGACGGGGATGAAACACGAGCAGCGCAGGGTGAGTTCCTAGCAGCGATGGGGATGACAATCGAATGAAGTGTGGGTTGGATTGTGGGTTGCTAATTTCAAGCCATCATTCCATAAATCCTTTGGAATGATGGCGGGGTCGACGGGACTCGAACCCGCGGCCTCTGCCGTGACAGGGCAGCGTTCTAACCAACTGAACTACGACCCCGCTTTGCGCGGTTGTTGTCCCGCTCAGGGACGTGTCACCTGGTTTATTTCCTCGCCGGGTGACGGGCGTGGTGGGCAGTGCAGGACTCGAACCTGCGACCTCCTGCTTGTAAGGCAGGCTGTTGGAAACCGTTCCACCATTTCCTTGCAAACCCGCTACTGTAGCGGATTTCGCGAAAACAACCTGATTTCCGATGCCTTCCGAGCGGTTGCTTTCTGGTGGGCAGTGCAAGGCTCGAACTTGCGACCTTCTGGGTGTAAACCAGACGCTCTGACCAACTGAGCTAACCGCCCCATGCGTCGAGTCTATCATACATTCGCGGCATCCCGCCGGTGCTTCTTGTTCTGCGCGATGTAGGTTTTGAACTGCATCAGCAACGCTTCTTTCTGCGAGTCAGTCAAGTCTTGCCATCCGCGTTCCATTGACTCTAGTTCTGGATTCTTCCCAGCTACCTCAACCGTGAAGCCGACGAATTTCTTCGCGAGCTTGTCGGTGTCGATGAGACGCTGTGCTTCGGCCACGTCCATGTCCAATATCGGGGCGAGAGTGTTAATCATATATTTGGACGGTAGCGCCAGACCGCGCACCAGCTTGCGGATGTACTCGTAGGTTGAGCCGACCGCCGCGCTGAGTTCACGGATGGAAAGTTGCTTCTCGGCCATCTTGCCTTGCAGCATCTCACCGAATCGAGTTGCACTCTGCTCGAAATTTTCACGCGGTGCCACGGTGCAATTACAACGCACTTCTAGGCGGTTGTCAAGTACACTCGAAATTCGGTAGTGTCCTAACAGTGCGTTGATTTAGCTGGTCTTCTCAAAGTTGATCGTCGAGGACGCCAAGAGAGTCTGACCGAGTTGCCGTCCATAAGGTGTGTTGTCGAGTATGAAAGTGCAATTACTGAACACTGCATCCTGTAAAATTAGTGGCTTACCCGAGTAGTGAATCTCTACGCCTTCAAAGAATACGTGCCTCGCATACTTATCGTCGAGACTTACGGCACCTCCCTTCAAAATCAATTGGGCTGATCCGAACTGGAGGTTTTGGTTAAGGTTTTGTCCAATCTTCTCAAACCGCGCTGCATCTGCGGGCGCGACGCCAATCGGGATGTGCGCGAGTTCGGGTATCGGTTTCCCATCTACGGCAGGGCCGATATCAAAATGAGTCTCCGATCCTGCTGGAACATTCACGGCTTTGACTGGCCGAACATAAACATTCAAGGTGGAGCGATAGTTCAAAAAATCCAGTGCTATTTTCCAAGCGCTTGGCTCTGTTTCAGCGGCCTCAATAAAGCGCGTTCCTGCGTATTGGATGACTGGCTCAGGAAGCCTTATCCCGTTTAATTTTGCTTGTCCGAGGAGTGATGCCGCCTGATTTTGGCTCTTTTGGTTCTGTGGAGTGTTTGAGGTCTGTTCCAATTGCTGTGGCAACCTCAACTTGCCAATGTCCCCGTTCATTTGGTAGAGAATGAAAGAGATTCCAGCCAGCCAGACCCCAAATACTGCAGCGGCACCCCAAAAAAACTTTATGTGATTGCCAACCCGTTCTGCGAGGATTCCGAGCGTCAATTTGGGTTCAGACACGTTTTCGTAGCTTTCTAAAAAGAGAGCTTCCTCAACTGCCGTGTGCATGATACACTCCTCCCGAGCCACCTTTTGGCGATTCAGGACGGATAGCAGCCATCCTGAATGCTGGCAACTGATTGGAGTCATTCACACTCGACTTATCTTACGCCAGAAGCTCGCCTAAATTCCACACATGATTTGTAATTCCCGCCTGCATTGCAGGTGTCACTCTCAGTGAAGAATGAACGCGGCAGAAATTGTAAAACGCGAACCACAGCGCGTATGCATATTTTAGGTTAGCCCACTTCTTGCTGAAAGCGTTGCCTAACCCTCGACTAGTACTTCTGGCTCGACAGGTGATTCAGCAGCAGTTCCCACCCAGTCCGCCCCGATCCGGCCTACCAGCTCCTCTTTGGTGTGCCCTTCGGCAAGGAAGTCGCTCACATCGTTTGCCCCTACGTCTGCGAAGCTGACAACGCGGAACTCTATTTGTCGGAGTTTAAGTGACGCGATGATCTTGTCGGCATATATTGCTCCATCGTCATCATCGTGTGGCATGAGGATTACCCGCTTGCCAACGAGGTCATCAGCGAGCGAATCGACCCAACTACTTGCGGAACCGGATGTTGTCGCGAGTAACTCGCCTCCACCGCCAGCGCGAGGGCACAATCCCAAGTCATTCACACTGTCGGCGTCTTTTTCACCTTCGCATAAGCAGAACGTTCCGACGAACTCCCACAACGGATAATCTCGCTTGTACAACAGCGGCATAAGGCCCTTTGTATCGTATATCCAGCCTCCACCTTTGGCGGGTCTGCGCTGTGGGAATGTCTTCTCGTGGGTGCGAAGCACTTGTTTTACCAGCTTGCCGTTCTTATCGCCGTAGGAATAGATGGCCTTGTAATTCCTGTTAGGGTCTCGGAACTGTACTTTTTTCCCGGCGACATGGGCAAGCGCCTTGTTGACCTCCGCCTCTCTGAGATTTTGGACTGCCATGACGAACTGTTTGATTGTTCCGCGTCTATCACATGCCGTACTTCTGCACAGGAAAACTCGCTTGCGTAGATTGATCGAACACGATGGAGTCGAGTCATCATGGAAGGGGCACATGACCACTAACTCGTCACGGCTGCGTGATACGCGGGAGTTGCTGGGAAGGCAAGACAGTATCAATTTCTCTAGCTGCTCTGGTTGTGCGCTGGCGTAGTCAAATCGAATCTCCCGCCCTTTCTCATCTACCTCGTAATAATTCGCTGGGTCATCCTGCGCGTCGGCTGTGGCTTCGTGCAGAGGTTCACCAGTGTGCGGATCGCAAAGCTTGAACGTGATTTGACCGTCACCTTCTCTGCGGAACAGGCCGCGTGTCTCCAGTCGATCCAAGGCCGCTGCAAAGGTGGCATGCGACAAGTTGGCCAATTTGCGTAACTCTGGGTAGGTGCTGTTGAACTCGTTGCTGCGGCTCTGGTTCGCAAGCCACAGCAGGGAAACATACAAACTGACCTCGGAAGCCTCAGCGATCACCCAAAACCGGCCAATGAGTATCACCTGAAAACCGGCCAATGAGAGCGGCGTTCGGGACATTGATTCCCG
>Ga0208034_1001033_pt1 | contig 18505 bp, 23 predicted proteins | sample June2015DPH_8_10_FD_184699 | JGI IMG/M metagenome (GOLD analysis project Ga0208034, IMG submission 184699) | Peatland microbial communities from SPRUCE experiment site at the Marcell Experimental Forest, Minnesota, USA - June2015DPH_8_100... | ecosystem: Environmental > Terrestrial > Soil >...
CACCCTGAAAGCGAACGCGCAACGCGCCAAGGCCGAAGCCTGCCAAACGACGATAAAAGCGCTCATCGACTCGACGCCGCTGAATGAACTTCTGAACGGCTCGACGAACAAGAAAATCGACGAGGCTTGCGGCAAATGATGCGGGAACTCGACGCGCTCGGCGTGTTGCTTCTGGTGGTTCTGGCAACCCTCGCGGTCGTCGGCGGCGCGGCGCTGATTGAGTTCGGGTTATTCAAGCCGTGGGAATTGGCGCTCTTTCTGCTCGTTTGTATCGCCTTCGTCGCGGTAGGTCTTCCGGGTCACGGCACGTCGGTGCCCAAAAACAGCAAGGTGCATGGCGCCGCCGCGCCCGCTGCCGAACAGGACGCGCTGGCGGCGGCGCGCGGCAAAACCAAACCCTCGCCCCTGCACGATCAACAATTCTCTGACTGAGCGCGGCGCATGGCGGACGATGAGGAAGGCATTGCGCTCGGTCGTCATTACGACGAAGCGGCAGGGCGCGCCGGTAGCAAGATTGTTTATGCGGGCGAGCGCCACTTGCTGCTGTTCGGCCCGAACGGAACCGGCAAAGGAACGCGCTTTCTGATTCCGAATTTGCTCTCGATCAAAGACCGTTCGATTATCTGTTTGGATCCAAAAGGGGAGCTTTGCAGCGTCACGGCGGATTACCGCCGCACGCTCGGCAATGTGGTGATTTTGAACCCGTTTAACGTGCTGGGTTTCGGCTCCGCCGGATTCAATCCGCTCGCCGCGCTCGATCCCAAGTCGCCGAATTTCTATGACGACGCGGCGGCGCTTGGCGAGGCGCTGATCAGCATCGAGGGCGTCGATCCGCATTGGTCGCAATCGGCGCAAGGGCTGCTCGTCGCCCTGCTGATGTGGGAGAAAATCAAAAACGGCGCTGCCGCCAATCTCGAAAACGTCCGCGCCATGTTGACCGAAGCGGACAAGTGGGAACGCTACACCGGCGACGACGGCAAGCAACGCGAGCGGCAAACGGCGGGCCTCACCCTCACCGCCGCCGATATGGTCGCCGAAGGCGGCTACGAGATTGCCAGCCTCGCAGGACGCTTCACCGAACGGACAAACGAGCTGACGAGCATCCGTTCGACCGCCGACACGCAAACGCGCTGGATATTGTCGGAGCCGATGCGCGACGATCTGAAAAAGTCGGGCGTGGATTTTGCCAAGCTCAAGGAAAAGCCGACGACGGTTTATGTCATCCTGCCCGCCGAACGCATGCGCACTCATTCGGTATGGCTGCGCCTGGTCATCGTCTCGGCCTTGCGCGCGCTCTATCGACCAGGCGGCTTGCGGACGCTGTTCCTGATCGACGAAATGCCCGCCCTCGGCCATCTCGCGCCGCTCGAAGATGCCTTCGGCTTGGTGCGCGGGTATCGGGTGCAAATCGCCGGTATCTGCCAAGACCTAGCTCAACTCAAGGCGCTCTATAAGGAACGCTGGGAGTCGTTTCTCGCCAATGCGGGCGTGGTGCAAGGCTTCACGCCGAACGATCTCACCACGGCGGATTGGATGTCGCGCCGCGCCGGACAGACAACGCTGGTTGCGGAAAATTCCAGCCAAAGCCGCCAAGCCCAAGGGCACAGCAGCGAAAGCACGAGCTGGCAACAGGTCGGGCGCGCGCTCTATCTGCCCTATGAGTTGATGGGCTTCGCCGAAGGCTCCGGCCTGCTCTTTCTCGCGGGCATGGCGAACGGCGTCCGCTTCTTCGCCCCGCCTTACTGGAAGATCAACGCCTGCGCGCAACGCGCGGGGAGGAATCCGTATTATGAGGGGTGAGCGGCGGTCATCCCGCCAGCACCTTGCGCTAGCCGACTTTCCCGGCAGCCGATCCGCTGCTATAAAGCACACCCCCTGCCTGTCGCGGGATTATGGAATGCTCCCATGTCATCAAAGCTACAAGTGCTAATTCAGGCCGCGACACAGCTTACAGCGAAGCTATTAATAAGCCTTATCTCATTGGCATGTGTGTTTGCTGTCGATTATATTGGTCAGACTACAGGTTTCAATGATAGATTTCCATTTAATAACTTATTTCCATTGAAATATATATTTATATTTATGTATACATTTATCATTCTATCGTTTGTTGTCTCGGTAATAGTACTGCTCTTACGAACAGCACGAAACTTGTGGCTGAAGCGTGAACAACATGAAACTACAACGTCTTCAAGCGAATAGTAAGAATTATAAACAGGGGCGCTAGCTGTGGATATAAGTCACCATAAAGCCCATAAAGAGCCATTACAGCAGACAATGGAAGAAATACTCGGAGAAGCACTCCGCGTCTTATTATGGTTTTTCGTAATTATACTACCACTTGTAATCGTATTTGTGGCAATTGAGTGGCTTGAGTCTTTTGGTATTCGTGGGTCATTTATAACTATATTAAGGATACTAGAGTCATTTATCTTCCTGTGCGATATTATTTTGATATTCATGTTTGTTGGAATACAAACGGCAAAACATATCGACAGCATGCTTACTCATCTGCGTCAACCCGAGGAGAGCGGCGAGGATCTAGAGAGGGAGATATCGAGAGCTTTAAACAACACACTAAGCAACACAGCGAGCGCTGAGTTGAATACAAATTCGAACAACGCCACCTTGGACCCAATTAAACGCACCGCGTTACCAAAGGCCAGCTTTCGAGGATACCGTAACGCTATATTGCTCCTGATGATTGGGTTTGCAGCGGTTCTTGTGACCGTTGAGTTGCCATTTTCTACTCCCGTGTATAATCTGTTAAACGATGTGCGCCATCGTATACTTCAGGCATTGGCACCACCCGAGAGCCAATCCCGGATTTCTCCTCGACCGCAGGTCCAACCTGACTCAGAGGCTGCAAAGCAGGAGGAGCCCCACAAGGTAACGAAAGAATCAGAGCGGGTTGAACCTGCGCCTTCGCAACCTATCCAAGAATCCCGTGCTACCCCTCCTGCGGACACCCCAGTAACGAAAGAATCTGAGCGGGCAGAACCTGCGCCTTCGCAACCTATCCAAGAATCCCGTGCTACCCCTCCTGCGGACACCCCAGTAACGAAAGAATCTGAGCGGGCAGAACCTGCGCCTTCGCAACCTATCCAAGAATCCCGTGCTGTCCCTCCTCCGAACGCATCAACACCCGCGCCAAATGGTCCTCACGCTAATCCTGCTCCAACCTTGCTTGACGAGGCCAAAGCAACGCCGCAAATGATGGCGAATAGCTATGGCCTGACGAGGCCCGGGCAGCGTTTTAGAATCAAATATAACTGTAAAACCGGCAAGGAAATGGGCGTTGATTTTGTTATTTGCCCAGATTACTCACTACGTGAGTTGGAAGCAAAACTTGAGGTTGTTTATAAAAAGGCCTCAATATCTATTAATGATCTCGAAGCAAATAAGCGTCTTCGTATAGAGCACAAAAATTGGCAGGATTCATTTGGACCAAATTGCGGTCTTCCCAACCATACGTGGGGCAATCAGCACCTAAAACCAACTGACGACGCTATCGCTCAAGCACATGATTGCGTACGGAACAAACTAATAGAACAAATAAATAGCGATGTCAACGTAATACGTTCGCACATACATCCACGGATGCTTCCAGAATAATAGCTATGCTTGAACATGCCAGCCATCTTTCTCTCTAAGGCACGCATTTTGAAACCGGACGGCCGTGGTTTCGTTTCGCATCTGAATTGTTGTCTTTCGCCTCTTTGACAAGACGGTCAACCTCCGACCGATCAGACGCAATATCTTCTCTAATGCGCATGATGCTCTTATCTTCTTTTTCCCATGTAACTTTAAATGTTTGTTTCATTGCTTCGTCGACAACACATTGCTCCGGTGCCTTTAGCGCAATATAGTTCTTGTTGCTGTTGTGTTTCATGTCATTACCCCGATTAATGAATCGTAATGGAATTAATATACACTAGAATGCTTTAGGATATGTTAATTCTACCGCAGGTATGCCTCACATGCATTTATGGTTATCCGTTTCGATATCGTCTTTGTAGTCTTCTAAGCTTGTAGACAGTTGCTTCCTAGGCGATCTTCGTTGCCCCACACGTGCCCTAAGCATGTTGCGCGCGACGCAGTTGCTGGACGAAACCACCTATCGCCCGTCATGGTCGCGAAGCGTCGGTTCGGCGCGGCAGAACGAGCGGCGAGCGGGCGGGGGACTGCTTCTCCGATAAAACACGGCCCGTCAAAGGCCCCGTCCACCGCTCGGCCCACGCCTGACGGTCGGCGGGTCTTTTGCAGGCCAGCAATTCAAGCCGCATCGTGTCGGGCCATTCGGCGCGCGCGGCCAGCGCGGCGCGATTGTCCCCGGTCTAGGACTTCTTAGGGGATGCTGCACGATCTGTTCAAAACTGCACGTTAAGCGGAATCGAACTGAAAAAAGGTGGTGGCGGGCGCACCCATAGGCACTCAGCGGTGCGACGAAGCATAACGATTTGTCCCATTTGAAGTTTAGTCCGTTTGGTACGATGCGAACCCGAGCAAAACAAGCGCCTTGCGTAGCCTGAATCCGGGGTAGATCAATTGGGACAGCGGACAACCATCTGGTCACGAGCTTTCACTGACTTGCCCCCAACCCCACGCGGAAAAGTCTGAGGATCATACAGAATCGGGGGCTCAGATTGTTCGTGGAACCCTTACCGTGCAGTTTTGAACAGATCGTGTGGTCTCCCCTCTTACGACGGCTGACACCCACCATCCGCCGCCCTGCCTCGCGTCGGTCGCTCCGGCGCGCCGCGCTTGTCACGCTGCGCCTGCCCGCTGAGATACCCGCCCCATTTCTGCTCCCATGCGTTGCGCTCCTGCGGCGTCCGGCAAGCCCGTAAATCGCGCGTCATTTGCTCCGGCCATCCGCCGCCGCCCGCGTCGGCCACCACATGCGCCAGCGCGACGAACGCCCTGCCCTGCTGTTCCGTGCGCGCGGTGCGTTCTGCGGCCAAATTTTGCGCATGTTTGACGGCGACAAGCCCCGGCTTGTGCTTCATCGGTCGCCACAAGCGCGACTCCCGCCCGTCGCTGCCGCCATGCCGCCCCCTCCGCTTCTTCGCGGATGGCGGCGGCGGCTTTGGCTGGCGCTTGGCGATCAACGAAAACTGAAAAACAAATCTCCGGCAGGCGCACCAGCGATCCAGCTCGCGGCGAAGCTCTGCCCGTGGGTCGGCAACCGGCGTTGCCGCTTCTTTGTCAGCGGGCGCTTTTTTGGGGCTACCCGCTCTGGCCGTCCGAGGTATGCCCCGCCCCGGATGGCCTAGCGTTCGCGCTCTCGCCCGCCGCCTCGATTGCGCTGGTCGCGCTCGATCTTCGCATCCTGTTCCGTTTCCTGGGTCACCTCGCGTCCATAGTCGCGGAGCAATTCTTGACGGCGGGTCGATTTCTGCTCCTCCTCGCGCTTGACCGCTTCCACGCGCACCTCCGGCGGCGGCACGGGTCCGGCGTCGAGCGGCCTGCGGCAATCGTCGGGATGCTCCCGCCCTTCCGTGGCAGCGTCACGCGGTCGGGGGGATGAACCGCCGCCAAAAAGCCCCTCGAAAGCGCTCGCCATTCCGTCGAGAATTTTTCCGGCGGTCTTGACGGCACCACCTGCCGCACGGGCTGCGCCCTCCGCCGCGCGGATCGACTCCTTGCCTTTCGACGCTTCCGGCGCGGGCGTGGGTGCCTTTCCCTTGATCGGCGCGCCCGCCGTAGCCTTGGCGAAGGCGGGGGCGGCCTGTCGCTGCGCCTCCGGCGCGTGGCGGTGACGCGCCTGTTGCGTCGCCCGCGCCTCGGCGACGCTCGGCAAGCGGCTTAAATCGAGGTCGGCAAGTCGCGCCCGAACCATCTTCGCCGTCGCCCCTTCGATCCGCCGCGAAAGGCTATGCGTCCCTCCTTTTGGATCGAGTGCGACAAAATCACGCCGGTCGCCGCGCGCCAGAGTCCACCCTTTTTTCTCAAGCGCCGCCTGAAACCCCTTACCGTTTTGGGTCGCGCTCCATATCTCCGTCATCAACTCCTTGGCTTCTTGAAGCCTAACTCCCGTTCGGGCGCTCTGCTGCACCTCCCAGTGGCGGGGCGTCCGATCGGGTCTTTGCTTCCCGTCGCGTTCGATATGCGCGCCCTGCACCCGTTCGTGGCCGAATTCCCGTTCCAGCTCGCGAGCGACAATCTCGTGTTTGCGGTAGTTGTGGCTGTCGCTGATAACCCGCATCTTATCGAGGTCGATCCGCGACCAGACAACGTGGCAATGTTCCCGCCCGTCGTTCTTCTCATGCACCACCACGACGCGCGGCTGGCCGGTTAAGCCCAATTCTTTTTCGAGGCGGTTGACCGCCTGCATGCGCTGCTCGTCGGTCATACGCTCATGCGCCTGCGTGTTGATCGACGCCTGATAAAGCGGCTTTTTGCAGTTCGGGCAGGCCGAAGCCACAGCCTCCATCTCGCGCAACGCGCCGCGCAAATCCGGCGCGGCCACGTCGATCATTTCAATCACTTCGTTGCGTATCTCGTTCGTGTCGGTGCGCTGCAAATGCGCTGCGAAGCGCGCCGCTCCCGAAATCGAGTCGCCCTTAATCACCACGGCCAAGCGCCTTCATGACTTCGGCGCGCATCGCCGCGATATCCTCGCGCATGCGCGCAATCTCCGCGAAGCTCGGCGCGGCGCGATCCGTATTCGCCCACTTGGCGATCTGGTTAACGTTTGAACCAAGCTTGCCGATTTCGCCCAGAAGTTTCGCCAGCTGCTCGCGCTCGATACGCGGTCTTTTCACCGCCCGCGCGCCCGCCGTCCCTAACGCCAGCGTCCGAAGAAACGCGCCAATGCTCATGCCAGCCTGCGCGGCAGTTTCGCCGATAAAGGCGTGATCGTCGAGCGTGCAACGCACGGCGATGAATTTCTCTTTGGTGTCTGCGGCGCGTTTGCGCCCGCGCCACGGGGTGCGTCGTTTACGTGGCTTAGTGGCGGTCGATTGGTCCAACCTCGCGCCTCCTTCACTCGGTCGCCACCGGCGACCATGCAGACAACGCCTCGGCGGCGTCAGATGCGCCGCTAGGCGCGCGGCGCTCCGCGCCGCTGGGGATGCAACGGGGCGCTTCGCGCCCATTGCCAAGCGTGATGTGGGGCGGATTGGAGGCCATCAGGCCGAACAATCCGTGTAACATCACATGGCTTGCAAAGCTCACTCTCAAAAAACACTCCTCTATCCTCAATCTGATTTGGCCTTCAACACAAGAAAAATCTCTTTCCAGATTCGCCTTTATGAGCTCAATTATATCGTTCTCGCTCTGCCCTACTCTCACGGATTCATCATGGCGCGCACAAACTCAAAAACCCAACTCGAAGCCCTCCGCCAACAGCAACTCGAACTCGTCAGGAAAATGAAAGAGGCTGAAGCCAAGGTCAAGAAAGAGGAGCAGAAAAACGATCAACGCCGCAAGCTGCTCGCCGGTGCCATCGCTCTCAGGGAATTGCAAGTAAACCCCTCTAGCGAACTCGCCCGCGCCCTGCTCGCCCTGCTCGCCGAAGGCCTTACGCGCGCGGCAGATCGGGAGCTGTTCGGCTTCCCTGCCCTGCCGAAACCGGCCAAGGATGGCTCGGTCTTTATCCACTCCGAAACCGGAATTTGATCCGGCACGGATAAAGCCCCGCCGGATTTTCCGGCGGGGATTCCCTTCACCACCATGCAAGATAAAAAACAACATTCCCTAACGCGATGGCCTTCCGAGCCTTCGCAATGAAGCTAAGATCATCCTCGGTTTCGGAGCCGTCCGACTCGCCGAAAAAAAATCCGGTCGTGTCGGGTAGCTTCTTCCCCTTAATCACCGCTTCGAGCCGGTCGAGGTCGGCTCTGTCCAACGTCACCGGCGACATGTTAAAGTCCGAGTCCTTCCCGCCCTTCTCGACGTAAAGCGCTTGCATCCATCCATGCAGGTTCGGATGTTTGCGCCAGTAGTGCAGCTGTTTCAACTTTACCGGTTCCGGAAAATCAACCGCGCTCGCCAGTTTTTCCGCCGTTACAAACGCATACATATCAAGTCCCATAGCTTCTCCTTGGTTAGTGTTTCGTGAGTGCAGAGCATCGACGGCCTTCGTGGAGGGCAAGAAAAGAATTTTACGCGGAGCCCCGCAGGGGTCGCGCGCAGCGCGAGGTCTTGACGGCAAGCGCAGCGCCGCCGTCCAGACCCAGAGCGGAAAATTGTTTTCTTGAGCGCGCCACAGGCGCGCGCCCCGGAGCGATGGACGGCGATACTCTGCGAACTTGCTTCACGTGACGAAAAAAAGCCCGCGCCGGACGATCCGGCGCGGGCGGCAGGCGATCAGCTGATGGCTTTCGCGTTGGCGATTGCGGCTTTGACGGTCTCCAAGCCTTGAAAGACGGCGTTCCCGTTTGGGGTATCCGCATGGTCGAGATACGACGCGGTAAGAAGAACCTCGGCGTCAATTAAGGCCGCCAGCAAATCGGGTGCGGCGGCCATAAGGTAAGCGTTGGCTTTCGCGTTCCGCTGCCCTTTGAACTGGACGATGCTTTCCGTCTCGTTCGCCGTCCGCCGGTCGGTGACAATCTCGATGTCGGTGAGGGCGTCGAAAACCCGCCATGGGCCGGGAGTGTGTTGTGTCTGCGTCATGATGAAAACTCCTTTTAGGTGATGAAATGAAGCCCGCGCCGGACGGTCCGGCGCGGGCGATAGGCGTTAAGCGGTCGTCGTCGAAGGCTTCGGTTCGTCGAGCCGAATGACGATGCGGCCGTCGAGCGGCACAGCCTCGAGATTCACGTCGAAGCCCTTGCCGTCGCGGTGCGTCCAGACGCGCCCGATATCGAGCCAGCGGCTCTTTTCGGTGCCCTCCTTGTCGGTGAATTTCTTCACGATGAAGGCGCGGTGGGTGGGTTTCTTGCTGTCGGTCATGGTCTTTCTCCCTCTTGTTGAACGGCCGCGTCATTGCAGCCGATGCGCGCCGGAACGCCGTCGCAAGAGGGAGGCGGGGAAGCCCTTTACCCGAGCAAAGCGAGGGACAAATTCGCAAGGCCGTCTGCGCGCCCAAGCCCGCGAAGGGGGCGCAACGGCCTCTGTCGAATTTGGGGGCTTCCGCGACGCCCGCGCCGTCGTAAAGGTCGCATCGCTTAGGCTGCTTATGGCGCGGCCACACAGGGAGAAATGCCGCCCGACGCCGAACCCCTCCCCTGTCCTGTCGGCGGGAATTCACGTGAAGGGCGGAAGAGGGCCGGTGGTTCCGGTGAGGAGTATTGAGCGCGCTGCGCGCGCAAGTTTTTCGTGTGCGAGGGCTCATCGCCGCCCTCGCGCTCCGCTAGGAATATTTAAGGCAAGATGATGAGGCGAGACACGACGCGGGAGACGAGTTTTACGAGCCCCTCATGGTGCGCAGGCGGCGTATAGGGTGCGGGGGTGGGCGGAAAGAAACAGCCGTAAAACATGGAACAAATCGGCGGCGCGCTCCTGCGCTCCCAGCTCCATGAACCCCCAAAAATCGCCGAGTATCATGCTGCATACGGCTTTCTCGCCCCGTCTAATGTTAAACAGGTAGCTCGTGAGCAATGATTTATGTCGGGCGGAGGGAATAGCGCATAAAAGCAATTCATGCGGAGCAATCCCAATGAAATCCGCGCACTGCTTCATGGTAATCATAGCGCGTTCTCCCCGCGAACACCCCAAAGGGCATTTTGTCATATCTCGATTTTATTTTTATGATGGCTTGAGCAGTGCCATGAGGACTTAGCATTGCTGCGATGCACGCAAAATATGCTGCGACGCAATACAATATATACCTTGAAAACATGGCGGAAGCGTGGCTGTGGCGCGGAAACGCGGCGCTGGCGAGCTGCGGATTTATTTCCTTGCCCAACCTTGCCGCCGCGCTAGAATCCGCCTCACGGTGCAGGCTGGGAAGCCGATGACCGTGCGAGGTGATGGGGCTGGCGAGCGACAACAGGAAAGTGTCCTTCGCTAGCCCTTTCTATTCGATCGCTTAACGTGACTTGTTGCGGCGTGGTTGCGGCTTCTTCGGCTGTCCGGCAATCCGTCCGATAATGCTGCTCGCGTCGCACAAAAAGCCGTAAAGATCATCGTTTTTGGCGCGATGGCTCAAACTCCAAAGCTCGCCGGAAATGCGGGTCAAGTCCTTGGCAATCTCGGCCTCGGGCTCGCCCTGCCAATAGGTCAAGATCGGTTCCGCGCCGCTGCGCGTGTTCCAATCCTTCGCGGCTCCGGCCTTTGTCGCGGAGGGCAAGGTGTGGGGCATTACCGCGCACATGTCAGGATCGGCGGCGCAAGTGTGGACGCAACCGGCAACAAACCCGCCGTCTCCAAGAGAAGCGGCGCGAACGCGCGCCGCGCCTCCGCAAAAAGGGCAGGGTTTCAGTTTGTGCATGGCTTCTCCGTGGTTGGCTTGGTGAGGTCGTCAGATTTCCCGCTCCACGCTCTCCGATTTGGGGGCGTCATGCGCGGGGCGATCTCCGGCGCGGGGGTAGGTGCGGAATCCGCCCTGCCCTTCTCTACGGCCAATTTTCGGGCCTCGGCGAAGGTCGGCGGTTTCATCTTGATGATCGCTGCGCCGATACCCTGCTTTTTGCGGGTCTTGCGGGCGGCGGCAGGGGAACCTTTTTCACCTGCTGCAAGCGACGCGGTATCCGCTTCCAGCCCTTCGCCGTCCATGTCCAGCCTACCTTGCGAATTTCACCGTTCGTCATAGTTCCCTTGTTGCCAAGTTCACTCGTATAAATTCCGATTGCCGCTAGTTCACTCGTCCTCGATAACCGGCGAATTGAGACTGCGGAAAAGGTCGTTAAGGGCGGCGGCATGCGGGCTTCGCGCCAGCGTGCCGAAAGTTTTGATTCGTGTCGAGGGTCTTGCAGGACGCGGCAACGTAGCCACGCGAAGCCCGTTCATACTGGTGAGCAAAGCCCTCCCCATCAATCAGCTACCAAAGAGCTATCAGATAGCTACTTGGTAGCAACAACATACTAAGAGGATATCCGATAGCTACCAGTTAACAAGATGGTAACTTTCAGGTACTAGATAGCTACTAGCTACCGATTCTCGAAAGGATTGCCCATGCCCGTCATCACGTTCAGCTCGCCCAAGGGCGGAGCAGGAAAAACAACCGCAGCGACGATCCTCGCAACGGTCTTGGCGGAGCAAGGCGCGGCGGTCACGATCATCGACGCCGATCCGAACAAAAACGTCGTCGATTGGTCGAAGCTCCCGGGCAAGCCAACGAATCTAACGGTGATTGGCGAAGTAACCGAGGAAACGATTGTCGATGAAATCGAGGAAGCGGCTGAAAAATCGGCCTTCGTGATCGTCGATCTGGAAGGCACGGCGAGCCTTATGGTGAGCTATGCGATTTCGATGTCGGATTTTGTGGTTATTCCGGTGCAAGGCTCGCAACTCGACGCCAAGCAGGCGGCCCGCCAAATGAAACTGATAAAAGCACAGGAACGCATTGCAGGCCGTGCGATACCTTTTGCGGTGCTTTTCACGCGCACGAATCCGGCCATCATGCCAAAGACGCAACGCTTCATCGAAGAGCGTTTCTTTGAACAGCAAGCGCCGGTTTTCTCGACGAAACTTTTTGATCGCGAGGCCTTCCGCGCCATGTTTTCTTACGGCGGGACAATCTCCGGCTTGAAAGACAAGGGCGTGAGCAATCTCACCGCCGCGCTCAACAATGCCCTCGAATTCACGTCCGAACTCGTCGAACGCCTCCGCAATGGCAACAAGAGCGTTGTGAAGGAGGTTGCATGATGTCCGACCCGCAACGCAGCGATCCTTTCGCCGGAAATCTCGACCTTTCCGATTTTAAGCCAGCGGCACCCAAAAGGCCAAAGATCGAACCGGCGGCGATCCGCGAGGTTTCCGAGGCGAATAATTTTCCGAGCAGGGCGGCTCCTTCGAAACCAAAGGCGGCCAAGGCCGGGGCAGGGGCGCAACGTCGCCGCCGGACGGGACGCAACGTCCAATTCAACATCAAAACTACGCCCGACGTGATCGAGCGGTTCACGGCCTTAGCGGATAAGCACGGCTGGGTGTTCGGCGAACTGCTCGAAAAGGCCTTAGACGCTCTCGAAAAATCTTCCGGCCGCGCTTGATTTGAAATTTGAACGCGACCTTTCCGCCTGACTTCTTTTTGCTAAGCCTCTTGCCGCCGCGAAGCGGCGGCCTCGCACAAATAAAGTGGCGCGGCGGCGTGAGCCGCGCCTCTGTTTAGTCTTGCCAGAGAGGGGTTAGGTGCGCTGTGCGCGCCGTAAGGGGGGAGATGAGCAAATCATCTCCCCCCTTTTTCTTAAAATGTTCGCGCCGTTTGGCGCGTCCGCTTATGCGGTCCGTAGGGGCGCGCGCTGTCTTCGTGAAGTTATCCACAGGCTGTCATTGTTCTACTGTTCCTCTGTTCTTCTGTTCCGTCGAAAATTGATACGTAGAACCAATGTGTTAGCGAACTTGCGGGGGAGGAAATCAGCGGTGCGGGGGAGGAAATCAGCCAAAAAGGGGAGGAAATCAGCGGTGCGGGGGAGGGATTCAGCCAAGCCTCCACAGGGCTTTGCGGGGGAGGAAATCAGCCAAAAAGGGCAAGGGTCCAACGGTGCGGGGGAGGAAATCAGCGAATAGGGGGAGGCGCGATTTGCCTTTACTCCCCCGTATGATTTCGGCAGCTTGAAGGGATGAATGATTCGGCTCCCGCACAATTGCCGCTCGCGCTCAAAAGCGCACCCAAGCCCACGGGCGATATTTGGGAGCCATCGACGACGCATCCAGCAACCGTGCCGGTGCCGCTTCCAATCGTCATGGTGCGAGTCGAGGGGGCGTTTACAGCACTCGACCGCAAGCTTTGGCTGCTCATGCTCCACAACGCATGGGACGAGCTGGATTCTGACAAGCCCTATCACGAAATTTCCGTCGCCGATCTGCTGCGGTTGTTTCGGAAGTTTGGCCGAACCGATCTCGGCACGCGCGGCAAAGTGCGGATCGGCAAAACGGACGAAGATACGGAAGCCGCTGCGCTGTGGGACAGCGTGCGGCGGCTCGTCAAAACAACCGTGGAATGGGAAGACGAAGAATATCAGGGTATCAGCGCGCTGGTGAGCGAAGCTCTTTTGAGCAAGCGTTATCGCGAGACAGGCAAAATTTATTATGCCTTCGGCAAGGGGCTATCGAAGCAAATTCTCGCGCCGCGCGCCTTCGCGCGGCTGCGCTGCCATGTCGTGCTGGCGTTGCGAAGCAAATACGCGGTGACGCTGTATGAGATTTTGGAAGCCTATGTGAACCGCCGCGAAAGCGGCTTCACGGTATCGATCGAAGACTTCCGTTCATGGCTGAAGGTGCCAGAGGGCGCATATGCCGAGTGGAAGGACTTCAAGCGGAACGTGATTTTGCCCGCCGTGAATGAAATCAACGAACACGGCGAGGAGGGCGGCTTCATTGTAGCTTATGAAGGCCTGCGCGAAGGCAAGTCCTACGCAAGCATCAAATTCACGCTGACGAAAATGGCCGCGCGCGATGACCGCGACGCCATGCTGCAAGGCAAGGCGAAGCGCGCGCGCTCGTATGATGCGCCGCCGGTCGCGGCTGGCGCGGCCTATGAACCATCCGACGCGGTGTTGGAGCAAGTGCGCGTGATTGCGCCAAGCTGGGATAGGCAAGGGTTGCTCGCGCAATATCGGGAGTGGAGCAGGGGCAAGGCTCCTGCAAACAATCCGCACGGCGCATTTCTCGGCTGGGTGAAGCGGTTTACGAAAAAGAAGGCCGCTGCGTGAGGGCAGGGCAGGGGGCAAGAAGCGCAAAAAGCAAAGGCTGCGTCGGATTTCTCCTCGGCAGCCCTTGAGCCTACAGCACGCTGTAGGCGGGTAAGCCTCGAAATACACGCGATTCAGTGCAAGATTTCAACGACAATTCGCTCAGGTCAGCCTGCCAGCACAATGCGTGACGCCACTTGCGTTCCGAGTATTTTGAGTGTTTCATTTGCTTCGGAACTGTGATATAGTGTTTTGAAATCAGGGAGGTTTCCCCATGTCGCAGACTCATATCGACCCGATCATTCCGTCGGATCAGGATACCGTGATCGCGGCCAGCGCGCGCAACGCCATCGCTGCCGGTGAGAATCTCAGCATGCACGATCTGCCGCCGGTCGTGAAACTCCTGCTGATGGATGCTCTCAAGGAAACGGAAGCCGGAAAAGCTCTCACGCTCGTTTCGGTCGAAGCCGAAATCACGACACAGCAAGCCGCCAATATTTTGAACGTGTCGCGGCCTTTCCTCGTCGGCATGATCGAGAAAGGCATTCTTCCGGCGCGCATGGTCGGCAATCAACGGCGGTTGCCCTTGAAGGACGTGCTCGCCTACAAGGCCGACAACCGCGCCAAGCGCCGCGCCGTGCTGGATGAAATGGCCGCCCTCGATCAGGAGCTTGGTCTGCTCTGATGACGGGGGAACAACCTCCCTCGGCATTTTTAGATGCAAGCGCGCTCTATCCGGCGTTCCTCCGCAACATCTTGATGCGTTTCGCTCAGCGCGATTTGTTTCGCGCCTTCTGGTCGGAACGCGTTCAAGAGGAATGGACAAGAGCCGTGTTGCGTGATCGGCCTCACCTGCCGCGCGCGCAAATCGAACGAACCCGACGCCTGATGGATGAACAGATTGATGACGCGAACGTCAGCAATTACGAGCATCTTATCGAAGCCATCACGCTGCCCGACGCCGACGATCGGCATGTGCTGGCGGCGGCCATCCATTGTGGCGCGGGAATCATCGTCACGGCGAACCTGCGGGATTTTCCCGCCTCCGTTCTCTCTCGCCACGGGATTGAGGCGCAACATCCCGACGCCTTCATTCTCGGCGTTTTCAATAGCGACCCGCCCGAAGCCGTCGCCGCACTGCACGAACTCCGCGCCTCTCTCAAAAACCCGCCGCTAACGGCGGCCACACTTCTCGAATCCATGTCACGCCAAGGTCTATCGGCAAGCGCGGACGCGCTCGCCGCGTTCATTGACGCCTTGTAACACCCGAAATTAGCGGAAACGCCATTATGGAACGCCATTTTACAGAATGGCGCTTATGCGACTTCGCTCAAGGAAAGCCTAAGCTGAAAAGAACTCGTTTTTGCTCTCATCCTCGCACATCAATGCCCGGCGAATGGAAGCGAGCAAAACGTCAGCGTTGAACGGCTTCCGGAAAAAATCGAATGCTCCCTGGATCATGGCCGCGACCACGAGTTGGGCATTCCCCTGTCCGGTCATGATGATGACCGGCATAGAGACACGCCGCTCCTTCATCTCCGCCAAGAGATCGAGTCCGTTTATTTCCGGCATATGTATGTCCGTCACCACGCAACCGGAATCGCTTTGTCGGATCGCGTCGAGGAATATTTGAGCCGATTGATGCGTGTGAACCGCGTAACCTTCCGCCGTCAATAACAGGCTTAAGGAGGCGAGAATTGCCGGATCGTCGTCAATGACATGAATTGTTGGCTCATAAGTCATGGCCTTGCCTCCACCCACACACCGCCGCAGACCAACTAGGCGCTATTAAAACGATACATTCAATACGTATTTACCCGGTATTATTATGCGCCTGCGTGCGGTTGCTTTTGGTCAAAGGCGAGTATAACACGCTAATATTGCAATGGGTTCTGAGCATAAATCAAGAATTTTGAATTGCGCGAAAACGCTTATCCTATAAGGCGAAAGCGCGTTTCTTGGGCGAACTGCGCTGCGTCTGAGTCGGGGGCGACGGATTAAGGCTGCGCGCTCGTGAAGAAAGCGTTGACGGCGCGCATAGACGCCCCGTTTGGCTTATATGGCATCGCCACCAGAGCGACGCGCGGCATGTTGAAGCTGACGGTAGATGGTAGGCCAATTTTGTGGATCGTCACATAGCAACACGGGTTCCGGCGAGCGCACCCTGAATTCAAACCAGCCCAGAAAGCCCGCCTCTTCATTGGACAGCGTGAAGGATACGGACTGTGCATGGTTCATATTGCAGCGATAGCACCATGCTTCCAGCACGACGCCGTTCTCTGTGGCGGTGTGTTGCACCGTGAATCGCGAGTCACCTTCTGGGGTGAATTTGCACCCGCACTTTTCGCATTGGCCATGCGATCGAGCCAACAAACCCTGTCGGGCTTCTTCGTCCACCTTTCGCGACCGCTTGTCATAGAAACCCACTATAAGCTGGCTTCTTCGAATGGTGATCGCCTCGGCTATATCTGGTCTATCGTAAGTGCCATCGGCGAGTTTGCGCCTCGCGTAGCGAACGAGTTCCGCAATTTGACGGCAACGCTCTCCACAATAGAGCGAACGACGATTAGGAACCGACGCCTCGCAATTCAGGCATTTTCCCGGAGTGAAGTGGTCAAATGGGCCCATGGGTTCTTGCATGGAGAGGCTTTCCACGGGGGTGGGAGTCGATTGACGAGGCTGTTTGGGTTCTCGCCGCGATCGGAGGTGCCTTTATTGGTTCGTATCTGTAGACGACAACCTAAAAGCGAGAATTTGGAATCACAGTCCGAGTTGTCGGCGACGCCGTGCAAGAGAGGGGCGGGTTCTGTTGTCTGGAGAGCGCCCCGTAGAAGTTAAGTGGACTTCAGCCCATGTGGCGGTCGAAAAAAGCATTACGAGTCCGATGAGGGGTATGCTTCGCATTGTAATATCCTCCCAAAAGTTTCGCTTTAGTTGATTAACAACGTGCATGGAGGCACAAAAGTTCCAAGCGTGGGATAGTCTTTGAAAAAAGGTGCTCGGGGATCGTTTCGAGCAAAAATCAAAACTTCCGCTACAGACGGGATTTAACAAAATAGGGCAAAAGCAAGGATTGCGTTCACGAGGCCAGCGTCCCATGTAGCGCTTTGCTACGCAGGCTCCTTATTGATGGAAAGGCACGATCTATGGGGTTCTTCCAGCTTAACACACCGAAAGACATGCTGGAAAAGGCTAAGCGGGAACTAACTCGACTTGAGAGCGCGGATTCGATGGCTGCGGATTCGATTGATCATGTCTACAATTTCTTTGTAACGGCATATCATATCGTTGACTATTTGGACGGGTGTTTGGAGAAGGCGGACGTTGACGCCATCAAGGCTGAGCCATTGGTTCTGTCCTGTTATGACGCATGTAACAAAGCGAAGCACATGCGACTGACACGCAAGCGTCCTGACGTGGTAACGCCCACACATTATAAGTTTTCAGTAGGAGGCCCGCCCAACACACCGGACAAATCTCTTGAACGGTGGATTGTCTGGCAGGACGGGACTAATCTGGAAACTATAAGGTTCGCTCAGAGCGTGATTGCAAAGTGGGACGAGCTTTTTCAAAAGCATGGAATTGGTGCATAACCAAACTACTGGTGCATAATTTAAAACTTTTGAATGGAATTCAGGTCTTTGATTTTCCTATGCATTTTCCGTGCAAAAGTTAGGTGCAAAATTGGCTCCCGATCAAATCAGCACGCGCTCCACCTCGTCGAGCGTGACTTCCTCCGCTCTCCGATCATAGAGCTGCGTCGTGCGTGTCGAGGCGTGGTTCGCCATTTGCGCGGCGCGCTCCAGCGTGCCGCCGTTTTTCAGATAAGCGGTGACGCCCGTCGCGCGAAAGGTGTGATTGCCGACGCGCGTGGTGATGCCGCCGGATTTCGCGCGACGCTGAATCATCGCGTAGGCGTTGGCTTGGGGCAGGGGGTTGCCGGTGAGCTGGCCGGTCGCGCGGCTGTAAGTCTGGAACAGCAACGCCTTCGGCTCGTCCGCCAGCCCCGCGCCGTCGATATATTCATGCAGGTAGGCCTCGAGATTGTGATGGCACGGCATGGCGTGCTGCTTGCCGCCCTTCTCGTGCAAGCGCACCCAGAGCCGCCGGTTCTGCGAATACACGTCGTCGACCCGCATGCCGATCGCCGCGCCGATGCGGGCGAAGGAATAGACCATCAAGCCAATCAGCGCGCGGTCGCGTAGGCCGATGACGGTCGTCGCGTCGATCGCGTCGATGAGTTGCCGCGCTTCCTGCGGGTCAAGCACCGGCGTCTTGCCGCGCCGCACGATATGGCGCGGCCCGCGCACGGCGGCGGCGGGATTCACCGGCATGATCTGGCCGACGACCAGCCAGTCGAACAAATGCCGCAACGCCGCCAGCCGCAATTTCGCGGTCGGCGCGGAGCGCGCCTTCTGCAACTGTTCGATATAGGCGGCGACATGCACGCTCTCGACGGCGGTGATGTGCGTGACGCCGCGCGCCTCCAGCCAATCGAAGAATTCCACGGCGGCGCGCGCATAGGCGCGGCGCGTGTGCGGATTCCTGATTTGCGCCGTGAAGAATTCAAAGAAGCGATAGGAGGCGCGCTCGCCAACGGCGGCAACAAGGGCGGGGGCGCGGTCGCCGATGATAAGGACGAGCTGGTTCATGGCTTGCCGAAAAACTTCCGCCACAATGCTTTGAGGTCGATCCCAATGCCCCACAATGCCGGCTTTAGGGATCATCGTGGAATCTGTTCCAAATCGTACGCTAAGCGGGTT
>Ga0208034_1001038_pt1 | contig 18478 bp, 17 predicted proteins | sample June2015DPH_8_10_FD_184699 | JGI IMG/M metagenome (GOLD analysis project Ga0208034, IMG submission 184699) | Peatland microbial communities from SPRUCE experiment site at the Marcell Experimental Forest, Minnesota, USA - June2015DPH_8_100... | ecosystem: Environmental > Terrestrial > Soil >...
AAGTGATCACTGTCGTGCTGCCGACCGCCGATGGCCGGGTGCTGAAGATTCGCCAGGGAACGACTCCGGAGCTCGCGCATAAGGAAATCTACGCAACTCTGAAGATCCCCACGGAAGTCATGAAGCCGGTCAAGACTTGGCACGAGGTCAGCCCTATAGTGACGGAATAAAATTGTAACCCCATATAAAAAAAGTATTTCGCTCAGCGGAGTGGCGAAGTTCGGCTAAACGAAATCCGTTTTCCGGGCAGAACAAGCGGAAGAAAAGCTCAGGGCTGAATTGATAAAAACCGTGTCCCATAAAATAGTTCGCGGGGGTTGATGCCACAAATGTTCCCCCTACCTTTAGCAAGTCCATGCAATTCTTGATGGCTTGGGGAAATTTAAAAATGTGCTCAAGGGTGCCACCGTCATAGACAAAATCGAATGAGTCTCGATATTGCTGCGGGATTGGGGCATTCATGTCATGTACGACCGATGCGCCTTCATAGTCCGAGTAGTCGATGCTGACGACCTCCGTTGCACCAAGAAGCATGAAGAGTTTATCCGCATACGGGTACTCTTCGCCTTTCGGCAGCTCGGAGATAAACCGCGCCCCCCGGGCAAACCCTTTACCAGGGACGCGAGACGGCCACGGGTAACCCAGAGCACGTTCCGCCCAAGTGTCGCCGTCCTTCCTAGCGGGCCCTGCGTCTTGTAATGTTCAATCAACACCCGGATCTCTTGCCAGGATAATCCCATGCCAGCCTCACCGCTGTTTCATCTCAAATCCATCTTAGGCGGTCGCTCAAAGTCTTTCATGTCTGAGAGTCATCCTTGCGGGCAATCATGTGCACCTGTTCTGATCGCTCGCTGAGGACCATGTCGGTGAATCCTAAGGATTTCACCTTCTCGATGATTAACTGGGGAGTTGTCCCGCTGGGGAGAAAGGCAGGATGGATCTCACAGCAGAGCAGTCGACAGGCCGCATTCCTCAAAGTCCGGCTCAACCCGCTTATGACTTGAAATTCGAATCCTTCGACGTCGATTTTGACCGCCTTGGGAATGGGGAGATGCTCCCGATCCATAAGCTGGTCCCCAATCTCGATGCTGACTACTTCCAAACCAGATGTGGCGCTCGGAGCCGATTCCGAAAGGGCTTGCTGATCTACCTCCGAGACACCCAATAGCGAGGGGCAACTCCCATCCTTCCATGAAAGGCGGCTTTCTCTACGTTCGTCACCCAGTGCAGCCCGCAAAATGCGGACGTTCGATGATCCGTTCAGGTTCAGATTCGCCTCGAGTTGTGCACAGGCACTCGTTTCAGGCTCCACGGCCAGGACAAGACCGGAGTTCCCCACCACCTTGGCTAGGGGGACAGCGAATTCGCCAAGGCTGCTTCCCACGTCGAGAACAACATCTCCCTCCTCCAGCGAGGACAACAGGGCATCAAAAAAGTCCCTCTCAAAGCTCACGAAGAAGTGTTCCAACACGCGATATTCTCCGGCAGAATGAACGTGGAAGAGCACATCAAACCTCCCCAGGTTCACTTTCAGGATATTCTCCTTCCCACCTGTCGCCCACTGATAAATCTTTCGAAGAATATCTGAAAGGTGAAGGGCTCGAACCACCGCAAGAAGGCGCGGGTTGTAACTGAACTTCTTAAGGGTTCGCACCGGATTGGCTAAGCTGGTCGGTCGCCACGATGGTCTGGCTTTCGCTTCCATGGAATTTTTCCGATGCAACCCTAAACGAAGGTTTTCACACAGACTTTTCAGCTCAAGACCTCTCCACCCGAGGGCGAGGGTGGTACTTCCGGTCCAAGATCTCTGGATTTACTTCTTGCCAACCGAACCCGCAGGCCACGATCTTGGGCAACCTTCCGCGAAACTCTTTCCATGTACTGGTGCAGCGCCATGACATAGGCGACAATCGGAGCGCTCAGCAGCCAAGCGGCTGAATAATAAGCAAAAGTCGATTCTGTGATGGACGAAACGGTGGTAAAAAGAAGAATCGCGGGAATTTCCGCTGGGATCAACGACTTATCCGCAGGCTGGTGCAAGAAGAAGTAATACATTGTATAGTACCATACGATCCCCACACCGATGATGATCGCCCCCCCTCCCAGGAGGCCGGACTGAGCCAAAGCGTGCAGGAAGGCATTGTGCATGTGGAGCCCCCCCATCAGCAACCTGTCAGCCTGGAAGCCCGAACCCACCCAGGGCGAACTCATGAGAACCTTCCATCCCTCCTCCCAAATCGCCGTACGTCCGGTCATGGTAAGGTCAAGATGACCCGTTCGGGTAAAGTAGAGATAAAAATCGGAGTAGAACCCTCGCAAGCCGAGGATGATAGCGGCGCCGATCCCTGCCAGGAGATAAACAAGGCGCCGGGCTTTTTCCGCGGCCAAAACGATCACCAGACTGGCGATGAAAGCCAGGGTTTCCGTACGGCCATTGGCAAGAACCAATGCGTAGACCGAGGCGGCCAGCAATACCCCCCATCCCACCCGATAGGAGAGTTTACCCTTTCTTAATATCCCAGGAAGTATCCACAGTGCAGAAATGGCCGCGTATCGGGCAAATCCCGTATTGCGCGACGAAGCCATCCCCATGATCGTATTGCCGCCACCGTAGGCGCGCATCCCGAACGGAGTGCCTTCGGTTTCAATGATGACACTCGAACCCAGGATGGGGATGGCGCCCAGCAGGGCAAGCGTAAGCATTGTCCCGATAACCCATGTAAGCCTCAGCACCTTCAGCAGGTCCTGTCGAGGGTCCTCAACCAGGACAATCGCCAGCAAAACCAAGACCATGGCCAGATAATTAGCGCCATAATACAAAGCAATACCAGCGTCCGGCGATAGTGTTGCCGAAGAAGCCATTCCCACAATCGCGTAGAATAGGATCAACCCCAACGGTCCCATGATCCAGGAAAACAGTCGGCTGGCTCGGGAAAAGATCACGATGATCGCAAGCCAACCGGCCAGGATGGGGAGGAACGCTCTGACACCATGAATCAATGCCGTAGCATTTGCAGGCCAATCCGACTTCGCTACGTAGGCCGGCCCGGTGTTATAGCCCATCCAGAGAAGGACCCACAGTCCCATGCCCATGAGGGCATTGGCACTAACCCCCCGTTGAGCCTTCGCAGATACACCCCGCGGAGCCGGCTTCGCGCCCCCCCGGTTCAATCGGAGCGGTTTTGCCACTTCAACGGCCATCTACACCCCTTTTTTGTGACGCCGCCCTCCAGGGCGGCAGTCGTAGCGCGGGCGTCTCGCCCGCTGTCGCGGGAGCGTCCCGCTCCCGCCAAGGATGCGCGGGCAGGATGCCCACGCACCAGCGGGCGGGACGCCCGCGCTACGTCGCAAACGGCACGTGCCCGGCTAAAGCCCGGCGCTACGATGCACCGTGTGAGTTTGCTCCCAACACTTCCTCGTATAACTTCAAGATCCGTTCGCCCAGGTAATCCCAGGTATAGCCTTTTTCCGCGCGTGCCCGCCCCGCTTGGCCCATCTTCACGCGAAGTTCGCGGTCCCGGTACAAGCGTTCGAGGGCTTGGGGCATGAGTTCAATGACTTCACCGGGCGACCGGGCCGGAAGCTTAATTCCGCACTCCTCGGTGATGTGGAAAGCGGGTCCGGCCAAATCCAGGCAGACGACCGGCTTTCCCGACGCCATGGCCTCCACGACTACTAGCCCTCCCCCATCCCGCAAGCTGGTGAAAAGAAAGACATCACAGCTCCGCATTTTCCCCAGCAGGTCCTCCCGAGGCATCCAGGTTTCAAACCGGACTCGTCCCTCGAGCCCTAATTGGCTGACCAGTCCTTGCAGGCGGGATAAATCCGGACCATCCCCCACAATTGTAAGCTGGGAATCGGGAACTTGGGCAGAAAAGAGTTTGAACCCCCTGATCGCCAGATCGAAGCCCTTCAGGCGAATGAGCCGCCCCGCACTGAGGATTTCGAAGCGGTGGCCCTGGGTTTCCGGCGCGGATGAATCCCGCAAGAACTCTTTGGCAACCCCATTCACGGTCATGAGTTGGGTCTTGTGCTTCCAACGTGCGGGCATCGCCTCCCAGGCCTCCTGATTGCACACCAGAATGGCCCGGGCACGACTGTGGCTGAGGAGGAAGAAGGGATCGTGGCGAAACCCCCACTGCCCGTACTCCCGGCGCCAATCCGCCACCCGTTCACCCGTAGAAAACTCCTCCAGGAAAGCCGGGGGGATTCGATGCGCTCCGCCGCCCGGTCCGCGAACGTAAGGGACGGGGAGGAGCGCGCCGATGATGCTCGCCATCCAATCGTTCTCGTAGGTGAGGTGGTGGAAAAGCTCAAAGTGTACCTGCCGGTGGAGTTTTTTCGCTACAAAGTAAGCTTTCCATTGCCAAAGGTAGGCATAGAACTGCAAGGCGCCCTGGGATTTCAGCAGGGGATCGAGTACCCGCGGCAGGCTTACGTACACGAACGTTACCTGGGGGAGGGGTTCGGTCCGCAATGCGGCCTCAATTGCGGGCCGGTTTTGGGCGGCCGTGAGAACCCAGAGACGGTGTACGCGACTGAGGGCTCTGATCATATTCCAAGCCATCAGGTCGCCGCCACCGGGACGGGTTGAGCCCACGTCAGACATGCAGGCATAAGCACAAATCAGGATACGGAGTTTCATGGGTGCGTTTTGCGTTGCGGTCGAGCCCGTGCCAGAACGTGCCACGGGCATCCTGCCCGTGTCAGATCACGGCCAGGATGGCCGTGCCACCTCACTACCCCTTGCGGCAAATCGCCTGTTGTTCAAATCCGCGAGGGTAAACCTTAATCTCTTGGAAGCCGAGCGACCGCATCAGCTCAAGAATGGGTTCAAATCCAGTGGTCGCCATCCAAGTGGCAAGGTGAATCTCAAGCATGACGAGCTTGCACGCAGGATCACTCAAGGTCTTCTGGAGACCCCTGATCACGGTGGCCTCGTGCCCCTCCACATCAATCTTAACGGCCAGCGGCGGGGGGAGACGCTCTTCCGCAACAAACTGATCTCCCTCGACAATCTCTACGACTTCCGAGCCCGCAATCCCTGACCTTGGGGAAATTGAGAGGCTGGAGGTCCAGGGCTCATCTTTGGAGACCAGAAGGCTCGCTTGGCCACTCTTATCGCTGAGGGCTTTGCGAAAACACTTCACATTCTCAACTTGATTGAGTTTCAGGTTTTCTTGCAGGCGGGCAAAGTTGCGAGTGTCCGGTTCAAAAGCGATCACCTGCCCGTTCTCCCCGAGGACTTTACCCAGCAGGACGGAAAACACGCCGAAATTCGCGCCGACGTCATAAAAGACGCCACCCCCGCGTAGCACGTCCATTAAACCTTCCAGGACATCCCTTTCCCCCCACGTAATTTCCCCTCCCAGGGTCGCTCCTTCGATGGTTCTGACTTCGCCGGGGGCCTTGACGCGAAACCGGGCCTTGATGCCTCGTACCTCAACCTTCATGATGCCACGCGGAGCCACGAAACGAAAGTAGCACCACCGGGCCAGCAGGCGAATGCGCAATAGCCCCGCCAGAGAGCTTAGTTCCGGGCGGTAGGCAAGCCGCTTCAAAAAACCCATTTCCCTTTTCTCCTCGAACCGAAACCTGTCGCGTCATGCGGAGAACACCCACAAGCTTACACCCTACCGCCCGCATAAGCCGGGGGCAACGAATGTTCCTATTTGCCCAAGGGTAAACCCATGCGAGCCGGATCACCTTGAACGATGGGGGCGAAGAACCCCTCTCTGGCGCCACGGAGCTCGGCCGGAATACTGTCCCATTGGCCCCGGGCGATCATGGCGGAAATTCGCAGCAGGGCGCGGAAGGGATAAAACAAGGCGATGGAAATCATCTGCCACCGGGTCGCTGCCTTGCGCAGGGTCCAAAGCTGGTCTCGCGTCGCATGGTAGCGGATCGAAGCTCCCGACATCTTTTGCGCGCTGCCCCCCACCAGATGCCAGATCTTCGCCTTGGGGCTGAAGATAATTCGAAAGCCTGCTCTTCGGCAGCGCAGCGACAAATCAACATCCTCGTGCGTCCTGTAGCCGAAGGCCTCGTCAAAACCGCCCACCGTTTCGAGCGCCTCCTTGGGCATCAGCATGCAACAGGATGAAGCAACCTCCATTTCGACAGATTTCTCAAACTGACCTCGGTCCTGCTGGTTGTAAGCGGGATTTGAGTACAGACCTGTCCACAGGCTCAGACGGCCAAACGCGAACCACAGCCGGTCGGGATCGCGAAGCCAGTAAATTTTGGGGCCCACCACGGCCCGGCGGTTTGCCGATTCCGCGGTTTCTACCAAGCTTGAGATTAGATTGGGGTCGGCGCGCGTGTCATTATCCATCATCAAGGCATATTCGCAGCCAAGTTTCAGCGCGTGCCTGATACCTCTGTTGCGGGCCTTCGATACACCGGAGTTTGTAGGCTGACGAAGCAATTCGACCTGCGGAAACTCGTGGGCAATCCGGTCGGGAGAACCATCCGTCGAACCGTCATCGACTACCACGATCTGGAAATTGGGATAATTCGATTTCAACAGACTTTCGACGCAGGGAAGGGTGAATTCCGCGCCGTGCCAGTTCACCAGAATCACGCCAACTTTGGGGGCTTGCGAGTCCTTTGCCACCGATGGTTGTTGCCCGCTGCCGCTGATTTCTGGACCCGACTCCATGGGAACTCCCTGGTTATAATAGTCCGGACCGAGTGTTCCCCGAAGGGGAACAATATCATTAGCCGTGGGTGAAACCCACGGACCGCGACCGCAAAAATACTCTCCGACCCCGCAGGGGTCGAACCCCATTTTGTGGCGGCGCTCTCTGACCGTCGCTGCAGAATTCGGTGGCAAACGACATTCAACCCCTTCGGGGTTGGTTAATCGTCGGGACACATCGTTTCCGTGGGTTTCACCCACGGCTAATGATATTAGACCTCTTCGAGGTCCACCTTCTCGCCCAAGGGGAGCGAGGAGGGAAGGATTCTCCGTTTCATTATGCCACCGAACCCGGCCCGCGGATGAGGATCGCAAACGCGGCGGCAAAATTACCCAAAACCCGGCGGAAGTGCGCCCCTTCCAGCCGCGTGACTCCCCAGAAAACACTGATCGAAGCCCTGACCCCCAGGGCGAAAACGCAGGCCGCCGGCGACAGTTCCGGATGCTTGCGGACAAAGTACAGCCGGTTCAGGACTTCCTTCTTCCCGAACAAATAGGGGTCCGTCCGGCCAATGGGCGAAGGGTAATGTCGGAACCGCGCCTCGGCCAAGACCACCAATTTATACTGTCTGCTAATACTGTAGCTAAAATCTAAATCCTCTAGATAGCTGTAATCTTGATACCATTCATCAAAGCGGTGTTCCGCCAGCACCTGTCGATGGTAAACCACCGCCGTGCTGGGCAACCACTGCACCTCTTGATTTTGCGCGACGCAGCCGAGCAGGGTTTGAAACCCCGAGCGTAGCACCACGCCCCCGCGCGCATCGTACAGAGCCAGGCGCGAGGCCAGGCGCAGTGACTTCCAGCGGGAGGCGAATACCGGCATTTGATTCTCGAGGTTGCAGCTCACCCCTCCGAGGCCGGGAGGCGATGACCGCCAGAAATCCCCGATCGCCGCGAGCGCCTGGGGCTCCAGCACAATGTCGTCATCCATGAAGCCAATCAGCTCAATCTCGGGAGGCACGCACTCGATGCCGCGGTTGCGCTTGGCGGAAGCCGACCCGCGGGGAAAAGTGGTCACCAGGATGTTCAACTGCGGGAACTCCCGCGCCAGATCGTTTCCCTCCCCCGCCTCGTCGACGATGACCACTTGCTCGGGCAAACGCGTCTGCGCGGCCAGACTGCGGAGCATTTTCCGCAAGTCATCGCATCGGCCAACGGTGGCAATGACAATCGCGATCTTGTCCGAAGGAAGTGTCATGCCTTCATTTGCGCCCAAACCACGCACCCGCAGCGCTGCCGCTGCGCCGCCATACTGGCGGCCGCCTTTCGTAGCGCGGGCGTCCCGCCCGCTGGGGCGTGGGCATCTTGCCCGCGCATTCTTGGCGGGAGCGGGACGCCCGCGCTACGACCGCGTTGCCCGGCGCTACGACGTTCAGCGCGCCGCTCGCTGCGCCAGGAATTCCGCCACGACTTTGCGCATGGCCGCCTGGAAGTTCTCCACGGAATAGGCCTGGGCGGTCTGTTGCAGGTGAGCGCGCAACTTATCCTCCTCGGCCTCGTTCGTGAGAACGGCGACAATCTTTTCCACGGCGTCGGCTTCACTCTCAAAGATCAGGGCGGGATGATTGGCAATCTCCACCTGGCCGCCGCCATTGGGGACAAACACCACGCACCCCGCCAGCACCATTTCCGCCACCGCCACGCCGAAAGCCTCGCTTTGGCAGGCGTTGATGCCGAAACGGTGGCCCGCCAATAACTCCCGTTTCCGGTCCCCCTGCACCCACCCTTCGAGGTAGACCCAATCGCGAAATTGCTCGGCGAGGCCGCGGATTTTTTTCCCGTAATCGGAGTTGTCAATCCCGCCCAGAATGTGCAAGTGGACATTGTGTCCCCGTTCGCGAACCCTCCGGAGGATTTCAATGACAGAATGTACACATTTCTCCGCCGACACCCTTCCCAGGCAGACGAACCCTTTGTCGCGGTCTTTTACGGGGATTTGCGGACGATCCACAATTACGGGGGGGTAAACGACCTGGGAATGAATCCCACATTTCTTGAAAAGCCGGTCAGCCGTCCAGGCAGAATTGGCCAGAGTGACGTTCTGCTTCCAAGCCTCCGGGTTGCTCGTGGCGATGCGGTTGCCTAAGCCCAGATAGGCCCGGCGCACCCAGGTGTCTCCATAAAACCACTTCTTGCGCGTGTGAAAAGTAGGATGAAGTTCCAACCGCCATTCATCCATAAACGAAAAGTCCGCGATGATCTGCACCCCGGGCCTACCGAAGTCCATGGCGCCGTAACCACTGATCAGGACATCAAACTCCGGGGCGACGCGTTGGGCATAACGCAGGAGGTACCGTCCCTTGAGCGCGGAAAAGCTTGAGAGGCTTCGCAGTCCCCATGGCAGGGCCACGCGGCGAGTAGAAAAGTCCCCCGCCCCGAGAGAGGTTCCATAGTAAGCATTCAGCCGCTTCACATCGACTTTCCCCATGGAGATCAAGGTTAAGTCATACTCCCGCTTCAGCGCGTCGATGGTCCAAAGGACGGCAGCCTCGGAGCCTCCCAAGCCCATCTCGGGGTGAATGAGCGCGACCTTTGCCCGCAATGTTGTGAGCCGGCCTGTGCTCATCGTTGTCATAACGACCGCTGAAAGCGCTCCGCCCACGTCCGCACGTAGTTTTTCACGCCCTGAGGCACAAACTTGCGCCATCCCGCCCCAGGCATCTTCGGGATCTGAATCTCTGACACCGGGATGGGCGTGTAGGCAATGGGCGCCTGGGCCAGAACCTCCTGAAAGAGCAGATCGTAGTCCCGCACGACGCGATCGAGGGAGACGCGGGAAGGTCGTGAGCTGGCTAATTCGTATCTGCAACGCGTGATCGTGCCGGAACGAGTGACCTCGGCCATGAATTCTCTCGAGGTCTCCCCTACCCGCGGGCAATCGCCAAATCCGACTCCAGCATCATCTTGACGAGTTGGGTGAAACCCACCTTGGGTTTCCAGTTCAGTTCAACATTGGCCAGTCGCGCGTCGGCGCGCAGGTCGTGAATTTCCCCGGTTCGCAGAAATTGCGGATTGACCTCCACCCATTCTTCCACCGATTGAGGAACATTCGCGGCAGGCCCGAGCTCCGCCATCGCCGCCATTGTCGCGTGGAGAAAGTCGGAAACGCTGTGCGAGGTGCCGGTGCCGATCACGTAGTCCTTAGGTTCTGGCCTTTGCAACATGGCGTGCATGGCCTTGATGTAATCTCCCGCGAATCCCCAGTCGCGCCTTGCCTGGAGGTTCCCGAGTTGCAGCTTGGTCCGGCTGCCAAGCAGCCAAGCGGCCGCGACGCGGGTGATCTTCCGCGTCACCATTTCCGGCCCGCGGCGCGGCGATTCATGATTGAAAAGAATGCCGCCCACCGAAAACAGACCTCGCTGCCGGTAGACCTCCATCAGACGATGGGCCGCGAGCTTCGAGGTCCCGTACGGTGATGTCGGCCGTAGCGGCGTCTGCTCGTCGCACATCCCGTCCCAATTGCCCATCATCTCCGAGCTCGAGGCCTGGTAAACCCGCGTATCGCGCTTTGTCCGTTCCACGATTTGCAAGATCCGGACCAATCCCCCCACGTTGATGTCAAAGGTCTCGGCAGGAACCTCCCAACTGGTGGGAACAAACACCTGCCCTGCCAGATTGTAAACTTCATCGGGCCAGGCTTTCTGGAAAGCCACGGCGAGCGATTCGGCGTCGCGCAGGTCCCCGTACACAAGCTCGATGCGCGAGCAAACGGGCTCGATCCAACGCATGGACAAAGGTTCGCGCCGCACCAAACCCCAAACTTGATAGCCCAACTCGAGCAGGTACTCAGCCAGATAGCTTCCGTCTTGCCCCGAAATCCCGGTGATTAACGCTGATTTCATTCTTGAGACTCCTCCGTTTTGTTTTCAGATGTACGGTCCAGTGAACGCCCGCGGTCATGCTGCTTCCACTTTCCATCAACGCCGCAGTACCCGTCAATGAGGCCGGACACAATAGCATGGGCGGCAACAAAGCGGCGATAAATAATGTTCTTGGCTACTCTCCCCAGGGTTCGGGGCAGGTTCATGACGCGGACGATGAACCACCCGGCGCGAGACAATTCCCGGGAGAGCAACAGAGCATTCCGGTGGGAGTAATAGTACTCGCGGCAGTTGTACTTTCCCCCCGAACTGGCTGCTCCCTTATGCCAAACCACGGCGTCATTCACTCGGATGCAGCGATACCCGAGTTTCTGCGCCCGCACGGAAATCCCCACATCCTCGAGATACATGAAGAATCGTTCGTGCAGATACTCACCCTTGGCTGAGAAGACCGCGCGAAGCATTTCGCTTCGCATGATCATTGCCGATCCATGCGCGGCAATGACTTCCTGATAGTTGTCCCGGGCAAGGAACGGGCCCATTTCCTCCCCGAAAAATCTCTCGAACTGGATTTGCCAGTGGGGGGGAATCCAGGGACCCTCGGGGGCCTGCGCGCCTGCCTGGAAGATGGCAGCCTCCGCCATTCCCGCCTTGGTCTTCTGGAGGGTCTCGACCAGGCGAGTGAGACAATTTGGCGAAACCGTTGCGTCATTGTTCAAAAGCAGCACGAAGTCCGCGGGATTCCGCCGGCTGAGAGCGTAATGAATCGTGACGTTGTTGCCCCCGGCGAAGCCCAGATTCTCCTCATTCCGGATGAGGACCAGCCGACCAGGCGATGATACTTGATCTAGAGCCTGTTCGGCCTGCTCCTTGCCTCCTTGGAGCGCCGTGGCACGATCATAGTCGCCCAGTAGATTTCCCTCGCCCAGCTTCCGACCAGCCCAATCCTTGATCCTCTGCGTCGAATCGTCCCAGGAGCCGTTGTCGGCGACGAGGGTCAGATAGTTTGGGTAGTCAAGTTGCCGGACGGATTCGAGACATTCCAGCGTATCCTTCCAGCCATTCCAATTCAAAATGCTGATCGCCACAAGTGGCCAAGCTTCGGGCGCCGGCTGATGTCCAATCTCCGACCCACGGTCACTCACAAACATTCCTCAACGCTCATGCGCCGATCCCGCAGGAGAAGCACTTGTGTATTTCAAGATATGGTGCGCATAGACAAATATTGCCGCCGCCGCGAAAAAGGTAACGAGCACGGCGGCCCAGATCACCCCGGAGATCCCGAAGGCCTTGGCCAGAACGATCTTCAGAACCAAGTTGGCGATAGCCTGCGAGATCGACACAATGACCTGAACCTTCAGCTTATTGACACCACACAAGAACATAAAGACGGCATTCCCGACCACGGTGAGGATGGTCCAGATGGCCATGCCGGCAAGCAACGCATAAGTCGGCTGAACCTGCGTTCCCACCCAAACGCGCACGACCAGTTTTCCGAACGCCGCAAGACCCAAAGCCACCGGACCGAAAGTCAATATACTATAACCAAGTGAGTGATAGAACGTCGCCCTGACCCACTTCAAATCTCCCCGGCCCAGCGCTTCTCCATAAGCAGGCCACAGGGGAACGACAAACATCGAGGCCACGGTGGAGAGCAATATGAAGAGGCGCATGGGGACAGCGAACTGCGTTACCGCCGCCGGTCCCAAGACCTGGGTGAGGACAATGTTGTCGAGAGGAATGGTAAAGACGCCGCACGCCTGAAGAATAAAAAACATGGCGCCGGTACCCATGATGCTTCGAGCCGCGCCAAGATCCCAGTAGCCCCAGGCGGGAAATAGCGCGGGACGCATCCATCCAAACTCATAGGCCCAATTGCCGAAAACGCCCGCGAGTTGACCTCCCAGGATGGCGAGAATCAGCCAAGGCAGTCCGCCATGAAGGTCGACGGCAACCAGCAAGCCACCCAATCCCGTGAGGCTGCCCATCGCCGTCCAGAGGTTCATCACGAACCCTTCCTGATGGCCCGTCTGGACACGTTGGACGACGTCCAAGGGCAAGTTGAGGAGGAAACAAATCAAGAAAACAAAAACGGCCGGGCCAGATTCGCGGGCCGCCAGTCCGGATGAAACATTGAACACGCGCGGCCAGGGAATGAAGGGATAAACAAGGGCGAAGACTCCCAGCAAGAGGACCGCAACCCCACACAGGATGAAGAACGCACTCGACACGTACCTGTGCACGGACTCATCGTCCTCCCGGCCACGGGCGTCCGCGATGGCGTGCAACAGTCCATTCCCGATGCCCAAGTCCGCGAACATCAGGAAGGCAACAATAGAAGTGATGGTCATCCATAGGCCATACCGCTCTGTGCCGAGGTAATGTATGGTCAGGCGGACGGTTATGAGTGAGGTGAGGACCGTTACCCCTTTTGCCAGCACGGAGGTCGCGGTGGTCAGCCCGGCGCGACGATATCGCTCCAGGGAGCGGCCTTCCGGCGTCGAGGTGTCAAAGGGCTTCAGCCTCATCACGGCCTTCAGAGCGCGGGCGCGATCAAGGATTCCCTGAGCACTGAAGAGTCCGGTAAAGGCTCCGCTGGCTGACACTTCGGGTGGCAGCGCCTCGACCGATGGAGCCAGCGGCGGATCAGAATCTGGCAGCGAGTTTTCCACGAGCGGTTCAGATGACATTACGGATTATTCTTCCGTGGCGATGCTCACGTCCCCTTGGCGTCCTCGCGCGGCGGTCGGCTACGGTCGAAGTTGGCTTGTGCCTTCGGGACGACATGATGATAGTAGAGTATACGGTATATGATCCACGGCAAACGGACTTGCGTATCCAGGAGCGGAACGAGCCGCACCAAAAAGGGTGCGACGACCTTTGCCAGGGCCTTCCTCAGCCTGAGCTTCGGGCTAAAGGGTTTGGCGTGCGACGCCTGCTCTTTCAGGTAACGGCCGCCTTCCGTAGTTTCGAGACGGACAGCGGCCCGACAAATTGACTCCTCGCGGCGGCAAGCGTCCGCGTAGGACATGCGCTTGTAATGTTCTCCAATGGCCGCATCATTGTAAATCATCCGAAAGCCTTTGCGGGCCAGTCGGCAGCCGAGTTCCAGGTCTTCGTATCCGTAGCCGCGAAAGGACTCGTCAAATAACCCGAAGTTCATCAGGAATTCCCGTTTGACGCTGAGGTTGCAGGTATACAGGTCCGCAAAGCCCGCCTCATTTCCGGGGGAGAGATGGCCATAGCCAAAAAGTGCACCACTGAGTCCCAACCATTCCATGAAAGGCGTCGGATGCAATTCCGGGGACCAAACCACCTTCCCCAGGATCGCGAAATTATCCCCAGGATACTTCTGGTGCCAGGCGGTATGTTCTGCCACCAGGGTCGGCCGCGGGATGATGTCATCATCGGTGAACAGGAGAACGCGGCCAATGGCCGCCCTTATCCCACTGTTGCGAGCGGCTGCCTGCCCACTATTCTGCCTGGGATGGTATCGAATCGTGATCGGCGAGGTCTGGCTGAAAGCGGCAACCGCCGCTTCGGTTCCATCCGTAGAGCCATCGTCGACCACAAGGATTTCCAGGATCTCCGCTAGCGCCGTCTGGTGACGGTAGCCCTCCAGCGCCTTCAGCAAGACTTCCTTTCGGTTGTAAGTAGGGATGATGATACTCAGTTGGGGGGTCAACAAGCGGCATCGCCTCCCCCCTGGGGCTTTCTGGTCATCACGCCGAGGTGCAGCGCTTCGTTAGCCCGCGATTGATACGCCCTGTGTGTTCTGAGTTTTGATCCCGACAAAGGTTCCCCTGCGATCTGTTCGGTAGTAACCGCGCAGCATGCTATCCGCGATGTTGGATCCCAAGCCGTCAAATTGCTCCATCACGAAATCAAAGCCAACATCCTGTATTGCCTGAAGCAGATACTCCCGTTGTATCCAAAAAGACCGGCGATTATTCCAGGAAGTCCATTTAGAAGTTTCCCGCCTGCGGAATGACTCATCATTGGCGAATTCCGTATACCATCTTCCGGCGAGCCCCTCATTTTCACAGGTTCGCGAAAGATAAAACGTGTCCGTCCGCCCTTTCGTCACCCTTGCCAATGCCCTTTGTGCCAAGGTAGGTAACAGCGACTGTAATCTTGCAGAGAGGGTGTCGGTGGAAAAGTGTGTCTGTAGAATTACCAGTTTCGAGGTCACGGACGAAAGCGATTCCAGGAATTGTTTAGGCCGATCCAAGTGGTATAACAGACCGCAGCAGAATACGGCATGAAACATGCCATGCTTTCCGATGTTGTAGGCGTTGTCCTTTACGAATTCAAGGTTTGGCAGGTTGGTTTTTGATTTTACGTAGTTGCACGCCGCAAGATTGGCCTCACGCACCTCAATCCCGAGAACCTGAAATCCCATGCGTGCAAACTCGACGGCGTAACCCCCTTCCAAGCACCCTAAGTCAGCAAGGCGGAGGTGCCTCTTGTCACCAGGGAAAACTGTCTCCAGAACTCGTCGTGCTGAGACGAACCAGGGGTAAGCCTCCATCGAATGCCCTTCATCAGGCTTCGTGAGGGTCCCGTCGTCGAGACGAATATTGTGACAAGTAAATTCAATTGCCATTTCGAGATGTTCCCAAATGGATACGAGACAACGAGTCAAATGTAGCTGATGGGAGCGAGCCAAGCCAGTTCGGATTCGGTCAAAGCTCAGCTCTTGCTGCCCTGTTGACGATTCGCCGCGCCTACGTAAAGGCCGTCGCGAATGGAATCGGCGATGCCCTGAAACGCCCATCGGGCATATCTTCCCACCATCTGGATGTCGTGCTCCTCAAGCACCTTCAATGCCGCAGCGCGCCACTTGGATCCGGGCCAAGACCAAGTGTAGGCGACATCAATCCAGGTGGGATCAACCACTTCCGCCTCCCCCAGGAATCCCCAGTGTTGCAGTTCCTTTACCGTTGCCTGGGAGTATTCCCGGATTTCCCGGGGCGCCGGCCTCTGGCCACCTCCGTAAGCTCTCTCGACATAGATGCTGACGCGATCATGGGGCGCCCGAGCCGAACTGGGCAGAAAGCTGACATCGACGTTGCTGTAAAACCCCACCCGGTGGAAACCCGACTGGCTCGAGGGGAGGTAGAGCCAATGATCGACCGGACACTGCGCACCGCGGACGCCGCCGATATTCAGCACCAGCACAGAAGTGTAAGGATCAGCCTCTTCCTCAACCTTCAGCCCGGTCATTTCCATCATTTTTGCAAGCGGAAGGGTTGAGAGGAGAGTTTCGTAACGGACTTCCTGTTTATCCGCAAAGAGAACCAACTTGCGGCTGATATCAACTCCCGTTACGCGCTTCCCGTACCGCACGTCCGAGCCCTTCACCAACCCCTCAGCCAAGGCGTTCAGGCCGTCGCGCGGGTAAAGGTAAGTGGTGTTGTACCCGATGGGCGGAGTACCCTCGAAAGCGCCGCGGGTCACCAGGGCCGGGTCGATGGGAGATTTGTAAGGATCCTGCGGAGCAATGCGTTTCCACAAGCCGGCTGTGTAAAGCTCGTGAAATGGCCCGAAGAATAATGCGGTTAGGGTGGGACCAAAACTCTGGCCCATCCAATCGGCCATGGTTTGAAACTTACCCTTGGGGGAGGCCAGGATTTCCACCAGCGCCTTGGCCCGAATCGCCTCACGAAGGTATCCCAGATGGTTCTGAAGGGGATAGGGAACATATAGGTTTTGCTCTGGGAAGAAAACGGAGGACTTCCGTTCGTACACTCCGACGGGGGTCAACTGGCGAATCAGGCGCAGGACAGCGGGGTCGCCCCCGAAGATCCAATGGCCTCCGCCAATTTCAAACCGATATGCCTCCTGGTCCGACGGCGGCTGATGGAGGCGCTCTTCGGTGCCGGGGCGGATGTAATAAGACGAGCAGATACCTCCTGGGGCCTCCTCGGCCTCGTAAATCGGGAGCCCGGAGGCCCAACCGGCCGACAAACCCGTAATTCCTCCACCGAGGATGACGGTGGCGGGTTCGCTGCTTTTACTCTTGCCGGACGTCGATTTGCTCAAGGGCATGGCTCCAGTGCGCGTGCGCGGCTGCTTACTTGGAATGGCGGACGTAGCGCGGGCATCTTGCCCGCTGTCGCGGGAGCGTCCCGCTCCCGCCAGCGCGCGGGCAGGATGCCCACGCCACACCGGGCGGGACGCCCGCGCTACGAATACAGTGGCGAGATAAACTCGCCGCTACGACTTGACGCTTTCTTGCGAGCGCTTCTTGTGCCGCATCACGTCAACGAGGGAAAGGGCCATAAACTGGGGGCCGTAGATCATGGCCCGGCGCCAGACGGTGCGGGGCTCGTGCAACAATCGCCAAAACCATTCCAGGCCGGCCCGACTGGCCCAGCGTGGGGCGGGAACCACCTTCCCGCTATGAAACTTGATCGCGGCGCCAATCGCCACGATCACCGGCGTCTTGAGGCTGTCGCGGTGGGCGACAATCCATCGCTCTTGCTTCGGAAGGCCCAGCGCCACCCAAAGCACATCAGGGTTAGCTTGGTTAATCATTTTGACGATTTGTGCGTCTTCGTCAGGAGTGAGCGGGCGGAATGGCGGCGAGTATGCGCCGATGATTCTTACCCCTGGGTGCTTCTCGCGGAGCCGATCGCTTGCAAGCGCCAGGGTTTCCTCCGTGTCACCGTAGAAGTAATTGGTATAACCCTTCTGATTGGAAAGCTCACAGAACGCAGACAGCAAGTCCGCCCCGCGAACCTGATGGGTGGTACAAGACATCTTTTTGGCCGCAACCCGGGCAGCCCACCGGCCGTCGGGCACAGAGAGGTCCGCAGTGTTAAGGACTGCACGGAAATCGGGATGTTTGTGTGCTTCGAGGGCCCCGTGCGAACCCGTCACGGCGATCCAATGGGTCCGGTCACGCTCACGGATCCATAGCTCCATGAGGCGCAAGACGTTCTCGACGTCAATGATGTGTACGGGGGCTCCGAGAACCTCTGTGCTGGGCGGGTGCCCTTCGAGTTGCGTCAAGGATTGCGCTTGCATATCTGGTTTAGGTTAACTCCGTACACCTGGGGCCTCGCAGGCGGGCTTGGACACCGCCGCAACTCGCCTCTTTGAGGCGCGCCGGCCACCCAGCAGCCGGGGCAGTTTTGCCGATCGCTCTTCCCATTTCCCGGTAAAGGTCACGAGGAAGGAAATGAAAACCAAGCGAAGATCCAACCAGAAGCTCTGCTTTTTGATGTACAGAAGGTCGTAACGGAGCTTCTGGCGGCGGTGCACTTCGCTATGGCCGTAGATTTGAGCGATTCCGGTAAGCCCGGGGGTGACCGCGTGCCGGCGGTCGAATCCGGGTATTTCCACACGGAATTTCTTCACCAGTTCCGACCACTCCGGTCTTGGTCCCACAAAACTCATGTCACCGCGGAAGATATTCCAGAGCTGCGGGAGCTCATCCATAGCCGTGGCGCGCAGAATCCGGCCCACGCGCGTAATCCTCGGATCGCGCTCCTTCGCCGGAACTACCCCCCACTTGGTGTCCGAGTCCGGCACCATGGAGCGGAACTTGACGCTTTGGAATTCCTTGCAACCCTTCCCCACGCGAGGTTGGCCATAGAAAATGGGGCCTCCGTCCTCAATCTTGATGGCTACGGCAATAGTCGCCCAAATCGGCGAAGAAATAATCAAACCGAGACCGGAAAGCGAAATGTCGAAGAGTCGCTTTAGCATAGGTTATAGGGTACAGGGTACAGGTTACAGATTAGGGCACAGGGTACAGGGAACAGGTTATAGGACATAGGATTATGTTTATACCCAAGAATCGCGATTGAGCGATGGTAGGGTGTTCCTGAGATGGTGGAAAGATCGTTTGCCGCGAGCCGTGGTTAATCCGGGTGAGGTCGCGACTCCATTGCGGTCAAGATTCAGGGGTCCAGGGGTCCTCCCGATAGTTTCTCCCCGCCCGGGG
>Ga0208034_1001039_pt1 | contig 18470 bp, 15 predicted proteins | sample June2015DPH_8_10_FD_184699 | JGI IMG/M metagenome (GOLD analysis project Ga0208034, IMG submission 184699) | Peatland microbial communities from SPRUCE experiment site at the Marcell Experimental Forest, Minnesota, USA - June2015DPH_8_100... | ecosystem: Environmental > Terrestrial > Soil >...
GTGGCTTCGGCCAACTCATCGAGCAAGCTGTGGGTCTCGCGATAGAGCACGCGGTAGCCCTGCTGGATTGCGGCGTGGCCGATGGCCTGCGCCAAGTGGCTCTTGCCGGAGCCGGGCGGGCCTAAAAACAAGGCAGTTCGGCTGTGAGCCTCGCTTGCGTTTACTCTGCTTCAGGCGGTAGCTTTCGCCGTTCATCTCCAGGATATGAACATGGTGGGTGAGCCGGTCCAGCAGCGCACCGGTCAGCCGTTCCGATCCGAGAACGTCCGTCCACTCCTGGAACGGAAGATTGCTGGTCGCCAGCGTTGAACCACTTTCGTAGCCTGGCTGAAGATTTCGAACAGCAGTCGGCGCCGTTGCCTTGGGATACCGGGAATCAAAACCTGCAATCTGTTCTTGACCGTGAGGCCGGGCGCAATCAGCAGAATGTTCTTCGAGAAACGCTTATCCTACGGGTAAGTGACTTTGTTCAGAACCTCGAACAATGCAAGGACCTAACGCATGCCCTCGCAAAAAACTGGACACCCCAACCTCAAGGCGCCGCTACCTCGCAGATTTTGGTCTCGCTTCAGTCGCGAAAAATCTACTACTAACCGTAGCATCCTGCATCTAGTCGTGACGAACATCGTAAGCCTAACCGTTCGGGCACCTTGGACCGATCGCGACCTGGTGGAAGCGATCGCACGCGGAGCTTACACTCCGATCCCTATCGAGTCGCTGCATGATGCACTCGGGACGCATACTTTTCTGCGAGGTTACCCTTGCTCCGGATATGCAGGTGACGTCATCGACGAGATTGCAATGAACTACCACAATATGCGCTGGTGGATCACGGACAAGGGCCTCAACATGGGGGGCGTAGTTCCAGACAGAGTGCAGCTGTCCCCTTTCGATGAGCTGGCGGGAAAGCTTACACTCGCCAATTGGAAGGGTAGGCTTTCGAAGGACGCCTTCCTGGAGATTGCGAAGGAACTTGATAAGGCAGGCTTCTGCCTGAAAGACGAGCTTCAGCCGGCACAGTGGACGGTGATAGCACAGCACAACCAAAAGTATTCCAAAAATGCGATTAGGACCTTTGATCAAGCCGCTCGTAATCCTCGCTTTACTCGCTACATTCGTAAGCGGTTGTATATAGCCCGCAACAAGATGAAAGACATCAGTACTGCGATACCAGAAGTGTCCTTCGGATTCGATCAAGATATTTGACCAGGCGTGCACTGTTGCGCGCCATGGGTGGGATCGTCGGTCGGGTCCAAACTTGGGCACGGGCCTTCCGAACTTCTTGCCCCTCGCGCGCGCATTGCGCAAACCGGCCCTAACGCGCTCCTGGATGAGCGAGCGCTCGAACTCGGCCATGGCACCGATGATCTGAAACATCAAGCGCCCGGAGGGCGTACTGAGATCGAGGTTGTCACGGAAGGCGACGAATGCCCACTCCCCCACAATGCGCGCCCATTTTCGGCCGCCCCCGTTGTTTGACAGGAGCCCCCGTACAGACTCCCCAAAATTTGGCGACACAGTGGCGACACAAACGCAAGCCGGAAATTCACTTTGCGTGTGGACAGGATCCTTACCGCCATTTACGGGGGATTTTGGTGAGCGCGGAAGGAATCGAACCTTCAACCTACTGATTAAGAGTCAGTTGCTCTGCCAATTGAGCTACGCGCCCGAAGTGGGTTTACAAGCAGAATCAAAAACTCGCGCGACTGCACCGTGCAGTCTGGTACTCGCCCGAAGCAAGCGGCCCTAAAGAGTACCCTTTACGCAGCACGGGTTCCGAAGGTGGAGCGATGGATCGGACTCAGTATAACAGAGGTCGCCGAACCGTAATCTCCTGAGATGGAACAGTTGGGCAAAGCCATTCGTCACATAACAAGACGATCGAAAGACGGCCCGGCAGAGCACTCTCCTCTTGCCATTCTGGCAGCGCTCGGTCCCATTCCCTGTCCCAGATCTATCGTGGGTATCCACCACATGGGCACAGCCGCCCATGTTCCGGGAACAGACCTCTATGCGTTGGCTTGCTTCTCGGCGAAGTCTCCCACGATGGGCAGCTTGAACATCTGGTGCTGATACGCCTTGACCACCAGCAGCACCCATAGCGCAAATTCAGCGAGTCCCAGCAGCCCCCAGATGGGAAACATGATCAGCGGCAGAGCATAACTGAGGAACGACAAGCAAACGTGCAGCACAATCAGCGCGGCGGCTGTAAACAAGCACTGGAACGAGTGAAAACGGACGAAGCGATTGCGATTGTAGGGCTCAATCAACAGAAATATGATAGCCGGGATGATGGTGAAGTAAGCCAGCATGCCTGCTACGTTCTCTGCGATTGGCGCCCCTGCCGAAGCAGCAGGAGCTGTGTAACCGGCGGATGGGGCTGGTGCCGGAGCAGGCGACGCACCTGCACCGCTGGCCTGACCCGCGGCCTTCCCGCAGTTGGGACAGAATGCTGCATTGTCTGCCATTTGAGTACCGCAGGACGCACAAAATGCCATAACGACCTCCTGAGTTGTCGAACCGGTGAGCCTTTCCCTACGCGAGCATGACACAAGCCCAGCGCGGGTACCCCCAAAAAGGCCTCTATTTCGGGCGAACAATAACAGAGTCCCGGCTGGAACGCAAAGCAATAATAGCCGCACTACCGTTGTGGGAAACCAAAAGCGGAAAGAGGCGGAGGCACAGACAAGGACGCTTTGCGAGAAAGGCTGCGACTCGTCGCTCGAGGCGGCTGTTGCTCAACACGACATCCGAAGGGTTGAGCGAAGGGCAAAAGGCGAGCAGCGGCTCCTACGCCCCGCAACACTTCTTATATTTTTTTCCGCTGCCACACGGACAAGGATCGTTGCGCCCGACCTTCTCGCCGCGGACCACTTGCTGCACGGTTCCCGCCTCGCCGGCGCCCGCCATGCGTGCTTGTTCCAACTCGCGGCGCTTGCGGCGCTGGAAGGCTTCTTCCATGTCGTCCATCGAGGTAGTCGCGCGATTGCGCCGGGAGCCAGTGCTGAACGCCGCGATTGCCTGTTCGTTGCTGTCGAAATCTCCCGCGGAAATCGCGTGCTGCGGAACCGGGCGGGACGGCGCTTCGATCACCTGCATCAGGTACAAGTAGCGGACCGTCTCCTCTTCGAAGCGCTCCATCATGGCTTCGAACATATCGAACGACTCGCGCTTGTATTCCACCAGCGGATCGTGCTGGGCATAGCCGCGCAATCCGATCCCCTCTCGCAGGTGGTCCATGCTGAGCAAGTGGTCTTTCCACTGCTGGTCGATCACGCTCAACATGATGATGCGCTCGTGATGGCGCATGGCATCGGGGCTGATCAGCGTCTCCTTGGCCTCATAACGCTCTTTCAGCTTGTCGAAGATGGTATCGCCGAGTTCCTGCCGGTTCAGCGTTTCCGCCTGGATACCCTCGGCTGCGATGTCCACCCCAAAGCGGGTGAACACCTGGTTCTTCAGGCTCTTGATGTCCCAGTCTTCGGCGTGTGTTTCCTTCGCTGCGTACTTATCGAGCAGCCCGCCGAGGATGTCCCGGACGTAATCCTCAAGGATGAGCTCTTTTTGGTCGATGCCTTCCAGCAACTGCCGGCGCAATCCGTAAACCGCCTGGCGCTGCTTGTTCATCACATCGTCGTATTCGAGCAGATGCTTACGGGCTTCGAAGTTCTGGCCCTCAACCGCCTTCTGCGCGGCCTCAATGCGGCGCGTGATCAGCCTCGATTCGATGGGTACGCCTTCTTCCATGCCCAGCCGCTGCAGCAGATTCGACACCCACTCCTTGGCGAAGATGCGCATCAGGTCATCTTCCAGCGACAGAAAGAAACGCGATGCGCCGGGATCGCCCTGGCGGCCAGCGCGGCCACGCAACTGATTGTCGATACGCCGCGCCTCGTGGCGTTCTGTGCCAAAGATAAACAGGCCGCCCAGCGAAACAACCTCATCATGCTCGGCGTCGGTGACTTCTTTATGGCGGGCGTTGATCTCGTTCCACTGCGCCGTGGGGACCTGATACTCGTTGCCACCGTAATAAAAATAGGAGAGGTTCGGATCGTCGGGCTTGGCCGTGACTTCGCCTGCTACGACCTTGAGAGGCTGCGCCAGTCCCTTCTTGATGCACTCCTGCTTGGAAATGAACTCGGAATTGCCGCCCAGCAGAATGTCCGTGCCGCGGCCGGCCATGTTGGTGGCAATCGTAATTGCGCCCTTGCGGCCTGCCTGGGCAACGATCTCAGCTTCCTTCTCGTGGTACTTGGCATTCAGCACCACGTGCTTGATGCCCTTTTTCTTCAGCAGGTCCGACAAACGCTCTGACTTTTCAACCGAAGTCGTGCCCACTAGAATGGGCTGCCCTATTTCGGCGAGCCTCTGGATCTCATCGGCCGAAGCGAAAAACTTTTCCTTCTCAGTGCGGTACACGACGTCGGAGTTTTCGATGCGCACCAAAACCTTGTTGGTCGGAATAACAACCACTTCGAGCTTGTAGATCTTGTCGAACTCGGGCGCTTCCGTTTCCGCCGTGCCGGTCATGCCGGCCAGCTTCTTGTACATGCGGAAGTAATTCTGGAAGGTGACGGTGGCGAGCGTCTGATTTTCGCGCTCGATCTTCACGCCTTCCTTGGCCTCCACCGCCTGATGCAATCCATCGGACCAGCGCCGGCCCGGCATCAGGCGCCCGGTGAACTCATCCACGATAAGTACTTCCCCATCTTTCACCACGTACTCGACGTCGCGGCGATAAAGCGCGTGCGCCTTAATTGCGGTATCCACGTGGTGCTTCAGGTCCCAGTTCTCGGGATCGGCGATGTTACCGATGCCCAGCAGGCGCTCAACCTTTTCCCAGCCCACGTCCGTAACGGTAATGGTGCGGTGCTTTTCGTCCACCACGAAATCGCCGGTAAGGACTTTGTCTTCGCCGAGGCCCTTTTCGATCTCTTCACCTAGCTCCAGTTGAGGAATGATGCGGTTCACGCGGTAATACTTGTCGGTGGACTCCTCGCTCTGACCGCTGATGATGAGCGGGGTACGCGCTTCGTCGATCAGGATCGAATCCACTTCGTCAACGATGGAATAGTTGTGCCCACGCTGCACGCAGTCGGCGAGGTCGAACTTCATGTTGTCGCGCAGGTAGTCGAAGCCGAACTCGTTGTTGGTGCCGTAGGTAACGTCGGCGGCATAGGCTTCGCGCCGCTCGCGATCGTCGAGATCGTGAACGATGACCCCGACCGTCAGGCCGAGGAAGGTGTAAAGCTTGCCCATCCACTCCGAGTCGCGCTTGGCCAGGTAGTCGTTGACCGTGACCACGTGGACGCCGCGCCCGGAAAGCGCATTCAGGTAAACCGGCAAAGTGGCAACCAGCGTTTTACCTTCGCCGGTCTTCATTTCGGCGATCTTGCCCTGGTGCAGCACCACGCCGCCGACCAGCTGCACGTCGAAGTGCCGCATCTTCAGCACGCGCCAACCCGCCTCGCGTGCCACCGCAAACGCCTCAGGAAGGACCTCGTCCAGCACCTGTTTCAGCTCACGGTCCTTCTCGTCGGGGTCCTCGACTGCATCCACACGCTCGCGGATGCGCTGGCGGAACTCTGCTGTCTTGGCCTTCAGCTGTTCATCGCTGAGCTGCCTCGTCTCGGGCTCAAGCGCGTTGATGCGCTCCACCAGCGGCATAATCCGCTTGATTTCCCGTTCGTTGCTGGTGCCGAAAACCTTGGCGATAAGCTTGTTGATCAACGCTGTGTTCCTTGAAAAGGACCTGCTTGGACTTTGCCGCGATGGGCCTGGACAGGCCCATCCACCACACTCTACCCACGTAGAAGGCTAACACATTGGATGTCCCCGAGAAGGCATGGTCGCAGGATTGGAAGCGGGAGATGCAAGCGAAAAGTAGAATGGCGCCACCGATAGAAAAGGCGCGACTGTTGGGCCGCGCCTTTTCTTGCTCATGATGCGCCAGGTCACTGCTGCTTGTTGACTGGCTTGCGCATCTTGTTCTGGGGATTTGGCTTCATGGGCGCACCTTCGGCGCCGGTAATCTCATTGGCTAAAGCGTCGGCGTGATAGATCTTACGGAGCGACTCGAGGATTGCCCGCGAATCCACTTCCACCGAGCGCGCCACTTGGTCGCTGTACTCGAAGTCCCACGGCAGCGATTCGATGTTGCCATCGAAGATGATCCCCACCACTTCGGCGTTCTTATTGATGACCGGACTGCCGGAGTTACCGCCGATGATATCGGGGGTGGAAACCGTATTGAACGGTGTGTTGAGGTCAATCGACGGCTTGGCTTTCAGCCAGCTCTCGGGAAGCTGGTACGGCGTCTTGCTGCCATGCTCAGCGGCATGTTTGTAAGCTCCGCCCATGGTCGTAAACCACGGCACGGTCTTGCCGTTCAGCTTGTAGCCTTCCACGGGGCCGTAGCTGAGACGCAGCGTGAAGGTCGCGTCGGGAGGAACTTTGAGCCCATCCTTGGCGAACAGGGCCTTGCCGATGTACCCGCCATCACGGCGCAGGACCGATTGCACTTCATCTTCATCGCGCTGGTGGATGGCGACAGCGTCCGGCTCGATTTGGCGCATGAGGACGATCAAGGGATCGTTGCTGACTTCCACCGCAGCCTCTCCACCTTCGTAAAGTTGTTTGCGAACGGCCACATCGTCGAGCTTGGTTCCGTCAATCAGCTCCTTGGCGCGCTCGTCCGGAGTCTTACCAGCCAAGGCTTTCTTCACGTCGGCATTGTCGGCGCCAAGGACGTCCTGCATTTCGGCCAGACTCTCGGCCAGCAAAGCCCGCTCCAGGGATTTGTAAGTGGGGGCGGTGGAGAACAATCGCTGCTCCAGCGTAGGCAAGGCGGAGTCCTGGAAACCGCGGATCCGCTGGTTGCTTGGCTTCTGCTTTTGCTCGGCCGCCCGAACGATGTCGCGGGCATAGCGGGCGAGGTCGCCGCGAAAACCACCCAGGTTATCCAGATAGCCCAAGGGCTTGTAAATCTGCTTCTGAACATTGACAGCCTTGGCAATTTCAGCCCAAGGGTCGCCGAATTCAGCCTTGAGCTTGGGGTCGGAATTGACAAAGTCGCGCAGCGCCTTCTCACCGGCCGCCTTCTTGCCCATCAGATCCTTATCGCGCAATCCGCCCTCATAACCGGTGACGGCCTTAAAGGCGTTCTGCAATCCGAAAAAGTCGCTTTCGGCCTCGCGGGCATTCTCTTCCGACACTGCACTGAACATTTGCAGCATGGCGATGCGACGCGTGTACGAGTTGAGCTGCAGGGGATATTGGTAATCGCGCAGGAAGCCGAGCTGGTCCACGGTAAGCAAACGGCCAGTCCGTCCAGGATGGCCCGAAACAAAAACCAGGTCACCTTCCTTTACGCCCACCGGTGACCACTTCAGGTAATCGTGGATCTTGGCCGGCTCTCCGTTTTCATAGGCACGAAAGAACGAAATATCGAGATCGTAGCGGGGATATTCGAAGTTGTCGGGATCGCCTCCGAAAAATGCGATCTCGAACTCCGGCGCAAAGACCAGGCGAATGTCATCGTACTTCTTGTATTTGTAGAGGTTGTACATGGCGCCCGAATACAGGGTGACCACATCGCACCGCACGTCGCCGGTGGAGCAGTCCTTTTCCAGCGACGACATTTCTTCGCGCTGCGCCTTGCCGGCATCGGCGGTTGACATGCCGGGCTTGACCGCGGCATTCACCTGGGTAGTAACGTCCTGAATGTTTTCCAGTACGATAAATTCCACGCCGGGACACTTCGGCTCTTCCGCCCTTGTCGGCGCGTAGAACCCATTCTTCATGTAGTCCTTGCCATTGGTGGAAAGATCGTGGACGCACTCCTGTGCGATGTGATGGTTGGTAAAGATCAGTCCGTCGGGAGATACAAAAGAAGACGAGCCGTTGGGAGCGCGAGCGGAGGAAAGCCGCACGTGGTCAAGCCAGGCCTGGTCGGGGGCAAAGCCGTATTTGGCCTGGACTTTGTCCTTGGGAAAAGCGTTAAACAACCACATGCCTTCGTCGGCGCAGGCGAAATTGCCCAAGCCGAGCGTAAGGACGCATAGCAGCAGAACGAAACGTTTAATCATGATGACTCCGAACGCGGGAACCCGCGTGAATGAGTTATTGTCCGGTACAGGGAACTCCGGATGGGAAAAGCAAACTCTTAACTATAACTCGCGAGGAAGCGGAAACAAACCGGCAGTGGGCCAGGCTTCGATCCAGCCCACTGCTATCACTCTGAGGTGTGACAACAACACCACGCACAGTTGCGACGAAGCAGCAGCCCAGGCTCATTGTTTGATGCCTTGCTTGCTTTGCCGATAATGGACGATTCCGGAAGCTCCGGAGTATAAAAGTAAGTTGCCCTTCAGCGCGGCTTTTCGCCCTGTCAACCGCGCCATCCAACCTTGGTATCTTTCAGGGCGGTGCAGTGAACCGCAAGAGGTATTCATGTCCACGACGGCGCACGGCGGCAAGGGCCTGGAAGGCATTACCGCTGCCAATTCGGGCATTTGTTTCATCGACGGCGATCAAGGCGTCCTTGCTTATCGCGGCATCGACATCCACGAACTGGCCGATCAGTCGAACTTCGAGGAAATCTGCTATCTGCTGTGGTTTGGACATCTGCCAAATCGCGCCGAATTGCAGGAGTTGAAGCTGGGCCTGGCACGCGAGCGCAAACTGGATGCCTCCGTCATCAGCCTGCTGCGGCAGGCTCCCAAACACGCGCTGCCCATGGACGTTCTGCGCACCACCGTTTCGGCCCTGTCGTATTACGATCCCGAAGAGAAGGTGAACGATCACGAAGCCAACGTGCGCAAGGCGATTCGACTGACGGCTCAACTAGCGTACGTGGTTGCTGCCTACGATCGCATCCGCAAAGGCAAGCCGCTGATCGAGCCCGACCGCTCGCTGTCCCATGCGGGCAATTTTCTCTACATGCTGAACGGCGAAATCCCGAGTGCGATGGCAGAGCGTGCCTTCGACATCGCCCTTATCCTGCACGCCGACCATGAGTTGAACGCCTCGACCTTCGCGGCGCGCGTGGTGGCAGCGACTTTGAGCGACATGCACTCCGCCGTCACCGCCGCCATTGGAGCGCTTAAGGGACCGCTGCACGGCGGCGCCAACGAGGCGGTCTTCCGCATCCTCGAAGCCGTGGACGCATCTGGGGCCGATCCGGTCGATTACGTGAAAGGGATGCTGGCGCAGAAGAAGAAGGTCCCCGGATTCGGGCATCGCGTGTATCACACGGAAGATCCGCGAGCCACGCATCTACGGACGATGTCGCGCGATCTCGGGCAGTCCAGCGGCGACACCAAGTGGTTTGAAATTTCGCGCAAGATCGAGCAGTTCATCGTCACCGATCGCAAGCTCAACGCGAACGTCGATTTTTACTCCGCTTCCACCTATCACACGCTCGGGATCGACATTGATCTGTTCACTCCGGTGTTTGCCGTGTCGCGCGTCTCCGGCTGGACGGCGCACGTGATCGAACAACTCAATGACAATCGCTTGATTCGCCCGCGCGCCGAGTATCAAGGGCCACTCTATCCGAATAGATACGTGCCGATGGAGGAGCGGTAGGGGCAGTAGCCAGTTGTCAGTTGCCAGTTGTCAGTCTGAAGGTCGAGGCCAAACCAACGAGTCCGGCTTGCGGGAACTATTTCGCGCCGGGTTTTTTCTTGCTTTGGGAGACCAGCATATCCAGCCTGCGCCCATGGTCTGAGGTTTCAATCAACTTAGCGAGCCGCTTGCCTCGCGTTTCTTCCCGCTTCGCGCTAATCACCCACCAGCTCGCCGTTCGTCGATAACCGGGAGGTTGGGCTTGGAAGAACTCCCACGCCTTCGCGTGCCCCCGAAACCGTTTCTCCTGCGCACCCTCCAGTTTGCAGGTGCTTCTCTCATACGAATACTGCATCGCCTTCCGCTCGTCGCGTCCTGCGAATGCCTTGAGGCCCGGGGGCATCATGCGTCCAACCCGCTTCAGTTCGCCAACGCGCTTGATGTTTACCGCGCTCCAAAAACTCTTTGGTTTTCGCGGGGTGAAGCGGTGGGTGTAGCTGACATCATCCACGGCCTTCTTTATTCCGTCGATCCAGCCGAAACAGAGCGCTTCATCCACGGCCTCCGGATAACTGATGCCGACCTTGCTCGACTTTTTCTTGTAGAACCCAACCCAAAGCTCGTGGATCTTGCCGTGATTCGATGCCAACCATTCTCGCAAGTCAGACGCCGATTGGAAGAACGCAATTTTCATGGCAAGCTCCGTCGGGCCGGACGTGGAAACTGAGGGGCGTTAACCTCTTGCCCGAATCCCTACTTCCCCGCCCCGAATCTAACTAAACCGTTAGAATAGAGCCAGAAATGCATCGGGTCTACCTCGACAACAACGCCACCACTCCGCTTCTTCCCGAAGTGTTTGAGGCCATGCGTCCCTACTTCTTCGAGAAGTTCGGCAACGCGTCGTCCATTCATCAGCAGGGACAGCAGGCGCGCTCCGCGGTGGAGCACGCGCGCGAGCAGGTTGCGGAGTTGCTGAACTGCCGCCCGGCGGAGATCGTCTTCACCAGCGGCGGTACCGAGGGCGACAACCTGGCGCTGTTTGGCTTAGTGAAGCCGGGCGATCACATCATCACCTCCGCCGTAGAGCATCACGCGGTCCTAAATGCGTGCAAGCGGCTCGAAGAGATGGGTTGCGCGGTGACCTACTTGCCGGTGGACGGCCGGGCGCTGGTCGATCCCGATGATGTGCGGCGCGCGCTGCGTCCCGGGACCAAGCTCATCAGCATCATCCTGGCGAACAATGAAACCGGTGTGCTGCAGCCGGTGAGCGAGATTGGCAAGATTGCGACTGAAGCTGACGTGTACTTCCACACCGACGCCGTGCAGGCTGCCGGCAAAGTGCCGCTCGATGTGAAGCAGATTGGCTGCGATCTGCTGACCATCACCGGCCATAAGATGCACGGCCCGCAAGGCGCGGGGGCGCTGTTCGTGCGCCGTGGGACCTTGCTGCAACCGATGATGTATGGCGGGCGCCACGAGCGTTCGCGCCGGGCTGGAACGGAGAACCTGCCAGGCATCGTCGGGCTGGGCAAAGCGGTGGAGATTGCTCGCGAAGGATTTGCAGACGGCAGCGTCGAGCGAATGGCCGGGCTGCGTGACCGGCTGGAGCGTGGGATCGTCGAGACTGTCGAGCAAATCGGCGTGAACAGTATCGGTGCGCCGCGTGTCCCTAATACGACCAACATTTACTTCGATTGCATCGAAGGCGAGGCCATGGTGATCGCGCTCGATCTTAAGGGGCTGTCAGTTTCGACCGGAGCTGCGTGTTCCTCCGGCGCAATCGAACCTTCGCACGTGCTGACTGCGATGGGACTCTCGCCAGACCGCGCGCGCGCCAGCATCCGCTTCAGCCTCGGCAAGCAGAACATGGCAGACGATGTGGATTTCGCCCTATCGTTGGTGCCGGAAGTTGTGTCGCGGCTGAGGGAGCTGAGTCCAGTGTGGAAGAAAGCCGTCAGCCCTCAAACATCGGCTCTGAGCTAAATCGCTGGTCGCTCTTCGCCAAAACCGAGGGGTCGGTCCCTGGAGTTTCGGTAGAATTGCTATCTATTGGGGAATCGGGAACAAAATCGTCAGTTTCGGGCGGCGGTACGCGAAATTGAGCGGATTCTCGGTCGCGAGCTGACGGATACAGAATGGGAGCGGCTGCACAGGGAGATAAGCAAGCAGGACTACTCGTTTAAGGTGATCATTGAAATCGGCGTGGGAATGTTTGGATAATCTCTTATGAGAACAGTTGCGCTCGACGTTCGGCAGTATTTCAGGCCTGTTACAGGTCAGCGTCCCTGGCGTGCGCGCCTTGGCGTGGGAAGTTTCCTAACTATCGACTTTGGTCATCGGATTAAAGAGGACCATCACTTTCACGGGGAATGGTACCTCTGGATATTTCAGGCTAACTGGGTCCTCCTTCACGGTGATCGCAAGATTGCTGATTCCGATTCGGCGCGACAGGCGATAGAGGTTGCAGTCCAACGGCTCGAAAGCTGCGAACTGACCAACGTCAACTTTGATCCTCAAGCGTCCGTCACGGAGTTCATCTTTAGCGGGTTCCACTTGATCGTTTCTCCGGCGGATTACCTCGAAGATCCTGATGACAGAGACAAGTACTGGCTGTTCTTTATGCCTGACAAGACAGTCTTGACGGTTGGTCCGGGCGGAGTAGAAGTGGGACCATCCGATCGATAAAAGATGCCGACAACTCACACCATCGCCGTGGCCATGTCCGGAGGAGTGGACTCCTCCGCCGTTGCAGCATTGCTCTGCGAGCAGGGCTACAACGTCGTCGGCCTCACGCTGCAGTTGTGGAACCAGCGCCGCCTGGCCGGCCACGAGGGCATGCCGGAGTCAGTGCAGGGACGCTGCTGCTCCATCGACGACGTTTACGACGCGCGCCGCGTCGCCGAGACCCTCGGCATTCCGTACTACGTCGTCAATCAGGAACAGCGCTTTGAGGACGACGTCGTGCGTCCGTTCGTCTCGGAGTATCTTTCCGGGCGCACGCCCATCCCGTGCAGTCTGTGCAATAACCATCTGAAGTTCGATCAGCTACTGATCACCGCGCGGCAGATCGGGGCGGACCTGCTGGCCACCGGACACTACGCGCGCAACGAGTTTGACGAACGCACCGGACGCTGGGTGTTGAAGCGCCCTGCCGACCGGGCCAAGGACCAAACTTATTTTCTCTTCGGCCTGACGCAGGAGCAGTTGAGCCGCACCCGGTTTCCGCTCGGCGAGATGCGCAAGCCCGAGGTGCGCGAGGAGGCCAGGCGCGCCGGACTTCGGCTGTTCGAAAAGCCCGACTCGCAGGAGATTTGCTTCATTCCGGGCGGCGACTATAAGAAGTTCCTCGACGCCTATCTTGCGGAGCAGGGCGAAGAGTTTCCCGACACCGCTGGCGAGTTGGTCACCACGACCGGCGAGGTTGTCGGGACCCACGGCGGCATTCACAACTTCACCGTGGGCCAGCGCAAGGGACTCGGCGTCGCTACGGGTTCGCCCCTGTACGTGTTGGAAATTCGCGGCGACCAGCACCAGGTCGTGGTGGGCAGTGGCGACGAGTTGTTCTCGCCGACGTTGCGCGCCAAGGCAGTGAACTGGATCGCGATTGACGATCTGCGCGAGCCGATGCGTGTGCAGGCTAAGATTCGTCATCGCCATGAAGCCGCGGATGCGGTCATCGAGAAGAGTGGCCACGACGAAGTGCTGGCGACGTTTGACCAGCCGCAGCGCGCCATCACTCCCGGCCAGGCGGTGGTGTTCTATGACGGCGACGTGGTTGTGGGCGGGGGCTGGATAACCTAGGCCGATTGACGCTAGGGTATCGCTTCTTCCAGGATCAGGCAGGTCTCGCGCTGATGACCACACCTCCTCCAGACCTCCGATTCTGCCTGTTACAATCAAGGTGCAGGGCGTCTGCCTGCGCCTTTTCTCACCCATGAAATGTCCATTCTGCGGCTTTGAAAACGACAAAGTGGTGGATTCGCGCGAAAGCAAGGAAGGCGAATCCATTCGCCGCCGCCGCGAATGCCTGAAGTGCGAGAAGCGCTTCACCACCTATGAGCGGATTGACGAGATCCCCTACATGGTGGTCAAGAAAGACGGGCGGCGTGAAAAGTTCGAGCGTCAAAAAGTGTTGAATGGGCTGCTGCGGGCCTGCGAGAAGCGGCCTGTCTCCATGAGTAAATTGGAGCAGATTGTCAATGATGCCGAGGGCTTCGTGGTGGACTCGCCCGATCGCGAGCGCAAGACCAGCGAGGTCGGCGAACTGATCATGAATCGCCTGAAGCGCCTTGACAAGGTCGCCTACGTGCGTTTCGCCTCGGTTTATCTCGACTTCAAAGACGTGCGCGAGTTCATGGCTGAGTTGAAGGAACTGCTCGACACCAAGGACAACACGTCCGCCAAAGCCAAGTCCGGAGACTGATTCCGGCAGTTAGATGGCAAGCAATGTCCCATAAAGTCACGTTGATACCCGGCGATGGCATCGGGCCCGAGGTGGTGAACGCGACCGTCCGGATCTTGGAAGCTACCGGCGTCAAGTTCGAGTGGGAAAGCTTCGCGGCCGGCGCCGAAGCCTTCGAAAAGTACCAGGAGTACATCCCCAAAGAACTCACAGAGTCCATCGAGCGCACCCATGTTGGCCTGAAAGGCCCGGTGACGACGCCCATCGGTGGCGGCTTTTCCAGCATCAATGTCGCCTTGCGCAGGCAATTTGAGCTGTTCGCCAACTTCCGGCCCATCATCAATCTTCCCGGAGTGCCGACGCGCTATCCTGGCGTGGACCTGATTGTGGTCCGTGAAAATACCGAGGGACTGTACTCGGGCATCGAGCACGAAGTCGTGCCGGGTGTGGTGGAGAGCCTGAAGATCATCACCGAGAAGGCTTCCACGCGCATTGCCCGGTTTGCCTTCGAGTACGCGCGGCGCGAGCATCGCAAGAAGATCCACGCCATCCACAAGGCCAACATCATGAAGCTGTCGGACGGCTTGTTCATCCGCTGTTCGCGCAATATCTCGAAGGAGTATCCCGAGATCACCTACGGCGAACACATCGTGGACAACACCTGCATGCAACTGGTCATGAATCCCTACCAGTACGATATGTTGCTGCTGGAAAATCTTTATGGTGACATCATCTCTGATCTGTGCGCAGCGTTCGTCGGCGGACTGGGCTTGGTGCCGGGCGCGAACTTCGGACACGAGTGTGCCATCTTCGAAGCGGTGCACGGCTCGGCGCCCGACATCGCCGGCAAAGACATCGCCAATCCGACCGCCGTGCTGCGGTCGGGCATTCTGATGCTGCGCCACCTGGGTGAAGAGAACGCCGCCAACCACATCCGCCTGGCGCTGGAGAAGGTTTACACCGAGAGGAAGCACATTACCCGCGACGTGGGCGGCGCCGCCGGAACCAGTGAGTTCGCCGACGCCATGATTGAGACGCTGCACGCTATTCCGCCGCCCCAAGCGGAGTTCCAGGAAGTGCAGACGTAGTTTGCGGCGTTGCCCAGCAGTTGCCTCTTTGTGGATCGCAGCCCGCTCCTCAGCAGCCGGTTTGGTACAATGTTGACACGAGCGCCGCATGAGGATCGGGCGTTCGCCGCAGCTTTGAGCCGCACCTCCTACTGAACTCGACATGAACATCCGCTCCACCAGTGACCCGTCACTTTGCGTGGACGCAACGTTTGACAGGAGCTAGTTCTGACGTCGCGACCTGGTCTGATTACTTACAATCCGGCGCACCATCGTTTCGCCGTATTTCTCGCGTGCGCCACTTTTCTATTGATCGTTGCGGGTGCCCTCGTCACCAGCCATGATGCCGGCTTGTCCGTCCCGGATTGGCCTACTTCTTTTGGTTCGCTCTACAAGATTCCTCCTATGGTCGGCGGAGTGCAGTACGAGCACACCCACCGCATGATCGCGGAGTTCACCGGCCTGCTGATCATCGTCATGGCGGTTTGGACCCAGCGTGTCGAAAAGCGCCGATGGATGCGCATCCTGGGTTGGACGGCGCTGGCGGCTGTCGTCGGCCAGGGGATTCTCGGCGGCATCACGGTGCTGGATCTTCTGCCTTGGGCCGTCTCCACGGCGCATGCCACGCTCGCGCAGATGATCTTCTGTATCGTGATTGCGATGGCCCTGTTCACCAGCCGAAGCTGGCTGCAGGACGAGCCGCCGATTCCCGAACGCGATCTCGCGCCCAGCACACCAACTCTCGCGACATTAGCGGCGGCTTGCGTGTGGGTGCAATTGATTCTCGGCGCCGCCTTCCGCCATTCCGGCATTAAGCTTCTGCCGCACCTTGTCGGCGCGTGTGTCGTCACTGCCGTGCTCTGCTGGATGATCGTTCGCCTCCTGACGCGCTATGGCAACGTTAATCACTTGCGCAAACCTGCCCAATTGCTGCTGGCCCTGTTGATGGTCCAGCTCGGACTCGGCTTCGCTGCATATCTGATTCGCCTGCAGTGGATGATGGACGCACCCCAACCGATTACCGGCATTGTGATCAGCACGGTGTCGCACGTCGCTGGCGGCGCGCTGGTATTGGCCACCTGCGTGGTGCTTGCCATCCAGACCCGGCGCATGATCAACGTCCACGCTGAGGAAGCAGCGATCCAGTCCGCATCACGAAAGGCGATCCCCGCATGAGCAGCGCCACCCAGCCGCTGGCTGTGCCACGCGAAGGATTTGCCGCGCTCGCGCGCGACTATTCCGTCCTGATCAAAGCGCGGATCACCACGCTCATCGTGATGACCGCCTGGGCTGGCGCATATTTTGCAGCCGCCAAGTCCGGCGCGTCGTTGCTCTCGTGGACGCTGCTGCACGCGCTGATCGGCATCGGCCTGGTCAGCGGAGGCACCGCCGCCATCAACGAAGTGGTTGAGCGCGACCTCGATGCGCTGATGCGCCGCACCTCCGGGCGTCCGCTGGTCACCGGCAGCATGGGCCTGATGCACGCGTCCGTGGTCGCCTTCGGCATGACCATCGGTGGCGTGCTCTATCTGTGGGTGACCACCAACTGGCTCACCGCCGCGCTGACAGCGCTCACCTCGATTAGCTATCTCACGGTGTACACGCCGATGAAGCGCGTGCACCCCATCTGCACGTTTCTCGGCGCCTTTCCCGGCGCCATGCCTTCGGTGCTGGGCTGGACGGCGATTCGCGGCCGCCTCGACCCGGAAGCCTTCGTGCTGTTCGCGATCCTGTTTTTCTGGCAGTTCCCGCATTTTCATTCCATCGCGTGGCTCTACCGCGAGGACTACGAGAACGCGCGCATCCGCATGTTGCCCGTCGTGGAGAGTGACGGCCGCTCCACCGCTTTGGCCATCATGATGTACGCCCTCGCACTTGTGCCGGTATCGCTCGCGCCCACCCTGATGGGAATGGCGGGATGGACCTACTTCGCCGGCGCGCTGTTGCTCGGCGGCGGCATGCTGTGGTTCAGCCTGCGCATGTGGACGATGAAGCTCACTCCCGCCGCTCCTGCGTCGAAGCCGCGCGCGCGTCACGTGCTGCAAGCTTCGGTGATTTACCTTCCGCTGCTGTTCGCGCTGATGATGCTCAATCGCGCGTAACTGCGAGCGGCCAGCTATCAGCTGTCGGCTATCAGCTATCGGCGCTCTATCATTCCCTCCTTGCTTGTCTGACAACTGACAACTGGCCCCTGACCCCTAGCCCCTGACCCCTGTTTCTTGTCATCCTGAGCGAGGAGCGTAGCGACGAGTCGAAGGACCCCTATAGCGCCAACGAGACCACGCTTTGACTGACCCCTAGCCCCTGACCCCTGTTTCTTGTCATCCTGAGCGAGCGGAGCGAGTCGAAGGATCTGCGGTTGTCCTTACTGACAACTGGCTACTGACTACTGCCAACTGTTTCTTGTCATCCTGAGCGAGGACGCGTTCGCCATGGCGGACGCGTCCAAGTCGAAGGACCCCTATAGCGGCACGAACGCGGTGTTCACTGTCTGCTGAGTGACCGCCGCTTCACCAGCGCCTCGGGCGCGCAAGATGATAGCCCACCGTTTCAACGGGGTCCCCAACTCGCGCCGCTGTTGCGCGAGTTGGGGTGGTTGAACCGTGGGTGGGCGTGAGAAAGAGGGTCGAGTCCCCCGGGGACGGCACAGGATTTTGTCTTGGCGTTTGCGCGGTACCGGGGGGTCGTGGTCCATCAACTAGGTGCCATGATGGCAGCCTGATCCTTCTGAACCAACCCAGGGTCAACGAGAGCCTTGTGCACCCGAATTCCGTGCTTTCTCGACAACTCCTGTGCATCACGCTGAATTCGCTCCGGGAGAGCCTCTGGACTTATGGCGACATCTCGCTTCTTTGCACGCGCCATCTCGAAAAAGTAACGCTCTGCGATGAGGTCGGCCATCAAGACTTGAGCGGCCAAAGTCTTCTTGTGACGCAGATTCTCGCCTAAGTAATGTCGAATTGATGGGAAGTTCGCGTAGATCGTGATCTTGCCCGTTTCCCGACTGTATGATGTTCGCTGCAAGGGTTCTGGATCATCCTGGTCGAAATAGGGTTCTCCATTGAACATCCCACGCCCTTTGGGGCGTTCTTGTTCCTCCTCCATGCGCGTTTTGACTTCAAGGAGCGCGAGGGTGGTTTCGGTCTCCGCTGTGACCATGGCTGTGACTTCCGGCTCGTCTCCCCAAACCTCGACTTCGTACTCAGCAACTTGGCGACGAGCGTCCGTTAACTTGACGGCGATTTCCTCCGGCTCGACGTGGACACTCTCATGGTCACTCTTCACTCTTATCGTGCTACCTCCCTGCACGACCTTGACATAGACTCGCAATGTGGCGCGACGTGTCCTGTTCGTCCTGACGGTCAGTGTCTCGGGGCGAAAGACTAGTACTTAGTTGCATTGAAAAGCGGTCTATGCCATGATGGGGCATGAGC
>Ga0208034_1001046_pt1 | contig 18367 bp, 17 predicted proteins | sample June2015DPH_8_10_FD_184699 | JGI IMG/M metagenome (GOLD analysis project Ga0208034, IMG submission 184699) | Peatland microbial communities from SPRUCE experiment site at the Marcell Experimental Forest, Minnesota, USA - June2015DPH_8_100... | ecosystem: Environmental > Terrestrial > Soil >...
CCGCACCTTCTCTTCCATCACACTGCTCGTTTTCCAGGCCATGAGCTCGTTGTACGTCCTCATGCCCTCGTCGCAGTGTCAGATATGTCCCCGGTTCAAAATGTCAGCCATGTCCCCGGTCCGTACCGGAACGGCAAGTCAAGCCCCCAGATGGTGCCGATTCGTCTCAAACCTCTGAAAAGAAAGCGCAAAAATTTTGCGCCAAATTTGCAGATCAATTCGAGCATTTTGCTAATCTGATTTCAGAATCACAAAAAAAGGAGTCTTGGGCCTCGCGCGCTTCAGTAGGGGCCTCGGGCTTCAAAAGAAATTCCATGCACAACGATGAGCACATTTTGGCGCTTAACGCTTTAGGAATCAATAAAACGATCGCAAAATCGTCGACAAATTTCTCCGATTTTTTGAGTGGGCCCGGCCTCGATCCCTCTGCGCTCTTTTAGAATGAGATATTTACAGCCACAACGTCTCGTAAGCCCTTTGTTATCAAATATGAAGGTATGGAAATGGGGGCTGGATAATCAAGAGGTAAACAGGCCGGGAATTCCCATGCGGAATCTCCGGCCCGTTCTTTTGGGGCAGACGGGCGTGCTACAGCGGCAACGGATGCGGCAGTGAATCCGGGTCTTGGGGCAATGGTTCGGTCGAGGCTTTCGCAACAGCGGGAGCCGTGAAGAACAGTACCAGCAGGCCGGCGTAGGCGAAAGCGTCGCAAGTCATTTCGATCGTGTGCGTGACGCGAAGGACCGTCGGCAGGAACGTGGCTCCCACGATGCCGTATAGGCCGATGGTGAATGCGTGCGCGAGGCCGAGCGTGAACCAGAGCCCGCGGCGCGAGCCTTTCCAAAGTGCGACGAAGACCAGCGAGGTGGCGAGAAAGAGCACGCTGCGGACTAACTGCGTGGTGATGACCACTCCAAGAGTAGGAATGCGCAGCCCGGCGACACCCGCGCTGTAATAGGGAGTGACGATGGGAGCGATGCACGTGCCGAAGAAGAGATATACCGCGGGCCAACCGAGCCAGGCGCAAAGGACGCGCCAGGACCAGGCGGGCCAGGTGCGATGGGGAAGTCCGGCGGGCCGGCCGGAGCTGCCGAACAGAAGGCCGGTGGAGGTTCCAAGGATGGCGGCTACGCAAAGATAGAAGACGACCGCAGGAGCAATGCCCGCATCGAGAAAATTCGTGAACCGGCGGGCCTCGATGATGCCGTTGACGCCGAGGGCAAAGAGCAGGAAGGCGACGAAGGCGGCGGCGCGCAGGACGGGCGGAGCGGCAAGCGAGCGGGCCAGGGGCCAGAGGCCGATGACGAGCACTAAACCGGCGAAGAGCTGAGCGAGGAAGAAGGATTGGGGTGAGGCGCCTCCGGGCAGCGCGCCGGCGCGAAGGTGCAGTGCGCCGTCGATGAAGCCACCGAGCATAAAGGCGACGACAAAGGCAATCCAGCAAATGGCGAGACGAAATGCGGTTTTCATGGCACGTACCCCGCAGTCCGGGCGCGAACACGGTGAACCCGGCAAGTTAGGCCTCGATGGGGAGCGGAGAAATAGGACTCCGCGATCGAGGATGGCTACGACCTCTGCGATTGTGTTGCGGAAAGGGTAGCACGGCGGAAAACAACGCGCTGTAACGTCCGAGGCGGGGAAGCCGTCTCGGCTGTTCGACGTGTTTCATGCGCACGGCGAGCACCTGACGATAGAGCTCGCACTGCGGACCGCGGAACGGGCCGGTGCTCGAGACGCCCTGGCCTTCTTCTGTGAAGGTGATATAGCGTTGTGTGGCGTCGAACTCCGGCCATGGCGGCAGGCCGGCGTCGTTGGGGTCACCGGTTTTTGCAAAGTTCGTCCAGTAGCCCTGCAACAGATCGGCGAGGTGCGTGTCGACGGGTCCAAAGCTGCCGGCGAGGTTTCCGCTCCTTGGGAAATTGCCGAAGACGTACGGCAATTCCGCGGAGTGGAGTGCGCCCTGGGCCTCCTGGCCGGGGATGGCATGGTCGAATTCGTATTCATACATAGGATGGTGCGCGGCCGCATGCCACAAGGCTACGGTGGTGGCGGGGCAATGGAAGTCGACGTCGGCTCCCCACTGTGTGGCTGCCGAGCCGTAGACCGGATCGTCGTTGCCCTGTCCGTCGCCGGCAAGACCGTAGAGTGCGAGCGCCTGTTGAGCATATTGGCTGGTGGCCCCTTCGATGTTCTTGCGCAACTGATCCACGGGCATCGAACCGCCGAACTCGCGGGCGTTGGTGCCGAGAAGCAAGGGGATAGGCGCCTCCTTTCCGGCTTTGAAGACTTTGGCGGGATCACTTGGGAGCACATAACCATCGATTTCAGGGCCCACCGGCGCCTGGCCCCATTTGCTGATTCCCGCTTTCGCGATCAGATCCTGGGCCGAGACCTGACGGAGAAACTCGATGGGATTCGTTCCCTGGAGGATGGCGAAAGAAGCAGCGAATTGCTGGCCCGCCTGCTCCGCTTCGTCGAGCGGCGTGGGAGGGGGATAAAGTGGCACGCCGCTCTCGGCGATCGCTTTCTGAAAGAGACCGCGGGCCAGCGGCGAGGTCATCAGCATGCCGGTGTCCATGGCGCCCGCGGACTGGCCAAAGACCGTGACGTTGCCGGGGTCGCCGCCGAAGCGCGCGATGTTGTCGTGCACCCAGCGCAGGGCGAGGACCTGATCCATGAGGCCCCAGTTGCCGGAGGCCGAGTGCGGCGACTCCCGGGTGAGTGCGGGATGAGCGAAGAAACCGAGAATGCCAAGGCGATAGTTGATGGTGACGAGGAGAACGCCGTGCTCGACGAGCGTGCCCGCGGTGTAGAGGTCACCTGAGCCGGAGCCGCCCAGGTTGGCGCCGCCGTGAATCCAGAACATGACGGGCAAGGGCTTTTTCACGGGCCACTCGGGCACGATGACGTTGAGGTAGAGACAGTCTTCCGCTCCGTGCTCGGCATCGTAGCGGTTCCACGCCCCGCCAAGGAGGGCCTGGGAGCAGGAGTTGCCGAATGCGCCCGCTTCGCGAATGCCGGTCCAGGGATTTTTGGGCACCGGCGCACGCCAGCGCAGCGGGCCTACGGGCGGCTCGGCGTAGGGAATGCCGAGGAACTCGACGCCGCCGGTAGTACGGGGCACGCCGCGCACCAGACCGCCGGTGGTGCTGATAACCAGCGCATCGTCGGCGGCGCGGGCGGGCAGAGCACACGCGAAGAAGAGGAGCGCATAGAACACGGCGAAGAGACAATGCGGATGAGAAAGAAGAGATTGCTTAGGCACCCCTGCTCCTTTGGCTTCGAAGGCGACAGAGAATTCTAACAGGGAGACGAGGCCCGAATGGGGCTGATGATCGCAGGGAAGGACGGTCCGGGGAGAGGCTGCAGGCTCCGCGGATGGCTCGCCGGGAGTGTTGAAATATGCACGGGCAAGCGGACAAAGAGCATGTATTCTGGCTGAGGCGCGCCGGGCAAGGCTAACTGGCGCTTTTAGAAACAAGGAGCAGAACCCCGGCCGGAGGAAGCGGTCCGATGATGCAATTGGTGGGGCGATGGATTCTGGCATTGATTGTGCTTTTCGCGATCATATCGCTGGTGGCGTTCACGCTGGATTGGACGGTATACAAGCTGCGGGGCTCCCCGCACTCTACGGTGGCAGTGAGCCAATTCATGATTGTCGAGTTGAAGGATGGAAAGACCGAGTACGACTTTCTGGGAACCTTGGATGTTCCGTGCGTTTCAGCGCTGTTTCCGCACGACAAGAAGGATCCCTGCTGGAATCTAAGCCGCAATCCGAATCATTGGCAAAACGTCGAAACGCCTGCGTACTAGAACTGCGAACGCGTCGCGCGGTTATCGAGCGTTTTCGCACCCATCCCAAAAGAAACAGACACGCCGGGCGCGAACGGCTCGGACGAGGACGCGTCGTTCCACAGAATGAAAGATCGGCCCGCAACAAGAAGCATCGGGCGAATCCAGGATCACTGGCGTGGGGCGCCTTGAGATGCTCGGTCAAGCGTAAACATGCGTACGTGACGCGAATCACGCCCGAAAAATGCAAGGCGCGCCTAGGATCGAAGGGTATTTCCTCAGATCGCCATGTACAGCCGTACGCAAAACGAGAATGGCAGTTTAAACTCGCGCTGCCTGGATTGCTTTATGACCATCGCCTCGTGCGTGGAGACGGAAGAAGAACTGGACGAGCGCGAGGCGCACCACTTGTGCCCGGAAAAAGTGCTGGCGCAATTGCTGGCCGCGGGGAGAGCGGCAGCATCGCACGCGGCACGCAACTAGGGCACCTCTCTTTGACGCATCGCTCACGTCGAATGGTTCGGATGAGCGACCCTTCCAGGTGTGCCTCAGGAAATGACTGATGGAATCAGGGTTGCCTCCCACGGGGCTATGGCCATCAGCGGCTTTGAGCCAATCCCGGCACCCTTTGACAAGCTCAGTGCAGACTTTGAAACCGCGCCCTGATAATTCGTGCTCGTCGGGTGCGAAGGCCGGACTTTGCGAAACCGGAAATCGGGTGCATACTGCCAGCATGACGCATTCGCGCGTCTAACCGATTGGATGTTGCGTCTTCCCCTTTTCACGCTGATCCGCGGCCGTTGCGTTTTTCGATTTCCCCATCGGAGCCGGTAAACCGATCGGCCGAGCGCTCAACATAGCGAAACAATACGATGCCGGGCTTGCCGCGCCAATTCCGAGCATCGCGCGTCTTATCAAGTACGGCCGGTTTCCGGTGCCGGACCGGAAGCCAGGAGGTCCCTTCGATGCCTGCATCTCCATTTCCCCACTCGCTCGCCGAGCTGCGCGCCAGCGCCAAATACAATGAGGCGCAACTGAAGACGCGAAACGTAAAGGACGAGATGCGATCGAACCTGATCGCGCGCCTGAAATGCAAGGAGACGATCTTCCCCGGCATTGTGGGCTATGACGACACGGTTGTGCCGCAGATCGTGAACGCGATTCTGTCGAAGCAGAACTTTATTCTGCTAGGGCTGCGCGGGCAGGCGAAGAGCCGCATTCTGCGCGCGCTGACGGCGCTGCTGGACGAGCAGATGCCGTACGTTGCCGGCTGCGAGATTCGCGACAATCCCTACCTGCCGCTGTGCCGGCGCTGCCGCAACCTGATTGCGGAGTGCGGCGACGCGACGCCGATCGCGTGGCTCAAGCGCGAGGAGCGATACGTGGAGAAGCTGGCTACGCCGGACGTGACGGTTGCGGATCTGATCGGCGACCTGGATCCGATCAAGGCGGCGCGCGGAGGCGAGGATCTTTCGAGCGAGTTGACCATGCACTACGGATTGCTGCCGCGGGCTAACCGCGGGCTGTTCGCAATTAACGAGCTGCCCGACCTGGCGGGGAAGATCCAGGTGGCGCTTTTCAACATCATGCAGGAGGGGGACGTCCAGATTAAGGGCTATCCGGTTCGGCTGGCACTGGACCTCGCGCTGGTGTTCAGCGCCAACCCCGAGGACTACACGGCGCGCGGCAAAATCATCACGCCGCTCAAGGACCGCATCGGGTCGGAGATCCGGACGCACTATCCGGAGACGCTGGAAGAAGGCGTGGCAATCACGGCTCAGGAGGCCTGGGCGAAGCGAGGAGATGGGGCAATCGAGATTCCGCAGTACCTGCGCGAGGTGGTGGAGCAGGTGGCCTTCAGCGCGCGCGAGGACAAGAAGGTAGACAAACGCAGCGGCGTAAGCCAGCGGCTGCCGATTGCGACGCTGGAGTTGGTGGTGTCGAACGCGGAGCGGCGCGCGCTCGCGACCGGCGACGCGCCCGTGCTGCCGCGGGTGAGCGACATCTACGCGGCGATGCCGGGGATCACTGGGAAGCTGGAACTCGAGTACGAGGGCGAGATGAGGGGCGCCGATACGGTGGTGCGCGAGCTGATCCGCGCGGCGGTGGGCAGGATCTTCGACCGCTACTTTGAAGACGAGAACATGCATCAGATCGAGCAGTGGTTCGACCTGGGCGGCACGGTGAAGCTCGACGACGATCAACCGGCCGCGATGGCGCTGAAGGAGTTAAAAGGAATCCAGGGATTGATGGAGAAGCTGGCGCAGCTGGGGGTGAAGAGCTCAGAACCCGCGCCGAAGGTCGTAGCGGCGGCGGAGTTTCTGCTGGAAGGACTCGTGGCGCACCGGAAGCTGAGCCGCAATGAGCAGCACGGGTTCGCCGCGCAGGAGAGCGTGCATCTGCGCGACCGCGAAGAGACGACCACCGAGCGCAAAGAGATGGAGATAGAGTACGAGGATTGGCAGCGCGCGCGGAGATCGCGGAGGGGTGGGGGATTGAATTGAAGCAGGGAACAAGGGACCAAGGAACCAAGGCACCGAGAAGACTGGGAGCGGGATGAAGCGGGTTCGCTACACCAAATATACGGGTGATCTGGCGTCGGAGATTGATCTCGAGAGCCTGCTGCAGGCGCTCTCGGATTATCTGCTCGACTCGGGATATTACGATCCGTTCAACGGCTTTCAGGATCTCGATCACACCATGGAGGATTTGCGCGAGGCGCTGCGGAGGGTGCTGGAGTCGGGCGATTTTTTCGACAGCGATACACGGGAGTTACTGGACCGGATGATGGCCGAAGGAAAGCTCAACGAGCTGATCGACAAGCTGATGGAGAGACTGGAGCGGGAAAACTACATCTCCGCAATGCGGCAGAATGGGCCGACGCGCGCCGACGAGATGACGGGGGAAGCCAATGTGCAGGTGGGCAACGCGGAAGGCCCCGAGCGCGAGAACGTGCGCTTTGAGGTGACAGACAAGAGCCTGGACTTTCTGGGATTCAAGACGCTGCGCGATCTGATGGGCTCGCTGGGCAAATCGAGCTACGGGCGCCACGACACGAGACACTGGGCAACGGGAATCGAAACCAGCGGCGCGTCGCGGCGGTACGAGTTCGGCGACACGCTGAATCTGGACACCGCGGCGACGCTGGGGTCGGCGATTGCGCGGGAGGGAGTGGGACTGCCGCTCAACCTGGAGTATGAGGATCTGCACGTGCACCAGTGCGACTACCAAAGCTCGTGCGCGACGGTAGTGCTGCTGGACTGCTCGCACTCGATGATTCTGTACGGCGAGGACCGCTTTACGCCGGCCAAGCGCGTGGCCATGGCGCTCTCGCACCTGATTCGCACACAATATCCGGGCGATTCGCTGTCGCTGGTGCTGTTTCACGATTCGGCGGAGGAGATGCCGGTCTCGCACCTGGCGCGCGTGAAGGTGGGCCCGTGGCACACGAACACGCGCGAAGGGCTGCGCCTAGCGCAGCGCGTGCTGGCGCGGCAACGCAAAGACATGAAGCAGATTGTGATGATCACCGACGGCAAGCCCTCGGCGCTGACGCTGCCCGATGGACGGATCTATAAGAACGCGTACGGCCTGGATCCGCTGGTGGTGAGCGAGACGCTGGAAGAAGTGGCGCGATGCAAGCGGTCGAACGTAATGATCAATACGTTCATGCTGGCATCGGACTACGGGCTGGTGCAGTTTGTGCACAAGGTGTCGGAGATGTGCCGCGGTAAGGCATACTTCACCACGCCGGCGACGCTGGGCCAGTACGTGATGATGGATTACATGCAGCGGAAGTCGAAGACGATCCACTGAAAAGCAGTGAACAGTGGTCAGTGGACAGTGAACAGTGGACAGAGAGCAGTTCGTAGTTCTCGGTTTCGAACTTTCCCAGGCAGTCGCAAGCCGCCCCGACTAATTATTGCTCTTGTGCTTCCAGGGAAGGATGCTTTCCTTCTGCCCGCCGCCAGTCTCGAGAAAGACGAAGACGTTGCCTTCAGGGTCATAGACGAAGATAAGGCCGCTATCGCGCCGGGCGGGCACGCCGGCATGCTCCAGCCCTTCGAAGGCCTTTTTTGCGTCGGGAATGGAGAAGAGGAATTCGGGCTTTGCGCCGGGGCCGGCGGCGCGCAATTCCATGTGCAGATCAGGCGCGCCGGGTGCGGTGAGACGCACATTGCCGTTCGCCTGCTCGCCTTCAAAGCCCAGATCGGCGTAGAACTCCTTCATCGCGGCGCCTTCTCTGACCGGCAGATCGATTCCGATCAACTCCCCGGAGATGCGGCTGGCGCCGAGGTGCTGCCCAACGTCGAGGGTGTGGCGCGAACCGGGCATGTACTGGGTAAACTCGGTGACGCGGCCTTCGGGATCATTGAACGAGGAAATGAGATTGCCGGCCGCGGCCTTGCGCACCGGGGAGGGCTTGAGCCCTTCAGAGACATAGTACTGTTGGAGCGCGTTCAGGTCGCCGGCCTCGAAGCAGACGTGCATCCAGCCCAGCGGCTGTTTGGGATCGGTCTGCTTGTAGATCTCGATGAACTGGCGGTCGTTGACCTTGATAAAGGCCTCGGAGGTCTTGCCGCCGTACGTGAGGGTAAAGGCTTCCTCATAACCTAGCTTTCCGAGAAAGGCGATTTCGCGGTCGAGATCGGCGACGCGAAAGGCAACATGTGCGATGCCGATGATGCCGGCATTTGGCGCGGGCGGTTGCGCGATGGAACCGGTGGAGCAGATGCTCGCGAGTGCAAAAAGGGCGATCCAACGCAGGCTGGTCGTCATCAGGAAAAACCTCCAGGGCAGGATAGCCCAATTGACCAGGCAACAAGGGAGGTGCAGCAGCCGCTAAGCGTAATCCTGGCGGTAAGGGGTAAAGATGTCGAGCACCTCAGACGGCTCGAAGGCCGAGGCTTCATGTTCCACGCCGCCATCGACGACGATGCTGTCGCCGGCGCTTGGCTCCCAGATTTTGCCTTCAGCCTGAAAGCGAATGTGCCCGCGAACGACATAAACCATTTGATGATGCGGATGGCTGTGGCGCGCGCCCTTCCATCCTTTTTTGAAGGTATGACGCACGAGCATAAGGTGCGGGTTGAAGGCCAACACCTGGCGCAACATACCCGGCTCGGGCGCGGTGACAGGAGTCGCGCCGGTCGCGGTGTAGATGACTCCGATATCGCTCATTGAATCTCCGTGTACAGCAATCCATCGAAGTCTAATCGCTGGGGCAAACCACTGCCTCAGCGGTTGAGCCAGCCGCCGTCGACGACCAGAATATGGCCATGCACATAATCGCTGGCCGATGAGGCGAGAAAGACGGCGGCGCCGGCAAGGTCCTCAGGCTTGCCCCAGCGTCCGGCGGGAATGCGATCGAGAATCTGGCGCGCACGTTCGGGGTTGGAGCGCAGCGCCTCGGTATTGTCGGTGTCCATGTAACCGGGCGCGATGGCGTTGACGTTGACGCCTTTCGCGGCCCATTCATTTGCGAATGCCTTGGTGAGCTGGCCGACGCCGCCTTTGGCCGCGGCGTACGCGGGCACCATGATGCCGCCCTGAAAGGTGAGCAGCGAGGCGATGTTGATAATCTTGCCCGAGCCGCGCGCGAGCATGTGCCGGCCCGCATGCTGTGTTAGGCGGAAAACGCTGGATAGATTCACGTCGACGAGCGCTTTCCAGTCTTCTTCAGGGTAGTCGACGGCGGGCGCGCGGCGAATGATGCCGGCATTATTGACCAGGATGTCGATGGTGCCGAAGTGCCCGACGGTTTCTTCCACGAGGCGCGTGCAGACGGCCGCGTCGCCGACATTGCCCACGAGCGCAATGGAGTCGACGCCGAGAGCCTGGAGCTTATGTTGCGTTGCCTTAGGTGCGGAGGCGGAGCCGTGCACGGCGACGCTTGCACCGGCCTGAGCGAGGGCCACGGCGATACCGGCGCCCAATCCGCGTGACGAGCCCGTGACGAGAGCGGCTTTGCCTTTGAGGTTGAAGGAGTCGAGGATCATATTCTGAGGGGCCAGGAGCTAGAGATCAGGGAAATGCCAATCCCAGCCAACGAATGCACCTACTTATTCATTATGTCCGAACGAGCCGGGAGGTTGCCCTGGTTTGCAGGTCAGCGGGCGGGTTGCAGTGCCCTGGAATCGCGGGGAAGCGACGCGGGCGAGAAGCCGCGCTCGATGGCCATCAGGCCCGCGCGGAGGAATCCCAGTGTGTGCGCCATGCCCGCGTGCCACGGCGCTGAGCAGGTCATTTGCGGGGCATGGTCGGGAATGATGACGCCATCGAAGCCATTTTTGCTGAGGATCCAGAGGATGCGAAGCATGTCGACGTCGCCATCGTCGATGAATGTCTCGTGATAGTGCGGAGCCTTGCCGCGGATGTTGCGGAAATGGACGTAGGCAATGCGATGCTGGGCGCTATAGCGCTCGACCGTCTGGTAGATGTCGCCTTCGGTCATTTCGGCAAGCGTGCCCAGGCAGAATTCAAGCATGTTGGAAGGGCTGGGAGAGATGTCGATGAGGCGCTGGTACATGGCGTGCTGATAGACGAGTCGCGGCTGGCGGCGCATGGCGGGCGTGGGCGGATCGTCAGGGTGCGCGGCGAGGCGGACGCCGGCCTTCTCGGCGACGGGCAGCGCTTCTTCAAGAAAGCGCTGGAGGCGGCGCCAAAGCTCGTCGTGAGTGATCGGGGGCAGCGTGCCCGCGGGCGCATTGGGATCGACGATCATGTTCCAGACGACGCCGTTGGGGACGGGCGTGTCGACGGCGCCGTCCATGCCCACCGACTCTGCGCCGCCGCGCGCGAAGGGTCCGCTGGTGCGGCCGGTGACACCGGCGATGGAGAAGTTGTAACCCATGGTGGGAATTCCGGCTTCGCCCATGGCGCGCAGAATGGTATGCACGTTCTGCATGTGGCGGGCGCGTTTGGGGCCGTCGAGGAGAATGTCGTACCAATGCGCGGGGTCGAAGTTCTCGATGCCCTCGAGCTTCAGGCCCGCTGCCTCCACCTGCCTGCGGAGGGCGATCAGCTCGGTGGCCGTCCATAGGCGGTCGGGATCGCCGGCCAGACCCCAGGGTTTGTCTTTGCCGCCTGTGGGCTGGTTGTTTGAGGGGTTGGCCTCGCCCTGCCTGAAGTAGTCAACGAGATGAACGATCACGTGGGAGCAGCCCGCCTGCACGGCGAATGCGAAGTATTCGTCGTTGAGCATGTGCCGGTAGAGCCCCAGGCCGAGCTTCATGGAATCCGATCCCTGCGCCAGTTTAATGCACGAAAGTGTATCCGTTAGTGCGGCGAAGGACCGGCGAAATCGCGGCCTGAAAACGCTTGCCAGCATAAAAACGATCGTGTACTGTCAAATACCTGCCGCCGTTCTCCCTCGCCGGTGCGCCCTTCCGGAGCTTTCCCCCGTTTTGCTGAAAGGTTGGGCAATCAGGCAACGCGCCGGAAGCGTGTGAAGCGTGTTGTGTGCAGCACCCGTCACGACGGTGCGAAAGGACGCACGAGGATTCAACGACAAGCCTGCCTCCCCCGTAGGCCAGAGGAAGCCATCGTGGAGGAGGAGTTTGTGATCGAAGCGCAAGATCAAGTTCTGGCGCCGGCGCCGGGGATCCGCCAAAGGCTGAATACGCTTGGTGTGCAACCGATGCTGCTGCGCAACAGCAGGGTGCTGTGCTGATCTTTCTCACATTTCTTGGCAGCATGGCGGCGTTGTTCGTAGCTCTGGGGATGGCGGCAGTCGCTTTGACAGCATTGTTCCCGCTGCGAGCATTGACCATGGACCGGTTCGCGGCCGGCGCGCTCTGGGGTTTGGGCGCGTGGCTGATGGCCATGTCACAAGTGTTCCTGTGGCGGCAAGGAATCGCGATGTCCAACTGCTCGATTCTGCTCGACAGCCATGGCGCGCACTTCAGGCTCGGCGAGACGAAGAACGGAAAAGAAGCGTTCATGCCGTGGAACGAAATTGCCGCAGTGCACTACAAGCGAATCCCCAACGCGCAGAAGTTCACGATCCTGAGCAAGGACACGAATATCGTCATCTTTACGTCGCACAGCTTCTACCGGCCCAGGAGGGTGGCGCGCCTGATTGCGCAACGCGCGGGGCTGCCGCTGCAGAGAGGCTAGAGCGGTTCCAGAACTCATGTTCCCTGCTGAGGGTCGTGAAAGGTGGCATTTTCTTAAGGAAAATCCCACTCAGCTGCGGCGGTTCCTGGGTACAGCAATTCTGGAACCGCTGTAAAGCCGGGAAACGTTCTTCGACCGGGCGTCTTTGCGCTAGCGCGAGGATGACTCAGGACCAACCGTCAGAGCGGTCGAGGCGTTTGCTGAGCAAGTAGCGTTCTCACGCGGCGTTCGATGTCCTTCAAATCCGATTCGCCCTGAAAGCGGGCGCGCACCACTCCATCGCGATCGATAAGGAAGGTGAGCGGTAAGCCAAGCACGCCCCCGTAGCGGGCGGCCAGGCCCTCATCGCCCATGGCCACCGGATAGGTGAGCCTGAGGCGCTGGACAAGACGGCGCGCAGGGGCGGCGGCGTCATCCATGGAGATGCCGATGACCTGGAGGCCCTGCCTGCCATACTGCTGTTGCCAGGATGCGAAGACCGGCATCTCAACCCTGCAGGGTGCACACCACGTAGCCCAGAAGTTGAGCAGAACCACCTTGCCGCGGAAGCTCGAGAGGCGAAGCGGCCGGCCGTTGAGATCTGTGAGGGCAAAGCCGGGCGCCGGTTTGCTAACGAGGTCTCGCGGCGCGGCGCGTGCGAACGGAGCGGCAGACGCGACAAGCGCGCCGAAAAGGACGGCGTGAATGAAGCGGCGCACGGCTCGGGGGGCGGGACGCTGTGCGCGGCCGGCGCTATCGTCCACTTGCAACTGGGAACCCCTTGTTGACCCAATCATCGCCGAAGTTGTTGGCGAGATAGAGCACATTGACGCGCGTGAATCCCATGCCGCGGAGCAGTTTGTACGCCGGGCCGACGTTGGGGCAGCGATTCCATGGACAGCAGCCGCAATAGAGGACGATGAATGTGCCGCGGGGCAGTGAGGCAACGCGGCCGCGCAACATGGCGGCGCCATCAGCCTGCGAGCCGGCCCCGGCATACTCCGAGGCGGGGATATGCGCTTGATCGAACATCACGCGCGAGCCCACCTGCAGAATGAGGGGCTTTTCGACGCCCGGCGCATGCAGGATGCGATCGAGTTCGGCAGGCTGGATGAGTTGTGACGCGGGAATGGCGTATGCGCTTGCAGGCTGAGGCGCCGCCCATTGGCCCCTGGCCCCAATTGCAGGAAAGAAAATCAAACCGGCAGCAGCCATCACAACCGCTGTTCGGCGTACAAAGCCGGATAACATGTGAGAATCTCCGCATCCAGTGTAAAGGCGGCTGTGCGGGCGGAGCCAGTGGGATTCGGGAGTTTGCGGCTCCAGCGGAGGGATAAGAGCGATTGGTCGCGTTTCACGGTGGGGCGTAAAGAAGACGGGTGGACCAATGCGCGCTGTGTGAGATGGCGGGAAAAGCGCACAAATTGAAAACGCCAGAGACCGAAGCCTCTGGCGTTTCAATCTTGATGATCTCATAGTACAACCGGCTGTCGCGTCCTCCAGCTCCCCCAGAGGTGAACCTGCAGCTTGCGCTGCCGCTCTCTCCTCTGGCTGCGCCGGCACAGAACCTCAGGCTCGCGCCTACTGCTCCGCACTCCGGCTCGACCGGCGGCCGACTTCCCCGGCTCGGATCGGTGTGGCTTCGCTCGGCTCGACCGTTGGCGAACTTCCGACTCACATCGGCTGTTCCGCGCTTCCGATCGACCGATGGCGATCCATCCGGCTTGCGCCGAACGACCCCTCCACCGGCAAGGCCGACGATCAACTGCCGACTCGCACCAGATTTTGATCCTTCAGCTCGGCTGGTTGAACAACCCCCGGCTCTCACCGGTTGTTGTTGCAGCTTCCGGCTTGCGCCTTTCGCTGCCGCAGCCTCCGGCTTTCACCGGCTGCTGCCCCCATTTCTCGCCAAACCGGCGGCGAACCTCCGACTCGCATCGGCTGTTTCACCCTCCGGCTTCACCGGTTTCGATTCACGCGACTTGCGCCGCGCGTTTCTACCTCCGGCTGGGCCTTTGATGCGCCCCTAACTTCCGCCGAACCTTGCATCGCCAGCTGAGCCGTCGATGAGTATTCGCCTTCCGCCGGTTCGCGCACCTTCCGGATCTGCCAGCTAAACAACTCCGACTTGCGTCGGCCTTTGCATCTTCTGGCGCGGCCAGCGATCCCTCTCGGGCTTTCGCCCCAGGTTTCACCCTCTGGCTGGGCTGGCGGCGATTTTCCGATTCTCATCGGCTTTTCGTTCCACCAACCGTTCCGGCAATCAACTCCCGATGCCCTACAGGCTCATCAGTTGAATGAACATTACGTCCGCTCAATCTGTGGATGCAAGTGCAAAAGCCAAGCAAATCTGTGAATTTCACCAAGGTTGGTGCAGAGCGCGGCTATTTCTGCAATGTCCCGAGAAAGTTGGCGCGAGTCGAACCTCGAATGCTGGAGGACGGCGGTGGGCGGGTTGGCTGGTGCAGAAAAGTGGCGCGGAGGGAACGAGAAGTTAGAAGCGGCGGCAAGTCTCGCCAAATCAAGCGAGATGTTCGCAATAATGGTGCGTTCACCCCCTCAAATGTTCGCTTAAATGGTTAGCTTTGGCCCCCAAAGGTTCGCTTGAGAGGTTGCATTTTTCGAGGACATGCACCTAGAAAAGTTGCATTTTAGAGGTGACTGTAACCCAGGAAAGTTAGCTTTTGAGGGTGACTGTAACCAAACAAAGTTGGGGTCTGGATTCTGGAGGGCGTTTCAGCGGGCGGTGTGCGAGTTCATGAGCTAGTGCAGGCCCCACCCTGGCAGAGCCGGGATGGGGCACGGCGGCGTGAGCGAACGTCCCACCCCGGCAGGGCCGGGATGGGGCGTACCCTTACTGGGCTATTTGCCGAACACCTTGTGCGCAGCAGCTCCGGCGGCGGCGTCCTCGATGACCGGGTGGATTTCCAACTCGATCACGTCGGCCCATTGGGCGGCATGCTCGGCCATTGCCTCCGGGCCATTCGCTTCAATCAGATGCCAGCCAAGCATTGAACCTGGAACGTGCCAGCGGCCCAATGTTTTGGCTCCCTCCGGCGCTGGGGCGCCCGTTTTCAAGAACTGGTCAAGCGCAGTCTTGTACTTGCCGGGGATAGTCTTCCACACCACCATGAATTTCATGATTCTTCCTCCTCGGGGAATGTTGGATTGTTGAGATTGCTTGACCCGTGAGGCTCAGCTTGGGCCAAGGAGAGCGGGTTTAAGGCTATACCGCGTGAAAGGAAAAGGGAAAGAGAATTCTTGGTTTGGGGGCACCCGCCGCGAAGTAGGTCTGTCAGGCGCCCGCAACAGTGCTAGGATCAGGGTGCATCGCGGGAGCTAAGAACAAGGGGAACGTGCTAGATGGGCCAGATATTCGTGCTCAGCGGACCGTCGGGAGCGGGAAAGACTACGTTCCTGCTGTCTCTCTTCCAGAACCCCCTTGAGGATCTTGTCCTACTTCCCCGATATACAGATAGACCGAAACGCGAGGGCGAAAAGGAAGGATTTGAGCACTACTTCACAACGCACCAAGGCCTCCTCCAGAAAGTCTTCGCGAACGATTTTATCCACATCGAAAAGTGGGGCGACTATTACTCGGCGATTGAGTCCCGCACCATAGAAGAAGCTATCGCGTCTGGTTGCGACGGCCTCGTGCTTACTTCAGTTTTCGGCGCAGATCGACTTAGGGCAACTTATCGTCAGAATGTAGTTTTGCTGTATCTTTGGACCGGATCGCGAGCGACCTTGCTGAACCCCCGGTGTCTCGAAGAAAACTCACCAGAAATCGCAGAACTGAAATGGCGCATTCGAAAGAAGCTTGTGGAGGACGGATTCTCAGAGTTCGAGAGAGTTTCGTTGACAGACGACGCATTTCTAAACAAGCGAATGGTGGATAACTACCTGGACATCGCCGCGGTAAATGGCCGACTCCGAGCTGGCCACGATATCCACGTCTTTGGCAACCTCCGTGATCGACTCGAGGACGTTGTCACGGAATTTCAACAACTTCGCAAGTCGCTCGGCCATCGCAACCGTGCATTGGACAGCAAGCGGGGTGGGGGTTGTTTTGTGCTTATGCCTTTCGAGGAATCACTTCAAGGCGTATACGAGGATCACATTGCGAGAGTCTGTGGGTCGCTGGGCATCTCGGTTACGCGTGGCGATCAAATCTTCTCAGTTGCTCCCATCATGGAGGATGTTCTTGAAGCTGTCGCCACGTCCCGCTATATCATTGCCGATCTGACCAATAGTAATCCGAACGTCTTTTATGAACTCGGTATTTGCCATGCGCTCGGGAAAAAAGTGATCCTTATTACTCAAGGCACCGATGTTCCGTTCGACGTGCGGCACATAAGACATATCCGATACGAATACACTCCACGAGGCATGCTTGTGTTTGAACAGGTACTCCAGCAAACACTGCAGAACCTTCAGTTAGACCTCTGAGATTTCGGGTAGTCCACACCTCGAAACCCGGCCGGGTCCCCCGGCAAGAATCACGCCTCTGCCTCGCGCTTGACGGGCTTCTCAATCTTCAGCCTACCCTTGTCTATCCAACTCACGAACGTTGGCGTCGGTCCGGGCGCTGACACGAGAAACACCTTTTTCTTTGCGCGGGTCAGGGCGACTACGAAATTGCAAACACATCTGTCGGTGATCCCGTTCTTCCCGATGAAGAATCTATCGTCAACATCCGTGACAAAGACAACGTCGTCGGCGAGGCCCTTGGATCCCTGCACGGTGGTAACTCTTATTGGAATCTTACGCAGTCCGGCCCTCACATTATTGTGTCGAATCGCTGCCCGCAGGTCTTCACCTAGGGCGTCGACTCCCAGTTGCGAGGTATCTATTTGGTGCTCCAGTAGCGTGGTGCGTTCTTCGACGGTGATAGGTTTCTCGCCACGGATCTTTCGAAGAATCGAAATTAGCTTCTTGGTCTTCTTCCGGTGTTCTTCCGAGATGATCTCGTGGAGTGGCGGCGGCGCATTAGCGTTGGTCTGGATCAGCGCCTGCTTAAGCAGGTCCTTTTCTAGCAAAGTTCCGGCGACAATGCGCCAGCCGAGGTTGCTGTTCTCATCTTCCAGAAGTTTCTTGAGCCCATCCAGGAGGGTGATGCCTCTCTCTGGTCGATCCGCGTATTCGACATTTTGAAATCCCTTCTTGCGCAGAGTCGACGCAAAAGCCCGGGCATGGGACCTGATCGGCGAGACAATCAATACTGAAAACTTCCCGCGCGTCAATCGCGCCACTTCGTCCAGCTTGCTCTCCAAGAACCAGCCTAGCTGCTTGGAGAAGATTTGGCTGTATGTGATCTTTGGAAAGGCCTCGCTCACGCGGTCTTGGGTGATATCGTCGAAGTACTCGTAGGGCTTTTCGATTCTTCCGCTAAGCAAATTGCTTCGGATTGCCGCTCCGACTACATCGTTTACGGATTCGACAATCACGCGCGTGCACCTTGAGCACATGGGGAGGTTGAATGCTGCATAGGTCCGCTCGTCGTTGTGCCGTAGCCGAATGTGCTTCGCATCCGCATGCTTAAAGTCGTAGAGCGCTTGGTCGTCATCCCCCGCCAAGAGAATCGGGCTTCGCGTCGAGAGAATGTCGATCAACGAGACCTCTAAAACATTGAAATCCTGAAACTCATCAACAAGGATTTGATCGTAGGTAGGAATTCTGTCCGGGTGCTTTTCCAAGAATTTCACTGCTGCGAATACCACATCCGAGTGACCGTACGAATCGTCGTAGTATTTCTTGCGTCTTCGGTAGAAATCAAGGTGCGGGTTGTCGTCGTCTCTCGTGTTGAACACTCTGACGAAGTCGGCTTGCTCTCCGGTCAGGAATAGGAGATCTTCCCCAATGAGTTCCGGCAACAGAGTAAAGATATGAATCTTTTTGCCCTGTGAAGACTTACGTAGGACCTCTGTTGCGAAACTGTGAAGGGTTCTTACTTCCGATGACCCGTAGAGCTCAGTTGACAGGTCTTCGACCAACGAGTTTATGAAGGTTAACGTAAGCGAGTTAGGCTTTCCTTCCAGAGCCTTTCTGAAAAGGTGCGTCTTGCCGGTGCCAGGCCCCGCCACAACTACTTTTCTGTTTGACCTGGACATAAGTACTGCGTTGACGTGCTTGTCGCGTCGCTCTTTTGCCTCGTGGTATCTGACGCTCACGATATTGGATGACTCCTTCCCACCCGATTGCAAGACACGTCGACTTAGCTGCTTACAAGGAGCCTAGCTCACCACCAGTCCTTTGGCCAGCATCTGCTTGATCCCGCGCAGCGCTTGGCGGGTGCGTTCTTTGCTCTCTACGGGGGCGAAGCGGACGTGGTTGTCGCCGTAACCTGAAAAGCAACCGCAGTCATGCATGGCCCATAGGGCCACCCGAAGAGCATGAAAATAGTAGCATGCGATCTGCGCAGGTGAAGGTCGAGGATCTGTGGAGCCGGAATAGCCCGCACTGCAGTCTGACCTGGGCA
>Ga0208034_1001049_pt1 | contig 18349 bp, 14 predicted proteins | sample June2015DPH_8_10_FD_184699 | JGI IMG/M metagenome (GOLD analysis project Ga0208034, IMG submission 184699) | Peatland microbial communities from SPRUCE experiment site at the Marcell Experimental Forest, Minnesota, USA - June2015DPH_8_100... | ecosystem: Environmental > Terrestrial > Soil >...
CGGCAACCCCAGCGCCTGGCCCAGCATCTGCGCCTTCTGCGACCGGGCGTAGCGCGTGAAATCGGGAATGTTGAGCGCCACGGTAGCCCAGAAGCCCACCATGCCGGTAAGCGACGGGATGAAGAAGCGCACAAACTCGGCGGTGGAGTGGAATTTGCTCGGCGCGCTCAGCACCGGGCCCAGACCGCCGGCTTTTCCGGTGATCCACCAGAGCAGCAGAAGGCCGATGCCCAGCATGAAAGGCGCGCCGATGCCTTCCAGAAACTTGATGGTTTCGATGCCGCGCCAGATCACCGCGATGTTCAGCAACCAGAAAGCGAAGAAGCACGCCCACTGGCCGCCGGCCATGTTTCCCGCGGCGGGCCAGACAATCTTCAGCAGGGAAAAAATGGCCTGGCCGCCGATCCAGCTCTGAATGCCAAACCAGCCGCAGGCCACCAGGGCGCGCAGCACGGCCGGGATGTTCGCGCCGCGCACGCCGAAGGAAGCGCCCACGAGGACCGGGAAAGGGATGCCATACCTGGCGCCGGCGTGCGCGTTGAGCAGCATGGGGGCGAGCACGATGAGGTTCCCCAGCAGGATGGTGCCGATGGCCTGCACCCAGCTCATGCCGCCAGCGATCAGCCCCGAGGCCAGCATGTAGGTGGGGATGCAGACGCTCATGGCCACCCACAACGAAACGTAGTTGTAGAGACCCCACGTGCGCCGTTCCAGGGGGATGGGGGCGAGGTCTTCATTGTAGAGGGTGGGGTCGGGAGGGGTCATCATCAATTACCTTAAAGTTTTATTATTTCACCTGGGCTGACGGTTTCGATGTGCCGAGACCCCGGGGTTCTTGATTGGCATTCGCGTTGGTCGAGGTGCTGCGATAAGGCAATGGGCGGTTATCAGTTGTCTGCGCTCTAGATTCAGTTCTGCGTTGGCACGCGATTCGCGGATTCGATCACCAGAATCTCCACGGGGGCTTTCTTGGAGTTGAGCTTTAGGCCCAGGGTTTGTTGTAGAGCCTGAAACAGCGTGGGGATAGGGCTGCTGGCGTCGGCGTCGGTTGTGGGACTGGTCGAGTCTGCGCGGCCGATGGCTCCGGCGGCGGCCATCGCCTGCCTCAGTTGCATCTGCAAAGGGTCCGATTCGTCGGCGAGGTAGGTCAACTCGATGTCATAGACGCCCGTCAGAGCGGTCTGGTCGACGACGGGGCGGCTCAACTGGTTGGAGAGGAAGTTGGCGAAGTCAGGCATGCTCATCTTGAAGTGGTCGGTGCGGCCGCCGCCCTGAGAAACCCTGACGGCCATCGTGCCCATCGCCATGGGGCGAGCGCCGGCGGTGGTAGAGGCACCTCTTCCGCGGCCCCCCGTGGCGGGGACTGAGGTGGGAGCCTCGCGGCCGGCGCGGGCGGCTTCGTGGGTGGCCCGATAGGCGGCCACTTCCCCGGGATCGACTTCCTTGAGCTTGGGCCCATCCTTGGCGATGTTCAGCTCGTACGCCGGCAGAGTGCGGGTTTCTCGGTGGAGATTAACCTGGAAGCGCTCGGCGAGGAGGGCCTGGAACATGACGGGGACCTGCGATGCTGGCACGCCTTGCGGAACCCTAGCCATGACGTTGTAGCCATCGGAATCGAGCCAGGAAGGGCCTTCGATCTGATAGGACTTGACGTTGTAGGCCTGTTCCAGAAGCTGCCTAAGGCTGGCGTTGATGCAGTTGACCATGCCGGGATTGGAGAGACGGCATCCACCGTCGCGCAACGTTGTGCCGGGAACGCCCGAAGCCTGGTGGGCCACCTTCAAGGAGGCTGCTTCGAAGGCGGGAGGGGTCGCCTGCTGAGTAAGGGCGACGAACGCCAGAACGGGGACCAATATGCTGATTCTCATCTTTACAATCCTGTTCGGGAGGCACGGGTATCGCCGGCACGCTCCGCTTTAGCTTTTGACGCTGTTGGGAGACAAACGGCTCCGACGTCTCCAGAATCATTGCTAAATGCGCTCTCTAATGGCGCGTGAGGTTTACTTTAAACAGGGCAAGCTAAAGCATGCCCCAATGGTGCTGATCTTGGGGCATGCTTTAGCTTGCCCTGTGTGGCTCACTTCCAGGCGCCTCCGCGCGCGGCGCGTTTGAGGTAGCGGCCGCGGCCGGGCTTGCCCAGGAAGCGGTCGCCATCCACGATCACTTCGCCGCGCGAAAGCACGGTGCGCGCGTTGCCGCGGCACTCAAAGCCCTCGAACATGGAATAATCGACGCGCATGTGATGGGTCTTCGCGCTGATGGTGTAAGCGGCGTTGGGGTCCCAGATCACCAGGTCGGCATCGCTGCCGGGAGCGATTTCGCCTTTCTGCGGATACATGCCGAAGATGCGGGCGGGCGCGGTGGAGGCGATCTCCACGAAGCGGTTGAGCGAGAGCTTGCCGGAGTTGACGCCGTGGTGGTGGATCAATTGCAGGCGGTTCTCGATGCCCGGCCCGCCGTTGGGAATCTTGGTGAAATCGTCCTTGCCCAGGATCTTCTGGTCCGCGAAACAGAAGGGGCAATGGTCGGTGGAGACCACTTGCAAGTGGTCGTCCTTCAAGCCGTCCCAGAGTTTGGGCTGGTGCTCTTTGGCACGCAGGGGCGGCGTGAAGACGTACTTGGCGCCTTCGAAATTGGGGCGCGCCAGTTCCTCGATGGAGAGCAACAGGTATTGCGGGCAGGTCTCGGCGAAGGCGGGAACGCCGCGATCGCGGGCTTCGCGCACTTCATGGAGCGCGTCTTCCGAAGTGAGGTGGACGATGTAGACGGGAACGCCGGCGATTTCCGCCATGGCGATGGCGCGGTGCACGGCTTCCGACTCGGCGCGCGGCGGGCGCGTCAGCGCGTGGTAAATGGGTGCGGTCTTTCCTTCGGCCAGAGAGCGCGCGATGAGGACATCGATCACGCTGCCGTTTTCGGCGTGCATGCAGATGAGCGCGCCGTTCCTGGCGGTGCGCGAGAGCGCCTTGAAGATGGTGGCGTCATCCACCATGAGAACGTTGGGATAGGCCATGAACAGCTTGAAGCTGGCCACGCCTTCGTTGACCATGTCGTCCATATCTTCCAGGCCGCAGGCGCCCAGATCGGTGACGATCATGTGGAGGCCGTAGTCGATCGAGGCGCGGCCTTCGGCTTTTTTCCACCAGGTGTCGAGGGCGGCCCGCATGCGTGTGCCGCGGGCCTGGATGGCGAAATCCACGATGCAGGTGGTGCCGCCGAACGCGGCAGCGCGCGTTCCGGTTTCGAAATCGTCGGCGGAGGTTGTGCCCCCGAAGGGCATGTCGAGGTGGGTGTGGGCGTCGATGCCACCGGGCAACACGTACATGCCGGCGGCGTCGATGACGGTCGAGGCGGAGTCCTGGGGAATGCCGGTGCGGACTTCCTTGATGCGCTCGCCTTCGATCAGGACATCGGCGGCCCTGGTTTCGTGCGCCGTGACGACGGTGCCGTTGCGGATCAGAGTGTTAGGCATAGATAGGAAAAGGAGTGTTCATCCCGGAGGCGCGGAGACACGGAGAAGAATTAGGTTGGCCTGGCCTGGTCCGGGCGGTGAAAGAGCCTTTGCAATTCACGCGGGGCCTCCGGTGCGCATGGCCCAGCTCTCGCGCGGCTTGCCGGTATCGACCTGCTCCATGGTGATGCAATTTTCCACCGGGCAAACCAGCCAGCAGAGGTTGCAGCCCACGCACTCCTCTTCGTCGACGCGCGGAATGCGCATCGGCGGGGTGACGCCGTGGGGCAGCGCGGCGGCGTCCAGTTTGGCGATGGGGGTGGTCGAGATGCGGGCGCGGCTGGCGGCTTCCAGGTCCGCCGGCAGCGCGTGTCCTTCCACGTGGATGCACTGGTGCGCGCCGTCCCAACAGGCGATGTAGCACAGGTCGCAGCCGATACAGGTGTCGCGATTGATGCGCGCCACAATCTTGAAGTTGAGATCCAGGTGCTGCCAGTCGGTGACTTTGGGCAGCGACAAGCCGCGGAAATCTTCGATGGTGCGGAAGCCTTTCTCATCCATCCAGTTGCTCAGGCCGTCGATCATGTCTTCCACGATGCGGTAGCCGTAGCGCATGGCGGCCGTGCAGACCTGCACGGTGCCGCAGCCCAGCAGGATAAACTCGGCGGCTTCGCGCCAGCCGGAGACGCCCCCGATGCCGGAGATGGGCAGGCCCACCTCGGGGTCGGAAGCGATCTGCTGGACGAAGTGCAGGGCGATGGGCTTAATGGCCGGGCCGCAATACCCGCCGTGCGCGGAGAGGCCGCCCACGTTGGGGCGCGGCGTGAAGGTGTCGAGATCGATGCCGGTGATGGAGTTGATGCTATTGATGGCGGAGAGCGCGTCGGCCCCGCCGCGGCGGGCGGCGCGCGCCACCCCGCGGATGTCGGTGATGTTGGGGGTGAGCTTGACGATCACGGGCGTGTGCGCCACTTCCTTGACCCACTCGGTAATCATGCAGGCGTATTCGGGCACCTGTCCGACGGCGGCGCCCATGCCGCGCTCGCTCATGCCGTGGGGGCAGCCGAAATTCAATTCCAGGCCGTCGGCGCCGGCGTCTTCGGTGCGCTTGACGATCTCGTGCCAGGTCTCGCGCTTGGAATCCACCATCAGGGAGGCAACCACGGCGTGCGCGGGGTAGCGCTTCTTCACCTCGGTGATTTCGCGCAGGTTGACGGCGAGGGGGCGGTCGGTAATGAGCTCGATATTGTTCAGGCCCATCATGCGCTGGCCGTTCCAATCGATCGAAGAGTAGCGCGAAGCGGTGTTGACGATGGGCTCGCCGAGGGTCTTCCATACGGCGCCGCCCCACCCTTTGTCGAAGGCGCGCATAATCTGCTCGCCGGAGTTGGTGGGGGGCCCGGAAGCCAGCCAGAACGGGTTGGGCGAGCGAATGCCGGCGAAATTGGTGGTGAGGTCAGCCATTGGTAGCTCCTTCGAGTTGGCGTGCCATGGCCAGGGCGGCGCGCTTGCCGTCGGCCACCGCGTCCACGACTTCTCGTCCGCCGTTGACGCAATCGCCGCCGGCATAATAACGCGGGTTGGTGGTGCGGCCGGTGGGACGATCGACCGCGATGGAGCCGCCTTTCAGATCGATGCCGCGGGATTCGTGGAGGAAGGCGATAAAGCGCGATTGTCCGAGCGCGGGAATCACCATGTCACAGCCGACTTCGAAATTAGAGCCGGGAACGGCTGTGGCCCGGCGGCGGCCGGTGGCATCGGGTTCCTCGAGGCGCGTCTCGGCGAACTTGACGGCCGCGGCGCGGCCATCCCGCGCGACGATTTCGAGGGGTTGCGCCAGCCAGTGGAAGCGGACGCCCTCGACCTTGGAGTGGTGGTACTCGAAGGGGAAGGCGGGCATTTCCTTTTCGGTGCGGCGATAGAACAGGTGGACTTCTTCGGCGCCCAGACGCCGGGCGGCGTTGGCGGCGTCGATGGCCGTGTTGCCGCCGCCGATCACCACCACGCGCCGGCCCACGGGGAAACCGGGAAAGGTCTTATAGCGTTCGATGAAGTGGAGCGCGCCGATGACGCCGGGCAACTGTTCGCCGGGAATGCCGAGCCGCTCCATGGCGCCCAGGCCCGCGCCCAAAAAGATGAGGTCGAATTCCTTTTCCAGTTGGTCCAGCGAGACAGTGCCGGCCACCGCGGCGCCACCCACTTCGGCCTGGCGGAATTCCACGCCCAGCGAGCGCACCATCTCGACTTCGCGCAGGCTGTCGGCGGGCCGCAGCTTGTACTCGGCGATGCCGTAGGTGTTGAGACCGCCCGGCAGCGGACGGTTATCGAAGATGGTGACGGGATAGCCGCGGCGCCGGAGCTCGGCGGCGCAGGCCAGCGAAGCGGGACCCCCGCCGACACAGGCAATTGTTTTTCCTGACCTTGGGGGACGGGCCGGGAGGCCTGTCCTGCTGGAATAAAAATAATCCATGGCGTGGCGCTGCAGCCGGCCGATTTCAATGGGCTTCTGGCTGTAGCGATGCATCACGCAGGCCCCTTCGCAGAGCACCGCCACCGGGCAGACGCGCGAACAGCTCAGGCCGAGTATGTTGGCATCCAGAATGGTGAGCGCGGAGCCCCGCAGGTTGCCGCTTGATATCTTCTTGATGAAGCGCGGCACGTCGATATGGGTGGGGCAGGCGGCCGTGCAGGGGGCGTCGAAGCAGAACAGGCAGCGGTTGGCTTCGGCCAGCGCGGCGTTGGCATCGAGCGGCGGATGCAGTTCCGGAAAGCGCTCCCGGTTATCGGGAACCGGCGGCGCTGGCTGGCTCATCTGCGGCCTCCGGCCATCACCGCGCCGACCGTAGCCAGGGCCTTGTCGAGCATTCCGATGAACTGGTCTACGTCGGAGCGGCCGATGTTCATGGGTGGCGAAAAGCGCAGCACGTTGCCGTACATGCCGCCCTTGCCGAGCAGCAGACCGTTCTCACGCGCGGCTTCCATGGCCTGGGCGGTGGCGGCGGTGGCGGGCGCTTTGGTCTGGCGGTCTTCCACCAGCTCGATGGCCTGCAACAGGCCCATGCCGCGCACTTCGCCGATGATCTCGTGCTTCTCCTGGAGCTCTTCCAGGCGGCCGCGCAGGTAGGCGCCGGTCTCGGCGCAGTTGGCCGGCAGGCGGTGGTCTTCGATGTAATCAATGACGGCCTTGGCGGCGGTGGAGGTGACGGGGTTGCCGCCGAAGGTGGAGATGGTGAGGCCCTTGAAGGAATCGGCGACCTCCGGCCGCGCCACCGTGAGGCCGATGGGGCTGCCGTTGCCGAGGCCCTTGGCGCCGGTCATGATGTCGGGCGCGACGCCCCAGTGCTCGATGCCGAACCACTTGTTGCCGGTGCGGCCCCAGCCGGTCTGCACTTCGTCGCTGATGAAGATGCCGCCGTGGTTGCGCACGATGCGTTCGACAATCGGAAAGTACTCCTTGGGTGGCGTGATGAAGCCGGCCACGCCCTGAATCGGTTCGCCGATGAAGCCGGCGATGCGGCCGGTGGTGGAACTGCGGATCAGGTCCTCCATGTCCTCGGCGCAGCGCACTTCGCAATCCGGATACTTCAAGCCGAAGGGGCAGCGGTAGCAGTAGGCGTTGTGGGCGTGAATCACGCCGGCGTTGGTGGGCCCGATGCGCCACGCTCCCTGGCCGGTGAGCGTCATGGCCTGGGCGGAACGGCCGTGATAGGAGTGGCGCAGCGCGACGATCTCCGTGCTGCCGGTATAGCAGCGCGCCGTCAGAATGGCGGTCTCGTTGGCTTCGGTGCCGCTGTTGGTGAAGAACGACTTGGTCAGCTTGCCTTGGGGTGTGAGCGACGCGATCTTCTTGGCAAGAGCGGCCTGCGGTTCATTAGCGTAGACGGTGGAGACGTGCTGCAGCGTGTCCATCTGGCGGTGGACCTTGGCGTTGACCTCCTCATTGCAGTGACCCACGCTGACGGTGACGATGCCACCCAGGAAATCCAGGTACTGATTGCCGTCGGCGTCCCAGACGTATTGATCCTTGGCGCGCGCTACCACCAGCGGCTCCTTGAAGTAATGAAATACCGCGGGGAAAAGATATTCCTTATTGGCGAGAATGATTTCGTCTTTTGTCATGGATCAGGCCTTTACCAGGGATGCGTACATGTCGGGACGGCGGTCGCGGAAGAATTGCCAGGTCTTGCGGACTTCGGAGATCATGTCGAGATCGACGTCCGCGGTGAGCACTTCGTCTTTATCGCGCGAAGCCTGCGCGAAGATTCGGCCGCGGGGATCGCAGAAGTAGCTCGAGCCGTAGAATTCCCCGATGTTCCAGGGGGCCTCGACGCCCACTCGATTGATGGCGGCGATGAAGTAGCCGTTGGCGACGGCGTGGGCGGGTTGCTCCAGCTTCCAGAGGTATTCGCTGAGGCCGGCGACGGTGGCCGACGGATTGAAAACGATCTCGGCGCCGTTCAGGCCCAGGGCCCGCGCGCCCTCCGGGAAATGGCGGTCATAGCAGATGTAGACGCCGATCTTGACGAAGCCGAGGTCGAAGACGGGAAAGCCGAGGTTGCCGGGGCGGAAATAGAATTTCTCCCAGAAGCCGGGAGCCACGTGCGGGATATGGGTCTTGCGGTACTTGCCGAGGAAGGATCCGTCGTTGTGGATGACGGCGGCGGTGTTGTAATAGATGCCTTCCTGTTCCACCTCGTAAATGGGAATGATCAGGGCGACGTGGAGCTCGCGCGCCAAATCCTGCATGAGCCGGATGGTGGGGCCGTCGGGAATGGGCTCGGTGAGGTCGTACCAGCGGGTGGTCTGTTCGGCGCAGAAATAAGGCCCGAAGAAGATTTCCTGCAGACAGACCACCTGCGCGCCGGCTTGAGCGGCCTGGCGGATATAGGCCACGTGCTTATCGATCATGGCCTTCTTGGTGATCTCGAGCGAGGAATCCGCAGGGGCGGCGTTGGTAGCCTGAATCAGCGAACAGCGAACGATACGAGACATGAGGACTCCAGGCCGCCAGGGAACACTTTACCTCTATGGTCTGGCGACCCATAAAAAGCAGCGATGGGGCCATTATGAAACTTCCGTTACAAAGAAGCAACCGGAGATGGGGTTAGGGAGGGTTCGGCCTATACTCGCAAAGGGCCGATGTAGCGAGTCTTCACTCAGGGATGGGCTTTCAGGTTAGCCAAGGTATGCGTCGAGCTGGTCCTCCGGGATTCCCTCGCCGCGGTCGAGTTGCTCTATGCCGCGTCGAATTTTCGTATTGATGGCATCCCGGTGCTCCAGGAGCCAGCGGTCAGTTTCTTCTTGGGTATCGAGAAGCCGGAGCGGCAACGTCAGGTTAGGTTAGGGGCCAAGCGAAGCTTCATGGCAGCCAGCCCGGCGATCACCCAATCCCCAACTTGGCCTCTACCTTCGACAGGCGGCTGTCCATCTCCATCAGCTTGCCCACCAGCAGGTTGAAGTTGGCATCGAATTTGGTTTCGAGGTGATTGACTTTCGTCAGCAACATGGTGAATCCGAACACGAACAGCAGTCCATTGAACAAAATCGGGATGCCGATCGCGAGGTAAAGCTGTATGTTCGTCATTCGGCCGCCTTTTTCTTCGCGTTAGCCCACCTGGCCGCAGTTGCCTTGAACAATATGGTTTCCAACGCTTCTCAATGATACCAAGACCAAGTAGTGGTAGAAAGACCACAGGTTGGGCACCTTGCGCTACTGCTTCGGAAACAGAATCGGCAAAGCCACTTCTGCGGTGAACATGCATCGGGCGTTGTGACCGCACAGCGGGACGATGGTCACTTCGTGTTTCGCGCCGAACTTCTCGTTGACCAGCTTGCCGAAGGCCTGGCCGCGGGCCAGGCGCGTGGGGCCTTGGGCCATGGCGGAGCAGGAGGAATCGAAGCCGCCCAGCGGAAGGATGTCGATTTCGCCCAGCAGATAGGTGGTGGGGCGGGAGGCGAGCTGTTTCTTCAATTCCTCGGCGGTCTGCTTGGAAGCGTAGCCGGAAATGTTCTGCATGCCGTAGGGCCAGCGGTCATAGTTGGCGCAGTTCGTGACTTCGCCGATCGGGCGGGTGGAATCCAGCCAGGCGTAACTGGACGGGTTCGACACCACGTAGGTAACGGGCACACCGAGGGATTCGTGAACGCGGTTGGCCATTTCGTAGCGGGTGACGAACTGGCCACCGGCCGAATGGCCGGCCACCACGATGGCCTTCAGGTTGGGGAAGATTTCCTTGTTGGCGAGCTGGCGGAGGATCTGGTCGATGAAATCGAAGGAGGTCAGCTTGGCATCGCTGGCCGCGGCGCCTCCGGATCGCCAGAGATTGCAGTTCCAGCTCACCTCGTCCGCGGCCAGCGTGTCGTGGCAACTGCCGGCGGCAGAGGCCATGCGCGGCGAAATCACCATGGTGTCTTCGAACGCGTCGGCCAGAAAGGCCGCGGCCAACGAGGAGCGGAAGTAGTTGTCGGCATCGCGATTGGCGCCGTGGATCACCACCAGCGCGCGGGTGATCTTGTCGTTTTTGGCGGCGAGGGAGAAGGTGCGGTAGATCAGCGCGCGCGACTCGCCTTCGCCCAGCGTGACGAATTCGGTGCAGGCGGGCGTGGCCGAGACGCAGGGTGCGGCGGCATGGGCCGCGGCGGAAAAAAGAAAAAAGAGGATGGCACGAGTCATTGCATACTTTGTAGCATAGCCGGGGCTGCGCGCGAAGTCCGGCTATTGAACCGTCACGTAGACCTGGTCGTGGAAGGCGTTGGGAGTGTTGATGGCCAGCGGAACGGGACCGGTTACCGAAATCGCCGTGGGGATCGCGAAGTTCATCTGGTAGAGACCGGGATATCCGGGGGCCGTGCCCGCGTAGATCGGGGTCACGGAGACGTCGGCCACGTAGACGGAGAGCGGACTCGCATTGATGTTACTGGCGCCGGGAATGGCGCCATCCGCCACGGCTGGCGTCACCGCTCCCATGCCGGTGAGATACACCAGCACGGTTTCTCCGGGGACGGCCGGGTTGGCGGCGTTGACGACGGAGTAATTGGCGTGGAGGACGGCCCCCGCGCCGGTGCCGCTCTGATCGAGCGCGAAGACGCCGGGAGCCGTGGCGGCCACCGGCACCGTGACCGTGTTCGAACTGGCGGTGCCGTTTTGCACCACGATGGTGGCTGTTGGTCCCTGAGTCGAATACGGCACCAGCGCATTGATCTGCGTGGCGCTGACGTAATCGAGCGGCGCCTGCTTCCCGTTGATCAGCACAGTGACGCCGTTCAAGTTGAGGGGATAGGGGGGCGCGGCCACCTTCGCGCTGGCGGCCATGCCGGCGCCGAAGAGCGTGATGAATTCGCCGGGCGCGATCGGATTGCCGGCGGGCGCGTAGCTGGCGCCGTTCAACACGCGTTGCGGATTGAGAAAGACGCCGGAGCCGCTGAGCGAGACCATCTGCACGCCGAAGAAAATTTCGAAGCCCGGGTCGCTGGAGCTGAGGACGACGCCATTGAATGCCTTACCGCCGGCGCCCAGCGCGACGGAGCCAAGGCCGGCGGTGCCGGAGCCATCGGCAGTGAGGTTGTAGGTGTTGCACCCGGTAAAGTCGTACGCACCGGCGCCCACCTCTTTAAAGCGTTTGGTCCAGGTAAGGTTGCCGAGACCGCGCGCGGAGACCGCGGCGGCGTAACCGAGCGCCACGGGTTGCCCCGCATCGTTGGGATCCACGCGCAGGCCGGCGCCGAAATAGTCGGCGTTCCAGGTGGTGTTGGTGGCGCCGGAGAGCGGCTTCACGGCGAAGAGAAAATCGTGGGAGCCGGCGGCCGTGTTGCCGCCCAGCAGAATGTTGCCGTCGGCCGAAACGTAGATCGTGCGGCCGCCGCTGAGGAGCTGGGCATTGGAAGCCGCGCCGAAAGAGAAGCTGCCGGTTCCGTCGGGCGCCAAGGTATAGGTGGCGTTGCTCACCTGCTGGGTAGTGGGAAGGCCGCTGGAAAGGTTGGCGGCGTGGCCGTTCACGGTGATGGTTGCGAACTGGCCCTGCACGGTCGAACCGAGGTTGAACTGGGTGCTGCGCGCGTTGGCGTAGGCGCCGCCCGGCAGTTCCAGGGAGACAGCCCAATAAGGTCCGGGCAGCGTGCCGCCCACGGAAGTCGTGGGCGCCTGGACTGCGGCGAACAAATCGTAAGTGTTGTCGGTGGATTCGGTGGTTGAGCCCACGACGATCGACGGGCCGAAGCGGGCGTTGATTTTGGCGCCGCTGCGCAGGGGGCTGTCGAGCGAAACGAAGCCGGCGGGGTCCACCGAATATTTCCCGGAACCGGTTTGGGAGGCGGCGGCCGCGGCTCCGGCCACCTGCTGGCCGCTGTATGAATAGCTACCATTTCCATCGAAGGTCATGGTGCCCATAAGGCTGCGGGGATCGGTAAGATTGCCCGATCCATCGAGGCCCAGCGATACGTGGCGGAAGAAATACTTCCCGGTTAACGATTGATTACTAAGGGTTTGTGCTGAAGCCGGCAGGATCACAGCCAGCACGGAAAGCATTACCCAAACGAATCCCCGCCGATGTCCCATATCGAAATGGTAAACCCTGCGGAGCCAATTTAGTCCCGGTGCGGAGCGACATTATCCAAATTGTCCAAAAATAGTGGAACTCTGCCAGATTATGCGTGTTGGAAGGACTATAATGACGGCAGCGTCTGAGGAGGGGGAGAATGAATACGCCTCGTTGGGTGCCGGTCCTTGCGATCGGCGCTCTTCCGATTTTCTGTGGGGCATTGATCACCAAAGCACAGGATGGGCCAGCGGTTTCCGCTTCGGGCCAGATGACCATGGTCCACGCGGATTGCAGCTTCTTTGGTCCGGACCGCGATAAGTTTGCGTACACCGGGTTGAATGGCGGGACGTCGGTTTCGCGGCACGGGCGCGCTTTGAGTGGATTGACCAGCCTGGTGGGCAGGATGGTGGCCTCACCGCCGCCGGGCAGTTCCACCTCGACCTTCGGTTTGACGCACCAGGCAGGCTCGATCGACTCCTACCTCCAGGCGGATTGGAAAGCCAACGGCATCACGCCGGCGCCCATGACCACGGACTGGGAATTCATCCGCCGCGTGACGTTGGATCTGACGGGGCGCATCCCGGATCCGGCGCGAGTCCTCAGCTTCGTGGCTGACACCACGCCGGCCAAGCGCGCGGCGCTGATCGAGGAACTGCTGGCCAAACCGGAGTGGGTGGACAAGTGGACCATGTACTTCGGCGACCTGTTCCAGAATACCGTGACCAAGAATACCAGCGGGGTGAACCGGCTGGCTTCGGGGCGCAACGCTTTCTATCTATGGATCCACAATTCCCTCGAGAACAGCGTGCCCTATAACCAGATGGCCTCGCAATTGATTTCGGTGGCCTCCACTAACACGTTTCAGGATGGCGCCGCCAACTTTCTGGTGGGCGGGTTTATCGGCACCGGCCCCAGCCAGGATGCCATGGACCAGATGACGGCCAACGTGTTCGACACGTTTATGGGCATCGCGCACGTGAACTGCCTGCTCTGCCACAACGGCCGCGGCCATCTGGACACCCTGAGCCTGTGGGCTTCCAGCACGACGCGCTACCAGGCGTGGCAACTGTCATCGTTCCTTTCCCATACGCAGGCGGCGCAAACCAAGGACTCCAATAACAACCCGAGTTACTGGACGATCGAGGACAATCCCAAGGGTTACACGGTGGATTACACGCTGAACACCACTACGGGTAACCGGCCGGCGCGCGTGGCGCCGGCTGGATGCAAGTCGGGCCAACCATGTTACTATGTGCCGCCGCAATATATCTTCAACGGATCCACGCCGGCCGCCGGGACGGAATACCGGGTGGCGCTGGCCGGCGATATCACGAATGATTTCCAATTCGCCCGCGCCGCGGTGAATTTCATCTGGGCACAGTTTTTCGGTATGGGGATCGTCGACCCGCCGGACACATTCGACCCGGCGCGGCTCGACCCGGGCAATCCACCGCCGGCGCCTTGGACGCTGCAGCCATCCGATGCCAACCTCCTGAACGCGCTCGCCATGCACTTTGTTCAGAACGGGTACAGTATGAAGGCGCTGATGCGGGAAATCGTGAATTCGCAAGCCTACCAGCTCTCCAGCCGCTATAACGGCGCCTGGAACGTGGCATGGGAGCCTCTCTTCGCCCGCAAGAACGTGCGGCGGCTGTGGAGCGAGGAAGTCCACGACGCGGTGGCGCAATCGAGCGGCGCTTTCCCGAGTTATACGATGACGGGCTTCACCGACCAGGGCGGGTATTACCCCGCCAAGATCAGTTACACGATGCAGTTGCCCGACGTGATCAACGCGCCCACCTCGGACGGCAATGCCAGTAACCTTTTGGACAGCTTCCTGCGCGGCAACCGCGACGACCAGCCGCGCAAGGAAGACGGCTCGATCTTGCAGGCGCTCAACCTGATGAACAGCCCGTTTGTGGAAGCGCGCATCCAGTACACGGGCTCCGCGCCCAGCCAGCTCATCTCGACGAACCTGACCCTGGGCAACACCGCCCTGATCAACACTCTATATCTGGCCATCCTCTCACGCTACCCCACAAGCGATGAAATGACTAAGTCGACGACGGCACTCACAAGTGCCGGTAACCGCTCCCAGGCGGTGCAGGACCTGGTGTGGTCCTTGTATAACAAGGTCGATTTCGTTTTCAATTACTAGCGGAGGAGGATGCCATGACGGAACAGGAAAAATTCAATTGTTACTGCAAGAAGTATGGTTATAACAACAAGACGTTCTTCAACCGCCCGCACTGGACGCGCCGGCGCTTCTTCCAGATGGCCGGCGCTGGCGTCACCGGGGCGTTTCTAGCGCAAAAATACGCCAAGGCCGACGCGGTAGTGACTAATTCCGGGGCCACCACCAAGAACACGGCAACCAACTGCATCTTCATTCTGTTGGCCGGAGCGCCCAGCCACAGCGACACCTTCGATCTGAAGTTCATCAACGGCGTCACGCCCACCAGTTTCGCCCCCACCACCATCAACGGGATTCTGTTTCCGGCTGGCTTGATGCCCGGCCTGGCGGCGCAGGTGCAGGATTTCGCGCTGATCCGCTCCATGCAGTCGCATGCCCTGGTGCACTCCCTGGCGCAGACGTGGACGCAGATCGGGCGCAATCCGTCGGCCGCGCTGGGTAATATCGCGCCGAATATCGGCAGCATCGTGGCAATCGAGAAGGATCCCCAGCGGCAGCCGGGACAAGTGTTCCCAACGTTCGTGGGGCTCAATTCCCCCTCCGGAGTGGGGAACGGCTATCTGGCGGCGACTTACGCGCCGTTCAAAGTTGTTCCGAGCTCGAGCGGCATCACTTACACCACCAATCCGGACGGGCAGTCACGTTTCAATAACCGCTACAACCTGATGCAGTCGCTCGACGGCGGCCTGCGCGTGAATTCGCCCTACGGGCAGCCGATGGACGACTACCAGGATTTCTACGCCGCAGCCAACGGCATGGTGTACAACCCGGTGGTGACGCAGGCATTCGGCTTCGCGTCGGCGGACAGCGTGCGTTACGGCTCAAGCGGCACGGGCAACGCCATGCTGGTGGCCAGCCAGGTGTTGAAAGCCAACCAGGGCACGCGTTTCATCCAGATCACCTCCAACGACGGCTGGGATATGCACCAGAATATCTACTCCGCCGCCAATCTTCCGGCCAAGGGCAAGTTGCTGGACGCCGGGCTTTCCGCCCTGATCACCGATCTCAAGGCCAACGGTCTGTTCGACACTACCTTGATCGTGATGGTGGGAGAGTTCGGCCGCACGGTGGGGCCGCTCACCGCCGCGGCGGGCCGCGATCACTTGGTTCAGCAGTTCGCCTTTTTTGCGGGCGGCGGCATCAAGGGCGGCACGGTGGTGGGCGCGACCAACGCCGACGGCTCCGACACCGCTGTTTACGGCTGGTCGCAAAGCCGCTACGTGTACCCCGAGGATATCGAGGCCACGATTTACTCCGCGCTGGGAATCGATTGGACCAGCGTCCGGCACGACGACCCGCTGGGACGCGGCTTCGAGTATGTTCCGACCACCGGCCCGGTGCAGTATTACCCCGTGAACGAACTCTGGGGATAGTATTCCACCCTGTCAACCCTGCGATCTCAGCGATTGTCTCGCGGCTCGCGCTGACATCGTCACTTGCCGGCGAGTATCCTGGTACAGAGCGATGACGGCAATGACGTCGCCGTGCGCTGCAATTTTCGGTTCGGCATAAAGTGAAGACTTATTTTCATGTCGACATGGATGCCTTCTTTGTGTCGGTGGAAGAGCTTTACGATCCATCGCTGAAGGGCAAGCCGGTGGTGGTGGGCGGGCGTCCCAACGAGCGCGGCGTGGTTTCGGCGGCATCCTATGCCGCGCGGGCGTTCGGCGTCCATTCCGCCATGCCCCTGCGGACGGCGTACAAGCTTTGCCCACAGGCCATCTTCGTGGACGGTCACCCGGAGCGGTATCGGGAGTGCTCGCACCAGGTGTATGACGTGCTGCGCTCGTTTTCGCCGCTGGTCGAGATGGCGTCGATTGACGAAGCGTACCTGGATATGACGGGGACTGAGCGTCTGCACGGGCCGCCGATGCGCGCCGCCCACCGGCTGCACCAGAAGATGAAGGACCAGACCAAGCTGAACTGCTCGGTGGGGATCGCGGCGTCGCGGCTGGTCGCCAAGATCAGCTCCGACCAGGCCAAACCGAACGGCGTGCTATGGGTGATTCCGGGGCAGGAGGCTGCGTTCCTGGCGCCGCTCGACGTGCGCAAGGTGCCGGGCGTGGGGAAAGTGACCGAGAAAAACCTGCATACGCTGGGCATCCGCAAGGTGGGCGACCTGGCGCTCCTCGATGACGCATTCCTCGAACAGCGTTTCGGCAAGTGGGGGATGGCGCTGGCCGGGAAATCGCGCGGCCTGGACTCGGGCGGCTGGTTCGACAGCGAGATCGGCGCCGGGGAGGGACCCAAGTCCATCAGCCACGAACACACCTTTAACGAGGACACGGCGGACATGGCACAGATCGAACCAACCCTGGCAAGGCTCTGCGAGATGGTGGGGCGCCGTTTGCGCGAACACGGCCTGCATGCCCGCACGGTCCAGCTCAAGCTGCGATATTCGGACTTTTCCACGATCACGCGCGCGCATTCCCTTTCGCGCGCCACCGAGCTCGATACGGAGCTGTTCGAGCGAATACGCGAACTGTTCCGCCGCAATTGGAAGGCGGGTGCGGCCGTGCGGCTGCTGGGAGTCCACGTTTCGGGATGGGCCGATGGCGAACGACAGTTGGATCTGATGGACGAAGGCCGCCACGAGAAGTGGAAGCAGGCGCTGGCCGCGGCCGACCGAATGCGCGACCGCTTCGGAGAATCGGCGGTCTCGCTGGCGGCCGGCCTGCGCGGCAACTTCCGCGAACGTACCCACGAGAACCCGGCGGGGCTGCCAGGAAAGAAGAAATAGCCCTTCCGGCAGGTAACAGCACGTATTCGAAAGTTAACAGGACCTTCCGTACTGAATGGCCGAACGGTCACTGGCGGGAAGCCGGCGCCCCGACTTACCATCGAAGAGCAGAGGGAGTCTGCTTTCCGGAAAGACAAGAATATGACTTCTCTTTTGAATTTGTGGCGTGACGAAGAAGGCCAGGACCTGATCGAGTATTCGTTGCTGATGGCCTTCGTCGCGATTGCCGTGGTTGGATTGTTTGCGGGGGCCGGCAGCAGCGTGAATCGCGTCTGGACCAGCGGCAATAACCAACTGGCACTGGCCAAAAATGCGGCTTCGTAGTCCTGCGGCGGCAATCCTACCGCATGGGGCCATAGCGCCACGCAAAAAAGCCGATGATGGTCTTAGCGTCGTCGATGTCGCCTGCACGGATCAGCCTGGCAACTTCCGGTGCGGTGAACCAGCGGGCTTCGATGCGTTCGTCCTCCATGGGCGTAGCTTTGCCTGCAGTGAGGTTGGTAGCCAGGTAAATGGTCATGCGTTCCGCCACATAACCGGGGCTGACCAAAAACGAAGCCAGCTCGCGCCAGGTGCGGGCGCGATAGCCGGTCTCTTCAATCAGCTCGCGGCGGGCCGTTTGGAGCGGCTTCTCGCCAGGGTCCAGTTTCCCAGCCGGCAGCTCCCACAAGTACTTGGCTGCCGGTAGACGGTATTGCCTCACCAGCAGGATGCGCTTCCGCTCGTCCACGGCCATCATGACGGCCGAGCCGACGTGTCGCACCACCGAACGTTTGATCTCGAATCCGGTCTTGGGATCGACGGCGCGATCTTCGGTGACGTGGAAGAGCCTGCATCGATACACTTCGCGTGAAGAAGTAATTTTCATGGTCTTGTGCGTAGCGCGGCGGCGAATTGATCGGCCGGCAATGTGTTCCGAATGTCGCCGGGCCCCAGCCATCCGCGGCGCGCCGTCACCACCCCGTAGCGCATGTGGGCCAGGTGCTTGGGATGGTGCGCGTCGGTGGAAATGGTGAAGGCTGCGCCCTTGGCTTTGGCGGCGCGGATCAGCGGCCCGTGCAAATCCAGGCGCTCGGGGCCGGCGTTGATTTCGAGCCACACGCCGCGGCGCGCGGCTTCCGCGGCCACGCGGTCGAAATCGAAGGGAAAGGCATCGCGCTCCAGCAGCAGGCGGCCGGTGGGGTGGCCCATGATCCGCAGGTGCGGGCATTCGAGCGCGCGCAACAGGCGGTCGGTCATCTCCGCGCTTTCCTGGTTCATGTGGCTGTGGACGCTGCCGATGACGAGGTCGAGCTCGGCCAGCGCGTCGTCGGCAAGGTCCATGGCGCCGTCCTTGAGAATGTCGCACTCGATGCCGGAGAAGACGCGGATGCCGATGCCTTCGCGGTTGATCTCGCGCACCTGGCGCGCCAAGGCCACCACGCGTT
>Ga0208034_1001050_pt1 | contig 18345 bp, 18 predicted proteins | sample June2015DPH_8_10_FD_184699 | JGI IMG/M metagenome (GOLD analysis project Ga0208034, IMG submission 184699) | Peatland microbial communities from SPRUCE experiment site at the Marcell Experimental Forest, Minnesota, USA - June2015DPH_8_100... | ecosystem: Environmental > Terrestrial > Soil >...
GCCGCCGATCCTTCTTCCCCAACCGACCATGCACTCGATGGTAGCTTTGCATACCCCAACTATGCGGCCTTTCCTGTGGCCGGGAAAGTGACTGCAAAGATACATCTTTATACAGTCACAGACCTAGCCGACATTTCGGTACTAATCCATAAGTGATCGTCGCTCTCTGGGTTTCCTCTCTACGTTTTTACAACATCCGGAGCTGGGGTAAGCTGGCCGCGGCGCAGGGCTCTGCGCTTGATGAGCAGGAAGAACACCGGAACGAGAATTAGTACATGGATGGTTGATGTAATCATTCCGCCGACGATGGGGGCGGCAATGGGTTTCATCACGTCAGAGCCGATGCCGGTTTCCCATAGGATCGGCGCGAGGCTCAGGATGACCGCCGTCACGGTCATCAGCTTGGGCCGCAACCGCTGGACCGCGCCATCGATGACAGCTTGCAACAGCCCGGCTTCCGTCATGGGCGCATCCTGCGCTAGCAGCTGCTTGAAAGCCTCGTCCAGATAAACCACCATCACGACACCTGTCTCCACAGCAATACCGAAGAGTGCGATATAGCCCACCCATACGGCGACGCTGAAGTTATAACCGAGCGCCCATTGCAGCAGCAGGCCTCCTGACATGGCATAGAGAGTGGGAAAGATGAGCACGGCCGCTTCGGCGGCAGACTTGAAGACGAGATAGAGCAGTAGGAAGATCACGAAAAAGACGATGGGTAGGATGATCTTCAGCCGCTGTTTGGCACGCATTTCGAATTCGTATTCTCCGGCCCAGCGCCAGGTGTATCCCGCAGGCAGCGCCAGCTTCTGATTGATCAACTTTTCCGCGCCATTCACAAAGCCACCGTAATTGTGCGTATTCAGGTTGAGATAGACATAGCCAGTCAAAGAGCCGTCTTCGTCGCGAATCATGGCCGGGCCGCGCGAGTAGTACACGCGCGCCACTTCGCTGATGGGAATCTGCTCGCCGGAAGGAGTCGGGATGAGCGCCTGCGATAGGGCCTCAGGATGATCTCGGAAGCTGCGCTGATACCGCACCGAGATGGGAAAGCGCTCGCGGCCTTCCACATTCTGCGCAATGTCCGCTCCGCCGATCTCCGATGTGATGACCTGCTGCACATCGGCCACTGTGAGGCCGTAGCGCGCGGCTTCCGGCCGGTTCACTTCGACATTCAGATAGAATCCCTGTGCGACGCGCTCCGCAAATACTGAGTTGGTTTCCGGCATGGCGGAAAGAATCTGCTGCACGCGCGCTCCGATATCCTCGATGTGCGCTAGATCGGGACCTTGTATCTTGATCCCAACCGCGGTCTTGATTCCAGTCAGTTCCATGTCGAGCCGGTTCTCGACCGGCATGGTCCAGGTATTGGTGAGGCCCGGGAACTGGAGTTTCTCGTCCATGTCGTGAATCAGCTTTTCGTAAGTCATGCCGGGGCGCCACTGATCGCGCGGTTTGAGCATGATGGTGGTGTCGTACATATCGAGCGGTGCGTTGTCTGTGGCGCTATCCGAGCGGCCCACGGTTCCGAACACCGTCGCGACCTCAGGGAATGAGCGGATGATCCGGTCCTGCTCTTGCATGAGCGTGACCGCCTGCGTGATTGAAATGCCCGGCAGTGCGCTAGGCATGTAGAGAGCGGAGCCCTCATACAGCGCGGGCATGAACTGGCTCCCGAGGCGGAAGTAAAGAGGAATGGTCGCCGCCAGAAAGGCCAGATTCAGCACGATGACCAGCTTCCAATGCTTCAGGCTCCATCGCAACACGGGAAGATAGATGGCCTGAGTTACGCGGGCGGCTGGGTTCTTTGACTCCCTGCGCAGCTTGCCGCGCAAGCAGAGTGGCATAAGCGCCGGGACCAGTGTGATCGAAAGCAGCGACGAAAAGATGAGAGAGAGCGTCTTTGTCCAGGCCAGCGGCCGGAACATGCGGCCTTCCTGTGCCTCAAGCAGGAACACCGGCAGAAAAGACACGACAATAATGATGAGCGAATAAAACAGTGCCGGCCCCACCTGCTGCGCCGAGCGGACGAGAATTAGCCGCCGCTCCTTTTCGTCCGGAACATCGTTGCGCTCGGCCAGATGGCGATATCCGTTCTCCACCATCACAATTGCGGCGTCGATCAGCTGAGCGGTAGCGCGAGCAATGGACGCGAGGTGGATGGGCTTGGCACGACGGCGCAACTCAAAGGGGCGAAGGCAGTGATCTCGTCGTTGTGGTCGGTAAACGACACCAGCACAGGCGAGTTGATGGGCGACTTCTATAAGCGGTGGGCAGAGGGCGCGGGCAAGGTGACCAAGGCGGAGGCGCTACGGAAAGCGCAGCTCGACTTGCTTCTTGGACAGGTGAAGCCGAAGGCGGGCGGAAACGGACGTGGACTTGCCGCGGAGAATGACTCTGCACCGGACGCTCCATCCGGCTATTCGCATCCCTATTACTGGTCGCCCTTCGTGCTCATGGGCAACTGGAGGTAACGGGCGCTCAAATGAGCGACAAACCGCAAATGCACTCAAGTAGCTCCCAATGATCTCCAACCTTTCGGGGTTCCGGGCGAATCACCGCCAATCCGGAAGTTGCACCATTTTTGGTAAGGGAAGGGTGGGCGACAACTCGCCAAGAGCCAGAGATTTCTTGACACTGTCTTGGACTTCGACCCTCCGCTCGATGAGGTTCCTAATGAATGTGTGTCGCTGACAATCCTGGTGCGGATCAGTCGTGGTGCTTGGCATTGGGAATCATCAGAGAAGCAGATATGAGAGGCGCCTGGGATGGCACGAGGGAACGAACTTCTCGTCCAGCACGAGCCTCACAGGCGATCTCAGCGACAGTAAGGGGGTAGTTGCCACTCCGGCTCCTGACGGATCACGCCTTCGTCCATGCAGGTACTGCTTTCGTCAGCCATTTGTTCCGCGTACGCTGTGCTCGACTCAGCTGGGCCGCCGCCAGGCGCAGCCACGCTCATCGGGGGCAGCGGTGGTGTCGCGGGCTGGAGAATGGCCTTGAGCGAAGCTAAGGACGGCCTGTAACTGGAGAGTACGGCTTCTGCTGTGGCGCGCTCCTGAGTGGCCAGAGAGGCCGGAATTACAGCGGTCATCCAGAAAAGCTTGTAGACGCCGTTGGTGTCCATCGGCAATGAACAGAATCGCGACTCGAAATTCGATGCGCCTTTCGCGTTTGTCTGAGTCCCGAGGAAGATGCCGCACTGAGCGATGTTGCCGAGCGGCACTGGTGTGGCTGAGGTCACGCTGACGCGCTCAGTCGGATCACCTGCGGCGGCGGCCGCCTGCTGCCAGACTATCGCGTACTTTTGAGCGAGCGTGGCTTGGTTGGGAATCGTCATCGAGATAAGGCCGTTTGCCTTTTGACCAGGCTGGAATGGACCGTTTTGGATGAATAGCGTGTTTCCGAGGGAGATGGACTCGCCTTTCGGACCGGACATTTGGATAATGCCATATTCGGCTTTGGTCACATTCCACCCGGCAGGGACGCCGACGGACGCGCTCTGATCGGACGCGGTGTAGGTTTGCAAGGGAGTGGGCGGAATAGGTGTTGATTGTTGCGCGGTGGCCAGCGAAGTGCCGACGATAAAGCCTGCCGCGAGGGCAGCGAACTTCAAGAATTCGGAACCATGTCTCACCTGCATAGGGAACGTCATCCTTTCGCCTGGAGGAAATCTACTCCGTTTCGCGACTGTATCATGCCGTAGACCTTGCGAGCTAATAAGAGATTGATCACAGACCGCTGACAACAGTGCCGCGGGGCGCTTTACCACCTTACCGGATCCCGCCGAAGCCGGCGTGACCCCCTGACTCCGCCCGGCTTGTTGTCTAAGATGGGAAGAAACTTCAAAGTTCCTCGGTTACGGGAGAATCACCGCCTACCCTGACATTACTGAGTAGTAACGGAAGGGTGGGCGACAAACTGCCCGGAACCCGCCTATGAGGATAGAAATAACTCCTCACTAAGTGAGAAGGGCGGACAGTGCACAGATCTCCATTTCTATGCGCCTGGCACATCGCGCAGGCTCAGTTCGATTGGAATAGCTTGGCCAACCGATCCGGAGGAACGGGCCGACTGAAAAAGTTCCCCTGGGCTTCGTCGCAATCGTGTTCCCACAAAAACTCCAGATCTGCGGCCGTTTCAACTCCCTGAGCAATGACCCGCAGGTGAAGGCTCCGAGCCATGTCGATGAATGCTTCGACGGCAGCCGTTCCACCGGGAACGGTGGTGATCTGGCGGACAAACGACCGGTCGATCTTGAGGGCATTGAGGGGTAGTTTCTGCATACTGCTCAAGCTGGAGTTGCCGGTGCCGAAATTATCGACGGACACCTGCACTCCCCTATTCCTGAGGGCCTTGAGGACGAATGCTGTGCGCTCGGGATGGTTCATCAAAACCCGTTCGGTTACGTCCAGCTCCAGGAGCGCGGGATCCAGGCCAGTCTTGCTGAGAACCGCGAAAAGCCCATCCAGGAAATCCCCGCTCTGGAACTGCGCTCCCGAGACGTTGACGTCTATCGTCTTTGCGGGCCTTCCCGCATGCGCCCAAGCTCTGGCTTGCGTGCACGCTTCAGCGAAGACCCAGTCGCCGATGGGCAGCATCAGGCCGGATTCCTCGGCGATGGGGATGAACTGCCCCGGAGGGACGGTTCCGCGCGTGGGATGTATCCAGCGGGACAGTGCTTCAGCCCCGGTGATGGTTCCTGTCCTCAGATCGAATTTGGGCTGGTAGTGCAACGTCAATTCGTTCTGTTCCAGGGCGCGCCGCAGATCCTCCATGGTGAATTGGTGCTCAAATGTGCAGACTTTCAACTCCTGACTGTAGAATTGACAGCCCTGGCACCCGTTCTTCTTGGCCTGATACATCGCGGTGTCTGCATTCCTGATGAGCGTCTCCGCATCCAAGCCGTCGCCGGGGTAGAGGCTCATACCGATGCTTGCGGTGACGTGAAGCTGGTGGCCGTCGACGGAATGAACTTCGCTCAGCGCCCTTAGCACTCTTCTCGCCGTAGCAGCGGCATCTTCAGGCCGATGTACATCTTGCAGGAGCACTGCGAACTCATCGCCTCCGTGCCTGCTGACCGTGTCAGGGGCGCGTACACAGCTCAGCAAGCGTTTTGCGACAGCTTGAAGAAGCTTGTCGCCGGCCGCATGCCCCAGGGAGTCGTTGACCTTTTTGAAGCCATCCAAATCTAGATAGAGGACAGCGGCCTGACCTCCGTGCCGGCGTGCAAGGGAGATCGCCTGACCAAGCCGATCGTTAAAAAGCAATCGATTGGGCAAGCCGGTGAGAGAATCATGTTCGGCCAAATGATTCATCTGCTCTGACTGCGCCCGCGCCGCGCTCACGTCGCGAAAAACGATGACCGCTCCAGTGACCTTCCCGTCACGGTCGTGGATAGGGGCGACGGAGTCTTCAATGAAGACTTCATGACCGTCACGGTGGATGAGCACACAATCCAACGGCAGTTTCCCCGTCAGATCTTCCGATGCCGCCTTGGCCATCGGATCCAGGATTGGCTTGCGAGTGGCGGGGTCAACGATCCGGAAGGCCTCGGTCAGGGGCCGGCCGACCGCCTCGGCCAGCGGCCAGCCCGTCATGCTGCTCGCGATGGGATTGAGGAAGGTGATGTTTCCTGACATGTCGGTGCAGATCAGGGCATCGGCGATGCAGTCGAGCGTGGCCTGGGCGCGGTCCTTTTCATTGGTCAGGATCTCTTCGTTCATCTTGCGCTCAACGGCATTGCCCAGAGCGCGCATGAGTTTGTGCGGCTCGATCTGGCCCTTGATGAGATAGTCTTGCGCGCCCTCATGAATGGCTTGAATTGCCTTCGGCTCGTCGCCCAGACTGGACAACAGCACAATGGAGGCGCGGGGTGCGGCTGCGCGCGCCCGTCTGGCCGCCTCCAATCCCTCTGGATCGGACAATCCCAGGTCCAGCAGGACAATGTCAACGGGATGCCCCGCAAGATACGTTTCGGCGTCGGCCAAACGTACCACGTGGGTCAATGCGAAAGAGTGTGAGCCCTGATCGCCAAACATGGCGCGGATTAGGCGAGCTTGTTCGAGATCATTCTCGATCAGAAGAACGATCTTGTCTGGGTTTTTTCCCATTCGTTTCACCTCGCCACGAGCAACCTAGAGCTACTTGTCTAGAATTCATGAGTTCGGAGAACTTTCCCAGACGAAATTGATCAACTATATCAAATTCCACGTAACCGGACTGTTCACTTTGCACACTTTGGGGTGACCAGTCTGGTACCGGCGATCCGGGGTGGGAGTATTGCGAGCTCATCTTCATGATTCCGCAGCAAATCGCCAGGCCGGCGAGCATGGGTTCAAGTCCTCTGTCCGCGGCCGGCATGTGAACGAATTTGGTTCCTGTTACCTACATTCAAGGCCCGAGGTAGCGCATGCACCATTCTGCATTTGGCGGTGTGGCAAGCTTCAGGTTGGCGACGATACACCCGGAACCGCGAGATAGGGCCGACTTCGAGATGGAAACGCGGCTTGGCCTGTACGCGCCAAACGATGAGATCGATGTCCCCGGATACGCTGGCTTCTCTGCTATCCTTGCCCAAAATCTCGAGGTGTTTTGTGGCGCAACCTGATAGCGGCATCGGCAATGTGACTCCGAATGCGGCACTCGTGCAGATGGCAATGGCGTATTCCCGCAGCCGCGTACTTTGCGCGGCTGCGCGTCTTGGTGTTGCCGATGCGCTCGGAGATGAAGTCCGCAGCGTCGATCACCTGGCCGAAGCCTGTCAGGCGGATGCCGATGCTCTTTATCGCCTGCTGCGTGCCCTGGCCAGCGTAGGCGTTACGGAAGAAACAGCGCCGCAGCATTTTCGGTTGACCCCGTTTGGAAGGCCGCTACGGAGGGACGTGCCCCAGTCGGCGTGGCCAGCCGTCGTTTTCTGGGCGGATCTGCTGGCCGACAGCTGGTCCCTGCTTACCGATTGCATCCGAACCGGCAAGCCCGCGGCACAGGTGCGTGATCCGAATGTACCTTCGCGCTGGGCACAGGACCCTGAAGCGAACTCGATCTTTCGTGCCGTCATGGGCACGGCTCCCGCAGAAGATTACGCTCCCATCGCAAACGCGTGGGATTTTTGCCGCGCGAACGTGGTCGCCGATCTTGGCGGAGGCGGGGGCTCACTGATTCTTGCAGTACTCAAACTCTATCCCCACCTTCGAGGTATGCTCGTTGATCTGGAGGCCAGCGTGGAGGCTGCGAAGGCGCGCTTCGCGGACGAAGAGGTTTCCTCCCGATGCAAGCTGCTGGCGGCAGATCTGATCCAGTCTGTTCCAGCCGGCGCTGATGTATACATGCTCAAGCATGTTCTGCACGGGCGCCGGGATGCGGAGGCGATCACGATTCTCAAGAACTGTCGCGCCGTGATTCCGGCAAACGGCACTCTGCTGGTCATCGAATTCATATTGCCTCCGCTGGTCTCCCAGCCAGACCCGCACCTGGAAGTTCACTTGATGAGCGATCTCAACATGCTTGCTGTTACCGGCGGCAGAGAACGAAGTGAGTGTGAATGGAGAACGCTTCTTGAAGCAGCAGGTTTTCGCTTGACCGGAGTCTACCCAGTGGGGAGCGATGTGGGCATCGTCGAGGCGAAGCCGGCTCAGGCGTGATTGCCTCCTCCCATCAATTCGGCTGATGCTTTCGATTCGTGCATCATCGCCAACTCGCGAATCGAACGTCAGCGGGGCGGATTTCCGAGTTCTGAGTGAATTACCGGCTAACCGGACAGAACTCGAAAATGGGGGTTCTGTCCGAATAGGCGACCACACACTCAGAACGCGGCCACGGGACCAGAGAATTACGAGATCGGACATCTGGTTGAACAGCCAGCTATGATGGATGTCCCAGGGAGAGAGGATCAGGGAGAGGAGCGCGATGAGCGGAAAACTGTGTGTGTGCATGGCAGCCCTTGCGTGTGCCGGATTGATTTCTCCACTGCGAGGTCAGAGCAACATGGAAACAGATCGGCAGGCAATCGTGGCATTGATGGACCGGTTCATGGATGCGTGGAACCGGCATGACGCCAAGGCGTTCGCGGCCGTTTTCGCCGAGGACGCCGACTTTACGAATTGGCGCGGAACAGGGGCGAGCGGCCGATCGAGAATTGAAGAGTTCCACGCGCCGATGTTCGCGAGCATTTTCAAGAACAGTCACCTGAAATATACAAGCATCGAGTCCAGATTCATTCGTCCCGACGTGGCAGCCGTGGATGTACGTTGGGAGATGACGGGTGTGATGGATGCCCAGGGAAACTCACGCCCCGATCGTCTGGGTCTGTTGAATTTTGTGATGGCAAAGAATGATGGGCAGTGGCAAATTCTGGTGATGCACAACCTGGATTTGACTGCACTTCCACCGGGGTACTCGGACAGTTCGGCAATCAAGAATCGATGAACACCGACACACCGTGAATGCTCTCGAAATCGCCAGAATGTTGGGCATCCCCACTTCTCCAGTTTGCGTAATCTTGGGGACGGCAAATTGCCGGTCGTTCGTGGAATTGGAATCGTTCCTGTCGGGTAACCGCCCAACCGGAAATTACTACTTGGCTACTGCCGGTTGGCCGACAATCTAGGCGGAACTCATTACTAGACCCTGCGGCGCTTCAGAGGACTAATTCGGCTGCCCACGCCTTAAGGGGGCGGCTTCCTATCTCAAACGACATGGTAGGAGACGGTGCTCTGCCTGAGTGGTGAACAGCCGACCTATTGAGAAATATTCAGGCCGTAGATTTCGTTCAACTCTCGCATGTAGTCGCGAACCAGTGAGAGGTATACCTGGCCGGCGAATCCCGGCGCTCCCGTGCCGTTCGGCCAAGCAGCACGGGCTGCTTTCATCGCGCTTTCGCTATATATCTTCCAAGTCTTCTCAGAATCTTGCAGCGTGGCTAGCTGGTCCTGATCATGGCACAGCATCTGCAAGTTGTTGTAGAAGATTGCAAAATCCTTGTCCGCCTCTTCATCAGCTTGCCCCATACAGATGTTGTACTGCTGTTGCCCTCGATCAGCTTCCGTCTGACAATCCATCCCCGACAATGCCAACTGCCGCGCGTAGGCAGACTTAACCGGTCCTTTGTAGGCTTCTCGACGCTGTACAGCTTGGTCGAGCGGCAAGTCGATCACAACTCGCAACTGTGCCGGGGAGATGTTCTGGGGAGCTGTCTGACCATGGGAGCAGGCAAGCGCGGCAAATACGAAGAGAACCAAGGCTCCGCATTTCATGGACCGAGTATATGTCTGATGGCCGGGCGGTTCAATAACGTGAAGTCGGCTCCTCGGAAGGTATTACGGATGCGTTGGCGTAGTAGCGGGCGGTTGACCGCCAACACGGAAGTAGCCTTGAAAAGGGGTTACGTCCGGATCGGCGACAAGAACGAAGCCGCTGACGCGGCGGACGCTACCGCGTGGGCTGTCGAGGAGAGTCGTGGCCGGGTAGGCGGATAAGGTGAGGGTCACAGGAGGAACTTGTGACCCGCTTACGCCAGATGATGCTGGAGGAACTCCAGCGCCGCAACTACGATGACAGTACGATCCGCCACTACATCCGCTGGATTGAGCAGTATGCCCATTTCTTCGGCAAGTCACCGGACAAGCTAGGCCTGGAGCACTTGCGCACCTACCAGGCGCATCTGCTCAAGACGCGCAAGCTGGCCCCGGGCTCGGTAGAGAACCACGTAGCCGCGTTGCGTTTTCTCTATGTGCGCACGCTGAAGTGCTATGAGTTCCGTGAGTACATTCCTTATCCCGTGTGCGCAAGAAGCTTCCCGGTATTCTCAGCAAGGAAGAAGTGGCGCGGCTGATCAACGCCATCGGATGGAGCGGTAGCCACACAACCGCTCCACCTTCCGCACCGGCAAGCGCCACTCCGCCACCAGGAGCGCTGCTCAGCAAATATATGGTGACCCCACATGCCAAAACATGGTTCCCTCGCCGTATTAAGTACAGAAAAACACAAGTTGCAGAAGAATACCTTCGCGCAAGGTACGAACTCCAAAACTTAGGAACCAAGTATGGATGAGCCCATTGTGACTTTCGGAGTGGTGATGGGACTGGAAGCTGAGAGCAAGCAGGACAGGGATGGCGGCGACGACGGTAAAGAAGCGCTCTTGATCTTCTGCCGAACCAGTGAGTCGGCGGAGGGCAAGATCATCGTTACACAGCGTATGTTGGATCTGAAGGTCATTGTTCGCCGTCTCGTTTCGATAAGTGCTCGTCCACCGAGGGCGAATGCAGAATGCTTACAGGCAGAGCACTGGCGAGGCCTTCCATCGCCCGTGGATTTTGTCTTCCATTGGTTTCCTGGGGCACGGTCTGCTTAAGGTAAGCAAACAATTCTCCGGCAGTGATCACTCCGTCGTGGTTCTTGTCGGCGGCTCCTTGCAAGCCTTTCAGGAGAAAGTAAGTGAAGACGCCGTGACCGTTTCCCCATCGGACATCCTCGAATGAAGGCTCGCTGATGTCACTGGCTGTAATGACCGCTCGTTGGCCCGTTGCCGCATATCTTGCAATGTATTGATTCACGAGGTTGATTCCCGTTGAACCGCTACCTTTGGCGCGCGCACCGGTGAAACCAAAACTCCTGCAGGTATCTGCAATGGTGATGACTCGCTTTGCCTTCAGGATGCGTTCGAACACATCCTGAATCTGCCACATGGGAAATGCCGTGCCGCCCATGTCATCCAGCTTGGAATCAGCAGTCAATAGGTAGAGATTCCTGGGATCATGTGGGTCGGGAGCGCCATGCCCCGCGACATAGATCACAACGGTATCCTGTGGCAACGCCGCAGTCAGGAATGTATACAAGGCGTGCCGGATATTTTGCGTTGTGGCCTTTTCGTTCAGCAGCAGGGTCACCGAATCATCTTTAAGACTTCCTCCGGCGGGAGACCGAAGGAATTCCAGAAATGACATTGCGTCTCTGTCCGCATACTTCAGATTGGGAATACCCGAGCCAGACTGGTCATACCTCGAGATCCCAATCACGACAGCAAAAGTTCTACTGGCTCGCTTCTCCGGCTGCTGATGCTCCAACTCAGGAATCAGCCCTCGCGGTCCTTCGGTTTGGGGAAAGATCAGGAGAAAGTTGAAGTACTCTTGCCTCCCAAACTGATCCTGATACTCCAATTCGACCGAGTTTCTGCCATTTTGCAGTTGGAAACCGCCGGCGGCTTTGAGGTCGACCTTTAATTCCAGGCCTTCTGAATCGCTCACGCTCTGTGTCGCAACGTCTACCGACTCGGTGTTGACCTTGGTGTGAATCGCGCCGTAGTCAACGTGGGATCCCGTCTTAGGGATTGTGATGACCAGAGTTCGGATAGAGTCCGCTGGCTGACGAAACTCGGCATAGCCATTGCCGGGAATCCGAAGACCGAGCTCGGGGAGCCGCAGCGATACGTTGGGCCCCTCCGATCCAACGCCCGAGGCTTCTTTCAGGGGTGTAAGCGCCAAGCCCGAAAACAGGACGAAGGAAATCCTCAGCGTGGATGTCCAATTCATGACAACATCCCCCGGAAGTCACGTTGCTGCATAATACGCCCGGTAGTATACTACCTCCGCCGAAATCTCGGGTCGGGAGTCTTTCGACAGGTTACAGTTGGAGGGAACTATGCAAGCCTTTGGCAAGTGGGCCCCCGTTGTACTCCTGTCTGCACTGGTTGTGTTGCCAGCGTTCGGACAGGCGCCGAAACCATCGACAACCATTCCACAATATTCCGACGCAGACAAAAAGAAGCTTGCCGAGATTGAACAGCGGCCTGAAATCAAAGATCAAATTCAGACCGAATGGGACAACAAGCGCCTGGCAGACCTGGAATACCTCTACAACCTCAACCAGTCGGCCCATTTCAGCGATGTCTCCGGACCGGAATTTGCGACATTTCGACAAAACTACGGACTGCTCTATAACAACCCGATGTTGCAGCGCTACCTGAACGCGATTGGCCAACGGCTGGTTCCCGCAGGTTCCCCAAATCTTTATTCCTTCAAGATTGTGCTCGACCCAATTCCAAGGGCAGAAGCATTTTCAACGGGGACGGTTGTCGTGAGCACGGGATTAATCTCGATGCTGGACAATGAGGCTCAGCTGGCGTATGTTCTTGGCCACGAGATCGCACACATTGAGAAGAATCACCCCTACGACATCATTCGCATGTCGGTTCTTGAGCCAGCGCTGAACAAGGAGAAGGAAGAGGCTGCCGCCAAGAAGAAAGCGCTGCTCGTAACTGGAGTTACTGTTGCGGCCGCAACATTTGGGGGTAAGTTTGGCGGGGCGAATGTGGCTATTCCGGCGGGAACAGCCGCTCTGGCAGGAAGTGTTATCGCGGGCCACTTTATCTTCCGAGACCACACAACAGTAACTGAATGGTCGGATATCTACGAGAATGAGGCCGATGAAGCTGCGCTCGGCTACATTCTGGCTCAATCCTATGATGTGCGTGAAGCGCCTAAGCTCTATGCGCGACTGGAAACGGCAGTGGCGCGGGATCCACGCCTCGGCCTGGGGTTTGTAGCGAATGAAACTCGAATGAAGGTGCGCTCCGCCCGAATTCAAGAGCTGCTGAGCGGATCACTGAAAGCCGATATCGACGCCAAACTGAAGGCGGGCGGATTGGTAGGATCCAGCGGCGAATTCAACTTAATCATGGCCTCGCTGAAGCGGGACAATGGAATCGTTGCGATTGACTATGATTTGTTTGCTATGGCTCGCGACAACCTTGAGGAGGCGGTCAGTCTTCGCTCCAACGATGCTCGCGCTCAGCTATATCTGGGCAAGGTGATTTCGTTAACTGCCCGTAACGAGCAGGATCGCCAGGAAGCCGAACGGCACTTTCTGAAAGCTATCGAATATGACGGGAAGAGGGGCGCGTACCCGGATCCGCACCTTGAGTACGCACTGTACCTGATCGGTGAGAACGGCGACAAAACCGAGATCCGGAAGGAGCTTCTGTCGTATATTGCACTTTACCAGCGGCAGCATGGGGGCTTGCTCCCTACAAACATGCCCATTCTGTACGACTACCTGACGCTTGTGGGTGAAACCAATTGGTATGCTGCTCCGGTTTCGATCATCTCAACGAAGAATGTAGAGCCGATTCGAACAGATGCCTTGGGCGCAGGAGTTGCTCTGACAGCTCCAGAGATCCTTGCGATTGCCACTGGAACAGAACCGTCTGCAGCAGCGCCGCATGAGACTCAGCCAAATGGGGCTGCGCAGCCGGCGCCGAAGCCTCATTCAGCCGCGCAGCATCCGGCCGTCAAAAAGACAGGCCAGCAATGACCTGTCGCCAAGTAGTTCTTGTTTTGCTTTTCCTTGGATCTGTCGTCATCACGTGGGGCGAGAATCCGAGGCCGAGTATCGGAATTGCTCCCGTGTATGACGGCAGCGGAGCTGCATTCGGGGAGACTTTCGCCCAGCATCTCACTCAGTTCATCTATCAGGAACTGCTGACCAGTCACGCGGTTCACCCTGTCCTGCTAAGTCCCGGCGGCGTTTATTCTCCTTTGGATTTAAGTTGGCTGGTAGATTACGTTCATGACCAGCCGGATGTAAGTCTTCTGTTGGTTGCTACGCTTAAACCCGTGTCCAATTTGGAGAAAAACCGCTGGTTGATTCCTGTCGATTTGCTCATCGTGAGTTCATCGACGGGTGAATCACTTGCGACTTGGACCGACAGTTTTGAGATCAACTCAAAGAAGACCCTGACTGAGTATGGCAGCTTTGATTTCGGTCCATCCTCGATCGACAAGTATGGGCAAGTTCATCAAAGTTACGCAATTGCGCCATCACGAGCGTTCGAGAAGCAGCCTCTCGGAAAGGCCTGCGCACGACTGGCCACTACGATTAAGGGATCGCTTGAGGGAAAGCTAGCTGGCACTGAAACGGGAGGGATGAGTCCGACCGATCTTGCTGCCTCTTCTTCAGCTCCGACGAACACCAACCAAGGATTCTGCCCCATACGCATCCGGATCACTTACGGCTATAAACACAGCGCATCGCAGTCTTACATGTTGCTGGCGAACGGATTGGAGCAGTCGACCAATCTGAAAGACGGAATTGCCAGCTTCACAGCTCCAGAGGGGGAGCTTCTGCTGCAGTTCTCAATGAATGATGCCCCCTACAAGATGGAGACGGAACGGTTTTATCAAATGTCGACATGGCATAGCTGTAAAGCCACGAATCTGATGGTAGACGTTGGCCCAAGTGGGGATGCGCATCCACATTGGGAGTGAGGCGTCTGCTGATCTGCAAACGTGACGGTGATTGGCAACTGAATTGTCCGGCTTTTCGAAGTCTTACAGTCGATCGCATCGTCGACGCATTCTCTGGAGAGCAGGACGCCAGAGAACAGAGAAAGGTCTTGGCGAAAAACCGAAACCTCAAATGGTATGAAAGCGTTGTTGGGGTTCCGAGTCTAGAGGAACCACGGGGGAAGTGAAGATTCGCAAAGGTCACGTCAAGACCATTTGTCGGGAGCACAAATTCAGTCTTCTCACCGATTTCGACGGAGCGGATTGGTACTTCCACATGGCTTCTCTTAGGAATCGAAAACATTGGGACTGCCTCATCGAGAGTAGTGTGGTCGATTTCACCACAGGTACGAACGCCAAGGGGCCCAATGTGGTAAATGTCACTCTTGCTGCTGATGGGACAAATAATCCAAAGAGTGCAAAAAGCTAAATGCCGCGCAACCATTTCACCACATCGATGAGACAGACAGCATTTCGGTTTGACGCGGCGAGATTTGTTCTAGGACTTAGCTTCCGAAGCCTCTCTAGCAATTGTGACGGGACAGCCGGTACTAAAGCACATGCGATGAATTCGTACCGGAAAGTCTTAGTGCTGTATCTGGAGCGCCCCGATACGCGACAGTGCGCAGGTGCATGCTCTCATGGAGGGGCGCTTCTGATACAGCGACTTGAAGTCGGCTTCTGGCAAGGTTTCCCCGAGGTCTCTGCACTGTTCCGGGCGGATGACCGGCAACTCGGAAGCAACGTGAGCCACATCACGTTGGGGAAGTATCGGCGACAACTCGGAAGCTGCGCCGATCTCGAGCTACGAGGGCGTGAAGAGGCCATCCGCTTTCGGACGGCCTCTGTCAAACTCAAACTCTCCAGCGGCTCGGCTTTGGCTTTGCGTTCCCAGTGGCCTAAACCGCAGCGCGTACTTTCGCTCTACCCCAAATATTGCGCCGTTTTAAAGCCTGAAGATCCCGCCAAGCACAGGACGAGTCACAACTCGGCGTCCGTTGCTCGTGACCATCACCGGAGCCGGAGCCACAACGGCCGTCCTCACCTCATTGCCGTCATCGACAACCACAATCTGCAGAGTGAGAGTCGGACTACCCGATGAGGACAAAGTCATGGTGCCGGTGCAATCAGGGTTGATTGAGTAGTTCCCTGAACCTGCCCTGTCGGGAGCGTAAAGCCGGTCACGGATCCGTGGATGTTATCTATCTGGGTCAAATTCCCGTTGCCATCGAAATGGGTCATGGCTGTTCCAATAACCGTCTCGATCGCTGCACCCGGGGTTGGAGCCGATGGCCTGGTTCCCGTCAAAGTAAATCCATAGTCGCCCTTCAGAGAGGCGTTCGTACAGGTTGTCTGGGGAGCATCTTGCGCCCAGGCGGCAGTTGCCGCCAAAAGCAGAATCATCATCGCGGTCTTCATTGAGGTACCTCCTTCATGTAGAGTGTTCGCTTTCATCAATTCCGCCAATAGACCGGGTCCGCAGAAGCTCTGGAGATTTCCTGTAGGATTATGTCGTTGATTCCGAGGTATTTCTCTATCTGTCCCATAGTAGAATTGGCCTGTTGTGGTATTGAAATTCGACCGCTACGAGCTCGATCCGGCTGCCTACCAGTTGCGCAGGCGCGGAAGGCCGGTCCGGCTGGAGCGGTTACCTATGGAGTTGCTGCTGCTGCTTGTGGAGCGGCGCGGCGCTCTGGTCACGCGGGAAGAGATCGCCTCGCAGCTCTGGGCCCCGAACCTTTTCCACGACCTTGACAACGGGATACACACCGCGGTTCGAAAGGTTCGTCAGGCCCTCAATGACTCCGCTGAGCGGCCGGCGTTTGTTCAGACTGTTTCCGGCAAAGGCTACCGCTTCGTGGCCCCGGTCACTATCGTGACCGACCGGCCGCCCTCATCCGCAAACCGGAGCATCGCGGTCGCAGTGCTGCCATTTGAGAATCTCACTGGGGATGCGAGTCAGGAGTATTTGAGTGATGGTCTGACGGAAGAAACCATCGCCGCTCTTGGCAACCTGGCCCCGGAACGGTTGACCGTCATCGCGCGGGCGTCAGTGATGCGCTACAAACGCACCAGGAAAACAGTCGGGGAAATCGCAAGCGAACTCGGAGTCGATTATCTCCTCGAGAGCACATTCCGGCGCGATGAAAGGGCGGTTCGCATCACATCAAGACTGGTTCGCGCCCGCGACCAGGCGCAGGTTTGGAGCGGGAAATACGATCGCGATTGGCGATCTGTTCTGCAACTTCAGGAAGAGCTTGGAAAGGCCATTGCGCAGCACGTGGAGTTCAGGTTCACGGCAGAACGCTCGATCTCTCATACCCGCCAAACAACCGCCGATCCTGATGCTTATGATCTGTACCTTCGCGGAAAACATTACTGGAATCAGATCCGGCCAACCGCCCTTCGCCGCGCCATTGAGTGCTTCGAGGAGGCTGTTTCAAAAGATCCTTCGTTTGCGCTCGCATGGTCGGGGCTGGCCGACACTTACGCGGTGCTGCCGGTCACCAGCGACGGTGATCCTGCCGAATTCTGGTCCAAGGCCCGGCACGCGGCCGACGAAGCGATGCGGCTGCAGGGCAAGCTAGCCGAATCCTGCGCATCTTCAGGTGCCGTTAGCTTCTGGCTCGATTGGGATTGGAGCCGTGCTGAGCAGGAACTCCGAGGCGCGGTCTTGCTCAATCCGAGTTGTGTGTCGGGATACCGTTATCTGGCGCACGTTCTGTCCAATTTGGGGCGACATAGCGAAGCGCTAGCGGTTATGGCAAATGCATGCCGGGTCGATCCGCTGTCACCTGCCTTGCATGCCATTTCAGGGCAATTGTTTTTCCAGGCGAGGCGTTTCGAAGAGGCAGAAGACCGGGCGCGGCATTCACTCGCACTCAACACCGATTTCTGGCTTGCGCACCTCATCCTCGGCAAAGTCTGTGAGCAGACGCATCGAGCCGCAGCAGCGCTGACCGAATTCGATACTGCTTTTCGCCTTTCCGAAGGTAACACTGAGGCGCTATCGCTCAAGGGCTATACGATGGCGCAAATGGGCCGGCGCACTGAAGCGGAGCAGGTGATGCGAACGTTGCTCGAAACCGCCCGAACGCGATTTGTGCCGCCGTACAATGTCGCGTTGCTCTGTGCTGGGCTGGGTGATTCGGGTACCGCATATGAGTGGCTCGAAAAGGCTCGGCTTATTCGCGACGTTCACATGGTATTCCTCACAGTCGAACCAAAGTGGGACACATTCCGGCGCCAGCCCTCATTTCAATCGCTGATGCAACGTTGCGGTCTCCCGGAGTTTGAGTCCAGCAGCCGGCTGCAATCGCCGTCTCCGAATAGCCGCGCTTCGAAAACTGTTCGGCGTTGAGCTGTTTCCCCTCAAATGTCACGGATCGGAGAGTTAGCAGCTCAACGAGGTTGATCGAGAAGGCAGCCAGATCGGTGTGGGCTCCGCATGATGATGATGCGCTCTTCATGATGCTTGAAGGGGCCGCGAACTCCTCCGAAGGGGTCTACTTCGGATAGGTGACGTGGAGTCGGCTTTCATGCGCTTTCTTCGACGATTCGGTATTGCTCCGGGCGAGTGACCGGCTAACCGGAAATTACTCAAAATTCCGGATCGCATTGGATGCAAATTCCAAGTCTGCTTAAGTCGGGCTTGGCCAGGAACATAAGAGCTATTGTTGCAAAAGCGGCTCAAGCTGATGCAGGACCACGGTCATGCCAGCGCTGTTGCTGTTCTGGACGGCGGTAAAGAGCGCGATCCAGGAAGAGCGACCATTCGCGAAAGCAGGGGAAGCCGATAGGAAGTGCAATGTTCCTGCGAAGCTCCAGGAGCCCTGGCTGAAGGACGGGTCAGCCTGTACCCGTGCAAGAAGCCGCTGATCGGCGGCAAGCGCTGCCTCATTTTCTCGAGCGCCCCATAGGCAGGCGAAGCCGATAATATCTCGCACCGGCATATAGCCCTTTTGCTGAGCGAGCGCCTGGTCATCGAGTTTTGCCGCCTGCTGAATGCATTCTTGGAAACTTGCTCCTGTCAGCTCCGCTTCCAGGAGGTTCATGCGGTTGTCGG